>Ga0209607_1003882_pt1 | contig 11315 bp, 10 predicted proteins | sample AD_UKC117_MetaG_FD_184413 | JGI IMG/M metagenome (GOLD analysis project Ga0209607, IMG submission 184413) | Active sludge microbial communities of municipal wastewater-treating anaerobic digesters from Hong Kong - AD_UKC117_MetaG (SPAdes)... | ecosystem: Engineered > Bioreactor > Anaerobic >... | reverse complement strand
TCCTGGAAGGGGGTCAAGCACGCTTCGCCTCTGACAAGCAAGTGACCCCTTCCTGGAAGACTCGTCAAAGAACTCTGTTAATTCTGCCCTAGCTCGCCCCGCACCAGTTCAACCCCAGCAACCATATTCTTGAGCTTAGCCCTGGCCGCCCAGCGTGCGGTCTGACTGAGACCACAGTCCGGTGCAAAGGCGAGCCGGTCGGCGGGTGCATGTTGCAAACAGAGGCGCACCCGTTCGGCGACAACAGCCGGTGTTTCGATAAAGTAGCTCTTGACATCGATGATGCCCACTGCCACATCACGCGTTTCGGCAATGGCACCGATCAATTCAATTTCGGCGAACTCGCGGCTGGCCATTTCCACGTGGATTTCATCGAGCCGCATGTTGAGAAAGGCTGGGAACATCGGTGCATAGCGCCGATAACCGACCGCGTGCCCTTTGAAGTTGCCAAAGCAGAGGTGGGTGGAGAGGCGACATTTGCCGACCACCGGTTCGACCGTGCGATTGAAGATATCCACAAAGCGATCGGGATCTTCGCGGTAGGCATAGCAACTCATTGACGGCTCGTCGACCGTCAACTCGGTGCAGCCGGCTGCGACCAGATCTTCCAGCTCTTTGCGCACCACCGGCACGAGGGCTTCGGCGATGGCATAGCGATCGGGGTATTGAGCATTGGGCATCAAGCGCCCGCTCAGAGTATAGGGACCAGGCACGCTAGCCTTCAACGTTGGCCCTGCCGGGGCTAAGCGTTTTAGCCGTGTAAACTCCTCTACTGCGCCCAGCCCGCGGGACGCACCCAACTCACCAACAATTGGTGTCTTGCCCCGTTGGTCATGCGCGGGCGGGCCAAAGTTGCGGCGTGATGGCTCCGGCTCACCCAGCCCATCGAGAAAACCGTAGAAGGAAAGGTTGAAGTCAAAGCGCGTCTGCTCGCCGTCGGTGATCACATCGAGACCGGCTGCTGTTTGATCGTGAATTGCACAGATCACGGCATCTTCCTGCATCTCGGCAATCTCGTCGGTGCCGAATTGGTCCAGATGCTGCGACGCGTGTTCGAGCCACGAGGGAAAGGGATAGCTGCCAATGACCGTGGTACGCAGTGGGCGTGGTTGCATGAGTTTTTACTCCTTGTAATACTCTTGTTTCAATATCGACAAGCAGCGCATGTCATGAAAGGCCCCTTTGAAGCGGTCGTAGTCGCGCAGGGTACCCTCTTCGGTGAAACCCAGTTTACGCAACAGCCGAGCTGACGCCACATTCTCCGGCATCACCAGTGCCTCCACCCGCTGTAGTCCCATATCCTGAAAACCAAAATCGATGATGGCGTCGAGCGCCTCGGTCATAATGCCCTTGCGCCACTCACTGCGCCGGAGATCATAGCCGATTTCCCCCCGATGGCGGTGGAGCATTACATAGCCACAGGTACCGATCACCACATCGTCATCCTTGCGCGTAATACCCCAGCGGATCATGCTCTCGGTCTCGAAGCGCTCGTCAAAGAAGTCGATCAACTCGGCTGCCTCCTCGCGCCGCTGCATCGTGACCAGATCATAGTAGCGGGTGACCTCGTCATCGCTGAAGATGGCGTAGATGGCGTCGCGATCTTCGGGCAAGATCTCGCGCAGGATGAGGCTATCGGTTTCAATTTCGGGGAAAGTAGCGAAAATATCGTCGTTCACTGTTGATTACCGATCTTCTGGCTACGCAAATGCTTCTTGCTCATACAAAAGTGCAAAGCCCGCCAAGATTACTTGACTATTGCTTGGCGAGTTTTGCGCCTTAGCGTGAAATTTCCTGCCTTACACGACCCGCTGCAAGATCTTCCCGCTCTCTTTTTCTTTCAGGATCAGTTTGCTCTTGCCGTCGGGCATCTTCTCTTCTTTGATCAGTAGGTGCTCCTGGTCATATTCCCGGAAGACGGCGCTGCCCATCACTTCTTCGGAGCCCCGCCAGATTTCTAACTGGACTGGCTCCCACTGTTTGGTTTCCATCGACTTGTAACAGGCATCGAGAATGGCATTGACAACATAGCCGTCGTAGAAACTCTCCATCGGTGCGCCGCCCTGGTCCAACGCGTTGAACATGTCCGTAAACATGTCGACATACCCTAGCTCTGACAGCTCATCGCCGACCGGGAAGAGCCAGCCGGTCTCGCTTTCGGCCTTCTCGGCGACATAGCCACCCTGCCCCACCGCGGTGAACATCTCAAAGCCGGTGCGCAGGAAATGATTGGTCCAGATCGTGCCTTCGGTGCCGGAGACCTCATCGCGTAGATCCATGCCGCCACGGAAGGTCCACGCCACTTCAAATTGCCCAATGGCGCCATTGGCATATTTGACAAGTGCAATCGCGCTGTCCTCGGCCGCAATGGGGTGGACCTGGGTATCGCCCCAGCACATGACCTCAATGGGCTTTACTTCCTTGCCGATGTAGTTGCGAGCAATCTCGACGCAGTGACAGCCCAGATCGATGATCGCGCCGCCGCCGGCCATCTCTTTGTCCCAGAACCAATCCGAGTGGGGGCCGGGGTGGGTTTCACGCGAGCGGGCCCAGAGCACTTTGCCGACAGCGCCGTTTTGCACTGCAGTAACAGCCTTCAGCATTTTGGGCGTATACACCAAGTCCTCGAGATAGCCGTGGAAGATCCCGGCCTCTTCGACCATCTCCAGCATGCGCTTGGCTTCCGCCGCATTGCGGCCCAAGGGCTTGGTACAGAGCACTGCCTTGCCCGCTTCGCAGCAGAGCCGTACCGCTTCTTCATGCTGGATGTTCGGTAATCCAATGACAACAACGTTACTATCGGGATGGTTGATCGCTTCGGCCAAATCGGTGGTGTGGTGGGGAATTCCATGCTCTTTGGCAAAGTCGGCGGCGCGCTCTTCGCGGCGCGAGTAGACAGAGACCACTCGGTCGCGGCTGCGCTGGCCATGCAGCGTTTGTGTGTAGAACATTCCAATGAGGCCTGTTCCCAGCATTGTTACGTTGTAAGAATTTGTCATCGCTTTACTCCTTTATATTTTTGGATAGTCTACCGAGACGGAGTTGTTCAGATGTAAACAGCGTCCCCCGATTCCAGTGTAATCAGATGATAACAACTCCATACCGAGAGACTACCTATTTTTGTATTTCGCATATATTTCGCAGTTGTCACGAAGCAATCGTTTTTGTGTCGATCCTGAAATTTTCCGTTCCCGCTGGGTCACAACCGAGTTATTGAATGGCAGCCAATACCTGGGCAAGCACAGCTTTGTTCCACAAGAGGCGCTTGTGTGTTTCCTCCGGGTCGCTATCCCGTTCTGCGCGCAGAGCCGCTGCATCTCTCTGAAGAATAAAGGGATCTTCCCAGGCCAGCCAGTCGACCTCTTGTGTCTGTAATTGATCACGGAGAAGCAGCAGTAGCTCCGGCAGCAGACCAAAATCGCGACAGTGAATGTGGGGAAGTAGCTGCGCTAACTGTCGTGCTTCAATTATCAGATAGGACCACGCAAAGTCAAAATAGCGCCCAAAGTACAATTCACCAATCCGGATTGCCATCTGCTCCAATTCGCGGTAGATGGCGGGATAGGTCGCCCACGCAGCCGCCGAGCGTTGAAACAGGAGCGGGGTGTTTGCTCGTGTCACTGTCGCGATGTCGTCAAGAAATTGAGCACTGTGCTCACTCTGCAGTGCATAGGCCACCTTATCAATGTCACACAGATGCAACGTCTGTTCCGTGGCGCTCTGTGCCACTGCCTGTTGATAGGCGGTCAAATAGTGCTCACCGGCTTGTGTGCCCGGCGGATTCGCATTGAGCTGAAAGAACGAACCGGTACGTAGAGCCCGCAATCGATCCTGTTGATAACGCTCCGTTGGCGGTGAAATGCTCAGAAACGCGCGGTCAAAACGCTCTTTGAGCACAGGGGCAATCTGTTGGAGATGACGCAGCAGATGCCCTTCGGGATCGTGAAACGGCAAGACGAGGTTGGGGCGCATGAGCTTAGATACCTTGTAAGTGGGTAATATCCCCCAGTGTTAACACCTGCCACTCTTCCTCGTCCCAAGCAACTGTGCTAATGCTGCCGTTGGCCAGCCGAAATGCATGTTTACCACCGATAGGCACACCTAACATGGCACGCAAAACGGCAGCCAGTGTACCGCCATGGGAAAAGATGGCAATTCGCTCTCCGGCATGGCGCTGCGCCAATTCATGCATAATCGCCATCCCACGCTCCACGAGTTGGCGGATGGTCTCGGCCTCCGGAATGACGAAATCCGGCTCATAACGCTGGGCGCGGTACTGTTGATAGATCCCGTTATGTTGGCGCTCCATGTCGCCGTAGGTCAACCCCTCAAAGATGCCATAGTGGCGTTCTCGAAGACGAGGCTCCAGAGCAATTGCATGGCCCAGGAGATCGGCCAGTGGCTGGGCCGTGTCGACGACCCGTTTGAGATCGCTGGAGTAGATGCCGTCAAATGTTTCATGACGCAGCCGCTGGCCGACAGCTTTGGCCTGTGCGACGCCCCGTGCCGTCAACGGGCTATCCTGTTGCCCTTGCATTCGCGCTTCTGCATTCCAAATTGTTTCGCCGTGCCGAACGAGAATGAACTCAGTGGTCAAAACAACAGTCCTTTCTATTGCGTTTGTGTATACACTCTTGCATTGGGCTTATGCATTGGCCAAGAAGTAACCTCTCACCAATTATCGCATCTCTTGCCATTCGTCTTTTGCACCGGGCTGCTGTGTGTAGCGTGTGGAGTACAGTGCGCATTATTTTACCACGAATGTCGATGGATCTCACAGACAATTTGCTTATGCCATGCTACGAATGTAAACTATAATCAGCGTGCAATTATCTAGACAGCGATATGTGAGCCATGATGAGGATGGGAGCGATTTGTGAAGATCTTAGGGATTGATATTGGGGGGAGTGGTATCAAAGGCGCGATTGTGGATGTAACGAAGGGTGAGTTTGCTACCGATCGGCACCGGATTGAGACGCCGGTACCCTCTACACCGGAGGCAGTCGCCACGGTAATTGCGGAACTTGTGGCGTATTTTGACTATGAAGGTCCCATCGGGTGTACATTCCCCGCGGTCGTACAACATGGCGTCATCCACACCGCAGCCAATGTCGATAAGAGTTGGATTGGGGTGAATGGGGAAGAGTTGTTTCAACGGGTGACTGGTTATCCTGTGCACATCCTCAACGATGCCGATGCCGCCGGTGTGGCTGAAATGCGGTTTGGCGCCGGGCGCGATCGCAATGGGGTCATCATTATGCTAACCTTTGGCACCGGCATTGGCAGTGCTATCTTTACCGATGGGGTGCTGGTGCCCAATACAGAATTCGGCCACATGAAGATTCGTGGCAAGGATGCCGAGCACCGTGCTGCTGCCCGCATTCGCGATGAAGAAGGTCTGAGTTGGAAACGGTGGGCAAAACGTGTGAACGAATTCTTGCAAACAATGGAATTTCTCTTTTCGCCCGATCTTTTCGTGATCGGCGGTGGGGTGAGCAAGAAGTTTGACAAATATGCTTCACAATTGACTGTCGAAGCCGAAATTGTGCCGGCACAGCTGCTCAATGATGCCGGTATTATTGGCGCTGCCATGGCCGCTCATGAAATATATCCACCAGCCCGAAAACGGTCCAAAGCAGTTGCTTCAAAACAGACCGAATCAACTTCTGATCCAGTCGCTAGCGGTGCACCCAAAGCTTCCTCGCGCAAACGTGCAAAGGATGCCCAACAGATCGTCGCTTGACCCTCCGCCATACCTCATCCTCATCCCCATCCGCATTTCCAGTCGTGGGAAAAACCAACTTCGTCAGTACCGGTGAAAGTGTACGCCAGAGACAGATCCTCCATGTCTCTGGCATGTTGGCTTGTATCCTCAGCGGGCCCTAAACTTTTGTTGTACAATTTATCCTACAATCTTTAGTTTCGACGAATTTGTACATTAAAAACGAAATAGCGTTAAACTTCTGTCATGGAGACAGAAACAGAGATAAAAACGTACCGAGTCGATGACATACCGCTGTTGATAGGCCACCAGCAAAAGCTTGGGCTAGCCGAGATCGTGGATGAGCAGATAAAGCCGCACGGGAACCGGCAAGGACTGAGCATAGGATGGACGGTGGTCGGTTGGTTGAGCTACATCCTCTCGCAAGCAGATCATAGATTGAGCTATGTTGAAAGCTGGGCAGCGGAGCAACAGGACATCTTACAAAAGCTCATCCCCCAAGAGGTAAGTGTCGGTGACTTTACGGATGACCGTCTGGGCGATGTGTTGAGCTACTTGAGCGATGATGAAAGTTGGTCAGCCATCGAAGCGTCGTTGGGACAGCGGCTCATCCAAGTTTACGAGATACCAACCGAGCGAGTCCATCTGGATAGTACAAGTGCTGCGGTCTATCACACAGCAGAGGGAAATGCGTGGATCGAGTACGGATATAGCAAAGACCATCGACCAGACTTGGCACAACTGAAGGTGATGATGAGTAGCCTAGCGCCGATGGGTATGCCGCTGGCAACGATCGTCGTCCCAGGGAACCAAGCCGATGATGAGCTTTATGTGCCAGCGATCAAGCAGAGTCGAAAGGTCCTCAACCGCCGCGGCGTGCTCTACATGGGCGATAGCAAAATGGAAGCGCTCACCATCCGGGCAACCGTGGCTGCCGGCGGCGATTTCTATCTAACGCCCCTCAGCAAAAAGGGGAGTCAAAGCGAACTGCTGCAAGAATTGCTCAACCCCGTCTGGTCAGAAGCACAAGAACTGACGGCGATCTATGACCAAACCGATGGCGATTCGCCCAACCGGTTGTTAGCCCGTGCCTTCGAGACAACCCGTCGCCAAGCAGCTATCGTCGAGGGCAATGATGAGCTATTCAGTTGGGATGAGCGAGTATTGGTTGTCTACTCACCAACCCTGGCGGAAAGTCATACGCAGAGCCTCTTGGCACGATTGCGCAAAGCAGAAGAGCAATTGTTGGCGCTAACGCCAAAGCCGGGACGTGGCAAGCGGCAATGGTCTGACTTACTTCCCTTGGAAGCTGCGGCCCATGCCATTCTCAAGCGCTATAATCTCTTGGGTCTCTTTTCGCTCACTTTCGAACGACAAGAAAACCAACAGCAGAAACGCAAATACAAAGACCGACCCGCTTGTACGGAAACCATCGTCAGGTACCAGATTCATCTCACCCGTAACGAGGATGCCATTGATAAACAGCAGCGCACACTTGGATGGCGGCTGTTTGTCACCAACTTCCCACTGCAACGTTTCTCTATCGCTGACGCCGTGCACGCTTATCGCGAAGCTCCCGTTCACGAGCGTAACTTCTCGCGACTTAAGAATCGTCCGCTTGGACTGCGACCGCTTTTTGTCCATCGCCAAGACCATATCGTTGGCCTGGTTCGGCTCCTTTCTCTTGCTTTGCGGCTTTTGACACTGGTCGAATTTGTTGTCACACAACAATTGCAACAACAGGACACATCGCTGGCTGGCCTTTTTGAGGGAAACCCGACCCGCACTACCCAACGACCGACAACTGAACGTTTACTCCGGGCCTTCCAACCCATTACACTAACTGTCGTTTCTCTACCTGGGCCGCGCATCTTCCATCTTACCCCGCTCACTTCTTTGCAACGGCAAATTCTTACCTTGCTTGGACTGCCCGATTCTATCTACCACGACCTTGCACGAGATTTTAACGCTATTCCGCCTTAACACTTTTAAATCGTCGAAACTCAAGTTTTTAGACCATTGCCGGAAAGTAAATACACCAGCGGCTGAGGGTACTGCTCGCTGTTCGTCGCGAATTCTATCCCAGCAGGTGGCGGATTTTCCTACTTGCAATGGCCTTGCCCAGCGTCCCGATTACAAGTAGAGATCGCTCCAACAATCTCTACAAAACCTCTTGACTTTCTACAAAACTACTGTATTGTGCCAATAAATTGTGCTATTCTAGGGTGATCTATTGTGAGAAGTTGGTGCTCAGCGAGACCAGTATCTTGGTGAGTTCTCTACTGGCCTCTATGAGGCTGTCTGTACCGAATTGCGTTGTGCTGAGTACGTTGATAACAACGCTCTGTGCCCTCTGTGTCTCTGTATTTTCAGTCGTGGTTTGTCGTGTGCACCGTTGCCGTATAAACTCCAATGCCATCCCCTTTGGGCATTGTCCAAGATAAGAACGTGGCTTGTACCGTCTATGCGGAGCCGGCCAGTGATACGGTGTTGGCTCGAATCGCTTGTACCCTAGTACATGATGGCGTAAATACCACGGCAGTAAATGAGACCAAGCTGCTCGAGTGGATAGGGTAGATTCGCTATGGGGCCTATTTACGCCGGGATTTACTAGCTGTTCTGCGCGGGAAAGGAAGTAACTGTGTGTCACCGATGTCACCCCAAGAGAAGTTTACCCCTCCAATTCAGTTGACAACTGATGACGTCTTGCTGGCATTGCGCAACTGGCGCAATTTATCTTTCGTAGAATCAAGGTTTGCGGAACTGCATCTGGTTTGTCACTTGCTGCGCGAAACGCAGCAAATGTTGCATCATGCCATTATTGCGGTTTTGGAGCGTGGATTGGCTCTCTTGGCGCACTCCAATGCCGAAGAAGCGCAGCTGCTAACTCGCCGATTTCGCAACGGTGAAACCGTTGACGAGGTCGCCGCGGCTTATAGTGTGTCAAGTAGTCGCTTGCACAATATCCAGCGCGAGGCCGTTAGGTATCTAACGCTCACGCTAAATCATCTGGAAGAAACTGCATGGCATGACCACATGCAGCGGATGTTGCTACGCCTCGATGCGACGGTCAGCAAAGAGTTGATTGGGGTCGATGTTCATATTGAACGATTGCTCGAACTTTTGCGCTCAACCAGTGAACACTGGATTATTGCCATCGAGGGCATTGGCGGCATCGGCAAAACATCGTTAGCGGATGCCACGGTGCGCAGAGCGATTGCCGAGCATCTTTTTATTGATCTGGCTTGGGTAACAGCACGCCAGGAACGGCTGAATGCCGGTGGCATAATCGTCTCGCGTCCCCATACAACGCTCTCTGCTGTTGAACTCATCGAAGCGCTGGCCGCGCAGTTGATCCCCCAAAGCGCACGGGAGTATAACCTCTCTTACGACCAGCTCTTGGTGCAACTAAGCCGACAGTTGAGGCAATGGCCCCACCTCATCGTTATCGACAACTTGGAAACCGTTGTCGATCTCGAATCGTTGCTTCCCACGCTAAACGCTCTGGTCAATCCGTCGAAGTTTCTATTAACCTCGCGTATGGCGCTCTATTCAGCAAGCGACATCTTCCATTTCCGTGTGCCGGAGTTAAAGCTGCCGGATGCGCTGACCTTTATCCGGAGTGAGATCAGCAATCGCAATCTCACCGCTCTTGCCGACTGGGATGAGGAGAAGCTCAAAACGATCACATCTGTCACCGGTGGCAACCCGCTGGCCATTCGCCTTGTCGTTGGGCAAGCACACGTCTATGACTTTGATTTGATCCTAAAACAGCTCAGCGGAATTGGTGGCAAACCTGCTGGAAACCTATTTCTCTATATCTATCAACAGAGCTGGGATCGGCTGGGGGAAGAAGCCCGCCGGTTGCTGTTAATGATGCCGCTTGTCAACCCCAATGGGGACGATCTGGCAATTTTAACCGCCGTGAGTGATCTGCCGATCTCTGCTGTCGAAGAGGTCATCGCACACCTGGTGGCCATCAACCTTGTTGACGTCAGCGGAGATGGCAGTCAGCATACCTATCGTATCCACAGCCTCACGCGTACGTTCCTACGTGAAAAGATTGTGGGACAGACCTTTGACCCGGCAGAGGGGGATCCCTATCAGCGCTACTTTAAGGAGGCATTGGACCGCGGGTTGGGGCTTGTGTGCAAGCAAGTCGCTGATGAACACAATGATTTGTTGCATGAAACCATTCGCGAGCGGTCCCTGAATCTCCTGAGCTATGCATTGCTGCAACCCACCCTTTGGCCCTCAACGATTGCGCTTTTTCGTGCGTTGATTCCCAGCATGGAGCGTGCGGGGCAACGCGATCAGTGGATTCCTTATTTGGAACGAGGAGTGGCGCTCAGTCAAATCACTGGTGACGATCATACCGAGGCGACGCTGGCACTCGCCATTGGCGAACTTTATCGCTTGCAGAGCAATTATGCTGCCGCGCGCGACTGGCTAAACCGCAGTATTACCCAATTTACACGACATGGCGATCAGCTGGGGTTGGCACGTGCTCTCAATCAACTTGCCTATCTGGCGTGGCGCCAACATGATGATGATGAAACCATTGCGCTGGCTACACATGCGCTGGAACTCTCCCCCGCAGCAAGCATGGAGCGAGCAATGAGTCTTTCGGCATTGGGTCTTGCTGCCATCGACCGCTTGCAGTGGTCAGATGCCGAAAGCTACCATCGTCAAGCACTGGACATCCGCTTGCAACACAAGAGTCAGCGCCAAATTGCGTGGAGTCTACAGAACTTAGCTTACGCGATTCGTGGGCAAGGACGATACGACGAGGCCGTTCACTATTATGAACAAGCCATTCAGTTGTTGGATGCTGTTCGCGATCCGCTCCATTGGGCTGTTGCGCAAATGAATTTGGGGATTGTCTATTCGCTACAGGGCGAGTCAACCGCGGCCTTAACGGCCTATTGGGCTGCAGAAAAGACCTTTCGTGCCATCGGGGATACCTTTAATCTGGCAAAACTGCATGTGAACAAAGGGATTGAGTACCTGGCACTACCAGATCTCGTGCAGGCCGAACATGCATTCACAGTCGGGAGCGAATTATTTGATTCGCTGGAGGATCGCAATGAGTACCTCAATGCGATGGATGGCTTGGGCATGACGTTTTTGGAGCAAGGCCGCTACACAGAAGCAGAGGGAATTTTTGTACAGGTGATGAATGGTCTGGCGACGATTGATCCGGCGTCGGCTTTCTATCAAATGTTGCACCCCGATAAGATCAGCGCTCAACTCGCCGCTGCCCGCCGTGGTAAGGAGGACGCAACCCCCGACAGTACATGAGCCTGTGGCTGTCCTTTGCATTTCCAGATGTGAGAAGTGGGCATCAGGGGATGCTCACTTCTCACATCCGACAATTTCACTTTGGTGGTTACTAGCAGCCGCCACCAGTGTGCCCACAAGCAAAAGCGGCTGGGGTCAACGTGGTGGATGCCATCTCATCGAGTACAACCGGTGCATAAGCCGCCGTGAGGGCGATAAAGGCGGCAACGGCCAACACAACCAGATGACGACGTGTATTGTGCAAAAGACGCATGTTCATGTGGATTCTCCTTAGATAGCTATTCAGAGGTAG
>Ga0209607_1003881_pt1 | contig 11321 bp, 7 predicted proteins | sample AD_UKC117_MetaG_FD_184413 | JGI IMG/M metagenome (GOLD analysis project Ga0209607, IMG submission 184413) | Active sludge microbial communities of municipal wastewater-treating anaerobic digesters from Hong Kong - AD_UKC117_MetaG (SPAdes)... | ecosystem: Engineered > Bioreactor > Anaerobic >... | reverse complement strand
TGTGCCCGGGCAATAGTCCGAATGAACCTGTGCACAACCCGCCCCGACCCCTCACCACAAACGCTACGACCCGGGTACGACAGACACGACCCCGCGCAACAAGCCCTGTGCACAACGCGAGCAACCCGATTGAACGACCGATCAGCAGGACAGACACGAACCCGCGAAACCGCAGAATCCGGCGCCGTGGCCACGTTGAAGCCGGACCTCACAGCGCTCCCGCGCACTTTCGCGAATCGACCTACCCAGCGCTCAGTCAGGCTTGACCAGCGGGAACAACATCGTGTCGCGGATGTTCTGTCCGGTCAGCATCATGATGACGCGTTCGACCCCCATGCCCTGTCCGCCGGCAGGCGGCATGCCGTACTCCAGCGCGCGCAAGAAGTCCTCGTCGACCTCCATGGCCTCGACGTCTCCAGCGGCCGCGAGCAGGCTCTGGGCGACCAATCTGTCGCGTTGATCGAGCGGGTCGATCAACTCGGTGTAAGCGGTGCCCAGCTCAGCTCCCCAGCCCACCAGATCCCACTTCTCGGCCAGCCGCGGCTCCGAGGGCATCTTGCGGGTCAGCGGCGAGACCTCGGTGGGGAAGTCCAGATAGAACGTCGGGAAGGTCGTCTTGGCCTCGCACAGGTTCTCGTAGAGCTCCAGCACAGCCTGGGAGGCGTCCCACGACGGATCCATGGGGATCTCCAGTCGTGCGCCGTGCGCCCGAAGAACCTCCAGCGGAGTGTCGACCGTGACCTCCTCACCGACCGCATGGCTGACGCCCTCATGCACCGTCATGGTGGGCCATTCCGGCGACAGATCCACCTCTTCGTAGCCGCCGTCCGGAAGCGGCCGCCGGGCGATCGGCTCCCCGTAGACGGCAGTGGCGATCTCCAGGATCAGGTCCCTGGTCAGCACCCGCATAGTCTCGTAGGTGCCGTAGGCGTCGTAGATCTCCAGGCTGCTGAACTCCGGGTTGTGGCTGGCGTCCGCCCCTTCGTTGCGGAAGTTGCGGTTGACTTCGAAGATCTTCTCGACCCCCCCGACGAGCAGTCGCTTGAGAAACAGTTCCGGAGCAATTCGCAAGTACAATCGCATGTCGTAGGCGTTGATATGCGTGATGAACGGCCGCGCGTTCGCACCGCCGTGCACGGTCTGCAGCATCGGGGTGTCAACCTCGAGGAATTCCCGTCGCCACAAAGACTCCCGAAGTGCGCGGATCGCCGTCGAGCGCAGGGCCACCATCTCCCGAGACGCGTCGTTGACGATCAGGTCCACGTAGCGCTGCCGGGTCCGCGCCTCCGGGTCCGTAAGCCCCGCATGCTTGTCCGGCAGCGGTACCAGGCACTTCGAGGTGATGACGAATTCGGTGGCCAGGACGGACAGTTCGCCACGCTTGCTGGTGATGACCTGACCGACAACGCCGACGTGATCCCCGAGGTCGACCTCGTGCTTCCAGCGGTCGAGGGTCTCCTGACCGACGTCGGCCAGGGACAACATCACCTGGATCTGTCCGCTCCAGTCCTTGACCTGAGCGAACACCAGTTTGCCGGTGACGCGGTTCAGCATGACGCGCCCGGCGATCCGAACGACCCGTCCGGTGCGCGCGTCCGGCTCGAGCCCGTCGAACTCGGAGCGGACGTCGCCGATCATGTCCGTGCGCTCGAAATCAGTCGCATACGGATCGACTCCGCGAGACCGGATCTGCTCGAGTTTCTCGCGCCGGACGATCTCCTGCTCCGGCAGGCGTCTCTGCTCGATGGCGGCGTCTTCGGCGTCCTGCGCCGCGAGCTCCTCGGCGACCGGAGCCCACAAGCCCACCGGAGAATCGGCGTTGCCGTCAGCCAGGGACTCCCGTCCACCCCCGGTGAACGGCAGCTTCGGCTTTTCGACGAACCCTTCGGCGATACCGGCGGCGATCCCCACCCGCGGAAGGTCACCCGAGCGTTCGAAGAGCAGGTAGCGCGGCACCCAGTCGGGTTCGTACTTCTCGTTGGACCGATACAGGGACTCCAGCTGCCACCAGCGACTGGCGAACATGAGGAACCCACGCGAAGCGCGCATCACCGGTCCGGCGCCGATCTTCGCGCCTTCCTCGAAGATCGCTCGCATGACCGCAAAGTTCAGGGACAACCTGTCGACGCCGATGACCGGCCCAGCTGCCACCGTGGCCGCCACCATGGTCTCCATCACGCCGTTCTCGGACCCTGGGTCGCGGCGCATGAGGTCCAGCGACATCCCGCGGGTCCCCCATGGAGAGAAGGACAGCAGGCCTTGCCGCGCGCCCTGCGCGTCGAAGACCTCCGTCAGCACACACTGCCCGTCGAGCGGATCACCGAGCCTGCCCAATGCCATGGAGAAGCCGCGCTCGTTGTCCGTGTCACGCCAGCGGTCGGCATCCCGGATCACTTCGGCCATCTGGTCTTCTGGGATGTCCCGGTGACGTCGCACCCGGGTGGTGTAGCCGTCGCGCTCGAGGCGGTGGACGGCCTGCCGCACCGCCCGCATGTGGCGGCCGTCCAACGTGAACTGCGAGAACTCGATGATCGCCTCGTCGCCCAACGACAGCGCTTCCAGGCCGGCTCGCACGTAGGCCTCGGCGCCCACTTCGGATGCGCCCATGACGGCCGGTGCCCATCCGAAATGGCGTGCCTCCTCCAGCCACGCCTCGATCGCTGGCGGCCACGACTCCGGGTCGCCGATCGGATCGGCGCTGGCCAGACTCACCCCGTTGACCACCCGGTAGGTGACAGTTGATTTGCGCGATGGCGACCAGATCGCCGACTTGTCTCGGCGGGTCGCGAAGTAGGCCAGAGAGTCCCGATCCCCATGATCGTGCAGCAGACGACGGATATCGACCTCGTCCTGACCGCTGAGTAGACGATCCTTCGGCCGGGTGCGGAACAACGCGAAACCGAAGGCGACATAGACCACCGTGCCGAGCCCGCCGAGCAGGAACGGAACCGGTCGCGTCGCCCGTCCGTAGATCCCGGTGGTCTCCTCCTGACCCAAGCCGCCGATCACCTGGTTGGCCGAGTACCCCAGCGCCTCGCTGCGAGCCACCGAACCGGGTAGCGCTTCGACCATCGCCCAGCCCAAGGGAATGGTGATCGCGAACCCGATGATCAGCGTGGCCAGAGCGACGAACACGTTGCGGCGCGGTACGACCGCGAAGAACTCCCTGCGAGCCAGTAACAGCACCACGAACAGGACTACCGACGTAGCAAGGGTGGCGGACTCCTCGACCCGGGTGTCGGCATCGACGGCCAGCAGAGTCACCGACTCCACCATCCCCAGCGCGAGGATGATGACCACGAACCACCAAGCGGACCTCTTGCGCTTGCCCAGCGCCGAGCCGAAGATCACCAGCAGCGCGGCCCACGCGAGGTTGGGGGGCGCCGGAACCAGCAGGATCTCGATGACTTCCCGCACTCCGCTGAGACTGCGTGCCAGCCACGGGAAGATCGCCGTGACCGCGCTGAAGATGGCAACCAGCAGGAACAGGGTTCGCAACACGTTCGGAACGTGGCTGGTCCAGCCTTCCCCCGGTACGTACCGGCGGCGCGGGATGTCCGGCTCGATCCGGCGGTTCAGCGCTTCGGCCGGGCTTGCCTCCGCGGCGAGGGTCATGTTCTCAATTCCTTCAGGTCGGTGAAGAGGTCCAGGCTCTGGGGGTTGGCCAGCGCTTCGGTGTTGCGTACTTCCCGGCCGTGGACGACGTCGGCGACTGCCAACTCCGCCAGTTTGCCGGATCGGGTTCGGGGTAGATCCGCCACCGCGATCATCTTCGCCGGGACGTGCCGTGGGGAGCACTGCTCACGCAGTCGCTTGACGATCCGCGCGCGCAAGATGTCGTCGAGGTCGTAGCCCTCCGCGAGCTTCACGAACAGCACCACCCGCGTGTCGTCGTCGTGACGCTGTCCGATCGCGATCGCCTCCAGCACCTCATCGAACGCCTCCACCTGCCGGTAGATCTCCGCGGTCCCGATGCGCACGCCGCCTGCGTTCAACGTGGCGTCTGAACGTCCCAGGATCATGATCCCGTCATGCTCGGTCCACAGCGCGAAATCACCGTGGGCCCAGACGCCCGGGAAACGCTCGAAGTACGCCGCGGAGTACCGGGCCTGATCCGGATCGTTGACGAACTCAAGGGGCATACTCGGCAGCGCGTTGCGGCAGATCAACTCCCCTGTGACGCCGGCCTGCCCGCGCAGACTGTTTCCGTTTTCGTCCACGACGTCCACGTCCGCGCCGAGCGCTGGCGTCTGCAGTTCACCGGGCCAGACCGGGGAGGTTGGATCTCCCAGCGCGAAACAGCCGCAGATGTCCGTGCCGCCGGAAATCGACGCCAGGTGAAGATCGGGTTTGACCTCCCGGTAGACGTATGCGAAGGCCTCCGGGGACAGCGGGGAGCCAGTGGAACCGATGGTGCGCAGACTGCTCAGATCGCGGTCCTCGCCGGGTTTCAGCCCCTGCTTGTGGCACGCGTCGAGATACTTCGCGCTTACGCCGAACAACGTGATCTGTTCCTGTTCGGCGATCCGCCATAGATGATCGGGTCCCGGGTGGAACGGCGATCCGTCGTAGAGCACCACGGTGGCCCCGGCGGCCAGAGCGCTGACCAACCAATTCCACATCATCCAGCCGCAGGTGGTGAACCAGAACACCCGATCTCCGGGGCGCACGTCGAGGTGCCAGCGATGCTCGCTTGCGTGTTTGAGCAGCAGACCGGCACCTCGGTGGACCAGGCACTTGGGCACACCGGTGGTACCCGAGGAGTAGAGCACGAACCCCGGAGCATCGAAGGGCATCTGCGTGAACCCGCCGTCGGTGGTACCGCTGCCCGACAGCAGATCGTGGAAGTCATGGGTGGGCACACGAAGGTCGACCGGCGACCCTGACTCGAGTTCCCCGACCAGGTACACCTGCCGCACGCTGGGCAGCTCGGCCACGATCTGCTGCAGCGCCTCCCGGCGGTCGTGGCGCCGACCGGCATAGACATAACCGTCTGCTGCCACAAGCACTTTGGGAGCGACCTGCCCGAACCGGTCGAGCACCCCGGCAGGTCCGAAGTCCGGGCTGGTGGAGGTGAAGATGGCCCCCAGACTCGAGGTCGCGAGCATGGTGATCACCGTCTCCGGCGTGTTGGGCATCCATGCGGCCACCACATCGCCGGCACCCACTCCGGCCGATCGCAGCGCGTGCGCGATCGCTGAGGTCGCTGCCCGCAATTCGGCCCAGGACCAGACGCGTCGCACCCCGTCCTCGCGCCGGAAGACCAGAGCGGTGTCCTGGGCGCCCGGCAGATCCCCTCCGGCGAGCAGATTTTCGGCGTAGTTGAGCGTCGATGAAGGGAAGAAACGAGTGCCCCGCAGGTCCTGTACGGATGCCGGCGGCAAGACCGCGGATCCTTCGCCGCGGTCCCCGACGATTCCGCACTCCCCCCAGACCAGATCCCAGAAGTCGCCGGGGGAATCAACGGAGAAGTCGTGGAAGTCCGCCATCGTGAGCATGGGCCGATCGGTGATCGCCTCGAGTTCCTTCATCACCGCGCGCACGGCAGTTCGCTCCACAGCCGCCGACGACGGACGCCATAAGGGTTCAGGCACCAGCCCTCACCCGATCGGACTCGGCACTACGGAGTCCGTCTCCGGCGCCGTCGCGGACCCGGAAACCTCCGGAGACGCCGAGACTTCAGGCGACGGCTCCTCGGTGATTCCCGACGTGGAGATCACCGCAGCGGAACTGGCCTCGAGTTTGCTGGCCTCTGCCCGCAACCGGTCAGCATCCTCCGGCGGGACCTGGCCTCCGCTGTCCAAGGCAGTCGTCGCGACGGTTGCGCCGTCAGTGACGGAAGCTTCGAACGTGTCGACGAACGTGCGGTAGAACTCCGGCGCGTTGCCAGCAGACACGGCGGCGACACAGGCGCTCTGGTACTGATCCATCAGCGGCGCGATGTCCTTGGCCAACTGCTCGAAGTACGCCTTGTTCTCCTCGAGGTCCTTGGCGATCGCCACGTCGTTCAGGCGACTCACGACAGTGGTGCTCAGATCGTCGGCCGTGAGTGCAGCGCCCAGGTCAGCGCATGCAGGATCGACGGTCCCTGTGAAGGTTGCGGTGACCTCCACCGGACCGGTCGAACCGGTCGCGCCGTCGGAGGACGGACGGAAGAGGAAGAACCACAGCAGCCCGAGGATGAGTACGCCGATCAGCAGCGTCGCAAGGACGACGGCCGCGAGCCGCTTGCCGGAGGCCTTGGAACCCGAATCAGGCGTCGACACCGGCATGCCGGTGATGGGGTCCACCGTTTCGGCGGTCGGAAACACGTTGGTCTGACCCATCGGTGAACCCGGCGCAAGACCCGGCGGGACGGGTCCGGGTGGTACCGCCGAACCCCAGGCCCCGGGCGCAGGCTGCTGCCAGCCACCCTCCACGGGCTGCTCGGGCTGGGCCGGTGCCTGACCCCACTGCGGCTGCTCGGGCTGCGCAGGTGCCTGACCCCACTGCGGCTGCTCGGGCTGCGCAGGTGCCTGACCCCACTGCGGCTGCTCAGGCTGCCCCGGAGCCTGACCCCACTGCGGCTGCTCAGGCTGCCCCGGAGCCTGACCCCACTGCGGCTGCTCGGGCTGGGCGGGTGCCTGGCCCCATGGCTGCTCGGGAGTTTGACCCCACTGCGGCTGCTCGGGCTGTGCCGGAGCCTGACCCCACGGCTGCTCAGGCTGCGCCGGACCCTGACCCCACTGCGGCGCCTCAGGCTGCCCGGGAGCCTGACCCGCTGCCGCCCACGGATCGCCCGCGACCGACTGCTCGAATCCGGGCGTTGGCGCCTGCTCGGGCGCCGTGGGCGACTGGGACATCGGCGAGGCGAAACCCGGCATCTGCTGGGTGTTATGCGTCCACTGGCCGCCGTCCCACCAGCGAACCTGACTGGCATCGCGCGGGTCTTGATACCAGCCCGGTGAGGGGGTTCCGTTGCCCATGGTCGGCACCTTTCCTTGGTCTGTTCACCAGCGTAGTCGGCACGAATGGCCGAAGCGATGAGAGCGAACTTCGCGGCGCGGACGCACACCGCCGAGGGTGGCGCATCCTCCCCAGTGCTACGCGATGATTGAGGGTTGCTCGGATCCCGGCGAGCACTTGGCATTCAGCGTTGTACACGCTGCTCCGGGAGCGCGGCAGCCCAACGCCGGTCACGAACGACACCTGCGCAACCCCGGCGGTGCGCGACGTCAGGCAGCCTGCATGTCCTCCAGGCTCATGCCCTTGGTTTCTCGAATGAACTTCGCCACGAAGAAGAACGACAGCACGGCCATCACCGTGAACACGCCGTAGGCGAAACCCAGGCCGATCGAGGCCATGCCCGGGAACGAGACGCTGACCAGGAAGTTCGCGATCCACTGTGCCGCGGCTCCCACCGCCAATGCGGCTGCCCGGATCCGGTTGGGGAACATCTCCCCCAGCAGTACCCAGACCACCGGACCCCAGGAGACTCCGAAGAACACGACGTACAGGTTCGCTGCCACCACCGCGAGCGGACCGGCTGCACCTGTCAGATACGGCGTTCCAATCGCATCGGCGTCCACGCAACCCGCTTGACCAGCATCGACGAGCGCCTGTGTGCAGGTCGCGGCCGTCCCGAAGAGGTACGCCATTGCTCCCAACGAGACCGCCATCCCTGCAGATCCGATCAGGAGCAGCGGTTTGCGGCCCAATCGGTCGACCAGCGAGATTGCCACCAGAGTGACCACCACGTTGGTGGTGTTGGTGATCAACGTCAGCAGGAATGCCTGATCCTCCTCGAAACCGACAGAGGCCCAGATGCTGTTGGAGTAGTAGAAGATCACGTTGATGCCGACGAACTGCTGGAACACACTCAGCGCGATACCAACCCACACGATTGGGCGCAGACCCAGTGCCGCGCCCTTCAGATCACTGAACCGCGGCTTGTGGTCACCGGACAGGGAAGCCTCAATCTCGGCCACCTTGGCGTGCTGATCGCCGTCGAGGACCTGCGAGAGGACCTCGGCGGCCTCCTCGTTCTTCCCCACCGAGACCAGATATCGCGGAGACTCGGGGATGGTCAGCGCTAGCAGGCCGTAGACCAGGGCTGGGACGATCATCACCAGGAACATCCACTGCCACGCCTCAAGACCGAACAACCAGGTGTTGTTCGCATTGGTCTCGGGCTTGCCGGAACTGGCCGCCTGCAGGATCAGGTAGTTGGTCACGGCCGTGGTGAAGATGCCCAGCACGATGGCCAGTTGCTGCAACGATCCGAGGCGGCCGCGCAATTGTGCCGGGGCGATCTCGGCGATGTACATGGGCGCGATCACCGACGCGATACCGATCCCAGCACCTCCGATGAAGCGCCAGAACATGAGGTCGGCAACCCCCAACGGGAACGCTTGGCCGACCGCGGCGATCAGGAACAGGATGGCGGCCACGACCATGACCCGGCGACGTCCGAACTTGTTGGCCAAGGGGCCGGCGAACCAAGCACCCACCGCGGAGCCGAGCAGTGCGATGGCAACCACGAATCCGATCGCGTCGCCGATGTCGAACTTCGCCTTCAGCGCGTCGACGGTGCCGTTGACGACCGCGGAGTCGAAACCGAACAGGAAGCCACCGAGGGCAGCCACGGTCGCCATCCCGACGACCCGGCGCGTGTTGTACTTCTCCTCGACGACCGGTCCGCTGTCACCAGCACCTGGCAGTGGCCCGTGCGCCATGATGAACTCCCTTCGTCTGGCACGAAGGTAGTAGACCCTTCCTCGCTAATGCTTCCTGAACACCGGATGAGTCCCGCGGGGCCCCACGAAACCCACGGGTCCAGGTGTGAGCCGGATAGATCAACGCCCCAAACAGCAAGCGCCTGGGGAACTCCCGGACCCCACTACACAAGCGCACTTGCGGAACATCCGGGTCTGATTAGTCGCACATCGACCCATATACTGCCATGCATGCCGCATATGCGCATCTCTGAGGCTGCCAGTCTGTTGCGGGTCAGCGACGACACCGTTCGTCGTCTGATCGATTCCGGGACCCTCACAGCGAGCACCGACTCATCCGGGCGAAAACTCATCGATGCCGCCGGGCTGGCACGGTACGTCAAGTCACTTGCCGCCTCTGACCAGGACTCCGGTCGCAGTTCTGCGCGCAACCACCTGACCGGCATCGTCACCGGCTTGGTGGTCGACGAGGTGATGGCCCAAGTCGAGTTGCAGTGTGGTCCGTACCGCGTCGTCTCGCTGATGTCCTCGGAGGCGGTGCGTGATCTCGGCCTGGAGGTGGGCAGTACGGCCAGCGCGGTGATCAAGTCCACCAACGTCATCATCGAGACCCGGGAAACGACGTGAGGGCACCGGTCGTGGTCGCCGCTGCTCTGGTCCTGGGGTCGATGACGGGCTGCTCGAGCGGTGACCCGGACGCGCAGATCACCGTTCTGGCGGCCTCTTCACTGCGAGCCCCCTTCGCGCAGATTGCTGAGGAGTTTCAGCGCGACAACCCCGGCACAACCGTTCGGTTCAACTTCGCCGGGTCGTCGGACCTCGTAGCCCAGTTGCAGCAAGGCGCCCCCGGCGATGTGCTGGCGACCGCCGACGAACCCACCATGGCGATGGCCACCGCCGAGGGCCTCACCGCGTCGCCGACCGTGTTCGCCACGAACACCATGACCATCGTCGTGCCGATCGACAACCCGGCCGGGGTGACCGGGCTGCCCGACCTGACTGACCCGGAACTGAACGTCGTCGTGTGCGCCGAACAGGTGCCGTGCGGGGCTGCGACCACGCGCATCGAGGCCGCCAGCGGGCTCGAGATCCAAGCAGACAGCGAGGAAACCTCCGTCACCGACGTCCTCAACAAAGTCGCCACCGGCGAGGCCGACGCCGGCATCGTGTACGTCTCGGACGTGGCCACCCAGGCCGGATCGGTGACAGCGATCGACATCGCGGACGACGTGAACAGCACCAACGAGTACCCGATCACGGTGCTGGCCGCCAGTAACGATCAGCAGGCCGCCAGCGCCTTCGTCCAGACAGTCACCGGACCCCAAGGGCAGCGGATTCTGACGCAGGCGGGCTTCGGGCCGGCCCCGACCGCCTCCTCTGAAAACCGCTCATGACCCCCGGCCCCCCGCTGCCGCGCTGGGTCTATGCGCCCGCTCTGCTCGGAGCAGCGTTCATCCTCGCTCCGCTGGGCGCCATGATCACCCGCGTCGACTGGAACGACTTCTTGGCCCTGATCACCTCGGACTCGTCGATCGCGGCCCTGCTGCTGAGCCTGCGAACGTCCACGGTCGCCACCATCCTGTGCCTGCTGGCGGGCATCCCGTTGGCTCTGGTTCTGTCGCGCGGACGCGGGCGGGCCATGAATCTGGGGAGGTCCATGGTCCTGCTGCCGTTGGTCCTGCCGCCGGTGGTGGCTGGCATCGCGCTGCTCTACACGTTCGGGCGGCGGGGCCTGCTCGGCGCTTCCTTCGAAGCGTTCGGCATCCAGATCGCGTTCTCCACCACCGCGGTGGTTCTCGCCCAGACCTTCGTGGCCATGCCTTTCCTGGTCATCAGTCTGGAGGGCGCGCTGCGGACGGTCGGGACGCGCTACGAGAACGTCGCCGCGACTTTGGGGGCCGGGCCGACCACAGTCCTGAGACGGGTCACCCTGCCCAGCGTCGCACCGGCCCTCGCGTCGGGGGCCGTACTGGCCTTCGCCCGGGCACTTGGGGAATTCGGGGCCACGATCACCTTCGCGGGCAGCCTGCAAGGGGTCACCCGGACACTGCCGCTGGAGATCTACCTGCAAAGAGAGACCGATCCTGACGCAGCCGTGGCCCTGTCGCTTTTGCTGGTGGTCGTGGCGGTGGCTGTCATCGGACTTGCCCGACGGCATCCGGGGACGCTATGAGCCTGTCGGCGCACATCATCGTGCCCGAACGGGGCGTGGAGGTGGACCTCGAGTTGGCCGACCAGCAGACGCTGGCGCTCATCGGCCCCAACGGCTCGGGCAAGTCCACGGTGCTCCAGGTGATCGCCGGGCTTCTGCGACCTGACGCGGGTCGTGTCACCCTCGACGGCCGGACCCTGTTCGATGCCCAGGAAAGCGAGTACCTGCCGGCCCACCGTCGCGGTGTCGCGATGCTGGCTCAAGAGGCGCTGCTGTTCCCCCGGATGTCTGCCCTCGAGAACGTCGCGTTCGCCGAACGTGCCCGCGGTGTGCGGCGCGCAACCGCACGCGACCGGGCGATGGGCTGGCTGCGCGATCTAGAAGCCGCCGATCTGGCAACCTCCCGACCCCACCAACTGTCGGGCGGACAGGCCCAGCGTGTGGCTGTGGCCAGG
>Ga0209607_1003875_pt1 | contig 11330 bp, 14 predicted proteins | sample AD_UKC117_MetaG_FD_184413 | JGI IMG/M metagenome (GOLD analysis project Ga0209607, IMG submission 184413) | Active sludge microbial communities of municipal wastewater-treating anaerobic digesters from Hong Kong - AD_UKC117_MetaG (SPAdes)... | ecosystem: Engineered > Bioreactor > Anaerobic >... | reverse complement strand
GGACGTCCGGCGGTCGGCGAGCCGGTGCTTCTGGGCATCACAAAGGCATCGCTGCAGACCCGGTCGTTCATCTCGGCGGCGTCGTTCCAGGAAACGACCCGTGTCCTGACCGAGGCGGCCGTCCAGGGCAAGCGCGACAAGCTGGTCGGGCTGAAGGAAAACGTCATCGTCGGCCGGCTTATCCCGGCCGGGACCGGTGGCGCGACCCAGCGCGTCCGCCGCATCGCCCACGACCGCGACATGGAAGTGATCGAGGCGCGCCGGAGCGAGGCGGAACACGCCGCTGCGCTGGCCGCACCGATCGACGACATGGTGGCGGACGACGAACTGGGCCTGGTCGAGACGCCCGAAAGCCGCGACTGACCGGTTCGGCAAGAACCAGAACGGCCCCGGTGATCCGGGGCCGTTTCCTTTTTGCCCATGCATCTTGGGTCGCGCGCGCCCGGGCCGCCGCGTGACCGCGCCCCGGGGCGCCCAGAATGCCACTGGCGCAGGTCATGGCGCGCTGATACGCCTCGCGCATGGTGATCACGGACAACCTGCGCGGTTCTGCAATGATGGCGGCGGCCATGTGCGCCTTCACACTGAACGATGCCTGCATGAAGGCCGTCACTGCGGAATTGCCGCTTTACCAGACGATCATGCTGCGCGGCTTTCTGACGCTGGTCGCCCTTGCGATCCTCGCGCCAAGACTGGGCGGCCTGCGTTTCCGCCTTTCCGGCGACGACCGCCGCACGATGCTTTGGCGGACTGTGGGGGAAATCCTTGCCACCGTCTTCTTTCTGACGGCACTGACCAAGATGCCCTTCGCCAACCTTTCGGCAATCATGCAGGCACTGCCGCTCGCGGTGACGCTTGGGGCTGCGGTCGTCTTCGGCGCGCCGATTGGCTGGCGCAGGCTGACCGCGATCGCGATCGGGTTCTTCGGGGTGGTCATGATCGTCCGCCCGGGCCTTTCAGGCTTCGACATCTGGTCCCTTCTTGGGCTCGCCTCGGTCCTGTTCGTCGTGGTCCGCGATCTGGCCACACGCCGTCTGTCGCGGGATGTCTCCTCGGTCACGGTCGCCTTTCTGGCTGCCCTTGCGGTCGCGTTGGTCGGGGCCGCCGTGGTTCCCTTTACCGGCTGGCAAAGCGTCACGCCCCATCAATGGGCGCTGATCGCGATGGCGTCGGTGTTTCTGATCGTGGGCTATCTTTGCGTCGTCATGGCCATGCGGGTTGGCGAAATCGCCTTTGTCGCACCGTTTCGGTATACGGCACTGGTCGCAGCCCTGGCGCTGGGCTGGCTGGTCTTCGGCGAACTTCCCGATGCCCTGACGCTTGCCGGGGCGGCGGTCATCGTCCTTACCGGCATCTACACGTTCCACCGGGAACGGGCGGCGGGCGTTCGCGATCCGGTCGCCCTTGCACAGCCCCTTCCGCGCACGCCGTCGTGACCGGGCGGGTGATGTTGACAACCCCTGCGACTCCCCCTATACGGCGGCCACTTGTGCGGCGGGGATTCCCCGTCTGCGCAGGTATCAACAACTGAAGTGGTCATGATCCGGGCCCCGCTATGGCCCCGATCCTCTGGAATTCCACCGCGTCGTCCCCGCGAAGGGGACGGATGCGGTTTTGGTGTTTTGCGGACGCGTGAGGCACGACAAAGGTGAACTGCCCCCGGGAACGTCGCTGACGGGCGAACGTCGATCGGGTTGCAACATAGGGCGAGATTAATGCCGACGATTCAACAGCTGATCCGGAAGCCCCGGGAAGCCAACGCAAGAAAGTCCAAGTCGCAGCACTTGGAAAGCTGCCCGCAAAAGCGCGGCGTCTGCACGCGGGTCTACACCACGACCCCGAAGAAGCCGAACTCCGCCATGCGGAAGGTTGCCAAGGTCCGTCTGACCAATGGCTTCGAGGTGATCAGCTACATCCCCGGCGAAAAGCACAACCTTCAGGAACACTCGGTGGTCCTGATCCGTGGCGGCCGGGTGAAAGACCTTCCGGGTGTCCGGTATCACATCCTGCGCGGTGTCCTCGACACCCAGGGCGTCAAAGATCGTCGTCAACGCCGTTCGAAATACGGCGCGAAGCGTCCGAAGTAAGGAGAAAGCGCCATGTCGCGTCGTCACGCCGCTGAAAAGCGCGAAGTTCTGCCCGATGCCAAGTTCGGTGACCGGGTTCTCACCAAGTTCATGAACAACCTCATGATCGACGGCAAGAAATCCGTTGCCGAGCGGATCGTCTACAACGCGCTCGACCGGGTCGAAGCGCGCCTGAAGCGCCCGCCGGTCGAGGCGTTCCACGAGGCGCTCGACAACGTCAAGCCCTCGCTTGAGGTCCGTTCTCGCCGCGTCGGCGGTGCGACCTACCAGGTTCCGGTCGAGGTTCGCCCCGAGCGCCGTGAAGCGCTTGCGATCCGCTGGCTGATCACCGCCGCGAAGAACCGCAACGAAAACACGATGGAAGAGCGTCTTGCCGCCGAACTGTCCGATGCCTGCAATGGCCGCGGCACTGCGGTGAAGAAACGCGAAGACACCCACAAGATGGCCGACGCCAACAAGGCGTTCAGCCACTACCGCTGGTAACCGGCGGCACCGAGGAAATCTGAAATGGCACGCGCTTACCCCCTTACGCGATACCGCAACTTCGGGATCATGGCCCACATCGACGCGGGCAAGACCACCACGACCGAGCGGATCCTCTACTACACCGGCAAGTCCCACAAGATCGGCGAAGTCCATGACGGCGCCGCGACGATGGACTGGATGGAGCAGGAGCAGGAGCGTGGCATCACGATTACCTCGGCTGCCACCACCACCTTCTGGCAGCGCCAGGAAGATCCGACCGCCGAAGGCACTTCGGACACGAAGTACCGCTTCAACATCATCGACACCCCGGGCCACGTCGACTTCACCATCGAGGTCGAACGCTCGCTGGCCGTTCTGGACGGCGCGGTCTGCCTTCTTGACGCCAACGCCGGCGTCGAACCGCAGACCGAAACCGTCTGGCGCCAGGCCGACCGCTACAAGGTTCCGCGGATCGTGTTCGTCAACAAGATGGACAAGATCGGCGCCGACTTCTTCAACTGCGTGAAGATGATCAAGGATCGCACCGGCGCGACCCCCGCCCCGATCGCCCTGCCGATCGGCGCCGAGGACAAGCTGGAAGGCATCGTCGACCTGATCAAGATGGAAGAATGGGTGTGGCAAGGCGAAGACCTCGGCGCAAGCTGGGTCCGTCAGCCGATCCGTGACGATCTGAAGGGCGTGGCAGACGAATGGCGCTCCACCCTCATCGAGCTTGCGGTCGAGCAGGACGATGACGCGATGGAAGCCTATCTCGAAGGCAACGAACCCGACGAGGACACGCTGCGCAAGCTGATCCGCAAGGGCACGCTGTCGCTGTCGTTCGTTCCGGTCACCGCCGGTTCGGCGTTCAAGAACAAGGGCGTCCAGCCGCTTCTGAACGCGGTCATCGACTTCCTTCCGTCGCCGCTCGACGTGCCGGCCTACATGGGCTTCGCGCCGGGTGACGAATCCGAAGAGCGTAACATCGCCCGTTCGGCCGACGACGCGCAGCCCTTCGCGGGCCTCGCGTTCAAGATCATGAACGACCCGTTCGTCGGTTCGCTGACCTTCACCCGGCTTTACTCCGGTGTCCTGCGGAAGGGTGACCAGATGGTCAACTCGACCAAGGGCCGCAAGGAACGCGTCGGCCGGATGATGATGATGCACGCCATCAACCGCGAAGAGATCGACGAAGCCTTCGCGGGCGATATCATCGCGCTGGCGGGCCTGAAGGAAACCACCACGGGCGACACCCTTTGCGATCCGTCGCATCAGGTCGTTCTGGAAACGATGACCTTCCCCGAACCGGTGATCGAGATCGCGGTGGAACCGAAGTCGAAGGCCGACCAGGAAAAGATGGGCCTCGCGCTCGCTCGCCTGGCCGCCGAAGACCCGTCGTTCCGCGTCGAGACCGATCTGGAATCGGGCCAGACGATCATGAAGGGCATGGGCGAACTTCACCTCGACATCCTGGTCGACCGCATGAAGCGGGAGTTCAAGGTCGAGGCGAACATCGGCGCTCCGCAGGTGGCCTACCGCGAGACCATCTCGCGCGAAGCCGAGATCGACTATACCCACAAGAAGCAGACCGGCGGCACGGGCCAGTTCGCGCGCGTCAAGCTGGTCATCACCCCGGTCGAACCGGGCGTCGGCTATTCGTTCGAATCGAAGATCGTCGGCGGCGCGGTGCCGAAGGAATATATCCCTGGCGTCGAAAAGGGCATCAAGTCGGTGATGGATAGCGGTCCGCTCGCGGGCTTCCCGGTGATCGACTTCAAGGTCGCGCTGATCGACGGTGCGTTCCATGACGTCGACTCGTCGGTCCTGGCGTTCGAGATCGCGTCCCGCGCGGCGATGCGCGACGGTCTGAAGAAGGCCGGCGCGAAGCTCCTCGAGCCGATCATGAAAGTCGAGGTGGTGACCCCGGAAGAATACACCGGCGGCATCATCGGCGACCTCACCTCGCGCCGGGGCATGGTGCAGGGGCAGGACACGCGCGGCAACGCCAACGTGATCAACGCCTTCGTGCCGCTGGCCAACATGTTCGGCTACATCAACAACCTGCGCTCCATGTCTTCGGGCCGCGCGGTGTTCACGATGCAGTTCGACCATTACGAGGCGGTTCCGCAGAACATCTCGGACGAGATCCAGAAGAAATACGCATGACGGGAAGGCGGGGTGAACCCCGCCCTACCCATAACCCGTAGGGCGGGGCAGACCCCGCCACCCGAAACAGGAGGCCATCATGGCAAAGGCAAAGTTTGAACGGACGAAACCGCACGTCAACATCGGGACGATTGGTCACGTTGACCACGGCAAGACGACGCTGACGGCTGCGATCACGAAGTATTTCGGCGACTTCAAGGCCTACGACCAGATCGACGCGGCGCCGGAAGAGAAGGCGCGTGGGATCACGATCTCGACGGCGCACGTTGAGTACGAGACGGCGACGCGCCACTACGCGCATGTCGACTGCCCGGGCCACGCGGACTATGTTAAGAACATGATCACGGGTGCGGCGCAGATGGACGGGGCGATCCTCGTTGTGAACGCGGCCGACGGCCCGATGCCGCAGACGCGCGAGCACATTCTTCTGGGCCGTCAGGTTGGCATTCCCTACATGGTTGTCTACCTGAACAAGGTCGACCAGGTGGATGACGAGGAGCTTCTGGAGCTTGTCGAGATGGAAGTGCGCGAGCTTCTGTCGTCCTACGAATACCCCGGCGACGACATTCCGATCGTCAAGGGCTCGGCGCTGGCGGCGCTTGAGGGCCGCGATCCTGAGATCGGCGAGAACTCGATCCGTGCGCTTCTGGAAGCCGTTGACAGCTACATCCCGACGCCGGAGCGTGCGGTTGACCAGCCGTTCCTGATGCCGATCGAGGACGTGTTCTCGATCTCGGGCCGCGGCACGGTTGTGACCGGCCGGGTCGAGCGTGGCGTGATCAACGTCGGCGACGAGGTCGAGATCGTGGGCATCCGCACGACGCAGAAATCGGTCTGCACGGGCGTGGAGATGTTCCGCAAGCTTCTGGACCGCGGCGAGGCGGGCGACAACATCGGCGCGCTTCTGCGCGGCATCGACCGTGACGGGGTTGAGCGTGGCCAGGTGCTGTGCAAGCCGGGTTCGGTGAAGCCGCACACGAAGTTCGAGGCGGAAGCCTACATCCTGACGAAGGAAGAAGGCGGCCGTCACACGCCGTTCTTCGCGAACTACCGGCCGCAGTTCTACTTCCGCACGACGGACGTGACCGGGACGGTGAAGCTTCCGGAAGGCACCGAGATGGTGATGCCGGGCGACAACCTGAAGTTCGAGGTCGAGCTGATCGCGCCGATCGCCATGGAAGAGAAGCTCCGCTTCGCCATCCGTGAAGGCGGCCGCACCGTCGGCGCAGGCGTCGTCTCCAAGATCATCGAGTAATCGAGACCGGGTTCGAAGCAGGCCGGGCATGAGGCCCGGTCTGCCTCTCAACCCTTAGAAGAAGCCTGCGAGAGGCAAGACAATGACTGGTCAAAACATTCGCATCCGGCTCAAGGCCTTCGATTACCGCGTGCTGGACGCCAGCACCGCGGAAATCGTCAACACGGCCAAGCGCACGGGCGCACAGGTGCGCGGACCCATCCCGCTGCCGAACAAGATCGAGAAATTCACGGTTCTCCGTGGTCCGCACATCGACAAGAAGTCGCGCGACCAGTGGGAGATCCGCACGCACAAGCGCCTTCTCGATATCGTCGATCCGACCCCGCAGACCGTGGACGCGCTGATGAAGCTCGACCTCGCTGCCGGCGTCGACGTCGAGATCAAGGTCTGAGGAGGGCACCAGCAATGTTGCGCTCTGGCGTTATCGCGAAAAAGCTGGGCATGACCCGGCTGTTCATGGAAGACGGAAAGCAGATCCCTGTGACCGTTCTTCAACTCGACAACCTGCAGGTCGTGGCACAGCGCACGACCGAGAAGGACGGCTACACCGCCGTTCAGCTCGGCGCTGGCTCTGCCAAGGCCAAGCGGACCACCGCGGCGCAGCGCGGCCACTTCGCCAAGGCGAACGTGGCGCCCAAGCGCAAGATCGCGGAGTTCCGGGTCAGCCCCGAGAACCTGATCGAAGTCGGCGCCGAGATTTCGGCGGCCCACTATGCCGAAGGGCAGTTCGTGGACATCGCCGGCACCTCGATCGGTAAAGGCTTTGCCGGTGTCATGAAGCGTCACAACTTCGGTGGTCTTCGCGCCTCGCACGGCGTGTCGATCTCGCACCGTTCGCACGGCTCCACCGGTCAGTGCCAGGACCCCGGCAAGGTGTTCAAGGGCAAGAAGATGGCCGGTCACCTTGGTGCCGTCCGCGTGACCACGCAGAACATCCAGGTTGTCCGCACCGATGCCGACCGCGGCCTCATCATGGTCAAGGGTTCGGTTCCCGGGTCCAAGGGCGGCTGGGTCACGATCAAGGACGCGGTGAAGAAACCGCTGCCGAACGATCTGCCGATGCCGGCCGCACTGAAAGGTGCCGCGTCCGCCGCCCCGGCCGAAGAAGCGCCCGCCGAAGGGGGTGAAGCATGAAACTCGACGTGATCAAGCTCGATGCCGGCAAGTCCGGGTCGATCGACCTGTCGGATGAGGTCTTCGGCCTTGAGCCGCGCGCCGACATCCTGCACCGCGTTGTGCGCTGGCAGCGGGCGAAGGCCCAGGCTGGCACGCATTCGGTTCTTGGCAAGTCGGATGTCAGCTACTCGACCAAGAAGATCTATCGCCAGAAAGGCACCGGCGGCGCCCGCCACGGTTCCCGCAAGGCGCCGACCTTCCGTCACGGCGGCACCTACAAGGGCCCGACCCCGCGCAGCCACGCCCACGACCTGCCCAAGAAGTTTCGGGCGCTGGGTCTGAAGCATGCGCTGTCGGCCAAGGCCGGCGCGGGTCAGCTCGTGATCCTCGACAGCCTCGAGATGAAGGAAGCCAAGACCAAGGCCCTCGCGAAAGCCGCGAAGGAACTGGGTTGGAAGCGCGTCCTGATCATCGACGGCGCCGACGTGAACGAGAACTTCGTCCGTGCCGCGGCGAACATCGAAGGCATCGACGTGCTGCCCTCGATCGGCGCCAACGTCTATGACATCCTCAAGCGTGACACGCTCGTGCTCACGAAGGCGGCTGTCGAAGCTCTGGAGGCTCGTCTGAAATGAGCGTGAAGCCTGAACATTACGACGTGATCGTGAAGCCGGTCATCACGGAAAAGGCGACCCTTGCCTCGGAAAACGGGGCGGTGGTCTTCCGTGTGTCGAAAGACGCGACCAAACCGCAGATCAAGGAAGCGGTCGAGGCCGTCTTCGGCGTCAAGGTCAAGGCGGTGAACACCACCGTGACCAAGGGCAAGACCAAGCGGTTCCGCGGCATCGCGGGCACCCGCTCGGACGTCAAGAAAGCCTATGTGACGCTCGAAGAGGGGAACACTATCGACGTCTCCTCCGGCCTCTGATAGAAGGCCCGCGAATCTCGCGGCCCCGGGCTTCCGGGGCCGTGACGTTTTTCAAACCGGGGACCTACGGGGCCCTTAATTCGGAACGGACCGACAGGTCCAAAGCAACGGAAGACAGAGAGCATGGCACTCAAGTCGTACAAACCGACGACGCCTGGCCAGCGTGGGCTGGTTCTGATCGACCGTTCGGAGCTTTGGAAAGGTCGCCCGGTCAAGTCCCTCACGGAGGGTCTGACCAAGACGGGCGGCCGGAACAACACCGGACGGGTGACGGCGTGGCACAAGGGCGGCGGGGCAAAGCGCCTTTACCGCATCGTCGATTTCAAACGGTCCAAACTCGGCGTCCCCGCGACGGTCGAGCGGATCGAATACGATCCCAACCGGACCGCGTTCATCGCGCTGGTGCGCTATGAGGATGGCGAACAGTCCTACATCCTCGCGCCGCAGCGCCTGGCCGTGGGCGACAGCGTTGTCGCCGGCGCCAAGACCGACGTGAAGCCGGGCAACGCGATGCCGTTCTCCGGCATGCCGATCGGCACGATCGTTCACAACGTCGAACTGAAGCCCGGCAAGGGCGGCCAGCTGGCGCGCGCCGCCGGCACCTACGCCCAGTTCGTCGGCCGTGACGGGGGCTATGCGCAGATCCGTCTGTCCTCGGGCGAGCTTCGCATGGTCCGCCAGGAATGCATGGCGACCGTCGGCGCGGTGTCGAACCCCGACAACTCGAACCAGAACCTGGGTAAAGCGGGCCGCAAGCGGCACATGGGCGTTCGCCCGACCGTCCGCGGCGTCGCGATGAACCCGATCGATCACCCGCACGGCGGTGGTGAAGGCCGCACCTCGGGTGGCCGTCATCCTGTCACCCCGTGGGGCAAGGGGACGAAGGGCAACAAGACCCGCAAGAACAAGTCGACCGACAAGTTCATCGTCCGCTCGCGCAACGCCAAGAAGGGTCGTTAAGCCATGTCGCGTTCTGTTTGGAAAGGCCCCTTCGTCGACGCCTATCTGCTGAAGAAAGCGGAAAAGGCGCAGGCTTCGGGCAAATCGGAAGTGATCAAGATCTGGTCGCGCCGCTCCACCATCCTGCCGCAGTTCGTCGGCCTCACCTTCGGGGTCTACAACGGTCAGAAACACATCCCGGTCAACGTGACCGAAGAGATGATCGGCCAGAAGTTCGGGGAATATTCGCCGACGCGGACCTACTACGGTCACGCAGCCGACAAGAAAGCCAAGAGGAAGTAAGCCATGGGTAAGGAAAAGAATCCGCGCCGCGTGGCGGACAACGAGGCCTTCGCCAAGTCGAAGATGCTTCGCACCTCGCCGCAGAAACTGAACCTCGTCGCCGCGCTGATCCGTGGCAAGAAGGTGGAAAAGGCCCTTTCGGACCTCACCTTCTCGAAGAAGCGGATCGCTGCCGACGTCAAGAAGTGCCTGCAATCCGCGATCGCCAACGCCGAGAACAACCACGGTCTCGACGTCGATGGCCTGATCGTCGCGGAAGCCTATGTCGGCAAGAACCTGACGATGAAGCGTGGCCATCCGCGTGCGCGCGGCCGGTTCGGCAAGATCGTGAAACCGTTCAGCGAGCTGACCATCAAGGTGCGGCAAGTCGAGGAGCAAGCGTAATGGGTCAGAAGGTCAATCCGATCGGCATGCGCCTCCAGGTCAACCGCACCTGGGACAGCCGCTGGTATGCCGACAGCAAGGACTACGGCAATCTGCTTCTTGAAGACCTCAAGATGCGCGACTTCATCCATGAAGAGTGCAAGCAGGCCGGCGTGAGCCGTGTGATCATCGAGCGCCCGCACAAGAAGTGCCGGGTCACCGTGCACACCGCCCGTCCGGGCGTGATCATCGGCAAGAAGGGCGCCGACATCGAGACGCTTCGCAAGAAGCTGGCGAACTTCACGAAGTCGGAACTGCACCTCAATATCGTCGAGGTCCGCAAGCCCGAACTTGACGCGATGCTTGTCGCGGAATCGATCGCCCAGCAGCTTGAGCGCCGGGTCTCGTTCCGCCGCGCGATGAAACGTGCGGTCCAGAACTCGATGCGCATGGGTGCGCTTGGCATCCGGGTCAACGTCGCAGGCCGTCTTGGCGGCGCGGAAATCGCACGGACCGAATGGTACCGCGAAGGCCGCGTTCCGCTGCACACGCTGCGCGCCGACATCGATTATGCGCTGGCCGAGGCCACGACCCCTTACGGGATCATCGGGATCAAGGTCTGGATCTTCAAGGGCGAGATCATGGAACATGATCCGCAAGCCCGCGATCGCCGCATGGCCGAGGCGCAGGACGGCCCCGCACCGCGCGGGCCCCGTCGTGACCGCGACGCCCGGTAAGGAGTAGAGAAGATGCTGCAACCGAAACGGACAAAGTTCCGCAAACAGCACAAGGGCCGGATCCACGGCGAAGCCAAGGGCGGGTTCGAACTGAACTTCGGCGGCTTCGGCCTCAAGGCCACCGAACCCGAGCGCATCACGGCGCGTCAGATCGAAGCGGCCCGCCGCGCGATCACCCGCCACATGAAGCGCCAGGGCCGGGTCTGGATCCGCGTCTTCCCGGACACCCCGGTTTCGTCGAAGCCGACGGAAGTCCGGATGGGTAAGGGCAAGGGCTCCGTCGATTTCTGGGCGGCCAAGGTCAAACCGGGCCGGATCATGTTCGAGATCGACGGCGTGAACGAGGTGATCGCCCGCGAGGCGCTCCGCCTCGGCGCGATGAAGCTCCCGGTCAAGACCCGCGTCGTCCAGCGCGAAGACTGGTAAGGGCGGGCATCTTGCCCATCCGAAGATAGGAAGGCCCCTGCCGGAAACGGCGGGGGCCTTTTCTTGTCGTAGTAGGAAAGCTGGCTCCGCTTCGGGCGCCGACGATCACTACCGAGGACGAGTGGATCTCGGTCTGCTTCAACGATCGCTGGATATGAGGGTGCTTGGAGGGTTCGTTACGGCGCACAGCCCAAGGCCATCAAGTGCGTTTCTGTATACAAATAGTCCGAAATGACTGAGCGGACGATCGTTGCTTCTGAGAGCTCCAGGTGAAAGCGGTAACGACTTTTTTGAATTACTGACCACAGAGACGCTGGTGGCATAACTTTTTCCCAGACCTCATCCGGCTGGCTTTCCAAAGCGCAACAAATTACGTTGGTCGTCAGGAACTGCGTCCTCCTGCGATCTGCCAAGTGCCAATGACCCCGAGCATTCTTCTCAATCACACGGTGAAGCCTATTCAAGTCTGGCTCGATGTAGCACTTAACTAGGCCGCCAGACCGTTCTATGCCCAGTGCGCCCTCGAAAACATTCTGAAGCGCGAA
>Ga0209607_1003871_pt1 | contig 11338 bp, 6 predicted proteins | sample AD_UKC117_MetaG_FD_184413 | JGI IMG/M metagenome (GOLD analysis project Ga0209607, IMG submission 184413) | Active sludge microbial communities of municipal wastewater-treating anaerobic digesters from Hong Kong - AD_UKC117_MetaG (SPAdes)... | ecosystem: Engineered > Bioreactor > Anaerobic >... | reverse complement strand
GAGGAGACCCACCGCACCCAGCCGCTGCACCAGCGTTGCCAGTAGATAGGTCTTCTCGCGCTGTGTGGCCGCATCTTCGACCCGATAGAGAAAAACGGAAAAGGAGTCGACGATGAGTCGCTGCGGCCGGAACTCCTCGAGTTGATTGCTCATCTGCTCCAGGTCGCGATCCAGGCTGATATCAGTCTGCGGCACAAAAACGACCCGAATCAGCCCTTGTTCTTCCAGTGCTTTCAAATCCCAGCCAAAGCTGTTGGCAATTCGGCGCAGGCGGTCGGCACTCTCCTCGAAGGAGAAAATCATGCCGCGCTCGCCGCGTAGCGCGCCCGTCACCAGGAATTGCAGCGCTGCCGTCGTCTTCCCCGTCCCCGACATGCCGGAGACGATCACTGTCCGTCCCGTAGGGATACCGCCCTGCAATAATTCGTCCAGACCGGGAATCCCCGTCGGCATGACGCGGTCTTCCACCTCGACCACCGGCTCGCGACGGCGGATGGCAAAGGAGGGGCTGAAGACGCGAATACCCTGCTGCGAGATGTTGAAGGGAAAGCGCGCTACAAAGGGACTCTGCCCGCGCAGCTTCTTCACCTGTAGGAAGCGCTGCTCCTCGCCGTGTGCGGACTGCGTACCCATAAAGATGATGCCGTCGGCCATGGCAAATTCCAGCCATGTTTCGTTCGTTTCTTCGTACTCACCGACGAGCAGCGTCGTACATTGAGCACTGGCCAGGTTAATGGAGAGTTCGTAGCAGAAGCGGCGGAACTCGGTCACGTCCGCCGTCAGATCGCGGATCGCCTTGAACGAATCGAGCACCAGCAATACGGCATCTTCCGCTTCTACCGCCGCCAATATGACGGCCGTTACCTCATTGAGTGGCATCCGGCTCAACTCGATGCCCAGGTCTCGGTAGACCACCTGCTTCTCGAAGATCTCCTGGTCGTAGAAATCGAACCGGCGTACAAAGCGTAACACCTTGACCAGCGGCTCGGAGAGCGTGGACATGTAGATGACTTTGAGGCCCGGATTGGCGCGTGCTATGCTGAACAGGATCTGCTGGGTCAGGATTGTCTTGCCGATGCCCGGCGGCCCGGCCAGCATGTTGAGCGAATAGGCCGGCAGTCCGCCCCCAAGAATCATGTCCAGGTTGACGATCCCGGTTTCAATCAAGTCGTGGCTATCGGCCATCATGCGTCGCCCCCCGTAACGCTTGCCGCAATCGCGTGTTTGGTCGCCGCGACCGGCTCGGCCAGCTTGGACATCAACACTTCGCCGGTCAGATCGGTCAACAGCACAATCACGCCGTCGACCACTGCGTTCATGCCGGTCAACAATTCTTCCATGTCGGCGGGTAAGGCTTCGGCAGCGATCGGTTGCACGAAGATCGCACCATCCATCACCTGAAGCGCGGCCAAGAAGGGGAAGTGGCGTGCCTGGCGCCGCGCCACGCTGCGAAAGATCGCCGTGGCCGACGCCGAGCCGATCAGAAGCGCCATCGTGTCCATCAGGTTCTTTAGCTGCCGGCGGGCAGGTTCGAGAACCCTCACAAATTCCTGGTTCGAGTCAGTCGTCATCGACGCATCCCTCCCGGTTTCCCTACGCAGTGAGGCCATCCTGGCAGGCGCCGTCGCGGAGTTCACAGCACCGCCTGATAGCGCGTGCCGTTCTTGCGATTGGCGTTGATGACCAGCCCGCGTGTCTCGAGCGCCGCCAACTGTTCGTGCAGGATATCCAGTTCCAGCCCGGTGTAGTCGTGGAGATCATCCAGTTCCGACGCACCGTAGCGGCTCAACATACGCAGCAGGTATTGGCCCACCGGTGAGATGTCGCGGTAGCGCACGCTACTGTCCAGCACGGGCATGCCGCCCATGATGCCGGTGACGGCATCGATGGGGCCGGCCACGCGGATGCCGCTGTTATTGATGGTAAACTCGCGAATCTCCTTGGAGTGTTGTGAGCCGCGCACCTTGAGCACGCTGAGCGCACGGCTCATGTAGCCACCCATCTCCACGTAGCGCAGGAGGATCACGTTGTCGGCGATGAAGGAAATGCCGAATTCGCTGATCTGGAAGGTGCCGAAGAGTTCGGGGATCTCATTGGTGAAGAGCACCGTGATGCCGGAGCGCTTGAATTCGTCCACCAGCGAGTAGATGTAGTCGCGGAAGCGCACCTTGTCCGGTGTGGCGATCTCCAGGTCCTTGAGGCTGTCGATGAGCACGCGTTTGGCGCCCACCCGGGCCACCGCCTGTTTCACCAACTCCGTGTGAATGTCGGGCTGGATCTCCACCGGCGATTGGTAGAGATGGGCCAGCATGTTTTCCTTCTCCATCTTGGCCAGGTCCCAGCCAAACGAACGGGCAATCTGGCGCAGTTGGGTCGGGTTTTCCTGGAAGGTGATGATGGCGCCCGGCTCGCCCTCGGCGACGCCATTGGCAATGAAGTGCAGCCCCATGAGCGACTTGCCGGTGCCGGCGCCGCCGGCCACCATGGTGGCGGTGCCGCGCGGCAGCCCGCCGTCGACCATCTCGTCCAGCCGCGGCAGGCCAAACTGCACGCGATCGGAGGCGACGGCGTAGTCGACAAATGTTTCGGGCGTGCGGATGCGTGGATAAACGGTGATGCCGTCGTCGTAGATCGTAAAGGGATGCATACCCTGGAAGAAGCGCCGGCCGCGCACCTTGTGCACCTCGAGATAGCGGTGGCGATTCAGCCCTTCGGCGCGGAAGGAAAGGAAAATGATGCCGTCGGCAATCGCAAAGATGGGCACTTCGGCGGTGTCCTTGGGCGTGTATTCGCCGACCAGGAAGGCCGTGCACATGGAACTGACCAGGTTGACGGCCAGGTTGTAGGCGAAGATGCGCAGCTCGTCGGCCTGCGGCACGATATCGCTGATGGCCTTGAAGGAGTCGATGACCACGATGCGTGCGTTCTCTTCGTCGATGACCTCGTTGATGGTGCGGATCACCTCTTCCAGCGGCTTGGTCTGGATGTCGTCGCCGATATCGCGCATGACGATGCTGGAGAACATCTTGTCCGGGTCATAGAAGTCGAAATTCTGGAGGTAACTCAAGAATTTCACACTCGGCTCGGAGATGGTCGTGAAGTAGATGGCCCGGTTGGTGGGCGATGCATTGGCAAAGAGCATCTGCAGCGCCAGCAATGTCTTGCCGGTGCCTGGCTCGCCGCCGATCACGTTGAGGGAGCGCATGGGTATCCCCTCAGGGATGATTGCCGTATCAATGGCAGGCAGCCCGGTCCGAAATACCTCCGCGGTTTGCTTTTCACTCATCTTCCCAACTCCTCGTTCTGGTCAGCTTGTTGCAATATAGGGCACACCGGCCGCGAAGACCTTGTGACTACCCTTTCAAACAGTTCACGCCGTCGAATCATGCCGTTTCTCCACTATCAAAGTCATCCACCACTTGCCGGATCAGCACGTCGCCGGTCAACACCACTAGCACGTCGACAATGTTGATGATGAATTCTTTGAAAGTGCTATGTAGCTCGTCGCGTGAGGCCGCGGGCATCTGCTCGCCCACTGGTGTCAGGTCGATCCCCTCGCGCGTGACGACGATATGGCGCAGAACCGGATGGTGTCGCACCGTCACGCGCTGCGCTCGCTCCACCATGGCAACAACCGTCATGCGTCCCAGCGTCGGGGCCATGCGCTGCCAGATGCCGTCGAGCAGATCGGTGTAGATTGTCAGAATCTCCTGCTTGCGTGCATTGGCAACCTGTGCGGCCACATATTCCTCAATCCGCTGGCGATAGTCGTCGCTATTCGAATCGGGCACTTGGAGAGCCATAAATTCATATCCCTGCCGGCTACAATCCGAGCCGGTCACGGTCTTCGCCTTCATTGCACCGCACTTGCTCCGCCGATGGCGCCAAGCAGGTTGCGTACCCCGGATGCCTTGTCGAAGAAGAAATCGGCCCCCAACTGCTGGGCGCGCAGGCGATAGCGGCCGGTGGCGTAGCTGGTAAAGACAATCACAACCGGCGCACGCAGCCCCATCCGCTTTGCCGCCTCCAACACCCGAAAGCCCTGCGGCCCATTCATTTGCAGGTCAAGGACGACGACATCGGGCGGCGCCTGGCCAAGGATGGTGATGGCTTGGGCGGCGGATGCCGCCTCGCGCACGCTGTTGACCTCCGGTTGTTCGCGCAGAAGCGCAACGAGACTTTCGCGGGTAGCCCGCGAGTCATCCACAATCAAAATATCCATGAAACTCCCTCGGGGCCGGTTCGGTATTATCCGCACCGGCAACCAATCACTGGGCAGAACGCGGCATGGCCTTCGTTCCCCCGGAATGCTGTCCGCCCTCGGGCGACGTACAACGGACTCACGGGAGCGTGACCACCGTCGTCGTCGAGCAAACCTTTATTTCTACATGCCATCCAGCATAGTGGAACGCAGGCGAGGAATCTAGCGGAGGATGCCGCGCGTCCGTGTAGGAGTACGCCGACGTCGTGTCGGAGGATTGCCAGTTGATAGGATGAGGGGATGAGGGGATGAGGGGATGAGGGGATGAGGGCTTGGGGTGTTGGGGGCTTGGGGGATTGGGGGCTTGGAGTAACTGCCATCCAGTACCCCACGACCCAAACACCCCAACACCTCACCTTGTCATCTTTTCACCTTGTCATCTTGTCATCTTTTCATCCCGCCATTCCCTTCTCCACCGCATACCGGATCAACGCCGCGGTACTGGAGAGGTCGAGCTTGGTCAGCAGGCGGGCGCGATAGGTGCTCACCGTCTTGATGCTGATCCCCAGGGTCTGGCCGATCTCGGTTGCGGTCTGGCCGGCGGCCAGCAACTCCAGCACCTGCCGCTCGCGCACGGAGAGGGTCGCAGCCGGATCGCTTTCGTGGTGCTGGTCGACGGTCTCGGCGAGCAAGGTCGCCAGCACCGGGGTGATGTGCCGCCCGCCCGTCGCCACCTGGCGCACGGCCGCCAGCACCTCGCTGCTGTCGCTTGCCTTGGGCAGATAGCCCGCCGCGCCGGCGCGCACGGCCGACACGGCATATTGCGCTTCGGGATACATACTCAGCGCCACCACCGCCGTGCCTGGGTGTGCCGCGCGCAGGTCGCCGATGACCTCGATGCCGTTGCGATCGGGGAGCGCCACATCCAGCAGCACCACGTCCGGCCGCAGCGTCTGGGCCGCGGCGATGGCCTCGCCCGCGGTACCGGCCTCACCCACGACCTCGACATCGCCGGCCGCGGCCAACAGTTCGCGCACGCCCTGGCGTAGAATTGCATGATCATCCACAAGCAGCACGCGAATCATGGTTCGCCTTCCTGTCTACTGATTCTGTCGCGGTCAAACTTCCCAGCCCACCAAACCAGGGAGCCGGCTGGTGGTTCAGCTACGGTTTGCCGGGTGCGTCGTCCGGCCCCGGATCAGAGCCGCCGCCGGCCATTGTGGCGGCATCGAGCGGGATGCGCACCGTCAAGATCGAGCCGCGGCCGGGCACGCCGGTCAGCACCATGCTACCGTCCCACGCTTCGGCGCGCTCGCGCATGCCGATGAGGCCCAACGCTTCGGCGGCGATCTGCCGGTCAATTTCCACCCCACGCCCGTTGTCGGCAACCAGCAGCACGACCTGCCCATCCTCCTCGGTAAGCTCCAGCGTCGCCTGCGTGGCCGCGGCATGGCGGGCGACGTTGGTCAGCGCCTCCTGGGCAATGCGATAGAGGTCCATCGCCAGTTCCGGATCCAGACGCTCTTCGAGCGCCTCGTCCAGATGCAAATCGGCCGGGATGGCGGCGGCGGTAGACCAGGTCTCCGCCAGGTACTCGAGCGCGGCCACCAACCCCAGGTCGTCGAGCAACGACGGGCGCAGATCGCTCGTCACCGCCTGTGTCGTGCGGATGGCAGCCGTTGCCAGCCCGGCCATGCGCTCCAGCTTGGCGATGACATCCGGCGGCGCGCTGTCGTGGAGATGCGCATCCAGCCAATCGATATCGAGGCGCACGGCGGTCAGCGTGGCGCCCAGATCGTCGTGCAGGTTGCGCGCCAGTTCCTTGCGCTGCGTCATCTCGGTGCGCTCCAGCCGGCGCATGAGGCGGCGCAGGTCGCTCTGCGCGGTGCGCAGCGCATTCTCGGCATCATGGCGCCGCGTGATATCGCGGTTGACCGCCACCACGGCGACCGGCGCCCCGCCATCGTCATATACATAGCTGACGCTGGCCAGCACACACAGTGATTGACCGTCCTTGTGGCGTTGGCTCACCTCGCCCTGCCAGCGCCCCTTGTCACGAAATTCGGCCAGGACCGCATCGAGGTCTTCGTGTTCGGTGCCCAGCAAAGCGTCCACACTGCGCCCGACCACTTCCCCGGCGCGCCAGCCGTACATCGCGTCGGCGTTGGCGTTCCAGTCGGTGATGTTGAAGGCCAGGTCGGTGACGATGATCGCCTCCATGACGCCGTTCAGAATCTGCGCCTGGCGGCGATTGGCAGCTTCCAGTGCCCGCTGCTCGGTCAGGTCGTAGATTACGGCAATCCGCCCGGTAATTGCGCCGTCTTTCCCATGCAACTGCGAAATGGCGGTCCAGGTCCACAGCTCGCTGCCATTCAGCAAGACGAGAGGTATTTCACCTTCCCAGTGGCCGGTTGCCTCCAGAGCGCGCCGGATTTCGGGCACAGGATCCGGTGAGGACTCTCGAAATCCAAAGAAGTCGCGATAGCGGCGTCCCAGAATCTGGCCGGCGCTCACACCCGAAAGCGCCTCGGCGCCGGCATTCCAGAAGATGACACGGCCGGCGCTGTCGGTCACTGTCACTGCATCCTGAAGGTTGGACATGACACTGGCCAGAAATGCCTCTTGGGCACGGGCATCGACCTCTTCCGTGACATCCTCCATCATGGCCAGCAGGTGACGACCGCCGGACAACTCAATCGGCTGCAACGACATGCGGACAGGGTAGGATGAACCGTCGGCGCGCCGCATCCGCACGGCTGCCCGCTGCACGGAGCCTTGCGCCACAAGCAGATCCAGCAGTCGTTGCCGCTCCTCAGGGGTGGCGTACAGGTCCGCTACATGGTCGAGCGCACGCACATCGGCATCGCTCACACCGCTGGCCTGCGCCATGGCCGCATTCCACGCAACGGGCCGCCCGGACGGATCGGAGATGCCCATGCCAATGGGGGCGTGGTCGAAGATAGCGCGGTAATAGGCCTCGCTGCGCGCCAGGGCGGCCTCGAGCCGCTTGCGCTCGCCGATATCGCGTATGATCGACAGGTGCACACCCGGCAGGATGTTGGCGACGGCCCGATAGTCTGCGTCGACCAACGTCCCATCCTTGCGGCGCACCTGTACCTCGCCGGCCTGCGACCCTTCGGCAATGAACGCCTGCCACAGCGACCGCGCCGTGGCCTGCTCCATGGGCGGAAAGACATCCGTTACCGCCAGGCCGCGCAGTTCCTCCACCGTGTACCCCAGCGCCGCGGCCGCCGCAGGGTTGGCATCGATGTAACGCATGTCGTCGTCGGTCAAGAGGATCATGTCGGTAGCATTTTCGAAGATGGCCTGATAAGAGGCCCGGCTCTGGGCAACGTCATGCTCGGCCTGCTTCTGCACGCTGACATCGCGCGTGATGGACATATGCACGCCGGGTATGATGTTGGCAACGGCTCTGAATTCGGCGTCAAAGAGCGTGCCATCCTTGCGACGCATCTGCGCCGTACCGCGTAGCGCGCCATTGACGAGAAAGGCCTGCCAGCGCTCCGGCCCGTCCGCCAGCGCCATGTGCGGAAAGATATCCGGCAAGGAGAGCGCACACATCTCCTCTGCGCTGTAGCCCAGCGTCGCGGCCAGCGCCGGGTTGGCCGCGACGCAGCGCATATCGTCGCCCGCCAGAAAGATCATGTCGGCGGCCTGCTCGAAGATCGCCTGAAAGTAGGCGCGCTGGGTTTCCGCCTCCGCGGCCAGAGCGCGCTGCTCGGTGACATCTTGCACAAGCGCATAGAGAGTTTGCGGCTCCGAGCTTTCGTCGGCGGGTGTGACCAGGATCCTGAACTGGACAGGTCGACCGTCGTCTTCGCGCCGCACAGAAACGCTGAGGGTCGCCGAACGGCCGTCGGCGAAGACCTGGCGCAATGCCGCCTTAACGCCGTCCCGCTGCGCCGGCTCGACCGAAGCAAACGGGTTACGCATGATTGTTTCTTCGCCAAAGCCATCATACGCACGTGTATGGCGTGTGACGCGCAGCGAGCGATCCACCTCGACAATGGGTTCAGGCACCAACCGTTCATAAATGCGAAGCTGCTGAAGCAGCTTCGCATTTTCGGCGCGCAGCGCCGCGACCTCAGCATGGAGCGAGGTCGTGTCCGGCTTATCTTCATTTTGTGGTGACATGGTCAAGATATACCCCACTTTGGCAGTACCAAGGATGCGCCATCAAATAGCATCCAGGCACTGCAATCGGCGCATTCGGAGGTTTTTCAGATTGTAATCTGGGTATAGGTTCGGGACATATGATACGCCGCCCTTGCCATTTCGTCAACAAGATGAATGAGGGGGCCGACTTCAGCTTGGGGCAACATCACGACCTTCGAGGAGCCGGCCGCTGCGTGCCGGGAACGGGGCGTTCAATTCCGGGAACCGACCACGAGAGTTTGACCTTATAAACTGCGTGCACCGTGTTTCGGCGCACGGGAACCGAAAAATGGCGCCTTGGCGCCAAAAACGGAATCTCAGCACTTCACGATTGGTAGTGACGACTTCAGCCGTTCCCGAAAAGGTCGACGACTGATAAACGTTCACAAAAGATCCCGGTAAACGTACGGGCATGAAACTTCATGCCCAAATGGGCGAACTATCGCCCGGTGGGCTTGGCATGCCAAGCCCCTACGCCATTGCCGAATCTATTTCTCAACGTTCATCAGCCGTTCCAGAGAAAGTCAACGACTAAAGTCGTCACTACGGCGAGAAGCGTGAACTGCTGAATCTGCACGCCGGCGGGTAGGTGCTACGTCCACCCCTCATTGACCATTAGCAGTTGACCGTTACCCATTGACAATCCGCCCTCGCTCCGCTTCCAAAAATGTCTCTCTTCTCACACCGGCCGGGCCGGCGCGCTGCCGTCTCGTCACAGGCGAGCGCGGTAGGGAGCTACCGCGCTCGCTTGCCGATTAGCAGACTCAACCCGCGACAACCGTGTGGCGGCCGGTGGGCAATGAGCGCGGCGCTTGCCCGGGAAGGTCGACGATGGCGGGCACCGGTGTGTCGATGGTCACGCCATCGCCGCGCACCTCGACGTGGAGCAGGCCGTGCGGCGTGGGCACGTCGCCCGTAGCCCAGGCCAGCCGTCCCAGCCGCGGGGCAATGCGCGCCACGGCATAGCCAGGCTCGGCCGGCGTGACGCCCAGCGTGTAGAAGACGAGGTCGCGCGTCGGCGCGCAGCTCCAGCCGTGGACATGCGTGCCCCAGCCCCAGCACTCGCCGATGGTGTCGTAGCCGTCGACGAGGAACTCCAGCCAGCGGCGGTGCAGGTCGGGCAATCGCTCGGCCAGGCCGGCCAGGGCCACGGCGTCGTGCACAGTGTAGCTCATGAAGGGCTCGGCCAGCACGATCTCATTCTCGGCGTCCCAGTCGATCTCGTAGATGCCCATGAACTGCTTCTGCATCTTCTGTGCGGAGTATTCGCCGTCGCCGCCGCCCGTCCACGAGCGCACGACGAGCCGGTCGGGGTCGGTGATGGTGGCGGCGATGCGCGCCCAGCGTTCGGCCGGCGCCAGGCCGGCGCAGATCGCTAGCGCGCCGGCAAGCTGGCTCATCTCCGGCTTCTGCTCTCCGTCGACGATATGATCTACGTAGGAGCCGCGGCGCTCATCCCAGAAGATCTCGAAGCCGCCCTTGACGCGGGCATAGAGCCCTTCGGCCCAGCGCTGACTGCTGCGCTCCTCCAGCCAGCCGGCCATCTCGGCGAACTCGCGCAACCCGCGCGCCCACAGCGCGGTGATCACCGCGCTGGTGTCGGCGTTGGAGACGCTGGACCAGTCGACCAGATTCCACTCGACGACGTCCTTGAGCACGCCGGCGGAGGTCTGGTAGGGCATGTACCAGCGCAAGATGCGTTCGACGGTGGGCATGAAGGCCTTGACTGCGTCGGCGTCGCCCTGGAAGCGGTAGAAGTTGTAGACGCCGTGCACCCAGTGCAGCGCCCAGTCGGGAATCGTGTGGCCGCCGCCGGATTCGATTTCACCCACGACGCTCATGGGCAGGATGCCGTCAGGGCGCGGCGAGTTGCCCAGCGTCAGGTAGTGCCAGGCCAGCCGCCAGTCGGTGTTGGTGGCAAGGTGGACCATCTGGTGCACGACGCTGTCACCCACCCAGGCACGCTGCTCGCGCGTCGGGCAGTCGATGAAGGCGTCGTGCGAGTTGAGCGCCACCGTGCGGATGCCGGCAGCGTAGATGCGGTTGATCTCGTCGTCGTCGCAGGCAAAGGTGGCGCCCGGCGTCCACGGGTAGATCAATTCGCGCACGGCGAAGTCGCGCAGCGTGACCGTGCCGCTGCCGCCGTGCACCAGGATGTAGGCGTAGCGGAAGCCGTTGGAGTCGAAGAGATCGAAGCGGTCGTCGGCGCCGCGTGCGGTGTAGCGCGTGCCGGCGTTGCTGCCGACAAAGCCCATGCGCGGCTTGACCGGCTCTTCCAGGTAGGAGAGGTCGAACACCGTACCCGCCGGCGCGTCAAGCTCGAAGCCCACCAAGCCGGAGACGATGCGCCCCATGTCGAGCACCAGCAGCGCGCAGCCGTCGGCCGGCACGTCGACGGTGGCGGGCAGCCCGTCGAGCGCGCGGCGCTCCGTGCGCGGGAGGTCGAGCGTCGCTTCGATGCGCCGCACGGGGGAGGCGATGGCCGGGTCGATGGCGCCGGCCAGGACCTCAACGCGCGCCTGCGCGGGCCGGCGCGTCTCACCGTCGAGCGGGGCGATAGGCCGCGGGTAGAGCGGGCCGTAGGGATCGGTGGGCGGCTGCGTGCGCGCATGGCCGCCGATGTGCACCGCCGGCACAGCCTGGGCGTTGCCCCACGCGCTGTCGTCGAAGTCGAGCGCCCGCCAGCCCTGTGGGAAGCGCCGCGCGTCGAAGACCTCCACCGGCACGCCGCCACCGACGGGATCGGCCGGGCCGGTGTCCCAATCGCTCGCCCACGCGTCGGCCTTGCGCGCCTTCCACGATGGGTCGCTGACAAGCCAGCCCGCCGCGCCCAGGTCGGCCTCGAAAACCATGATACCGGTGCGGCCGAGCATGACGTTGGGGGTGGCCGGCATCCAGAAGGATTTGGGCGTGCCGTAGTATTTCACATAGACGCTGATGATGTTGTCGCCGGCGTGCAGA
>Ga0209607_1003870_pt1 | contig 11341 bp, 8 predicted proteins | sample AD_UKC117_MetaG_FD_184413 | JGI IMG/M metagenome (GOLD analysis project Ga0209607, IMG submission 184413) | Active sludge microbial communities of municipal wastewater-treating anaerobic digesters from Hong Kong - AD_UKC117_MetaG (SPAdes)... | ecosystem: Engineered > Bioreactor > Anaerobic >... | reverse complement strand
GCCAAAACTGCCCCCGCCGCCCAACGCACGCCGTCGGCGCGGAAGAGCACGGCATCGAAGACGCCGTCATCGAAGACACCGGCGTCGAAGAAGACAACCGTGTCGAAGAAGACAACGGTGTCGAAGAAGGCGACGGCGAAGAAGGCGCCCGCCCGCAAGGGGGCCGGCGCATGAGCCCGACGACGCGACGGCCCGGATCGGTCGCCGAGGTGCTCGCCTCCGAGGAGGGGCCTGCGGTCGCCGCCTTCTTCGACCTCGACGGCACCTTGGTGGCCGGGTTCACGGCACTTGTGCACTCCAAGGAGCGGCTGCGCTCGCGGGAGGTCAAGGCGGCCGAGGCGCTGCGCCTGATCACGACGGCCATCGACTTCCAGATCGGTCGGGCCGGTTTCGACCAACTCATCACCGATGGTGCGCGCGCGCTCGCGGGGCAGTTGGAGACCGACCTGGATGCGTTGGGGGAGAAGATCTTCCGGCACCAGATCGCCGACCTGCTCTACCCCGAGACACGCGCGCTCGTGCGCGCCCACCAACAGCGCGGGCACACCGTCGTCCTCTGCTCGTCCGCGACCTCGATGCAGGTCGAGCCGGTCGCCGCCTACCTGGGCGTCGACGAGGTGGTCTGCAATCGGTTCGTCGTCGATGAGGAGGGGCGGGTCACCGGCGAGGTCGTCGACCCGATCATCTGGGGTGAGGGCAAGGCGACCGCAGCCCAGCGGTATGCCGCCGAGCACGGCCTCGACCTGACCCGGGCGTGGTTCTACGCCGACGGGGACGAGGACGTCGCGCTCATGCATCTCGTGGGGCACCCTCGGCCGACCAATCCGGGACCGCACCTGACCAAAGTGGCCGAGCGGCGGGGTTGGCCGATCTCGCGCTATGGCTCCCGGGGGACGTCGGCAGTCACCAACGCCGCGCGCTTTGCCGTGGGCTTCGGCGCTCTCGGGCCGATCACGGCTCTGGGCACGGCCCGGGCGGCGATGACCGGTAGGAAGTGGGACGGGCTCAACGTCCTCACCTCGACCTGGCCCAAGTTCCTCCTCGACAGCCACGGCGTCAGCCTCACGATCCTCGGCGCGGCGAACGCCGAGGCGCAGCGGCCGGCTGTCTTCATCTTCAACCACCGCAACCAGATGGATGCCTTCATGGCGGCCGCCGTCGTCAAGCACGACTTCACCGCGGTCGCGAAGAAGGAGCTGAAGACCAATCCGCTCTTCGGCACCTTCGGGCGGCTGATGGACATTGCCTTCATCGACCGGGCCGACAGCGCCAAGGCCGTCAACGCCATGCACGAGGTCGAAAAGCTTGCCGCACAGGGACTCTCGATCATCGTTGCACCCGAGGGCACCCGTCTGGACACGCACGAGGTGGGCCCCTTCAAGAAGGGTGCCTTCGTCATGGCGATGTCGGCGGGCATCCCCATCGTGCCCATCGTCATTCGCAACGCCGACGACATTGCCGGACGCGACTCCCTGACCGTGCAGCGTGGGGTCATCGACATCGCGGTCCTGCCCCCGATCGACGTCTCCGCCTGGACCCGCGCGGAACTCACGGAGCGCATCGACGAGGTGCGCGCGGCATACCTCGACCTCCTGGCTGACTGGCCGACCGACGATTCCGACCCACGACTGACCGGAGGATGACGACATGAGCTCCCACGACAACGTCGTCGTCCTCGCCTCGACCCGGACTCCGGTCGAGGACTCCCTGGTGCGCGCCTGGGTCCGATCGGAGGTCGAGCCCGAGCATCGTGACGTGCGGGTGGTCACCCTGCCGCCGCTCTCCGGGACACCGGCGGCGTATGCCGCCCTCGGCGCCCTCCTCGACGACCCCGACGTCCTGCTGTTGCCGGCTCACGTGGTGTGGCGCCCGGGGGAGAAGGACGGCAATCGGCGAGTGGCCATCTCGGACCTGGTCCGCGGACGCAACCCATATGACCCGGCCTCTCGCAACCAACGCTCCATCGCGGATGCCGATCCCGATCGCGCCCCGGTCATCGCCGGGATCCCAGGCACCGTGGGCTTTCTGCAGCAGCGGTATTCCGAATCGCACCAGGGCGCAACGGCCGACGCCGAGGCCTTCGGCCGCTTCGTGGCCCGCCGGGCCAGGCTGGCGCTCGAGCGCGCTGACCGTGCCGTGCTCGGGCCGGAGTTCCGGTCACCCGGCTTCCTCACCGAGGAGATCCTCCACTCGGCGCACTTCCGCCGCGGGCTGCAGGAGCTCGCCCGGCGAGTCGGTCCCGATCAGGCCTCCGAGGCGCGGGCCGAGGAGATCCTCGACGAGCTGGCCACCGGGTGGGGTCGACTCTTCGTCGACCTCGTGCCGCGGATCCAGCGGATGGTCTTCCAGCGCGGCTTCGACCCGGACATCGACGTGGTCCCCGCCGAGCTGGATCGGTTGCGGCAGACCGTGTCCGGGACTCCGGTCATCTTCCTCTGGTCGCACCGCTCCAACCTCGATACACCCGTCCTCAACGTCGCCCTCCATGAGAACGGGCTCCCCCTGCCGCACCTCTTCGCCGGCATCAACATGGCGTTCGGGCCGTTGGGTGTGGTCCTGCGCCGCAGCGGGACCATCTTCATCCGGCGCAGCTTCGGTGGGGACGAGCTCTACAAGTACGTGCTCAAGGAGTTCGTCGGATACCTCGCGGAGAAGCGCTTCAACCTCTCGTGGTCGATCGAGGGCACGCGGTCACGCACCGGCAAGATGCTCCCGCCCAAGTTGGGGCTGCTCGGCTACACGGCTGAGGCCTACCTGGCCGGCCGGGTCGACGACATCTCCTTGCAGCCGGTGTCCATCACCTTCGACCAGCTGCACGAGATCGGGGAGTATGCCAACTACGCCCGGGGCGGTCGAAAGTCGGCAGAGGGTATGTCCTGGCTCATCGGTTTCATCAAGGCCCAGGGCGAGCGGAACTTCGGCAAGATCTATGTCCGCTTCCCCGAGCCCCTGTCGATGCGCGCCGCGTTGGGCGCCCCCGGCGGGGCCACGACGACCGACGCCGATGCCCGCCGCCTCGCCCTGCAGAAGACCGCCTTCGAGGTCGCGTGGCGGATCAACGAGGCCACCCCGGTCACCTCGGTGGCGCTCGTCACGAGTGTGCTGCTCGGCACGCGAGGGATGGCGCTGACGACCAGTCAGGTCCACACCGCGGTGTCAACCGCCGTCTCCTACATGGATCGTCGGGGCGTGCCCGTCGTGGGAAGCGGTCGGGGCCTCAAGGACATCGCTGGTGTCGAGTCGACGCTCAAGGCCCTCGCCGTCCCGGGCGGCATCGTGACCCGCGTGGATGGTGCGCGGGACACGGTGTGGCGCATCGGGACCGACAAACAGCTCGAGGCGACCTTCTATCGCAACTCGATCATTCACGTCTTCCTCGTGAGCGCCTTGTGCGAGATGGCTATCGTCATGGCCGCTCAGGCCCCACCGGCCGAGCGGATCGAGCGTTTCTGGGCGGACGTGCAGCAGTTGCGCGACCTGCTGAAGTTCGAGTTCTACTTCACCGAGCGCCGTGAGTTCCTCGAGCAGGTGCGCACCGAGGCCGATCGGGCCGGCAAGGACTGGGAGGAACGGCTGACCAGCGACCCGGTGGACCTGCGCGCGCTGCTCAAGCGACGTGCTCCACTGACGGCGTCCTTCCTGCTGCGACCGTTCATCGAGGCCTACCTCATCGTCGCTGACGTCGTGTCACGCACGGAGGGCCCGATCGATCGCCCGGCCGTCGTCAAGGAGGCCCTGGCACTGGGTGAGCAGTACCTCGCGCAGCGCCGGATCGACTCGGCCGAGCCCGTGTCCGCGCTCCTCTTCGAGACGGGCCTGAAGATGATGGACAACCGCGGGCTCCTCGTCGAAGCCCCCGATCGCGCCGAGCGGGTGGGTGGTCTGGTCGACCAACTCGAGCGGGTGCAGTCGGCCATCATCACCATCGAACGCCTCACCTTCGACCTCTTCATCGCCGATCGCCGGCGCCTGCACAACCGGGGAGCCTCGTGAGCGAGGAAGACACCCTGCTCGTCGACACCCGGGCGGGGGTCGGACGGATCACGCTCAACGCTCCCGACCGGCTCAACGCCGCCGATCCGCAGATGCTCGCCGACCTCGCTGACGCGATCCACCGACTCGACATCGACCCGCAGGTGCGGGTCATCGTCCTGGCGGGTGCGGGCCGCGGCTTCTGCTCGGGTGCGGCGCTCGGCAACGGCGACCCGGGCGGCTCCGGCGAGCTGGACGCGACCTTGGTGGGACTCGGGCAGGTGGTGCATGCCCTCGTCCACGGCGCGACCCCGTCGGTCGCGCTCGTCCACGGCGTCGCCGCCGGTGCCGGAGTGTCGATCGCCCTCGCCTGCGACTACGTGCTCGCCTCGGAGGCGGCATCCTTCGTGCTGGCCTTCGCGCGGATCGCTCTGATGCCCGACGGTGGGGCCACCGCGCTGGTCGCCGCCAACATCGGCCGGGCCCGGGCCATGAGGCTGGCCCTCACCGGTGAGAAGCTCGACGGTCCGACCGCGGAGGAGTGGGGACTGGTCTCCGAGCTGGTGCCGGCAGGCGACTTCGACCGGCGCGCCGAGGACGTGGTCGCCGCTCTGGCCAGTCGCGGGCCGCTCGCGTCGACGGCCACCAAACGGGCCATCAACGCCGCCACCTTGTCCCTCGAGGACACCCTTGCCCGCGAGGAACGCGGGCAATCGACGCTGCTGCGCACTGACGACTTCGTCGAGGGTGTCATGGCGTTTCGCGAGAAGCGAGAGGCGCGATTCACGGGTCGCTGAGCCCCGCGGCATACCAAACCCTAGGGTGGTCCCCGTGACTCCTGCCTCGACGGATGACGTGCGCGACCCGACGACGTGGAGTGTCGAGGACCTGCTCGCCGCCAAGCACCGCGGCGCGCACCACGTGACCGTCGTCATCCCCGCCCGCGACGAGGAGAGCACGGTGGGCTCGGTGGTCGAGGTCGTGCGCCGGGCATGGGTCGATGAGGTGCCCTTGGTCGATGAATTGGTGGTGATCGACTCGGACAGCGTCGATGCCACCGCCGAGCGCGCTCGATCGGCCGGAGCGATCGTCCACCGAGCCTGCGACATCCGGCCGGATCTCGGCCCGGCTCAGGGCAAGGGCGAGGCACTGTGGAAGGCACTCCACGTCACGACCGGTGACGTGCTGGCCTTCCTGGACGCCGACCTGATCGAGTGGGGACCGCACTTCGTGCCCGCCCTGCTGGGCCCACTGCTCCTCGAGCCGGGCATCCAGTTGGTCAAGGCGGTCTACCACCGACCGCTCCTGGACGCGACGGGCCGCGAGGCCGAGACCGGTGGCCGGGTCACCGAGTTGGTCGCGCGGCCCCTGCTCGCCCTCAACGCCCCGGAGCTCGCGCACATCATCCAGCCGCTGTCGGGGGAGTGGGCGATCCGTCGGTCGGCGTTCGCGCGGATGTTCGTGCCGGTGGGTTACGGAGTCGAGATCGCGGCCCTTCTCGACACGACCAGCGCGCATGGGCCGGAGGCGATCGCCCAGGTCGATCTCGGCCGCCGCGCCCATCGCCATCACCGTCACGACACACTCGGCCCGATGGCGGTCCAGGTCATGGCCGCTGTCGAACGCCGACTCGGCGAGCGGTCCGCCGCCGATGCCGGGGTCGTCGCGTTGCAGCAGTTCGACCCCGTCGAGGGCGGCTTCGCCGCGCGGTGGCGACAGGTCGACGTCGCGGAACGGCCACCCGCGATCTCGCTCGACCCATTGGCCGAGGTCGACCCGCGACGCCAGGACGATTCGTGAGATTTCGCCTGCGGCGCAAGGAGTATGCCGCGCACGACCGCCTCGTCATGGCGATCGTCAACCGCACCACGGACTCCTTCTACGACAAGGGTGCGACGTGGGAGGACGAGCCCGCCTATGCGCGGGTGCGACAGGCCGTCGCCCAGGGGGCTGACCTCGTCGACATCGGTGGGATCAAGGCGGCACCGGGGGAGGAGGTGCCCGTGGGCGAGGAACTGCGGCGCGTGGTGCCCTTCGTCGAAGGGCTCCGTGCCGAGTTCCGGGACCTGACGATCTCGGTCGACACCTATCGCGCTGAGGTGGCCGACGCGGTGCTCACCGCCGGGGCCGATGTCGTCAACGATGCCTGGGGCGGGGTCGATCCCGAGGTACCGGCCGTCGTCGCGGCCCATGGTGCGGCGCTGGTGCTCACCCACACCGGCGGCCAACGCGTGCGGACCCGCCCCCATCGTGTCGAGTACGACGACGTGGTGGCCTCCGTCATCGAGTCGCTCACCTGGCAGGCGGAGCGCGCGCTCGCAGCGGGCGTCGAGAAGGAACGGATCGTCATCGACCCCGCGCACGACTTCGGCAAGAACGCCTGGCATTCGGTGGAGTGCACCCGGCGTCTGGACGAACTGGTGGCGCTCGGTTGGCCGGTGCTGGTGTCGTTGTCCAACAAGGACTTTGTCGGGGAGTCACTCGGACGTGACGTCGGTGAGCGACTCCCGGGGACGCTGGCCACCACGGCCATTTCTGCCTGGCAGGGCGCGCACATCTATCGCGTCCACGAGGTCCGCGAGACCCGTGACGTCCTCGACATGGTCTCGGTGATTGCCGGTGACCTGCTTCCCCTGCGCACCACCCGGGGGCTCATGTGATCGCCGCCGTGGCCCTGGTGCCCTCGCCACCCTTCCTGCTCCCGGAGTATGCCGGCCGCACCGATCCCGATCCCGTCCTGCGGTCTGCCTGCGTGGAGGCCGTCGAATCTGTTGCGGCACAGGTGGATCGGCTCGTCGTGATCTGCGGCAGCGACCCGGACCGGCGCCACTCCGGCCGGTCCGTCGGCGCGCGGGTGGCCACCGAACTCCTTCCGCGAGAGGCCGATGGGGTGCACGAGGTTCCCTGGGATGCCTCGGTGGAGGCCTGCCGCTCGGCCGGGGAGTCTCTCGTCGTCGGCGAGCCGCGAGATCTGCGGCTGGGCCTGGTCGTGGTCGCTGATGGCTGCGCGACCCGCACCGAGAAGGCGCCCGGCCACCTCGATCGGCGCTCCCTGACGGTGGATGCGGCGTGGACCCGAGCCGTCGGCGCTGATGAGTTCCGTTGTGATTCACCGGCACCGATGCAGACCACGGGCGACCGTCATCCGGAGCTGGGCCGCCCGATGGACCCTCAGGCGCTCCTGGCGCTCGACCCGTCGCTCGCGGAGCAGCTGTGGTTCGGGGGACGGGCTCCCCTCCAGGTCCTGGCCGGAGCCTTGCTGGCGGACGGCCGGGATCCGGCCCCCACGGCATACCGCTCCTGGGTGGGGGATCCCTTCGGCGTGCGTTACGTGGTGCTCGCAGCGCGTTGAGGGTCGGCCACCGCGTGGGGGTCGTGGAGGTCGAGGAAGACCAGGGGGCTGTGCCAATCGGCCTGGTCCCTGGGGTAGATCACTCTCGACAGGCCGGCGCCGGCGAGCAACTTGGCACAGGTCGGGCAGGGCTGGCAGGTGACATAGGCAGTGCAGTCACGCAGGTCGCGGCGTGCGTAGAGCAGGGCATTGGCCTCGGCATGGACGCTGATGCAGCGTCCGGGGCCGGAGTCATAGGCGCTGAACTCCTTGACCTCGTCGTAGGACAGCAGTCCGCGCGGGCACGCTCCCTCGAGGCAACCGGGGTGCCCACTCGGCGCCCCTGTGTAACCGGTGCCGACGATGCGGCGACCGGTGTCGACGAGAACAGCACCGACCTTGCGGCGCCGGCAGTCGCTGCGCTCGGCGACGGCCCGGGCGATGTTGACGAAATACTCGTCCCACCCTGGACGACGGGGTGCGGAACTATCGGGCACGGGCGCCGTCGATGGCCTGCGACCTCAGGGGGTCGCTGTGCCGCTCGGGGAGGGCGAGCCGGTGCCGGACGCCGACGGTGATGACGAGGTGCGCGCGCTGGTCGAGGGCGTTGGTGACGTCGTGGCCGTGGCTGTCGGCGTCGGCGTCGGTGTCTTGCTCGGGGACGGCGTCGGGGTGGGTGTCGTGCTCGGGGACGGCGTCGGAGTGGGTGTCGGGCTCGGCGTGAGGGACGGGCTCGGTGACGGCGAGAGCGAGGGAGAGGGCGACGGCGACAAGGAAGGGGAGGGCGAAGGGGAAGGTGAGGCGGTCATGATGGTGGGCACCGTCATGACGGCCGTCGAGGGCAAACCATCGAGGAAGGGCATCGGGTCGGTGTAGGCGCCGCCCACCATGACCTCGAAGTGGAGGTGACAGCCGGTCGAGAGGCCGGTGTTGCCCACCCGGGCGATCGGGTCACCCGCCTTGACGTCCTGGCCGGGGCGCACCCCGATGACCGACAGATGGTTGAAGGCGGTCTGCAGGGTCTTGCCGTCGAGGGTGCCGTTGTCGATGACGATCCTCAGGCCATACCCGGACACAGGCCCGGTGGAACTGACCTTTCCGTCCTTGGTGGCGACGACGGCCGTGCCACAGGGGGCCCCGAAATCCACCCCGGTGTGCAGTCGCCAGTCGCCCAGAATGGGGTGCAGGCGGTAGCCGAAGGGCGAGGTCACGGGAGCCACGAGCGGGAAGAGCATGCTGTGGCCGGCGGTCGGCGGCGCATCGGCGACGATCGCCTCATCGGGGGCGAGGTCGGTCGCGTGTTCGGCCGCCAGGGCATCCTTCTCCACCTGGGCCATCGACTCTGCGATGATCGATGCTGGCGACTTGCGCGCGCCCGAGCGGGCGACGAGGGCGGCGAGCTCGGACCCGCGTGAGGCCTGTGACGACCCGGTGGCATCCGGGGTCGGCTGCGCCGGGGCGTCCCCAACGGCGGACACGACCACCCCGGTCGTTGCCGCGACGAGAAGCAGGGCTGTCAGTCCGCGAACCGGCAGGCCTGACCACGCACGTGCCTCACGTTTGGCAGCGTGCTTCATCCCCCCACGGGTGAAGAACCCCATGGGATGACTCTATGACGAAAGTGCTGGCAATGCGCTGGGAATGACCCAGCCCGGGGGGCCGTCTCACCCACGGAGACATCCGACGGTCACCACCGCTCATTTTCGGTCGTGGATGGTGCGGGTCGAGATGTTCAGCGCGTCGAGGTTGTCCATCGCTGGATGACTGCGCCCGGCGGGGCCTTCGGCGAAGGTGGTGAGCAGGTTGACCGTCATGGTGCGCATCGTGCGGGCGATCCCTGGGTCCTTGCCGTGCTCGCTGCAATCGGCCTGGATCCCGCAGACCCACGAACTCGTACCACTGGCGAAGACGCCTGCGCCCGAGGGGGTCGTGTAGTAGGCGACATCGGAGAACTGGGCGTCCCCCTTGCAGGTGACCGGTGAGTGGAAGAGCACCTCGATGGGTCGTGGTGTCGGCGCGCTCGGGGTCACCTGGTCGTACTCGGAACCAACCAGGCCGGCCAGTTTGTCGCCCACCTTCAGACCGGTGCCGGCCAGCAACCACGACGACGCATCGGCCACGACCATGGGCGCCTTGACCGGGTTGCACTGGTAGTAGACCCCGGTCAGGTCACTCTCCGGCCGCGAGAAGGGCGGCGAGCGCCACGACCCTGTGTTCGCCTTCGGGTTGGTCGCCATGATCGGGTCCAGCGACCCGTCCTTGTAGTTGATGACCAGTCGCTCCGACCCCAGCGGTGTGGGCTCGAAACGGATCTGCCGATAGATCGCGTTCGCTCCGAGGAAGGCGATGTTGGTGCCTGAGTCCCTGGCCTTGACGAGGATGTCGCGCATGGCCTGGCTGTAGTACTCGTCATGCCCGAGCGAGATCACGGCGGTCGCCCCGTCGAGCAGGTGTGGGTCGGCCTGCATGTCCGAGTTGGTCGCATAACCCAGGGAGAGTCCGAGTTCCTCGGCGAGCATGACGAGCGGACGCTCGTTGGCGATGAGGTCGCCGGTGCCCGCGCCGAAGTCGATGGGGCGGTCCAGCGACGCGGCATACCCACGGTCGGCGTAGCCGGTCTTGCCGCTGTAGAGGCTGGTGCCGCCCCAGTGGTTGTAGGCCGCCCACGTGGTGTTGGCGTTGATCAGGACCACGGCACCCTTCATCGTGGGGGTCCTGATCGTCAGCGGGATGAGGCCCCCCTTGGCCAGTGGGTCCCGGCTCGGTGCCAGGTGCAGGACGTAGTTGCCCGGTGGCCAATCGGTGGTGTCGAGCGTGAGCGACGGGCTCCAGTTGGACGCCGACCAGGAGCGGGTGGCCGCCGTGTAGGTGGCGGCCGGCTGGGTGACCGTGGTGACCGGCTGAGAGGTCCACACCTTGCGGGACCCGACTCCCGCGTAATGGCCGAAACGGTATGCCGTGACGATCACCGGACCATCACTGGAGCGGATGCGCACGTTGAGCGACTCACCCGGGCGGACACTGGGCCGATCGGTGAAGCCCTCGATGGTGCCTCCCGGTGGGTCGCTGATGCCGGTCAGCCAACCTTCCTCGCCCGGCTTGGCGTTCTCCTGGGCAACGGCCTGCGCGCTCGGCCAGGTCGGTTCCGTGGGGGTGGGCGTGGGAGTCGCGGACGGCGCGGATGAGGGCTCGGCAGAGGTGCTGGCAGTCGGCGACGTCTGGGTGCCCGGTGTCCACGTGACCGAGCAGGCACTGAGAGCGCAGGCGAGAAAGGTGGCGACGGCGATGTGGCCTCGGGCCCGCTGTGGTCGGTGGGTGGTCAGCGGCCGCGGCGACAAGGGCTGGGACACCTGAACAGCCTATGGTCGCCGGCCGCACCGTGTCGGTTGCCCCGCGGTGGCGAAGTCTGCGTCGTGAGGTTGCGTCGTGGTGGTGAGCGGTGGGACGAAGTTTGCGGACTCGGGCATGTCGTCGAAGCCCACCACACTCACGTCACCGGGCACGCCCCGGCCGGCGTCGTGCAGGGCGCGCAGCACACCGCAGGGTAGGAGTCCCGCGGAGTGGTGGCTCTTACGCGGTTTCCCGGGTGGCCGCTGGAGAACGGATCGCCGCCAAGCAACTGTCGCGCGAGCCGCATCTCCTGGCCAACGGGGGCCTCTGGCGGTCACTAGCGGGCAGTCGGGCGCCGCGGCGCAACGAGCCCGGAGATGGGAAGCCGCAGGTCAGAGGCGGTCTGGCCTGCGGCGTTGGTGGTGGCCAGGGACGGGGTCGAACCGTCGACCTTCCGATTTTCAGTCGGACGCTCGTACCAACTGAGCTACCTGGCCGTGCGCGCGAGCGCGCCCACGCAGATTACCTGACCCCGCGGCATACAAACAAAATGGTCCGGACGGGGTCACCCAACCACTCGGGGGTGAGTCCTGGCCCACTCGACGAAGGCCTCCTCCGCGACGGGGAGCGTGGGGAAGCACATGTCCTCACCGATCAGGTCGACGACGCCGGCGCGACGCAACGGCTCGTAGAGATCCCGCTTGAGCC
>Ga0209607_1003868_pt1 | contig 11345 bp, 8 predicted proteins | sample AD_UKC117_MetaG_FD_184413 | JGI IMG/M metagenome (GOLD analysis project Ga0209607, IMG submission 184413) | Active sludge microbial communities of municipal wastewater-treating anaerobic digesters from Hong Kong - AD_UKC117_MetaG (SPAdes)... | ecosystem: Engineered > Bioreactor > Anaerobic >... | reverse complement strand
AATCTTGTTGCGGGTCCGGTATTTAAAGAAATTGCTGACAGGGTATATGCTAAAGATTTTGAATTGCACAGGTCTTTACTATATGCCGGCAATGATGAAGATGCAGAAGAGGCAAAAATCCCATATACAAAAAATAGTTACAGAAAAGAACTGGAGCTTGCTTTAGAAGAGCTCGAAATAAATATTGATGCAGATAAGGCTGCATCAGATTGGGTTTTAACAACTTGTTCGGAATCTGCTGTTGTGCTCAGCAATAGGAATATGGATAAAGGCTTGATGCCAAATGTTAAAGGGATGGGTGTTAAAGATGCTGTTTATATTCTCGAAAATATGGGCTTGGATGTTGATGTGCGGGGAAGAGGGACAATCTTAAGCCAATCCATAGAGCCGGGTGCCAGAATAAGCAAAGGGAATAAAGTGGTATTAGAAATGTCATTTAATTAAATAGTGTAGTGAAGATTTTAAGCGACATATTAAAAACGGTTGAAACCATTGAAATAATTGGGAATACAGAAGTTCCGGTTACTTCTATTGTTTTTGATTCCCGAAAAGTGGATTTGGGATGTATATTTGTTGCTGTTAAAGGAACACAAACTGATGGGCATACATTTATACCCGGGGCTGTTGAAAAAGGAGCAAAGGCTATTGTGTGCGAATCTTTACCAAATGATTTAAATAACGAAATTGTATATATAAAAGTAGCCAACTCTTCGAAGGCAGTGGGGCAAATGGCTGCTGCTTTTTACAATTATCCATCGCAAAAATTAAGGCTTGTTGGAATAACCGGCACAAACGGCAAAACAACAACAGCAACTTTGCTTTATCATTTGGTGCGCAAATTGGGATATAAGGCTGGTTTATTATCTACTGTCAGAAATTATATTGATGATAAAATAATTGACGCTACACACACTACTCCCGATGCAGTTCAAATGAACAGGCTGATGAAGCAAATGCTTGATGCAGGTTGCGATTACTGCTTTATGGAGGTTAGTTCGCATGCTATCGACCAGCAGCGTATTGCAGGGCTTAGTTTCGAAGGGGCTTTGTTTACAAACATTACTCACGACCATCTGGATTATCATAAAACGTTTGCCGAATATATTAAGGCAAAAAAGAAATTTTTCGACGATTTACATCCCGAAAGTTTTGCATTAATAAATACGGATGATAAAAATGGGCGTATTATGGTGCAAAACACCAGGGCAAGGGTAAAATCCTATGCTGTTAGTTCTGCTGCCGATTTTAAAGCCAAAATCCTTGAAAGTCATTTTGAAGGTTCATTATTAGAAATAGACCATACCGAAATATGGACTTATTTTGTTGGGCGCTTTAATGCATACAATCTGCTGGCAGTATATTCTGCAGCTTCAATGCTCGGATTTGAGAAGGAACAAATCTTACAAGTTATTAGTGAGCTTAAACCTGTGGAAGGGCGTTTTGAAACCATTCGTTCGGTAAATGGCATTACAGCAATCGTCGATTATGCTCATACTCCCGATGCTTTGTTAAATGTGATTAATTCTATCAACCAGATTCGGAACGACGATCAGGATTTAATAACTGTAGTAGGTGCTGGCGGCGACCGCGATAAAACCAAACGCCCCGAAATGGCAAAAATTGCTTCTGAAAATAGCAACAAAACCATTTTAACATCTGATAATCCGCGCTCCGAAGATCCAAACGATATTTTAAACGACATGAAAGTGGGGGTTGATATTTTAAATCTGAAAAAGGTTTTATCTATCACCGACCGTAAAGAAGCTATTCGTACCGCTTGTTTATTGGCAAAGGGAGGCGATATAATACTTATCGCCGGGAAAGGGCACGAAACATACCAGGAAATTAAAGGTGTTAAACATCATTTTGATGACAGGGAGGTTATAAATCAAATTTTTAATGAACTATATAATTAAGTATTGTTATGTTTTATTACTTATTTGAATATTTAGAAAAAATGGATATACCGGGTGCCGGAATGTTTCAGTACATTTCATTCCGCTCGGCATTAACGGCTATTACATCGTTAATTATTGCACTCATATTTGGTAAGAAAATAATAAATTATTTACGACGCCAACAAATTGGCGAAGATATTCGCGATTTGGGGCTTGAAGGCCAAATGAGCAAAAAAGGTACTCCAACCATGGGAGGAGTAATTATTCTGGCTTCTATTATCATTCCTACCATATTATTTGCCGATGTATTAAATATTTATGTTTTCTTAATGCTGATTACAACTATTTGGTTAGGATTTATTGGCTTTCTGGATGATTATATCAAAACATTCAGAAAGAATAAAAAGGGATTAGCCGGTAAATTTAAGATAATAGGACAGATAGGATTGGGTTTAATTGTTGGACTAACACTTTATTTAAGCGATGATGTGGTTATTCGTGAAAATGTGGTGGCAAAACAAAACATTACTCCTCAGGAGATGGTGAATATCATGGAAAACCCTGACCAGCAGATTCAAAACGCTCAGGATGTAAAATCAACCAAAACAACTATTCCATTTTTTAAGAACAACGAGTTTGATTATGAGTACCTGGTAAGCTTCATGGGGAAATACAGTAAACCTGCTGCCTGGATTGTATTTGTGATATTTGTTATTATTATCGTAACGGCAGTATCTAATGGCGCAAATTTAACAGATGGCTTGGATGGGCTGGCAACCGGGACTTCTGCCATTATTGGCGCAACGCTCGGAATATTGGCTTATGTAGGTGGTAACGTTATTTATGCCGATTATTTAAATATTATGTATATCCCTAATAGTGGCGAGCTGGTAGTGTTTATCAGTGCTTTTATTGGGGCAACCATTGGGTTTTTATGGTATAATTCGTATCCGGCTCAGGTTTTCATGGGCGATACGGGCAGCCTTTCATTAGGTGGAATTATTGCTGTTTTTGCAATTATTATCCGTAAGGAATTACTGATTCCTATTCTATGTGGGATATTTCTGATGGAGAACCTGTCGGTAGTAATGCAGGTAAGCTATTTTAAATACACAAAAAAGAAATATGGCGAAGGGCGCAGGATATTTAAAATGTCTCCTTTACATCATCATTACCAGATGAAAGGATACCCTGAACCAAAAATTGTTATGCGTTTTATGATTGTAGGTATTATGCTGGCTATCATTACTATAGTAACACTAAAAATCAGATAACAAAAAATGAAACAACGAATTGTCATATTAGGAGCTGGCGAAAGTGGTGTAGGAGCAGCTATTCTTGCGCAAAAGAATGGCGCCGATGTTTTTGTGTCTGATTTTGGTAAGATAAAAGAGGATTACAAACAAAAGCTAAACCACTATAATATTGATTGGGAAGAGGGTAAACACACCGAAAATCTGATCCTTAACGCTGATGAAATTATAAAAAGCCCGGGAATACCCGAGAAAGTGGCTATAGTTAAATCGGCTTTAAGCAAGGGCATTCCTGTTATTTCAGAAATAGAGTATGCAGCCAGGTATACCAATGCATTTAAAATCTGTATTACAGGGAGTAATGGCAAAACAACCACAACAACGCTTATTCACCATATTCTTAAAAATGCAGGGCTAAATGTAGGTTTAGCAGGGAATGTCGGGAAAAGCTGGGCACAGCAGGTTGCCGAAGAAAACTACGATTATTATGTAATAGAGTTAAGTAGTTTTCAGTTGGATGGTATGTTCGATTTTAAAGCTGAAATTGCTATTCTGATGAATATTACTCCAGACCATATGGATAGGTATGATGGCATGGCTGCTTATACCGATTCTAAATTCAGGATAACACAAAATCAAACCTCAGACGATATTTTTATTTACTGTGCCGATGATGAAGTAACACGAAATGAGGTAAATAAGAGAGAAATAAAAGCACAGAAATTTCCTTTCTCAGTTTTCGAAAGATTTGAGCAAGGTGCATATAAACAAGATGAAACAATTACCCTAAAATATAAATCAAACGAGCTAACTATGTCAATACAAGATTTAGCATTAAAAGGGCAGCATAATACATACAATTCTATGGCTGCCGGAATTGCGGCTCAAGCGCTTAAAATCCGAAAGGAAGATATACGTGAGAGCTTAAGTAATTTTCATGGCGTTGAACATCGCCTGGAATATGTACTAAAAGTGCATGGTATCGATTTTATTAACGATTCAAAAGCAACTAATGTAAACTCTACCTGGTATGCCCTCGAAAGCATGTCTTCAGATGTTATCTGGATTGCCGGAGGAATCGATAAAGGAAACGATTATTCTATGTTGAATGATTTGGTACGGAAAAAAGTTAAAGCCATTATCTGCCTGGGGAAAGAGAATTCTAAAATTCACAAGGCTTTTGATGGTATAGTGGATACCATTATCGATGTGCAATCGGCACCAGAGGCTGTTAAAACAGCTTATTACCTGGCGCGTAAAGGCGATACGGTATTGTTGTCTCCAGCTTGTGCAAGCTTCGATTTATTCGATAATTACGAAGACCGGGGCAAAAAATTTAAACAGGCGGTAAGAGACTTATAGTTCTTTTAAAACAAGAAATTAGTTGTAATCTTAATAAAATGAGATTAAAGGAGATACTATCTAAATATTTTAAAGGCGACAAAGTAATTTGGGGCGTTATATTTATATTGTCAATATTCTCGTTGTTAGCAGTTTATAGCTCTACCGGGACTTTGGCATATAAATACCAGGAAGGGAATACGGCTTATTATATCGTTAAGCATTTTGTATTGTTAGCGGTAGGTTTAGGTATTATCTATATTACTCATTTGATTCCTTATAAATATTACTCGCGTTTATCGCAAATGTTCTTATACATTTCGGTTTTTTTATTAGCCATAACTCTTGTAATGGGTACAAGTTTAAACCAGGCAACTCGTTGGTTAACTTTACCGGGTCTGGGTTTAACTATTCAAACATCCGATTTGGCTAAGCTGGCATTGATAATGTATTTAGCTCGTGTACTATCTATGCGGCAAGACCAAAACAAAATAAACGATTTAAACGGAGTAATGGTGAGCTTGTTTTTCCCGGTATTGTTGGTGTGTGGGCTTATTATGCCTGCAAACCTTTCAACGGCTTTAATACTGGCAGTTACATCATTTTTATTGATGTTTATTGGTAGGGTAAAAATAAAATATTTGTTGAGTGTTAGCGCGGTTGGATTAGTGGTTATAGCCATAGTAATAACCGGTGTGTTAATGTCTGGGAAAAGTTCAGGGCGTATTGGTACGTGGCAAAAGCGTATCGAAAGCTTTGTAAGTGGCGAAAGCGAAGACAATTACCAGGTTGAGCAAAGTAAAATAGCTATAGCAACCGGTGGTATTTTTGGGAAAGGACCCGGAAACAGCACGCAACGTAACTTTTTGCCTCACCCGTATTCTGATTTTATATATGCCATAATTATTGAGGAGTATGGCTTGATTGGAGGTGTTTTTGTATTGTTCTTATACTTGTTTTTATTGTATCGGGCAGGAGTAATTGTGCGGAAAAGCAACCGTACTTTTGCAGCTTTTCTGGCTATAGGTTTAAGTATAAGCCTTGTTTTTCAGGCAATGATAAACATGGGTGTTGCAGTACATCTTTTCCCGGTAACAGGGCAAACGCTGCCTTTGGTAAGTATGGGTGGTTCGTCCATTTTATTTACCGGAGTGGCTTTTGGTGTTATCTTAAGCGTAAGCCGAAGTGTCGATAAAAACAGTGAACTATTGGATGAGAAAAATCCCGAAAAGGAAAACGAAAATATAACTGAACAGCAGGATGAACCAGAAGAAGAATAGAAATATTATTATTAGCGGTGGAGGCACGGGGGGGCATATCTTCCCTGCTATTTCTATTGCCAATGCAATTAAGGCTATTGAGCCCGAATGCAATATTCTTTTTGTGGGGGCATTGGGCAAGATAGAAATGGAAAAAGTCCCTGCTGCGGGATACGAAATTATTGGGCTTCCGGTGGCAGGACTGCATCGTAGATTGACCATTAAAAACCTGAGTTTTATTTTTAAACTGATAAAAAGCTTGAATAAAGCCAAACAAATAATAAAATCGTTTAAACCCGATGTTGTTGTGGGTGTGGGAGGTTATGCCAGTGGTCCGGTGTTGTGGATGGCTAACAAAAAAGGAATACCTACTCTTATACAGGAGCAGAATTCGTATGCCGGGGTAACGAATAAGTTGCTGGCTAAAAAGGCTAAAAAGATTTGTGTTGCATACGAAGGGATGGAGAAATATTTCCCTGAACAAAAGATTATCCTTACGGGTAATCCTGTGCGTCAGGATTTGCTGGATAAGATTGGCAGTAGGGATGAGGCGGTTAAATATTTTGATTTAGACGAAAATAAAAAAACAATATTAGTTGTTGGAGGAAGCCTCGGGGCGAGAACCATTAACCAATCGATAATAGCTGGGATTGATACAATTGGGAAATCGGAATTCCAGTTGTTATGGCAAACGGGTAAGTATTATTTTAATGATGCCAAAACGCAAGCCGATGCTTCGGGTTTTAAAAATATAAAAGTAAATGATTTTATAGTACGGATGGATATGGCATATGCTGCAGCCGATATTATTGTGTCGAGGGCAGGTGCGGGCACTATTTCAGAATTATGCCTGGTAGGGAAACCTGTCATTTTGGTTCCTTCGCCCAATGTAGCCGAAAACCATCAAACAAAAAATGCTATGGCTTTGGTTAATAAAAATGCAGCCATTATGGTAAAAGATTCTGAAGCAAACGAAAAACTGATAGATACAACGCTAAATTTATTGGGCGATAATAATAGAATGATGGAGTTATCGGTAAATGTTAAAGCAATGGCGTTGCGCGATTCAGCTAAAATAATTGCTGAAGAAGTTTTGAAATTATATAAGGAAATGAAATAACAGCGTTTTTGACCTAACAGGTTTTTAAAACCTGTTAGGTCAAATGAATATAATAATTGTTAAAATGAATATTAAGGAAATACATAACGTTTATTTTTTAGGTATCGGCGGTATCGGAATGAGCGCTATAGCGAGATTTTTTAATTTTCTGGGCAAAAATGTAGCAGGTTACGATAAGGTTTCAAAACCTCTCACCGATTTGCTTATACAGGAAGGTATTAAAATCCATTTTAACGATAATGTTGCGGAAATACCTTCAGCGTTTAGCGATAAAAACCATACGCTGGTTGTTTATACTCCCGCAATTCCTAAAAACCATAGCGAACTGAATTATTTTATTTCCAATGGATTTGAGGTAAAAAAACGCTCTGAGGTACTTGGAATGCTTTCGCACGAAAAGCAATGTATAGCTGTATCGGGTACACATGGTAAAACTACTATAACTACCATGATTGCACATCTTATGCGTCAATCGCGCATGGGTTGCAGTGCGTTTTTGGGCGGTATTTCTAAAAATTATAACTCCAATTTATTGGTCGATGCCGATAGTAAATATATGGTGGTTGAGGCAGATGAGTACGACAGGTCTTTCTTAAGGTTATTTGCTCAAAAAGCAATTATTACAGCAGTTGATGCCGACCATCTGGATATATATACTGGTTTGGATGATTTAAAGGATACTTTTAAACAGTTTATAAATCAGATTAAGACGGGTGGGACTCTTTTAATAAAAAAAGGAGTTGAATTAAATATTCCTGAACGGAACGATATACAGGTTTTAACATATTCGCTTAATCAGGATTCTGATTTTAAAGCGGAGAATATCCGAATCGAGAATGGTTTGTATGTTTTTGATTTTGTGGGTATAAAGGGCAGAATTAACAATTTGAAATTAGGTTTGCCCGGATTACTGAATGTCGAAAATGCAGTTGCTGCTATTGCTATGGCAACTATTTCGGGTGTACATAGCGACGAAATCAGTAATTCGCTCGAAAAATTTAAAGGCATACAGCGACGTTTCGATTATCAGATTCATCACGATGATATGGTTTATATCGACGATTATGCGCATCATCCTGAGGAACTTAAGGCTGCTATTAGCTCGGCAAAGGAACTTTTTTCAGGCAAAAAGATAACTGGCGTTTTTCAACCGCATCTGTATTCGCGAACACGAGATTTTGCCGACGATTTTGCAAAAAGCCTCGATTTATTGGATGAAATTATACTCCTGGATATATATCCGGCTCGCGAAGAGCCTATTCCCGGGGTAACATCCGAAATTATTTTTGATAAAATGAAAAATCCGAATAAAACTTTATGTAAAAAAAGTGAACTTTTAAATGTTTTGAAAGATTTAAAGCCACAGGTGTTAATGACATTGGGTGCGGGTGATATTGATGATTTGGTTGAACCAATTAAAAAATTGTATAGTTAATGTATGAAGAAGGTAATTAACATATTGATCTGGTTAGTAATAATTGCATATTTTATTGTTGCTATGAGTTTTGTGAACGAAAAGCAGAAAAATATTTTATGCCATAATATCAAAGTGTCAATTACCGATAGTAGTATTAATGGTTTTATAAAGGAAACGGATATTAAAGAGTTTTTTCACCAGTCGGATATGAAGGTAATAGGCTCCCCGGTAACATCAATAAACACAAAGGAGCTGGAGCAAAGGCTAAAGGAGTATTCGGCAGTAAAAAATGCCGAAGTATTTGTTACCATGGGTGGCGATATTTGTGTAAAAATTGATCAGCGAAATCCTATTATCAGAGTGATAAATAAAAGGGGGAATAGTTATTATATTGATGAGGATGGAACCATTATGCCTTTGTCAAACAAATTCTCATCGCATGTACTTGTTGCTAATGGGCACATTGTAGAGCATTTTGAAATTAATAAGTCGCGAAAAATACCTTGTAACCCCGATGAGTTAAAACAAAGCGGAAATACCATTATGTGCGACTTGTATACTTTGGGTAAGTTTATTAATGGCGATGAGTTTTGGAAAGCTCAGATTGAGCAAATATATGTTAACGATAATTATGAATACGAACTTGTGCCTCGCGTGGGCGCGCATATCATTAATTTGGGTGGTATAAACGACTATGAAACGAAATTCAGGAATCTGAAAGCATTTTATGTGCAAGGTTTAAATAAAGTTGGATGGAATAAATACGAAAAAATAAATTTAAAATACGAAAATCAGGTAATTTGTACTAAACGATAATAAAATGAGTCATAAAGAAGAATTTATTGCAGCAATCGACATTGGAACAACCAAGATTGTAGCCATTGTCGGGAAAAGAAAAGAAAACGGTAAAATTGAAATTTTAGGAATGAGCAAAACTCCTTCGAAAGGGGTAAAACGTGGTGTTGTGTTAAATATCGAAGAAGTGGTGAGTTCCATTCAGAAAACCGTTGAAGATGTCCAGTTTTCAATTGGAAAGCAACTCTCCGAAGTGTTTGTTGGTATTGCAGGACAGCACATTAAAAGCATTAAAAACCGGGGGTATATCAATCGCGATTCGTACGATGACGAAATAACCAAAGCCGATATTGATGCTTTAATTCAGGATATGCATAAAATACCTATTGACATTGGCGAAGAGATCATTCATGTACTTCCACAAAATTACATTGTGGATAATGAAATTGGTGTTAAGAATCCCGTAGGTATGTCGGGTAAACGTGTCGAAGGTAATTTCCATATTGTAATCGGGCAGGTTGCATCGGCTCGAAATATCAGTAAATGTATCGATAAGGCAGGTTTAAATTTATGCCAGCTTGTTTTAGAGCCATTGGCATCATCGGAAGCTGTTTTAACAGCCGACGAAAAAGAAGCAGGTGTGGCTTTGGTGGATATTGGTGGTGGAACAACTGATGTGGCTGTGTACTACGACGATATTATCAGGCATACTGCTGTTATTCCTTTTGGAGGCGATATTATAACGCAGGATATCAAAGAAGGGTGTTCTATTTTGCAACGCCAGGCGGAATTGTTAAAGATTCAGTATGGTTCGGCATTAGGTGACCTGGCTAAAGACGAAGAGGTGGTATCAATACCCGGTATCAGCGGGCGCGAACCTAAAGAAATTTCATTCAAGAGCCTTGCATATATTATTCAGGCTCGTATGGAGGAAATAATGGATGCCGTTATTTATGAAATCGAAAACTCAGGATATTTCGAAAAACTTGGTGCAGGTGTAGTTATTACTGGTGGTGGTGCCTTATTGAAACATCTTCCGGCATTAGTAAAATTTAAAACCGGATTGGATGTTCGTGTAGGTTATCCAACAGAAAATCTGGCCAGCGATGCTTTAAATGAGGTTAACCATCCTATGTATGCAACCAGTGTTGGCCTTATTTTAAAAGGATATGAATACAAAGATAAGGTTAAAACAAAATCTGTTAAAAAGGAAAAAGAACCTGTTATGGTTGATCAGGATATGGCTGAGGAAATCGAAGAAACAAAAAAGGAGAATAAAACAGGAATCATTACAACCTTAAAAAAGGTATTTACAGATATGTTCGACGAGGAAGATACCGAAATGTAAACCTTTTAGTTTATGACTCAATAAATTGAAATAAATATAAACCTGTAATACAAAATATTATGACTGAAGATTTAATCAATTTTGAATTGCCTGTCGACCGTTCTTCCATTATTAAAGTAGTTGGAGTGGGTGGTGGCGGAGGCAACGCAGTCAATCATATGTTCCGGCAGGGGATAAAAGATGTTAATTTTGTTATTTGCAATACCGATGCACAGGCTTTGGCAAATAGCCCTGTTCCTGTAAAAGTCCAGTTAGGCGAATCATTAACCGAAGGGCGCGGAGCAGGAAATAAACCCGAAGTTGGACGGCAAGCTGCTATTGAAAGCCTCGAAAATATTGCTGATGTTATTGGCGGAAATACCAAAATGGTGTTTATTACGGCTGGCATGGGTGGTGGCACCGGGACAGGAGCTGCTCCTGTTATTGCTAAAATAGCCCGCGAGCTGGGTTTGCTTACCGTGGCTATTGTTACCATCCCTTTTCGTTTCGAGGGCGAAAAGCGAATAAACCAGGCGGTTGAGGGTATAAGCGAAATAGAAAAGTATGTCGACTCCTTGCTTGTTATTAATAACGAAAAATTAAGGGAAGTTTGTGGTAATTTAAAATTTTCGGAAGCATTTAACTATGCTGATAATATTTTAACTACTGCAGCAAAAGGTATTGCCGAAATAATTACCGTTCCCGGATATATCAATGTTGATTTTGCAGATGTGGAAACTGTATTGACAAAGAGTGGTGTAGCCTTAATGGGTACAGGAATAGCCGAAGGCGAAAACAGGGCGGTTAAAGCTGTACAACAGGCTCTTTCATCACCCTTGTTAAACGATAATGACATACACGGAACCGAAAACATCTTGTTAAACATTACATCGGGTACTAATGAAATAACCATGGATGAAATTGGCGAGATAGCA
>Ga0209607_1003867_pt1 | contig 11345 bp, 6 predicted proteins | sample AD_UKC117_MetaG_FD_184413 | JGI IMG/M metagenome (GOLD analysis project Ga0209607, IMG submission 184413) | Active sludge microbial communities of municipal wastewater-treating anaerobic digesters from Hong Kong - AD_UKC117_MetaG (SPAdes)... | ecosystem: Engineered > Bioreactor > Anaerobic >... | reverse complement strand
AATAAGTTTGCAGAGACGGATTTTAAAGCCATGGACGAATTGGCTCATCTGATCAAGCAAATGCAGGAAAAAAGGCTTCTCAAAGCATTCAATCCCGAAACAGCCGCTTCAACAATATTCGCCGCAGTCTTTTTTGAGCTCCTCCTTTATACCTATGAAGATCATTATGACAAGGATGACATGATGACATCGTTGAGGAAAAAGGTTGAACTGATCATCACCCCATATATCAGATAGGCTGGCTTATTAGGACCATATCATAAAGTTTTTTATTTCTGACCTAAAAAACAAGCATTCAAGAATATGGAAAAGGAGCCGGTTAGAAGCAATTGTCATTCGAGAAAAGAGATGGGTACCTATATCTGGCCACAATCCCTTTAGAAGTTGAAAAACAGGTCTCAATCAACTTATCATAAAAATCTGAATTGAGTAATTAGGGTCTGCTGAAAAACTGAGAACATCCACTAATAAAGATTTTCAGAAGCATTTCTCTTTTTTAGGTGCAAGGTTTTGTAAGGAAATGGACTAAAAACCTTGCAGCGTGCCTTGAAAAACAGGCCTTGAAGTTTTTGAAAAACAAAACGTCATGTATGATCAAAAGGGGGGAAATTTAGAGTTATTCAACAGGGCCCACTTTTACCGCTTTGATTTGTGATATAATGAATCAATTTAACCGTAAAAATCTTTTCATCTTTACTGTTGTTCATGCTATTAGGTCGTTTCGACTGAACTTGTTACGATTTTAAGCGAGGTTTTAAGCATGAAAATGCGTTTTCTTTGTTTGATTCTTATTTTGTTCTCTGTAGTATTGAATGGCAATAACTTGAACGAAAAGGTAACGTTATTTTTAAATGGAACGGTTTTAACGGTTGATGAAGACATGACCATCGCACAGGCGGTGGCTGTAAAAGGATCCAAGATCATTTCTGTTGGCACAAATGAGGAAGTTGTTCGTTTTCTAACCCCGGATGCGGAAATAGTCAACCTAAAAGGGAAGACACTGATGCCGGGATTTATCGAAGTCCATTCACATCCATTTCTGAAGATGGTGGTTGAAAATGCCACGGTAGATATTCGTCCGGCTGTTGGATTTACCGACGGGGAAGAAGTCATGAAGATCATCAAAGAAACGATTGCGAAAGCGGAGCCGGGCGAGTATCTTGTTTTTTTTGGGTGGGATCCACTTCTTCAGAAGGGAGCGAAAAATCCCTCACGAAAGGAACTGGATGCGCTTGCACCCCAAAACCCCGTATTCATTTGGGGAAACAGTGTTCATGTCGGTTTCGCAAACACGCTGGCTTTCGAGGCAGCTGGAATTGACAAAAACACCCCGAATCCCACAGGGGCTATGGCTGGTACTTTCGAGCATGATGAGGACGGAGAACTACAAGGGCGAGTGGATCAAGGCGGCGCAGTGGGGATGGTCATTCTCCCCTATCTGATGAGTAGTTTGGGAACACCGCAGAATTTCGCACAAGCGCTTTATCAGGGTTGGCTGGTGAATGCAAAGGATGGGGTCACTACGATCAGTGATAATGTTTTGGAAAAAGATATTTTAGCCATGTACCGTCTAACAGCTACTTTGCACAGTACGTTGCGTATTAGGGGATATGCCATTAATTTTAAAGCGTTTGACACGTCCAAAGATGATGATATGATTGCCCTCACCGGAGGCAAGTTATTCGTTGACGGCAGTCCATGGACTGGCACGATCACAATGACTGCTCCCTATCTGGTGAACGATACTACCCTTCACATCATGGACACACCGGCCGGATATTATCAGGAACCGTATGTTAGTCAGGAGGAATTGCAGCAATTTATTGACGATGTATTGAGCATGGGACTATCCGCATGTATTCATGCGGAAGGAGATGGTGCCATCGATGTGGCTTTGGATGCGATAGAAATGGGATTGGAAAAGAATCCGGTCAAAGACCATCGCATTCGCTTAGAACATGTGCCCATGATGCGAGACGATCAGTTTGAACGTGCCCATCGATTGGCTGTGCCGGTGAGTTTCTTAATGGCTCATGTTCGCTATTGGGGTGATGTCATTCCTGAACTAGTCGGCGATGAACGAGGACAGCGCTGGTGTCCGGTAAATTCGGCGATTCAACATGGCGTTAGTTACACGTTCCATTTTGACGGGCCCACTTCACCAAACAAACCACTTGAAACACTGCAGACGGTTACAACCCGTATGACCGTCGGAGGAAACGTTTTAGGACCGGAACAGCGGATTACTCTCGACCAGGCTATTCGAGGATATACGATCAATGCGGCTTATCAGCTTTTTATGGAAGATATCGTCGGCAGCATCGAAGTGGGAAAATATGCGGATATGATCATTCTGAATGAAAACCCATACGAGGTTGCACTGGATGAAATCTCGCAGATTAAAGTCCTGGCAACCTATATCAATGGGGAAGTGTTCTGGGAAGAAGATTAATTGAAAATCTGTCCATAGGCTGATTGACAAAAACATCGTCCCTGTAATTGTTTTCTAAAAGAACACAGAAACACTTCTCCTTGTCATTAATGATGAGGGTTCTTAGCTTTGGTGAAAAGAGCCTCATTTGTTTAGTGGGCTCAATAAATAAAAGACGCATAATTTTTTGATTAGTTTTTCAAAAAAATCATAAAAGGGTTGATCTTTATTGTATTTAAAACCCAATAAAAAAGTGCACCCTTTGGGTGCACTTTTTTATTTTCTTTTATAATCTCTAAAAAATATAACCTGTCGAAAACGCCGTTCCGGGATTAAGCCAAATAAACAAACGGTAAACACCGCCTCTTAATATCCATATAACAGCCGCTTGACCCAGCGGTATATTGGCGGTAATCGTTTGAAGATGTGAAGTGTTTTGAATGGGTGTCCCACTTGGGAAATTGATAGAAACGGTATTCATGCCAATGGCGATCATTCCGCCGCCAAGCGTGGTAATGGCCCCATGATTCAGGAATTGTACATGCGTCAGGATATCACCATTCTGTATTTTTCCGGATGAGGGGTATCCGCTCAGAACATTTGTTACGATGACGCCGAGTGGATGATCTTCAATATAAACCCCTAATTTCGGTTGACCAGGAATAGCTTGCTGCTCAAAATTAGCTACTAATGTCAGGTTTTGTGGTGGCATATTCAGTCCAAAAGCGGACTGATTCGAATAAGGAACTCCGGGCCATCCAGTAGAAGCATCTGTTCGTGTCCAACCGGTAAATTGGTACCCAGGGTTGGCTACAGCTTGAATATTGACCCAAGTTCCAGAGGAGTATGTTCCACCTCCTGATACGGATCCTCCGGAAGGGGGATTTGTTTGCAGATCAAGGGTAAAAACCAGAGGTTGAATTAAAAACGAGAAATGTGCGGTTAAAGTAACATTTTCCGCAGGCATCTGATAAGAATAATTGGCTTGACTACTGATGATGATGTTACCACGAGTCCAATGCTGAAACTGATAGCCGGCATTGGGAACGGCCTGAATGTTGACCATAGTCCCGGCAGAATACTGGCCATTTCCATTTACCGACCCTCCGCCTGTGGAAGATAAGTTAAGCGTGTAGTTTTGCGTCGTTTGCTGACCGTAAACGGTGACGGGGATGTTTAAAAGTTGTTCGGTTCCAGGCGATACAACACCAAACGTTCCACCTTGATGATTGTAGACTTTTTTGGTGGACGTGTTGACCTTCCAGAAGGAGTTGGACCAGTTGTTTTGTTTGATGTGTATCAAATAGGGGTGAACTTCTGCTTTTTGCCAATCCTGACCATACGACAGTGCCGTGTTTGCTGCTGCGATTTGAATCTGCTGACTGGATTGGTTATAGACCAGATATGCATCCGTGAATCGAAGCGCAAATCGTGTGGGCGAATTAGCTGAACCCGTCACATCGACGTTGATGTTTAGCTGTATTTCATTACCTCCGGTCGATCCAAAGCTACCCCCGGTTACCCGATACACTTCGTGGCGTGAAGTATTCACTTTCCAAAAAAAACCTGACCATGAATTTAATTTGAGATGGTACAAAAAAGGAGAAAGCTGCTGGACAGTCCAATCCTGACCGTAAGAAAGCGCCTTTCCGCTTGCGGTTATCTGAAGGGTATGACTGGCAGGCACATAGACTAAACTACCATCAGAAAAATCAAGACGAAATCGGTCGAAAGAAGCAAAAGACATTGAAACCATTATGACCAACACAACTACAAAAAGCATCCTGTTCTTCTTCATTTTCTGCGACTGTTGCAAAAAACGGATTCAGACGACTCCATTCCAATCATTGACAACAATTTGTATGCGTCCGTCCGCTTTAACAACAATCTCACCTCACTTTCTTTTAATGTTTTGTGTTGTAAACCTCATCAATCAAACCATTCACCTGTTTTTTCTGAATCTTTTGGAGTGAAAAGGTTCGTAAGTGATTTCACTGTTTAAAATGGATTTAATAATCGTTTTGAATTACAGTTTGATTATACACCTTAAACTTGTCTTTTATGTACCTGCCAAATAGCGGGAAAGGTTTGAGGAACTTGGGTTTTTCCGCTCCCCATCCCTTATTCCCCGGAACACTGAGTAAAAAACTTATTTTTGAGGTTGATAGTGCACCAAAATACCGGCATCAATCAACATCTGAATGTTGTTCATATCTTCTGATCCCAGTGTCAGATCCAGAAAATTATTCTGTAAATTGACTGAACTGAGGGTGTTTATCGGTCCTTGAACAATGGGAGTGATATCTGTAATGTCATTTGACTGCAAATCTAAAACTTTCAAATGACTCATCGCTTGAATCGGTGTGATGTTTGCGATGCCTAAATGGCCTGCAAATAAATACTCCAATTTCACCAGGTTTGTAAGGGGACCGAGATCGGTGACGTTTGTATACCCTATTTCAACTCTCGTTAGTTCAGGCAACCCTTCTAACGGAAGAACACTGTCAATGGGATTATTGGATACATCCACATGAGTTAGAGCCAAAAGGTTTTCCAATACGGTGATATCTGTGATTTGATTGTGAGCTGCATCAATTCTTTCCAACTTCAACAGGGTTGCAAGGGGACTCAAATCAGCGACTTGGTTGTTATAAACCATCAGACCTGTAAGTTCAGTCATATTTGAAAGTGGACTGAGATCTGTGATCTCATTGTAACCAATCGTAAGCCGTTCCATGTTCGATTGATTTTCCAGGGGACTAAGGTCCGTTATCTGATTTTCTTGCAGATCCAGCATTTTCATCTGAGTTAAATTGGATAGAGGACTGAGATCATCGATTTGATTAAATCTGAGGCTCAGGTGTGTGAGGTTTGTTTGATTTGCCAAGCCGTCAATATTAGTCAATCCTGCGAAATCAGCGATCAGTTTGATCAGGCTATTTCCCGAAGGCAAAAAATCCAAATTACCAAGGGGAATGTATCTCATGGTCAAGTTTTCGATTTGATCCCAAGTATGAATCAAATCAAAAGACGCTTGACTTAAGGGGATCGCTTCAAATTCCACTGTTTTTAAATGACCACTTTTGGCACTGGCGTCCAAGGGGCTTATATCACTAAGGGGCATATCACTGAAATACACATCTTCAATGTTCTGAAGATTGGCCATAGGACTAATATCCGTTAGTCCTTCAGCAAAGGCAACCACTTGTTGGAGATTTGCGAAGTGTTCCAGACCGGTGATATCGGTTATGTCCTGGTAAATCACAACCAGTTCAATGTCATTTACTTCGTTGGTGTAAACCTGATCCAATGTATATCGGCTGCCGATTGTGTCATCTCTTTTTCCGATGATGCGCCGGACATAGTTTTTAAACGCCTCATCGTTGAACACTACGGGGTTGCCCAAAGGGATAAATTTGGAAATCATGATATTGTCCAAAAAAGCCAACATCTCATTGGAGCCCGGATCCGAATAGAGTGATACTTCCCACTTTAAACGATGCTCGCCTGCGGGGATTTCTCGAATCACCCGCTTCCATTCGTTACCCCGAAACCATCTTCCCGCATCAGCACCATCCACAGTAAAGGACAATGCCCCTCCAACATCCTCTAGGTTTGTTTTGACATAGAAGCTGATCACCATATCTTCTTCAATGTTCAAATCGATATACATAAATGAACGTTGCCCATCCCCGATGTTTGGAAATCCTGCGGCGTATTTGCCCTTTTGAACAAATTGACTTTGCATGAGTGGCAGCTGATCGCCACCCCTCACCCAGTTGTTGGCGGTAAAATCACCGGATTGGAAGATTTCATACAGTTGATTGGGAAGGATTCTATCCCCTATCTGACAACCCGTCAGGGTGAATAGGAATCCAATCACACTCAGGATGATGAGTATCTCTTTTTTCATCAGTTTTTGCCTCCATTTGTTTTTTGAACTTGTATTTTTACAAGTTAGTATCATTATAACCTAAAAAACCCTCTTTTGATCTTTTATGAAATAAATCTGTTTTAGCTGATATACTATACTGTAACTTACTGACCAATGAGCTGTTAAGGAGGTATATGATGAAACCCCGTGATTTTCCACTGGAAGTGTTCTTTGAACAATATGAGTTTTCAGCCCCTTATCTTTTGACCCAATCCGATTGTGAAACCATTTCAATCGCATCATTGTTGGCTATGGAGTCGGGTTCGCCGGAAGCGTTCCTCAGTCAGCGGCTGGGCTATACCCAAGTCACCGGAAGTCCTGAATTAAAGGAGGAAATCGCAGCTTTATATACGCAACATGGTCCTGAAGAAGTCATTGTTCACACCGGTGCCCAAGAGGCAATTTTCAACTTTATGCATATTTTTTTAGAGCCTGGGGATCATGTGATTACTCAATTTCCCACCTATCAGTCTCTATATTCTGTTGCCGAAGATATCGGTTGTGTTGTTGACAAATGGCAAATTAGGCAAACAGACACTGGCTGGACGATGGATTTGGATGAACTGGAAGAGCTAATCCGGCCTGAGACAAAACTATTGTGTATCAACAACCCCAATAACCCTACTGGATATATCTTCAGCGCTGATCAAATGAAACGAATCGCAGAGATCACCCAAAAGCATTCCATTTTCGTGTTTTGCGATGAGGTATACAAAGGTTTGGAGCTGGATGGGATTTCCCGCCCCTGGTTTGCCGATTTGAGCGATCATGCTTTGTCCCTGGGCGTGATGTCAAAGGCCTATGGCTTACCTGGTTTGAGGATCGGCTGGATTGTAACCGGTAATAAAGTGGTATTGGATAAAATGAGAAAGATGAAACACTTCACCAGTATCTGTAGCAGCGGCCCCTCGGAATATCTGGCAACGATAGCTTTAAAACATGGTGAAAAAATCTTGAAGAAAAGTCTGGAACACATCCAAAAAAATCTTGCAATCTCAGACCTTTTTTTTGAGCGCTATCAGCATCTATTTCGCTATAATCGCCAACAGGCAGGACCTATTGCCTTCCACGAAATGAAAATAGATCACTCAATTGATGTTTTTTGCAATCAACTTGTGAAAGATTCAGGGGTATTATTGCTTCCAGGCAACGTTTATGATTATACAGGAAAATATTTTAGAATGGGCTATGGACGTGCTGATTTCGAGGAGAATCTGAGTCGTTTTGATGCATATTTGATCAATCATCTATACCAAGGCGAAATAAATGAAAATAGGAACCAATAATATCTGGAATGCCATTTGAAATGATAAACGAAGAAGGGAACACACCGAGCGCTCATTATGGCGTTGCTGTTGAATTGGAATTTGAAAGATGAAAATGGTGGGCGTAACAGGGTTTGAACCTGTGACCTCTTCCGTGTGAAGGAAGCGCTCTCCCGCTGAGCTACACGCCCCAAGGGTGTAGTATTATAGCATATATTTTCCATTTTGTCACCCCTTTCTAACGAGTTGATGGATTGGAAAGTGGTATAATGTTGATCGGATGTTTTTCATGTGTGAACGGGGTGATGAAATGGAATTATGGGATGTTTTAGACGAGAACCGGCAGAAAACCGGACGTCTGGTTGAGCGGGAAAATCCTTTGTCACGATTAGATCCGGGTGAATATCATTTGGTGGTATTTGCCTTCATCAGAAACACAGATGGCCGCTTTCTCATATCCAAACGGGCTCCTAATAAAACGTTTCCGAATAAGTGGGAAATTACAGGAGGATCTGCCGTCACCGGAGATGATTCACTGACAGCGGTTCTCAGAGAAATCAAAGAGGAATTGGGAATCGATGTGGATCCTGAGAAGGGTCATCTATTGAAAAGTTTCAAAATTGATGATGACAGAAGCTTTTTTGCAGATATTTGGTACTTTGAACATGATGTAGATTTGTCTCAGGTTGTTTGTCAACCGGGGGAGGTTACTGAAGCTAAGTTGGCTTTAAAAGATGAAATGATGAAAATGATAAATAACGGGGTTTTTGCCATGAACTGGTTTGTTTTGGAATGTTTAGAGTCTCTTGACTGTTGATTATTAAAGGGGAAAAGCTATCCAAAAGGGAGTAAAATCATGAAACATGAGTGGAGAAAATCTGAAAAACCGTTTTATTTACCTAAAAAGAAACCGGAGTTAGTGGATATACCGGCATTCAATTTTTTTACCATTACAGGATCAGGCGATCCAAACGATGATTTTTTCAAAGAATACATTGGTGTGCTTTATTCCCTATCCTATACCATTCGAATGAGCCCGAAAAAGGATTTAGCGCCTGTAGGTTATTATGAATACACTATCTATCCTTTGGAGGGAGTTTGGGATATTAGTGAGGAGGCTAAAGCAAAAGATTTGAAGTCGTTTGCAGATTTGAATAAAAGCGATTTCGTTTTCAATCTGATGATCCGACAACCGGATTTTGTAACTGGAGAGTACGCAGCTAAAGTCATTGAAAGGGTCAAAAAGGAAAAACCCCATGATTTGTTAGATGAGGTTGAATTTGTTTCTATCTCAGAGGGCCAGTGTATTCAGATGCTTCATGTAGGAACTTATGACAGTGAACCTGAAAGTTTTATGAAAATGGAAGATTATGCGCAAAAAAATCATTTGAACAGGTTGTCAAAAAAACATAGGGAAATCTATTTATCTGATCCTAGAAAAGCGAACCCGGTTAATTTAAAAACGGTTTTAAGATTCCAAGTGCATTAACTATTTGTAAATTAGGAAAGAACAAAAGCGAGGGTTTCAATGCAAAAAAGAACAAAAAGCGATCTGTTTTAAGATAACGGTCATTTCATTTATTGTATTGACTATTTTCATGTTATTCTCAACCATCTTTCAGTTTCAAGTTATGCATCAAATCAAGCAGTAACCACTTTTACAGATCACCTAGAGGAGTACCTATATGTGCTCCCGGAAAAGCAATGGTTCCATAGAGTAAAAAAAGGAGTGCGTTTATGAAGAAGCCGGAAAAGGAAAATTACTTAAAAGAAGAACTTTATCAGTTGGTTCAAAAGGACCAAACGGTATTCAATTTTATACAGGAATCTTCATTGGATGGTCTGTGGTACTGGGATTTGGAGAACATAGAAAACGAGTGGATGAATGCCAAATTTTGGACGACGATGGGCTATGACCCCGAAGAAATGCCTCATCGATCCAGTGCTTGGCAAAACATGATTAATCAGGATGACTTGAAAGTTGTGAATGAAAATTTTAAAAAACATATGGAAAACCCTGATTTTCCTTATGACCAGGTTGTCAGATATCGGCATAAAAACGGGTCAACTGTTTGGATTCGTTGTCGTGGGCTGATTATAAGGGATGAAAATGACAAACCGGTTCGAATGATTGGTGCCCATCAGGATATTACTTTTTTAAAAGAGAAAGAAAGGGAACTGGAAGAAAAAAGACAACGGCTTAAAGGGATTATTGAAGGAACCAATGTGGGGACCTGGGAATGGAATGTTCAAACAGGTGAGACAGTAATTAATGAAAAATGGGCAGAGATGATCGGTTATCGATTGGAAGATATCCAGCCCACTACCATCAATACTTGGATGAAGTTTGCCCACCAGGAGGATTTAAAAAAAAGCACGCAGTTACTGCAAGATCATTTTCAGGGAAAAACGGATTATTATGAATGTGAAAGTCGTATGAAGCGTAAAAACGGTGGTTGGATTTGGGTTTTGGACAGGGGGAAAGTAATCACCTGGACAAAGGATAAAAAGCCCCTTCTAATGATGGGAACACATCAGGACATTACAGAGAGAAAGCAGTCACAGATAGAATTCAAGACGATCCTGTCCACAACCATGGATGGGTTTTTTATCACCGACGAAACAGGACAGATCATCGAAGCAAATGATGCTTTTTGCAAGAAATTGGGCTACAGTCGTGAAGAGATGCTGACCATGTCCATTCCCGATTTTGAAGCGGCGGAAAATCCAGATGAAGTTAACCAACATATGGAAAAAGTCTTTCAAACAGGATACGATCGTTTTGAAACGGCACACAAAACGAAAGCCGGTGATCACATTGATGTTGAGATTAGCGTTACCTTTATTGATGTAGGCCCTAAAAAGCTGATTGTCTTTGTGAGAGATATTACAGAGATACAAAAAGCCCACCAAAGACTTGCAATGAGTGAAAAACGCTATAGAGGTTTGTTAGAATCACAAAATGATCTTATTGTCAGAGTCGATAAAGAAGGCCGATTTACATATGTTAACCCGGCATATTGTGAGGCGTTTGGAAAAAAAGAAGAGGAACTGATTGGGAAAAAGTTTACACCTTTGGTTCATGAAGAGGATATTGAATCAACGCTGAAAGCCATGGAGAAGTTATATGCCCCACCCTATCGCACTTATATCCAACAACGGGCTAAAACAGTTGATGGTTGGAGATGGCTGGCCTGGGAAGACAACGCCATTCGTGACGACAACAACGAAATCATTGAAATACAAGGGGTTGGACGGGACATCACAGGCTTGATGGAAGCCAAGCAAACGGCAGAGAATGCCAATCGCTCCAAATCGGAATTTTTAGCCAACATGAGTCATGAAATCCGGACGCCTATGAATGCCATTATCGGATTTTCAGAATTATTAGAGGATAAGTGCAATGATTCCAAGATGCAGCAATACCTCGATGGTATTAAAAATGCGGGAAAGAGCCTGCTGAATCTGATCAACGATATTTTAGATTTGTCGAAAATAGAAGCTGGAAAACTGGATATACAAGTGGTTAAAACGAATATTACAATGATTATCGAAGAGATCTTGCAAATCTTTAAGTTTAAGACTCAAGAAAAAGGAATCACATTACTTTCCGAGCATTGCCCAAATATTCCAGAGATTGTGTGCTTGGATGAATTAAGAGTCCGGCAGATATTGCTGAATTTAGTGGGAAATTCAGTTAAATTTACCGATAAGG
>Ga0209607_1003864_pt1 | contig 11346 bp, 5 predicted proteins | sample AD_UKC117_MetaG_FD_184413 | JGI IMG/M metagenome (GOLD analysis project Ga0209607, IMG submission 184413) | Active sludge microbial communities of municipal wastewater-treating anaerobic digesters from Hong Kong - AD_UKC117_MetaG (SPAdes)... | ecosystem: Engineered > Bioreactor > Anaerobic >... | reverse complement strand
TGATGGCTCACCCAGACACACCAGCACAGTTGAGTCAGGCCAATGCCTTGCGCAGATCATTCCAGACACTTCGGACTAACTATCCGCCGCGAGGTAACCCCGATTTGGAACTGCCGCCTTTTATTCTTGATGGCGAAATAGTCTGGCGTCCTGATAATATTTTAGAATGGCAAAGCGCCAGCGCCCCAAGGGTTGACTATCCCTGGCATATTACCGGACTACAAATAATATCCAGCGGGCTCATTGGGAATTCATCCCTTTCCACGAATCGCCATGCAGCCGCCACTATCCTACCTAACACGGATAATGTAGAACAAGGCACATGGCCGTTGGCGTTAACCATCAGCCCCTATCTTGGAATAAGTTTTTCGCGAAGCAGTACCAAAGGCAGTCTGCGAATTGCGGCTGCCGAACTGGTAGGAATCCAGGCATTCTCACACCAACTCTCCCCGGTTGCTGGCCAACTTAAAAACCTAACTGATCCTGAAACGGGTGATATTGAATACTTCAAAAATTGGGGGAGAGAAGTTCGCCAACGAATTATTCCAAATTCCCCTATCGGTTTGTTACGGATACGTGGTATCCAAGCTGCCGGTTCCGAAAAGCCAGGTACGGACACTGACCTTACAACTAGCTATCGATTTGTCAATTTGCCAGTTACCCTACCAATAAAAACCTTATCTAAGCGAGTTTTTAGACTACGCTCCAGCATTCCGACACTTCACTACCGTGAAGGTCAATATGGGGGGACTGAAATTCCCGGCGAAGCGCTCCTTGGTTTCGAACTAGCACCACCGCAAATTAACGGCCTGCAATCACTCCACCTTATAAAAAGGCCAGCGCAGGGCGATCCGGATACGCAAAATACGCTGTCTTCATCTTGGCCTTGGGGTTTCAGCGGGCTGCGCGTTAGCGTCCAGTACACAGAAAATCAGGAAGGCATAATAGGCGAACTTCCTTTCGCTAACAACGATAACGGAGATTCCCCCATAACCATTTGGTGGCAGACTCCGAATCATTCGATTCAATATCGCTCATCGTTAAGCACTTCAAAACCTGCGGCAGGGCTTCCGAGGTATTTCAGAGCGCCGGCCATGAAAAATTTGCTCCCTGTTTTACCCAAACAAGCCGTCCCGCCGAACTTAAAGAATGAGCTATACACATCAAGTGAAGGCTCATGGCAGCCCATTTTGCCTGGCGCTGTTCGGTATTTGTTATCAGGAGGACGCCCAGGAGCAATGATGGCTTTGCGACACCAACTCCAGCGCCAAAGCTATGTGGAAACGGGTGAAAGTCAGCCCTCTGTATCCGAGGCTTATTCTGTATCGGGGAGTATCCCAGTCCAACACCGTATGCCCCGCCCCGTGCCTATCCCGAAAAATGAAATGGAGAGGCCAGAAAAAGCACTTCAACCGTGGGCCAGTGCTTTTGATCCTGAGACCAACCTGATGTTAACACCCGCCCCTGCAGATGAAGCCTTTTTTGCATCCAGTGGCTATTCCCTGACGCACAAAGGCTTGGAAACGTTAGCTCAAACAGGCGTTCCAGAAACGCTCCTTTTAAAGATACGAGCAATGACGCATGTAAATTTTCAGACTCGTGCCGCGTTTTTGGACAGGATTTCAACTTTTCTGGCAGAGGATGAACTGGCAGAATACGGTGAACAAATCGTAGAACAATCAAGGCCCGAGCCTCACCGGCTAAAACTTCAAATCTCTCGACCGCTGCGCGGCGCTGTTCAGGCGGGCTGGACTGGCCAAGTAGATTTTTTCATCATAATTGACAATATCGTCGTAACTGCCGACCTGATTGCGTCATTAAATGGCAAGCTTCAGGATTGGGAACTAACCATAGAACTTGCTGATGATCAGCAAAATTCCATCCCATATATTCCTCAAATTGGCCAACCAGTGACTGAACTGCTGGCGAAAATACCAGCTCTTACTTACCTCCCTCAAACTGGTAGCACTTCCCTGTCCAGATGGTTATCGTCCAAACCGGCAGGCTCATCTATGTTCTTGAAAGCCCGCGTCAGGCACAAGAGTTTAACGCCGGGGTTTGCGCAGACATTAACGCTGCCTATCAGACTAGATCACGACAACGGCGTCCATCTTCCACTTGAACTAGCATGCATTCACTTCGAAGACCCCGATTACAATCGGCGCTTGACCACGCAAGCCGGTAAAGCAGACCTGATAATAAACGAAACCATTTCTACTTCAGGTAATTCAGAAGAAACTCAGTCACATACAGTGACTCTATATACAGATCGCCGGGAATACAATGCTCGGGATGAAGTATTTCTTCGTTATGATTGGGACGACGAACGAGCACTTGGCTCCGCCGATTTAGAACTTAAACGCCTGGAAGCGAACGGGATAACATCCCCTTTAATACCCCCTGACACCATCCAACTGCATGGTATCAAGCCAGGACAACTTCTCTGTATCCCTTTAGCGCAACTGTTGAGAGGAGCAGCACAAGGGAAAACGGGTTTTCCCTTATCCAGCAAGAAACAGGCTGCAAGAGAAAGCAACTTAGTGAGTTCCCCCGGATCTTTAAGTTTGCAGCCGGGTGACGGTCTGATCATATCCCTACGTGTAAACCTTTCGCAGGCCAATACAGCAGAGGAGATCAAGCTGATCGTTAATATTGTTCAAGAAGCAACAACGCCGACCCCTAAAGCGGCTTACGCCCTTTTGCGCTGGCAGGAAGGCGCAGAAGGGTTTCAGGTTTCATGTGAGCGTTTTGCTTGGGGACCATCAGCCACTCGCATTGACCTGGTTTGTGCTGAGGACCTCAAAACCGAGCTTGTTCGCCGTCGAGCCGTGTTCCAATGGCAGGATGTGTACAGAACAAACACCTTGATGATGTATGCCATCCAAAAGATTGCCCAGACAGGATCCATTCACTTTCCTGAGCCAGTTGTATTCAATCGTGCTTACGGAACGATGGCCTATGGATACGGTCACTTTGGGGGACGTATACACAAAGTTTTTATAGATGAGGAGCAATAATGGCAAGATTACCTGAACCAGGTGGAGATGTCGGTAATTGGGGAACCCTTTTGAACGATTTTTTAAGCGTTTCGCACTTACCAGATGGCTCACTACGCGGTGCCATCGCCGTTGTGAATGTAAAGGATTTTGGGGCTGTCGGTGACGGCATCACGGATGATACTGCTGCTATCCAGCAAGCATTGGACTCTGTTGCCAACCGTGGAACAGTCTTTGTTCCTCAACCATCTGATAGTTACAAGATAACTGAATCACTGCGCATCGAAAAGAGCCTCAAGTTACTTGGCGGAGGAATTCTTCCGACGATTAATCTGGTGGGTCATGATACCCCCGTCATTTCGGTTCATGCTTCGGAGATTTCAGTTGTAATTATTGACAATTTTCACCTGGTTGGCGGATCCATGGGCATCGACTTAACCGGTGAAAATCTCACACGGCATAGTCGCTTTCGGAACCTGGATATTCATGGTTGCACAGAAGCCGGCATCAATATTCGCGCCGGCATAATTGGGGCGGAGTTTGAGAACGTCCAGATACGAAGCAGTCCAAATTACGGCATTCGCTGCCTGGACACAACCTACATCAACGCGGTGCGGTTTGTGACCTGTCGTATTGCCGGGACCGATGTGGCTGCGGTGCATTTTCAACATGACTACGCCTCTTCGGTTCATATGATCACATTTATTAACCCTATTTTTGAGGGTAATCGAAGCAGCGGCTTTGTTTTTCGCGGTGGTTATATCATAAGGATTTATGATCCCCATTTTGAAAAAAACGGCAGCAGGGATGGGAAACCAGATATAGATTTAGGATCTAACACCCACTTGAGGGCTATATGCGAGGTCCATTTGCTAGGCGGCTCCTTCTCTGCGCCCAGCCAGGCCCAAATCGAAAATGGGATGGAACGGGTGAAATTTGATACACACCACGTTGCGCTCGTATTAAACGGAACGAGGATCAATGCGAGCCATGTTATTAATGCGAATAACAATACGGCCGGTGTGCGAATAGCTTTTGTGAATGCACAAAACATTCCGATAGTAATTCAGTACCCTTCATCAGCCTATACATCCTTACGCGGTGGGCATTTAAGACTAGGAAGTGGAGTGGAAACAGCAGGCGTTTCACACTTCGACGAGGTTACCAACGGCTCTATTCGCCGAAATTTACGAGGAGAGATCACTGTTTCAGACTCTCATTCGTCTGGCGATGTAAAATTCACTGTGCCTGAGCCAGATGAACTCTATTTCTTGAGTGTCACACCGGTCGGCCAGACGGGTGAACCCGCAGAAGGAAGTAATCGTGTTAAGTGGATAGACAAGTCAGAAAAGGGATTTACTATTCATTTGGAAACAGCCCCCGGAAAAGGATCCAGTGTCAGTTTCGACTGGCAGTCGATAGGATAATGCTGGTTCTCATTTAAGTTTAACAACCACTTAAAAAGGGTATCTTATGAACATTTATGACAACGATAACATATTTGATTTTCTATTTTCTGGTTTTAGCAAGGAGGAATTACTCACTCTCTGCTTTCGCGACCCTAATTTTTACCCATTCTACCGTGACTACCGTGACTTAAGTAATGATTTAAAATTATCAGAATTGGTTCGAGAACTAATCGATTATGCTATTCGCCAAGAATTAATAAAACCTCTGCTGGATGCAGCAAGTAAACTCAATCCCAATAGATATCGAGAATATCAAGAAACCAAACCACTTTTCGATTTTGAATATGCAGAAAAGCTTGCTGCAGAAGAACGCAAGACAATAAAAAACTTAAAGAAGTTTTTCAATCTCAGCCCAGGCAATTCTACAATTTCCGTTTATCTATCGAGACATGCAGCTTCTACCAGAATGCCAGTATTTACTAACCATTCTGGCGAGTTTCATCCAGATCCTTTTATTCGTGCCATACTTAAGCACCAGGAGATAGAAGATTCACAGAGTCAACGGGAGCCATTTAATAACTCGCAATATTCCGCAGATGAATTTGCTGTAGTGTCTGCCATTGAAATGCTAGAAGCGCAATATTTGAAAGAAGAGCTGGAGAAATCACGATTGCACAAACTGATTCCGGAGCACGATCTGCGAGAAAAGCTTCTACGTACCGATCCCATCAAAGTGAATATTTCGGTTTGCCCAGAACCAAATGCATACGAGGAAATGTTGGACAATGGCACGGCCATCTTTGTGGGAGGGCCGCGTGCAAATCTCGGTACATATTATTATCTTTACGGCTATGGCAACAAAGCCGGAATTGTGCGTCCAGGGCGGTTATCAAAAAATGTTGTCGAGTGTATCAATTTTCAAAACAAGATTGACTGCGATGCAGAACACAACTTGGGAATCATTCAAAGACATCGGCTAGATGATACGGAAAAAACTATCATTTATTTAGCAGGCACCGGAGTAAACGGAACAGCTGCTGCTATCGCCTGCTTACGCCAATCTTGGCTGAAATTGCTTGACGAGTACGAAGGCAATTTTGCTTTGGTCATAAAAGTCCCTGGGGGCAAAGTCCGACAAGAAGATTTCAAGGAATATAATCCAGAGTATTGGAATGCCGGAAATTGGGAAGAGGTAGAATTTCGATGTGCTTGAGGTCTACAAAATAATTTACTGAACCAAACAAATTCGCTTATTCAAAATCGTATTTGACAAAGGCTTTTGTGAGCAAAATCATACTTTTCACCGATCTCGACGGTACCTTACTGGATGAGAAGAGCTATTCAGCTTATTTGTCGCTGCCAGCTTTACGGAAGTTGCAAGCTTGGGACATCACCATTGTTTTCTGTTCTTCAAAAACGAGGGTAGAACAAGAAACACTCCAAAAAGAGCTTGCCGTACAAGGCCCTTTTATAGTGGAAAATGGCAGCGCGATATTCTTGCCTACTCACACAAACAGCACCAAAGCGCATTTTGGGGGGAAATCTGATGCCGCACAAACTATTGTTCTTGGTATGCCAATCAAAGATATTCGCAAAACACTGAGCCAGGTTGTAACAAAAACCGGAATAAACTATCAGAGCCTTTCCGATTTATCAAATGAGCAAGTAGCTCAAAGTACCGGCCTTGATTTGGAATCAGCCAAACGAGCCAAAAATCGCGAATATTCCGAGACCATCGTTACCAAATTTTCTACGTCAGAACTTGAGATATTCATTTACGAATGCGAATTAAGTAGTCTCAAATGCACAATGGGCGGTCGCTTTTTGAGCGTAATCGGCCAAGGGGCTGACAAAGGCGAGGCAGTCCAGGCTCTGACAGCTCATTATAAATCTGGCTATGAAGATATTTTGACAATTGGCATCGGAGACAGCCCAAATGACGCCCCTATGCTCGGAGCTGTAGACTTCCCCTATCTTGTTCAACGTCCAAGTGGGCATTTCGAAAGTATGCAAGTCGACAACTTGATCTATTTAAACGCGATTGGTCCAGTCGGTTTTACGCAAATGGTTGAGGATTTAAAGCAACGATGGCCGGAACAGGATTAAGTTCTATTTTGCACAATACGGCGTACGCGCCTAAACCAGCCTCCCCAATCTTAATTCGCTTTGATATAGGATGAAAAAAGATGAACAAACAAGAACTTTGTCGGTTAATTTGGGAAAAATTCAGTGAGGATGAGCTTAGCTCTCTATGCAGGGCCTTAGGTATCGGCTATGAGGACCTTCCCGGAAAAACGCATAAGGTAAAAGCAGAGGAGCTTGTTTCTTACTGCGATAGACACGATAGATTGATCGATTTGCACGACTATTTGAAAAAGGAGCGCCCCACATATAATTGGGATGATTTTTTTGATATCAACCAACCAGACCACCAGAAAATTACTGACAGCGGGGGTTCGGACGATCTTCCTCCGATACTTTATCATAGGTTCATAGATAGAGCTGCATTATCTGAGGTAGTCTCCAGACTGGAAGGACAAAAATCTACGATTTTAATATCGGGCATGGGGGGAGCAGGCAAAACGAGTCTGGTGAGAGCAATTGTGGAACTAATTCGAGAAAAGTATGATCGTGTTCCTCATTTCAACTTTATTGTGTGGATCGATGTGAACGATGAGAACACAACCTTAGATACAATTTTTAATGCAGTTGCGCGCAGACATGGCTATCCGGGGCTCACTCAAGAGAGTATATCTGATGAAAAAGCACAAAAGATCAAAGGGTTGCTTACTGGCAATAGGACACTTATTGTCGTTGATAATTTTGAGAAAATAAGAGATGAAAAAGTTATCCATTGGTTTAGCAGCAATAACTTTCCCCCTTTTTGCAAGGCCATATTAATAAGCCGCCAGCAGTATGGCTATATTCGAGGCATCACACCATACATACTAGACCTAATGAAACCTCATGAGGCACGAAAATTCATCGAGCAACAATGCTGGCTTTTGATAGTAGAGTTGACTGAAAGTCAGTCATTGAAACTGATTGAAGCGACTGAAGGCAATCCTTTAGTCATAGAATTTACTCTTGGCCTCTACAGGATCGGAAATGAATCTTTTAATGAATTGGTAGCCAATTTATACACAAGTAAAGAAGAGGGACTGTTTAATATGCTGTTCTCTAGAGCATGGGAATCTCTGGATGACAATGCAAAAAACTTGTTTATGCTAACAACGTTTTTCCCTAATAGTATTTCCCGAAAGGCTCTCTCTGAAGTTGCAAATGACCTAGGAATTGATTTCGAAAAGTCTCTAAAAGAGTTATTGGACCTAATCTTAATCAAACCAATCCTACAGTTTAGGGATGATAAGGAAGACAGAAGTAATTTAGTTTCCGATTCCAAGTATCCTGGCCATGAAGAAAACCCCGACGAAATGCGCTACAATCTACACCCTCTTTGCCGAAGCTTCGCCAGCGAAAAACTTTCCCACAGACCAGTTTTCGCTCAAGAAAGTAGAAGACGGTGGTTAGAATGGGTTATATCATATCTTTCCGACAAAAAATGGACCTGGCAAGATCTCAGGAAGTTGGACGCCGTAAAGCGAGAAGAACCCGTTGCCTACGCAGCAATAATATGGGCAGCCGATCATGATTTGCACCAAGAAGCTATTGAGATTGCTAAGGGTCTTGACCATTATTATTACGTCCGAGGTCATTGGGATAAAAAGGCGGAAATCGATCGGCTGAGAATTCACGCTGCAAATGCGCTGAAAGATTACAATGAAGAAGCGATTTCGATATCCCAATATGCGCAGATGCTCTCTACTAGAGCGAAACAAGAGGACCTGGAGCAAGTTCAAACAAAGCTCTTATCTCGACTTGCTGAAATAGAAGGAATGCAACAGTTACCACCGAATACAATTGCGGCAATGCGCCATGCCCAGGCCTTTTACCATATAGCCCGAAAAGAATACCCTAAAGCTTTAGACATTCTTTCAGGTTTCCAGAACCACGCTGAGCTAACGACAGCAAATTATTCTATAGCAAATCAGCATTGGCTTGCTTACTGCTACTTGAAGTGCAAAGACTTACGGATGGCTGAGGCTAATTTCGAAAAAGCGTTGGAGGAAGCTGAGGAGAACAATTATTTGCGATCAGTTTCCTTCTGCAAGCGGAATCTTGCGGAGATCGCTATTGAAAAAGAAGACTATGATCGTGCGGCTAGGTTGATTGAAGATGCCTACAAACGCGCCAGTGAGTTCAATGATAGAAGATACCTGGCACAGTGTGAACTCGTGTATGCCCACCTCTTGATTAATCAAGGTAAGTATGGATCCGCAAAAGAGTTCTTCGAAACCGCGGAAGACAGGTATGCAAGACTTAATTTGTTTACCGAGATGGAAGAGCGTCAGGCCATTCGTGCTGATTTAGAAAGGTTGAAAATGACAATTACCTGGAATGAATTTGATGTCATCGATTTTCAACAGCGAGTAGAAAATTCTGCGCAAAGTGCTCTGATGTTAGACTACGATGGCACGCTTGCTCCTTTTCGGGACGCAAAAGAACGGAACTTGGCATTTCCATATCCGGGCGTGCGAGAACTGCTGCCAAAAATTATGGGAGAGGGAAAAACCCGGGTGGTAATTATCAGTGCGCGACCTGTGAATGAAATCCTCCCTCTTGTTGGATTGGAACCCGCTCCTGAGATTTGGGGGATATATGGGTGGGAACGAAGACTTCCTGATGGATCTTATTTTGGTCCATCGACCCAAGACCCAAAATCTGTCGCAGCGCTTCAAGAGGCTGTTGAGTGGGCAAAGAAAAACAAGCTTGAATGGGAAGCGAAACCCGACATACAGAATCCAGTCAGCGTCGCTCTTCACTGGCGTGTAGACTCTGATGATCTTAAGCGTTCTCGTGATGATCTACAAAAAATGATTGAAGTTTTTACAGACGAACTTGTCGGTGAAAGCAACCTGCTAGTCAAGGGTGGAGATCACGTCCGTGAACTGATGATTCCAGGTATCGACAAAGGCGTCGCCGTCAAGGCGATACTTTCAGAATTAGAGTCACCTGGTGTCGCAGCATATCTTGGTGATAGCCCAGGTGACGAAGATGCTTTTGAAGCAGTAAGCTCGGTTGGCTTGGCCGTACTGGTCAATTCAGAAGATCGCCCTACAGCAGCCACCTTACGTGTTTCGCCGCCAGGAGAGCTTCTCGAATTTCTCAAATGTTGGATTAGCTCGTGACCTGATAACGAATCAAGGTCTTAATTCATTTGCTCCCTATAGTAAACAAATTCTCGTTGTGGGACATTTCCATGTCAAACGACCAACGTCAACAAAGGGTTGATGGTCACCAGATAAATATTCAAGGTGATGCGAATATAGATCATATTGGTGATGATATTTCTGTGGAAGGAGGGGACTACGTTGTGGGCGATAAGATCGTCCATGTGCATCAACCCCCATCTCCACCTCCCAATCCCCTGCTCACATTTGAACGGCTGCCCTTTGAACCCAAAACGACATTCATCCCCCAAGGCACATTCATCATGGGGCACAAAGAGGTTCTGTTTGCCTCTCCATCCCACGATCTGTCGCTGTCTGCTTTTCGTATCGGAGTCTATCCGGTCACGAATCGAGAGTACGCCCATTTTTTGCACAAAACTGGACGAATAGCACGCAAGGAACAGCTCTGGCAGGGAAATCAACCGCCAGCCGACCGGCTGGAGCATCCGGTCAGTGGCGTCAGTTGGTTTGATGCCATTGCTTATTGCGACTGGTTGTCTAAAGAAACAAAACGGCCGTATACCCTCCCCACCGAAGCCCACTGGGAACGAGCCGCCCGGGGCACTGACGGCCGTTTCTATCCCTGGGGCAATACCTGGCAGGACGGCCGTTGCAACCCGACGGAAAAGACAACGGCCGTTAACGCCTATCCCCCGCAAACCGAATCTGGTCTCTATGATTTGGTCGGCAACGTGCGCGAATGGACCATCACTCTGTGGGGACTGAAATCGACGCAGCCGGACCCACTGTATGCTTACCCCTGGCAGGCAGACGGCCGTAACAGTCGGGACGCCTCCGCCGTCGTGCGGCGGGTTGTGCGCGGGGGCCGTGGCAAGCAACCCGAAGAATATAACTGCTGCCGGCGTGGCAGTTACTTGCCAGATAAAACAGGTCGTCGGCAGGATCGGCTGGGCTTCCGGGTGCTGCTGCCTATAGACAACTGAGTGCAATACTGAAACAGCAGAACTTGGCTGAACGGAGGTATCATGAGTCGCGCCAAAGAACGCGCCAGACAAAAACGCAAAATAGAGCAGCAAAAGCAGCAGGCGACCATCTGGCCGGAGCTATGCCGCCGCATCGACAGCGGGGATGTAATTCCCATCATCAGCAACAATGTCTTCTTTGAACAGATTTTTGATGTCGATGGTGATGGGAGGATTGGGGTCAGTAGTGATGAAGAAGAAACGCCCAACGGCTGGAGCATTGAGGAACAGTTGGCCGACATTTGGGCTGAAGAAGTAGGCTATCCCCTCAGCGGTAGAGAAAAGCTGGCGCGAGTAGCATTGTACAATCGGGTCGTCAAAAATAAGGATGACCGGGCAGCCAAAGTGAATTATCTCAATTGGCTCAAAGACTTGCTTCTCTTTCTGGCCGAAGAAGATCCGTCGCTTGACCCAAATCTGATTGAGGAGCAAAAAGAGAAGCTTGAGCAGAGTACATTTCGGGAAATTGCCGAAGAGCTAGGCTATCCCCGGCCGATAGCGGGTCAGGAAGACACATTAGCCAGGCTGGCCGCGCTTAATCTGCCCATTTACATCACAACCAGCCACTTCGACTTTTTAGAACGGGCCATTCTGGCCAACGGCCGTCAACCCTGCACCCAGGTTTGTTTTTGGACGAGCGAACCGTTGACCTATTCCAACCCAACCC
>Ga0209607_1003862_pt1 | contig 11346 bp, 14 predicted proteins | sample AD_UKC117_MetaG_FD_184413 | JGI IMG/M metagenome (GOLD analysis project Ga0209607, IMG submission 184413) | Active sludge microbial communities of municipal wastewater-treating anaerobic digesters from Hong Kong - AD_UKC117_MetaG (SPAdes)... | ecosystem: Engineered > Bioreactor > Anaerobic >... | reverse complement strand
TCAAACCATCCAACAATAAACAATGGGTGACTCTTGTGCCGGATCAGGTCCTTGTCTTTACCGGGCCTGCCAGCAGTCTCCATCCTTCGGGCTTCAGAGCGACCCACAGGACCGCCGGGGCAAGATACGGTATGACAATGTAGCCCATGCTTGCGAGCAGGCCGGATACTGAGCGCATCCAGGATGGTGGCCCAACAGCCTGGTTGGAAAAGGCAGGGAAACGAAGCGCCAACTGGTTCACGATTTCGGCCTTGGCCATGACGTGCAGGTTGAAGACCACAAAGACAATCGAAGCCAGCAAGAGCAAGTAAAGAACGCCAAGGCCTGTCATGGTGCGAACCAGGTCGCGGGGGCTCCAGGGCGGTGCGCACATGAGTGCGAGAAATACCGGGTACCCGCGCAGCATCATCCTGAGCGTCGGGTCTTCGAGTTGCATGTCGAAACTCGTCTCGGCTCCGATGCCGGGAATGTTCCAGGCTGAACTCAATTTCCATCCACCTGCCGGATGATCCCCGACGCTGTCTGCCAGCCCCAGAAGCAATACCAGGACCCGAATAATAGGTCGCGCTATAGCAACGAGCGGATCTGCCAGGAAAACACCCGCCACAAGGGTGGCTACGGCAACGGCAGTTGCGACGAGCAGGAACTTGCGACGGTCGTGTCTGGGGACAAGATGGCTCATCGGAGATCCGCAGATGGCTCGGATGAGGCTGGAGACTGAACCCTTCCGATCCACACAAAGAAAATGACCACCGCCTCAAGCAAGATCATCACTTCCCAGACATAGAGGTGGAAGAATTCGAACACGGATGGGGCTGATCTCAGAATAAAGAGCAGGCTGATAATCCGGAGGAGATTGACAGTTTGAACGAGCCCCACACATGCGAGCAGACCGAATAGTTTCTGTTTTATCGGGGCAGGCCAGGCCAGGACCGCGGCAGCAAGCAGCGTGCAGACTTCAATCGCGTTGCATCCGTTCTCTACGGAAACGCCTACACCACTGCTGCGAAAGGACAGTACAGTCCCATTCGTCTGCACCTCTCCGCCAAAGATGGAGATGAGGGCAGCGCAGATCCGGACCAACAGCTCTGTAAACGGCGTCACCAGGTATTCATCGACCCACGAGACCTGGAGGATCCCAATTCCTGCGAGAGCGAGCACCAGGAATGCGATGACAAACCGAGCCGAGTTCATGGCCCGTCCGTGCTGCAACGAAGCCAAATCCATAAACTTCGGGTCAACAATCCGGCACGCAAGCACTCAGCCCCGCTCGCCATTTGCTCTTACGAAGCGCTGACCCGACGTCGCCGCATCATCAGAACGCCGCCGAGGGCGAGCAACCCAGCCATTGCCGCGAGCATGGTTTCCTGGAGCGTGGGAATAGACGGTGTTGCTGCAGCGGGGCCGATGAATTGGCCGAACCCGTATGGTCCGTTTCCAACTGCAATTGTGGCACTCACTGTATTGGTCGATGTGTCGATGACCGATACGCTGTCGGAGTTGAGGTTCGCGACGTAGGCCTTTGACCCGTCGGGCGATACCGCAATTCCATAAGGACTGGTACCAACGGCAATAGTGGCGCTCACAGTGTTCGTCGCAGTGTCGATGACCGATACGTTGGCGGAAGCTATGTTCGCGACGTAGACTTTTGATCCGTCAGGCGACACCGCAATTCCAAAGGGGTCAGTACCAACCGCAACCGTGGCACTTACAGTGTTCGTTGCAGTGTCGATGACCGATACGCTGTCGGAGGAAAAGTTCGCCACGTAGGCCTTTAACCCGTCGGGCGACACCGCAATTCCTTGGGGGTTAGTACCAACCGCAACCGTGGCACTCACAGTATTCGTTGCAGTGTCGATGACCGATACGTTGTCGAAAGCGGCGTTCGCGACGTAGACTTTTGATCCGTCAGGCGACACCGTAATTCCATAGGGGGCATTTCCGACAGCAACCGTGGCACTTACAGTGTGCGTTGCAGTGTCGATGACCGATACGTTGTTGGAGGACCAGTTTCCGACATAGACCTTTGACCCGTCCGGCGACACCGCAATTCCAATGGGATTACCACCAACCGCAACCGTGGTACTTACAATGTTCGTTGCAGTGTCGATGATCGATACGTTGTTGGAGCTGATGTTCGCAACATAGACCTTTGATCCGTCGGGCGACACCGAAACGCCCCGCGGACTATCGCCGACGGCGATGGTTGCGCTCACTGTATTAGTAGCGGTGTCAATAACCGACACATCGTCAGAATTAATGTTAGTAACATAAGCGTAAGGAGCGGCGCTCGCTTGCGGCGCAACTATTGTCGCAACCAAAATTCCAAGTGCAACCGCAATCGATCTTGCCCACGCAGCCATCGCATTGTCCCCCCTGCGAGCTATTCCCCGTCTGGGAGAAAGTTTGCAATCGATAGCTGGTGAGTCAACTGCCTTTTCAATCAGGATATTTATTTCAGGACATCACTATACCCCCCGGATTTTTTCCGGGGGCTTTTTTCTTGCGGTAAGCCGGCCTTGCCGTTCCGGAACGTGCGAACTATTTTCCGCGCAAATGCAGGACTTCAACGCTGCCCTCTATCTGGAAGATCTGGGCCTGCGCGCCACACGGCCGCGGGTGAAGATCGCGCGCATCCTGTTTGCAGACGGAATGGACCGCCACGTCACCGCAGAATGGCTGGCCGAGGAACTTGTCCGTCAGGGAGAACCTGTCGCGCTGGCGACTGTCTACAACACGCTGCACAGCCTTACAGGCGCCGGCGCCCTGCGCGAAGTCCGCGGGGCAGGCCAGGGCACGATCATCTTCGACACCAATACGAAACCGCATCATCACTTCTACGATGAGACGGCAGACAAGCTGACCGACATTGCCGAGGGAGCGCTGACTGTCGCCGGCGTCCCGGACGCTCCCGATGGAAAGACCATCGCCAGCTGCGAGATCATTATCCGCGTGCGCTGACGTCACGCCGACGCGGGTGAGAGCGAGGGGCTGACCTCTTCCCCTTCAACCTGCGCGATACATACCATCGCGCCACTTTATAGAGATTTTCCACCCACTTTAGATTATATTGCCCTCTGAGGCTTCTCCGGATCTGTTGTCTTTACAACAGTTCCAGAAGAACTATCCGGCTAGGTGTATTCCCTCCCAATACATCCTTATGTAGAGTGCGATTCGAAGCGGCAAATAGCTTTGGGGGAAAAGGGAGTGCTTGCTGACCTTATCTCGGGGGAACTGCCTTACCTCAGACGATACGCGCGTGCCCTCCTCGGCACACGAAGCGCCGGTGACGCGGCGGTCGAGACAATGCTCGAAACCAAGATGCTGATCTTGCTGAATGAGGGGCGCACGCCCGCACAACGCAAGGATCTGTTCCGCGCTCTCGACGAGACGATCATGGAGGAATTGTCGAAGGGCAAGCTCAACCAGGAAGTCGCGAAAATCCTCCGGCGGATGACAACGGACGAGCGGCGTGCCGTGATGCTGACCGCCGTGGAAGGCTTCAGCATATTCGAGGCCGCCGAAATTCTGGGCGCACCCACGAATTTCGTCGAACAAGCCCTCGTCAGCGCGGAGATTTCGCTGAAATCCGCACTCGCGACCACCGTTCTCATCATCGAGGACGAAGTCCTCATCTCTGAACTGCTGGCCAGCATCGTGCTTGAGGCCGGTCACTCCGTGCTCGGCGTCGCCACGACGCATCGCGAAGCCGTCGCACTGGCTGCCTCCGGCTCTTTCGGCCTGATCCTCGCCGATGTCGCGCTGGCAGATGGATCCTCCGGCGCCGATGCCACGGCTGAAATCCTCTCGGTCATGCCGCGGCCCGTGCCGGTGATCTTCGTCACCGCGTTCCCGAAGCGCCTGCTGACCGGAGAAAGCGCCGAACCGGCCTTTCTCATCACCAAGCCGTTCCAGCCGCGCCAGGTGCGCGCGATGGTCGAACAGGCCGTGATGTCCGCCTATCTGGAAGAACCGCACTAGGCACCGCGCCGAGGTCTCGCCATCTCCGGCAAAGATCGTTAAGCCCGGGTCCATGCCCGGCCCAAGCAAGGACACGCCCGAAAACATCTACGCCGCCCCCGCCCGCTGGGTGGCGAGCGGCGCCGGTGCGCAGGGCAACCTGTTCCTCACGGGCCGCGCCGGCACCGGCAAGACGACGATGCTGCGCAAGTTCCTCGCCCAGGCCGGCGACAGCGCCATCGTGCTCGCTCCCACTGGCGTGGCGGCCATGAATGCCGGCGGACAGACGATCCACTCCTTCTTCAAGTTCCCGCCGCGCCTGATCGAGCCGGCCGACATCAAGCGCCTGCGCTCCACCCGCCTCGTCAAGGCGGTGGAGACGATGATCATCGACGAGATCTCGATGGTCCGCTCAGACATGCTGGATGCGATCGACAAGTCGCTGAAGCTGAACCGCGCCTCCAAACGGCCTTTCGGTGGTGTACGGATGATCCTGTCGGGAGACCTGCACCAGTTGCCGCCTGTCGTCTCCGGCGAGGAGGCCCCGATCCTGAAGGAGCGCCACGGCGGACAGTATTTCTTCAACGCCCCCGCCTTCCGGGAGGCGGAGTTTGCCCTGCTCGCGCTGAAACACGTGTTCCGCCAGGAAGACCCGCGCTTCCTCGCCCTGCTCGGCGCGCTGCGCACGGGCCGCGTCACGCCGTCCGATGAAGCCATCCTGCACGGGCTCGTCTCCCGGCGCTCGGCAGTCGATGCGTCAGAGACCCATGTCGTGCTGACGCCGAACAACGCGAACGCCTTCCGCATCAACCAGGCGCGCCTCGAAGGCCTGCCGACGCGCGCGAAGACCTATCATGCCGACGTTCAGGGCCAGTTCGACGAGAAGTCCTATCCTACCGAGGCCGACCTCGAGCTGCGCGAGGGCGCGCGCGTCATGCTGATCAAGAACGATCCGGAAGGGCGCTGGGTCAACGGCTCCCTCGCGAAGGTGGAAGGCTTTTCCGGCAAGGGCGTGATCGTCTCCATCGACGGCCATGCCCATGAAATCGAGCCTACGGCCTGGGAAAAATATCGCTACGACCTCGACCCCGAGACGAAGAAGGTCACCCGCGAAGTGGTCGGCACGTTCAAGCAGGTGCCGCTGCGCCTCGCCTATGCGGTCACGATCCACAAGGCACAGGGCCTGACGCTGGACAAGGTCTATATCGATTTCGACCACGGCATGTTCGCACACGGACAAGCGTATGTCGCCTTCTCGCGCGCCCGCACACTGGAGGGTCTCGAGATCAGCCGCCCGCTCCGCCCGCGCGACCTCGTGCTCGACCGCGAGGCCTTTGCCTTCGGCAAGCTGGAAACGATCGAGGACACCGACGCCTACCTGCTGGCGAAGTTCGCGAAGGACGACAGTGTCCTGATCTGAGGCTTACAGCCCGTCGAACTTCCGGCGCAGGTCCCAGTCCTTCTCGAGGACCACACGCTCCAGTGCGGCGACCCGGTCGCGCAGCTGGGCGATCTCCTCATCCTTGCGGGACGTCACATGCGCGGACCGGTCCGGACCCCGCACGAGCGTGGCGAGGATCAGCAACAGGAGGAAGATCACGAAAGGATACAGCAAGGGCATGTCTCATCTCCTGTTCTGGTCGCTGCTTTGGCGGGGGATCGGCTCAGGCGAGCCGGGAAAACTCCTCACGCAGGCTCTGGTCGCCGTCGGTTACGATCTTCTCGAGCACGCGCACGCGCTCCTTCAGCCGGGCGACCTCGTCGGTCATTTTCGTGAACTCGGCATCCGAGGCGCGGTCATAGGCCCGCATTTCCTTGAAGCGCATGTGATCGCGCCACGCTTTCGTGCCGAAAACAATCGCCACGATGACCACTACCATCTGAAACGGATCCATGAACCCCGTCCTCCTAACATATCGACAAACGATATATGGTATTCCTGAACTGCTGTTCAAGGAAAATCGCATGGAAACGGAAAAACAGGAAGGATCAGCGTCCGGTGGAACCAAAGCCACCGACGCCGCGCGCGGTTTCGTCGAGCGCCTCGACCTCGCTCCAGGCAAGGCGCGTTACCGGAGCCAGCACGAGTTGGGCGATCCGCTCGCCGCGCTGGATGGTGAAAGCCTCCTGGCCGAGATTGATCAGGATCACCTTGATCTCACCGCGATAGTCGCTGTCGATCGTGCCCGGCGTGTTGAGGCAGGTGAGGCCATGCTTGGCCGCAAGGCCGGACCGCGGGCGGACCTGGATCTCATAGCCCTGCGGGATGGCGACGCTGAGGCCCGTCGGCACCATGGCGCGCGCGCCGGGTGCCAGCACCATCGGCTCGCCATCCGGCACAGCGGCGCGAACGTCCATGCCGGCCGAACCGGCGGTCTCATAGGCGGGCAGCTGGAGCCCTTCGAAATGCGGCAGCGGACGAACCGCGACTGTAATATCGGTCATGGCCTGAGCGGTTGCGGGAGTCGGAGACGTGAGTCAAGCAGCAGAACTTCCCAGTTGCCTTGATGGCAAATTGCCCTAAACGCACCGTGCGGGTGAGTTACAAGAAACAGGAAGTTCCATGCGCCTTTACCACGCGTTGCTTGCGGCTCTGTGCCTGGTCGCAAGTGCCTGCACCACCCCCCAGGCTCTCCCGGTGACGAACGAGTCCGTCACCCTGATCATCAATTTCGAGGCCAGCGACGAAGGCCTTGCCGAATTCTCCGGCATCATGGACGGCGTATCGTCGGCCATGCTCACAGAACCCGGATTCGTCTCGGCAAAAGTCTATCGCAATGTCGAGAGCCCGAACCGGTTCGTTCTGGTCGAAGTCTGGGCCTCGAAGGCCCTGCATCAGGAACATTTTGACCGGATCAACCAGTCGGGCGACTGGGCACACATCAACAGCCTGCTGACGTCCGCGCCGGTGATGGGATATTACAGGCCGGACGGCGAATAGGCGCCTATTCCGCCGCGAGTTTCGCTTCGTCGCCGAGATCCGGCAGGGTCTCGGCGATTTTCTGTGCCAGGCGGCGGGCGACTTCGTCCTTGCCCATGCGGGGCCACCGGTCGATGCCGGTGCGGGTGACGAGCGCGATCTCGTTCTCGGTGCCGCCCATCACGTCGCCGGACACATCGTTGGCGACGATCCAGTCGCAGCCCTTGCGTTTCAGCTTCGCTTCAGCGTGCTCTTCCACATCGTTCGTCTCGGCGGCAAAGCCGATGACCAGCGCCGGGCGATGCTTGCGCTTGTTCGAGACGGTCTTGAGGATGTCCGGGTTCTCGGCGAGTTCCATGGACGGGGCGACATTGCCGCCACCCTTGATCTTCAGCTTTTTGGTCGCCGCGCGGGCCGGGCGCCAGTCGGCGACGGCTGCGACGGAGACGAAAACGTCCGCCGGCAGCGCATCTTCCACGGCCTTCAGCATCTGCCGGGCCGTTTCGACCTTCACCAGCTCCACACCGCGCGGCGGTGCAATCGAGACCGGACCGGAGACCAGCGTCACGCGCGCGCCTTCGGCGGCGAGCGCTTCGGCAATCGCATAGCCCTGACGGCCGGACGAATGGTTTGACAGGAAACGCACCGGGTCCAGCGGCTCGCGCGTCGGGCCCGCGGTGACGAGACAATGCACGCCGTCCAGCGCGCCGCTCCCCTTCCCGGAGAACTCGCCCGCCAGCTGGCGTTCGATTTCGGCAACGATGCGGGGCACGTCCGGCAGGCGGCCGGGGCCGAACTCGCCGCAGGCCATGGCGCCCTCGTCCGGGTCCATCACGGTCACGCCGTCGGCGCGCAGCTGGGCGACATTGCGCTGCGTGGCAGCGTGCAGCCACATGCGCACATTCATCGCCGGCACCATCAGCACCGGCTTGTCGGTGGCGAGCAGCGTCGTCGACGCAAGATCGTTCGCATGGCCATGCACGGCCTTCGCCATCAGGTCGGCGGTCGCCGGGCACACGACCACGAGATCGGCCGAGCGCGACAGCTCGATATGGCCCATCTCGGCCTCGTCGTTGAGATCGAAGAGTTCGGTGAACACTTTCTCGCCCGACAGGGCGGAGACCGACAGCGGGGTCACGAATTCCTGCCCCGCCTTCGTCACGATGCAGCGGCTGGCAATGCCGCGCCGGCCGAGCTCGCGGATCAGCTCAAGGCTCTTATAGGCCGCGATACCGCCGCCAATGACGAGGAGGATGCGTTTCTGGCTCATCGATCCCGTGACTTGCTCTTACGGCTTCCTCTTAACCCAGAAACCTTGCTCGCCCGCCATGAAATTCCCGTGAAAACGCAGATCGCGTTAAGGATTGATCCGGATCGTCGGCGGCCGTTCGCGGACGTCCCGGCGCGGCGCAGCGAGGTCGACGCCATAAGCCGTTGTGGTCGTGCCCGGCACGGCGCCGACGCGGACCAGCTTCATCTGGGGTTTGCGCACGCCGCCGCCCGCCGCGCCCGGTATCATGCGGGCGCCCGGCTCGACGACGGTCACGCGGCTGCCGCGGATGACCCGGATCCCCGACGCCGGACGCAGGCGCTTTGCCGCCTGAACGTCCACTTTTACCATGGGGCTCAAGCGCTCACGCACCTTGGGCGCACCGCTCAGCGCCGGTTCGTCCCTAGCCGTCACGGCCGCGCGCTTGCCGGCCTGGAAGAGATGCTCGTCGGCCTCCGTGCGCGTGCCGGAGCCGGCAATCTGGGCGGCGACGGGCAGAGCGAGCAGCACGCCAAGCAGTGCGGAGGCAAACAGGGCCTTCATGTCGGGGACTTTCGTGGGAACCATGTTCCCACCCTAGGCACCGCAGGCCGCGTCGTTAACACTTTACTCCATTAAGGAGAGTTCAGCCCTGGTTGGACGTCATTTTCGCGAGAAATTCCGACACGGCCGGCGTGTCGCCCGTCCGCTCGCCGGGCACGCTTTCGCAGAATTCCACGAACGGCAGTTTCGACTCGAGTCCGAACTGGTGCTCGATGGGCGCGTCTTCCGGATGGTCGAGGCTGCCGATGGTCACGTATTGCCGCGCGTCCGGCAGGTCATAGGTGAAGCCCAGCGGCGTGCCGCAGGCCGCACAGAAGGCGCGCTTCGCGATATTGGAGCTCCAGAACGCGTCCGGCTCGGCCGCCGTCCAGCGGAACTGGTCCTTCGGGGCACCCACAAGGGCCGCGAACAGGCCGCCGGTCGCCTTCTGGCACATGCGGCAATGGCAGACATGCGACCGCTCCAGCACGTCCATCTCATACCGGACACGTCCACACTGGCATCCGCCTGCATGTGCCATCTGAAAGCCCTCCTATTGGAAAGCGTAGACTGCCAGACCTGCCAGTATGACCACAAGCCCGAACCAGCCCCACCAGGGCGCGAAGGGCTTTTTCTCCGGCGGCGGCGCTTCGGCCGTCTCGTGTTCCATGAAGGCTTCGAACCGGTCCATCACGTCCGGCAGGCGTTTCAGCCGGTTCGTCACTTCACGGAGGTTGTCAGCCACCAGTTTCGCCGCGCCCTGCGGACCGAAGCTGCGCTTGATCCAGCCTTCGACGACCGGCTCGGACGCATTCCAGATATTGTGTGCCGGGTCGATGGCACGGGCGACGCCCTCCACCTGAACCATGGTCTTCTGCAACAGGACAAGTTCCGGACGCAGCGCCATGCCGAACGTGTGCGTATAGTCGAACAGCTGCAGCAGAACCCGGCCCATGGAGACGTCCTCGGCCGCCTTGCCATGGATCGGCTCGCCGATCGTGCGCAGCGCCTGCGCGAAATCGCCGACCGACTGTGTCGGCGGCACATAGCCCGCCTCGAAATGCACTTCGGCGACGCGCACATAGTCGCGCTTCAGGAAACCCCAGAGGATCTCCGCCAGGAAGCGCCGCTCGGTCATGCCGATCCGGCCGATGATGCCGAAGTCGACAAGGCCGATCTTCCCTTCCGGCGTCAGGATCAGGTTGCCCTCGTGCATGTCGGCATGGAACACGCCATGTTCGATGGCCGTCGTGAGGAAGCCGCGCGTGATATCGTTTGCGAGTTGCCTGCGGTCGATGTCCGGTCGGTCCAGGGCCTTCGGATCGGTCAGCGGGATGCCTTCGACCCAACCGGTCGTCAGTACACGGCGGCCCGTCCGGTCCCAGTCGACCTTCGGAATGTGGAAATAGCCGGTCTTCTCGCTCAGCTCGCGCATCTCGTCGGCCCCGCCCGCCTCCAGGCGGAGGTCCGTCTCGCGCATCATGGCCGTGGCGATGGTCTCGGTGAACGCGACCGGCTTCAGGCGGCGGCTTTCGGCGGAAATGCCCTCGATCGTGCGCGCGGCGCGCTTCATCGCGGACAATTCCTTGGTCAGCTGTTCCTCGATCTTCGGGCGCAGGATCTTTACCGCACGCGGCCCGTCCGGCAGCTCCATGCGGTGAACCTGCGCGAGCGATGCGGCGGCCACCGGTTCGGAAAGATCCGGGAACAGACGGGCAGCCTCTTCGGCGCCGAATTCCGCCACCAGCGCGGCGCGGGCGGCCTTCATCGAGAAGGGCGGCAACTTGTCCTTCAGGCGGTCGAGGTCGGACGTCACTTCCGATCCGAACACGTCCGGCCGGGTCGCGAGGAACTGGCCGAGCTTGATATAGGCGGGGCCCAGCCCTTCAAGGGCGCGGGCGAGGCGCTGGCCGGGACGCCCGCGTGCACCGCCGGTAAAGATGCGCAGCGTGCCTCCGGCGATCCGAGCAGGCAGCGGAAGGCGCGACTGGTAGGCTGCCGGCAGGATCACGTCATGACGCGCCAGCGCCACGCCGGCCCGCATCAGACGGCGGTAGTCTCCGATCATGCCCATGTTCAGACGGCCCAGCCGAAATGCAGCGCCGCGATGCCGCCCGAATAATTGGTCACCGACACATTGGCGAAGCCGGCGCCCTCGATTTCCTTCCGGAACGTCTCCTGGTCCGGAAACTTGCGGATCGACTCGACGAGGTACTGGTAGCTTTCCTTGTCGCCTGCAACGAGGCTGCCGAGCCGCGGGATGACGTTGAAGCTGTACGTGTCATAGGCCGCCTGAAGGGCGGGCGCGGTCATGTGGCTGAATTCCAGAACGGCAAGGCGCCCGCCCGGCTTCAGCACGCGGCGAAACTCGCGCAAGCCTGCCACGCGGTCGGCAAAGTTGCGGATACCGAAGGAGACCGTGACCGCATCGAAGCTCCGGTCGGCCCAGGGCAGGTTCTGCCCATCGGCGCAGACCCAGTTCAGGCGGCCCTCCCATTTCGCATTGTCGGGCCGCGCCTTGCCGGCTTCCAGCATGGCATCGTTGATGTCGGAGACGATGGCCGTCGCGGGCTTGTCGACGCCGCGGCGCTTGCCGGCCTTGTCGGCCAGTTCGAGGAAGGCGCGCGCCAGTTCGCCCGTGCCGCCGGCGACATCCAGGTGCCGCTCGCCCGGC
>Ga0209607_1003859_pt1 | contig 11351 bp, 12 predicted proteins | sample AD_UKC117_MetaG_FD_184413 | JGI IMG/M metagenome (GOLD analysis project Ga0209607, IMG submission 184413) | Active sludge microbial communities of municipal wastewater-treating anaerobic digesters from Hong Kong - AD_UKC117_MetaG (SPAdes)... | ecosystem: Engineered > Bioreactor > Anaerobic >... | reverse complement strand
CCATATAGGTACGCCATTCACAGCTACTAGAACCGCAATTAAGATTTCTGTGCTTTCTAATAAGAGAATGAAGTCTAGCTAACCACTTCTTATCATCTACAACATGATAACGAATAAAATGATAAAAAGCTTCATTTACAGATGAAGGAGCTTCGTTATGATAGTTATTGATAAGCATAATTGTCTTACGAAAATTAGTACGCATGTAATACTCTCTAAAGATAGTCTCAATTCGCTCATCTTCAACAACACTAAATACTCTAAATGCTCTCTGAACTGACTCGAGATCAAGAGGAGTTTGCCCTGTAAGAATAACGTGAGAAATTTCGTGATATACGAGACTACGTATAACTTCTTCAAGATCAACTTCTTCTGAAGCAATAGGCTCGCAAGCCTTAATGATACAAGGAGCTGAGATAGTAATTGAGTCACTAGCAGGAGCATAAAAACTATCTTCAGAAGTCTTAGACAGTTCCATCTTAATCTTTCTTCCAAGATAATAACCGATAGGAAGAGTCTTATAAATAGCTTCGATTCTAGAGTAAGAAACTGTCATTGAGAAGTAATCTCCTTCTTATTTATTATAGTAATATTATATACTTTTTTATTAGTAGTGTAAATAATTTTTTTATAAAAATTAGAGAGAGTCTCTGAAGAAACTCTCCCTAATTTATGAAGGAGAAAGATTGATAATTTGCTTAGTTTATTACTCCTCTTCGCTTGTGAGCATTGCGGTGAGCGACTCAGGCGTGAGAATCATTTCTTCGATCTCAGAGCATCTATCTACGATATGCTCAGGAAGAGGATACGTGATACCACCCATAATAAGGTTCATCGTTCCAATAATCTGAAAATCAGGATGGATTTCGATCTTATGGCCCATAAAGTTAAAGAACTTCTTGCCATCTGTCAATCCCTGAAGGAACTTAAGAGTATCTTTGTGAAGAAGATTAATTTCGTCGAATACGATCTTCTTTCCTTCTACGATAGCTCTCCAAAGATCAGACTTTTCATAGCCAGGCTTACCATCTTCGAAATCAAAGTCACGAAGAAGATCAGTACAGCTCATATCAGAAGAGCAAATGATGCAAAGATCGTCAGCTTCCTTACAAGCTCTGCGAGTCTTACCAGTTCCAGCAGGACCGTAGTAAACTTTGATATGCTTATTAGACTGATTCTTAGGAATATACTTAATTCTAAGAAGCTTCTTAAATTCAGGAGAATCAAGCTTCTCAACAATCTCATCTGCCTCAGTGTGTCCCTGAAGCTTAAAATAATTCTTTGTGTAAGCTACTCTATCTGTAGATCTAAGGAAAGTATCTACGTAACGATAGCTAATTTTCCACTTCCACTCTGAGAAGAACTTGAAGAATCCCTCAATATCTCTCTGAAGGTTTCTAGTGTTATACTCCTCATCAGAGTCATTATCTACAGTTACTCTATCAAGAGAAACGAGACGTTCAGCTTTCTGCTCAGTAGTAAGATCAAGGTGATTATAGAGCTTATCAAGTACGGAGTTCAAAGCTGCTCCTGTAAGCTTCTTTTTGCTGAGCTGATTATAAATTCTTGAGAAAGTCTCGTAATACATATGAGTACTATCAAATGTCTCAGTAACGTCACTCCTCATGAAATTAGTTTCAAAAGCACCCTCAGGCGTAGCGTTGATAAAATAAATATCATTAATAAACATGTGCCAAATTCTCCTTCATAACGTAAGCAATGTTTTTTATTATGATTAAATTATATACCTGTATATCATTCTTGTAAATACTTTTTATTGGAAAAATGAAAAAAATCTACTCAGATTTACTCTGAGTAGACTTCTATTATACTTTTTCTGGATAGCAAACAGTGTCATATCTTGTAATAAGATTATAAGCAAACTGTCTAAATGCTTCATTATCAGAATCATTGTCTGAAGGCACAGTAAATCTAGGCACGTATCCTTTAACTGTTCCGTCTTTCTCAATACTTAAGATCTTATTACCATCTGTATCATACAGGTCAAAATCACTTACTGCTACGATATAATAGGAACGATTATTAAATAATTCACTCTTTTGAATAAAATTCTGCAATGAAGCTTCATCTAACTCTTTTATATTAGACTCAAATCTAATAGGCTGCTGACTCAATTGAGATATAATAAATGTTATAGCTTCTCCAGGATTGCTTTCTCTTATAGCAAGATCGATTATCTTGTCGACTTCATGTTGAGTCATTCTTGTTTACCTCCTTAATAATCTCTTTCTAATTGTCCTAAGTTATAGTGTTTTCTACATAGAGATACATAACTTTCATTTCCACCAAGCTGTATTTCTTCTCCACGTTTTACAACTTGTCCATTACATACTCTAGCATTAAATCTAGCTTTCTTACCGCACCAGCAAATAGTTACTATTTCTTCTATTTCGTCGGCTAATTCTAATAATCTTTTAGATCCTTCAAATAATTTTCCTTTAAAATTAGTTTTTAGTCCAAAACAAATAACAGGAATATCGCTATAATCTACAATATTAGCAAACTTTTCTACTTGTTTTGATGTTAAAAATTGAGCTTCTTCAATAATAATACAATCATATGTTTTATCATTATCAACCCACTTCTCTAAAAAATCTTCTACATATTCACATTCAGCTTTAATACCTATTCGAGACTTAATGATCTTTTTTCCGTCTCTATCTTCTAATACTGGTTTAAGTAAAATTACATTTTTACCCTTTTCTTCAAAATTGTGCTTAATAATAAGAGCTTGAGCGGTCTTAGAACTACCCATAGCTCCAAATCTAAAACTTAGTTTAGCCATTATATAATTTCCTTTCAATTATTCGTATTCTGAATAATGTCCAATCATATCGCACGTTTTCATAAATCAATCATCATCTTCTTCATCTTCTTCATATTCAGAAAATTCGAATGGGCCAGTAGCTTCGTATATACTACCTTTTCTAGGTTCTTCTTCGTATTGTTTAAGATAATCTTCATCCAAGTATTTCTTAGCTATCTTAAATAACAGATTAGAATACTCCTCATCATCCTTAACAGTTTCAATTTCACCTAATTCTGTTAAATTAGCATACTCAAACAGCCAGTTAGCATAAGAAGAAAGATCATTGCGCCAACCACTCATAAAATATCTATTATCATAAACATCACCATCATTGAACCATTTATGCACTAACTTACAAATAGCAGTAACTATTTGCGAAGCCATCGTATCTCCTTCTCCTCTAGAAGGTAAATATTGATCACAAATACCGTCAAATTCAGCAAAAGCACTCCAACTAGCCATAGATTGTTCCTCCTATATTTTTACAAAAATAATGACTTGTCGTTAAAGACAGGTCATTTTTCACATGCATACTATTATAGTTAAATAGTCTTTAAGCAGCTGAATTATAAGGTGTCCAAACAATGAGATGATCTCTATTACAGTGATAACACTTAGTTCTCTTCAATCTATTAATCTTATAGCCACATATAGGACAGGTGCCAGTCCATTTATAAGGAACATGAACATCTCCACCACGCTCTACAGAAGAATAGCATCTCTTACCATCTCCACCAAGTCTAATGCATTCTCTCTGCCATACTCTATCATGTCCATGTCCAGGAGTGTTAGCATGAGCAATCTCATGAATAACAGTACTTTTAATTACTTCCCAAGTATTATTAGAAGCAATAGGCCAACTAATCTTAATTACTGAACTATAGAGATCTCCAGTATATCTATCCATTCTATAACTGAAAGTACCAAATGCTCTACGCGACTTACTCCACTGAAAGCGTGTTTCTGCTGGGGCGTACATTCTAATCATCTCAACGATCTTTTCTTCGAGTTCATGCTTATTCATAGGAGTACCTCCAGTATATTGATTTCTGAATATATAATATACCAGTTTTGCTCTTTTGTACATACTTTTTTATATATTTATAAAATAAAAAAAATAAAGTACCTGACCATAAAGATCAGGTACTAAATTAAACATTGAAAGAAAAATCAATGTAATAGAACTTAACTAACTTAGTTATAGTTTATTGCTGGGAAGGGATTGGCAATATCTTATAAAAAGCTAATTAAACAAGTATACTTCTTGATACAAACTAAATATTTTTATTTTTTTATACTTTATTCTATTACAATTAAATAGACTTTCGCTCTTTCTTTTTAGGATTAAGTTTAAGTTTCTTAGGACTCTCTATAGTTCTTGAAGTCTTATCAATATTTAACTTAATCTTAGGTTTTGGCATGTTTACAGAATCTAAAGCAGCGGCTACTTTATCTCTATTAGAATTTACCATGCTTTCAATAGATTCAATTGATGGTTCAGATTTATGAGAACTAGAATCGTCGTCATCATCTAAGAATTCGTCCAATTCTTCTTTAGAGATCTTCTTACCAGTAATATCTTCAGTACTACTGTCTTCTTTCTTATCATCTTCGTCAAGATCTTCTTCTTCTTCCCATTCGTCTTCCCAATCAACCTTCTCTTCTTCGATATCTGGTGGATCAGGAATATTATCTTCATCATCATTAGTATCTATGTTTTCATCTTCAGGTATCTCTTCTTCTTGCTCTTCAGCTAATTTATCTAAAGGAATTTGTTTTACCCAACCAGTATTTAATTTGTCAAAATCAATGCCTTTAGTCTTGCATTGCTTCTCAAACTCTGGATTATTGAAAGTAGCAAACATATTCGTATCGAATTCCCAGTCTAAATGAGGCTGAGTAAAGTACGTTTGAGTTTCAATAACATCATTACCAGTTCCAACAAAACCACGTCCTTTAATTTCAGGTTTAGCTAAATTAGAAATCCTTATATTTACAATAAATCGTTACTTTATTGCACAAACCGTAGTTTGTCTCATACTTTCATATGAGAGTAGACTATATCATTATTATTTTAGGTTAAATGTTCCAGATCCGTAAATATTACATTCTAACAATTGTGGACCTGAAAATTCAATTGTAGAATAATTAAATTGCAATGGAGAATATTTATCAAATTTTTATTTTTAACCTAAAATAATACCAACCATTTCGTTTTAATAGACTTACATTAGACTAATCTCATCTAAATGCTAACCACTTGGCACTACTCTACTCACTTCGTGCAAATGCCTTATTTTTAACTAGAATACTAGTATATTAGCTTTCGATAGTCGTTGAACCTTGTCCTATTCGGACCTTGGATGCTGGTTATCCGTTTTATTGTACTTAGGATTTAACCATATACAATCCTTCTTACTTCTTTCTGTTTTCACTACCATCGCACTTAGATATATTTCATTCTTATGCTGTGGCGAGAAGGCTTTAGGCACTTTCGTGTAGTTCTCTAGGAACTAATTTTCCAGCAATTAAATTGGTGTGTACTATGCACATTACTATACATAGGGACTATTCATTATTAATCCTTTTCAAACATAAGGGTCGAGGCTCCAGAATCGAATGAGCCCAAAAGTACCGACATCTGAATGTTAGTCTTCAAGTCCGTTGAAATAGTAGATCCACTCGCTCTCTGACACTGGTATAAACTACCATAGACTATATCTTTAACCTATATACTATTACTATATATAGGCTACCCACCGCTTCGCATTTCTGCTACTCTACTTGTTTATTCACTTAAGTATTTCTTCTTAAGCTATACTTTCGATAGTCGTTGAACCCACCTCTATTCGAGGCTTGGATGCTGATTGGTATATTATTGTACGACCTTAGGACCAGTTTACTTTTTCTGGCTTTTATTTCACCTTAGCCTAATTTTTCTATTTTTTCTACTTTCGTAACATATCACGCTTGAGCATATTTCATCTCTACGCTGTAGTCAGAAAAATATTAATATCTTCCAGCAATTCAATGGGATAACTACACACAATTACTTGTATATAGTGCCTGTCTAAAATATTATGTTTTTTAATAATCATGTCTAATTTTGAAATTAGAATCTATCCAATTCTGAATATCTTCTATTGTCCATAGAACTACGTAATTTAACTTATTACTTTTGGCACAATTACGTTTTTCTATATCAATTTTTGTCCAAATATTTATAGCTGATTGTGTTCTTGTAGAAGTTTTAGCTTTCTTTTTCCACTCTTTTAATGTGTTTAAATCTTCTATAGAATTTTCATCAAACCAATGTGTATTATGCATCCAATAACCATTAATTTCTACAAATATATCTGAATCTGATAAATAAAAATCGCAATAATATGGATAACGTAAATCTTTATTATACTCGTACTTAAAATTAACATTAGCATTTTCTAAAGCAATTTTTAACATACTTTCCCAAGAAGATCTAGTTCCATTATACTTAGCAAATATATTTTTATTACATACCATAGGATTTTTACTACCATACCGTTCTAACATCGTATTTTGTACTTTACGTTGAGTTTTCATTGTACAAAATGAACTAACATAGCCATACTTATTTATCATAGTAGTTCGTTTTTTATCCATAGCATTTTTATTATGACTTTTGTTTAACGCCTCTTTAGTAATTAGTGGCGTTGATTTACCATATTTTTTAATATTTGTAGTTTCTATTTTCTTTCTAGTATCTAGATGCTTTTGTCCACAAGATACACTACAAACTTTACGATATCCAACATTGAGATTTATAAAATTTGTTGGTTTACTACATACTTGACAAATATCTTCATCATCTTTCTTAAAATATTTGTCATAGTAGTCTTTAGGACTCATGTTATGTGCCTTTCTAACATGATTACTGAGTCCTCTAAAATTAGGACTTTTGTGATCGCAAATTAAACATTTCATTAATAAAACCCCGTATTTTTAGTTAAGCAAGAGCGAGGTGTACTGCTGCCACTATATTTTATATTTTCATATAAACGTTGGACTATATCTTCATCTCATAATGCATTAGCCAATATAAAATGCCTACCGCTTCGCATTTCTGCTACTCTACTCATTTACTTCTATAAGTATTTCTCTTATAGTACACTTTCGATAGTCTCTGAACGTTCCTCTATTTGAGGCTTCGATGCTGGTTATCCATTCTTATAACCCTTAGGATTTAACCATAGGTCATCTAACTACTTTTTTCTGATTTCTCTGCATTCACACTTAGGTCTATTTCATCCTTATGCTGTAGCGTAGTTAGCTTTAGGTTCGTATTCATTAGAAGAATACTATTCCAGCAATTCAATAGGTTAATTTTTGTATATATTATTATAAGGTAAATTTAATAATCATGTCGAATTTTAAGTCCAGAATCAATCCAGTCAATAATATCTTGTCTAGACCACAATACAACATAGTTGAGTTTATTAGTATATTCAACATCATAACGTGCTAAATTAGACTGTTTAATTTTATATTTAACTTCATTAGAACTAGTAACTTCAGCTATAATTTTTCTACATTCTTTCGTTTGTAAATAACAATCTACTCCATAGTGTTCTCGAGTAGTTTGTTTAATTTTAGCTTTTGTTTGTTCAGCCTGCCAAGCATAATCTGTGCCATATTTTTCTTGACAAGTAGCTTTCATTTTGTCTTGTATTTCTGGATCTAATGGAATACATCTTTTACAACAATGTTTATTATAACCATACCACATATCTCTAAATTTAGTTGGATTACCACAATGACATATTCCTTCACCTTCTTTTTTGAGATATTCATCATAATAATCTTTTGATTTTATATGATGATGTTTTAAATGATTATTAAAACCTTGTCTTGTAGATGCTTCATATCCACAAATTTTACATTTTAATTCATTTAACATTTACTTACCTTATGCCTTATAATTTTATATACCGAGCCTACAACAATTAAGCTCTGCCGAGTCTCGCTATAGACCCAAGTGCCTGCTTTACAGTATCTACTGATTTGTAGTCATCGGAATTCATGCAAAATACTTAAACTTTCATTTAAGTTTAGACTATATCTTCATTATATATCGCACTAGCCTTTATATAATGCCTACCACTTCGCATTTCTGCTACTCTACTCGTTTATTCACTTAAGTATTTCTTCTTAAGCTATACTTTCGATAGTCGTTGAACTTTCCTCTATTCGAGGCTTAGCTGCTGATTATCCAATATAATTCATTTTTAAACTATCACGCTTAAGCATATTTCATCTTTACGTTGTAGTTGAATTATCTCTAAGGAAGTTCCAGCAATTCAATAGGTTATTTATTATATGGTACATTATATTAAAAGTCTTTTCTAATTTCAAAATCAGAATTTATCCAATCAATTATATCATTTTTTGACCAGAGTACTACATAATTTAAATTATTCTTTTTAGCAAATTCTCTTTTCTTAAGATCATAATTAGTCCAAACATTTATAGCAGTTTTATATTGAGGTTTAGTTTTAGATTTTTCAATCCAGTTATTTAATTTTTCAATATCTGCTCTATTATTTTCATTAAACCAATGATGACCGTGATGCCAATATCCATTAATTTCTACAAATATGTCTTTCTCTGTTAAATAAAAATCTGCATGAAATGGATATTTTTTACTTTTATTGTATTGTATTTCATATTTAATATTATGTTGTTTTAATTCTTTTTCTAATAGAGATTCAAAAGAAGAATAATTACCATTTTTCTTCATTGACTTAATAATTTTATGTCTTACTTCATTAGATTGAAGTGGACTTTCTACACCATAATGATTAAGACATGTTTGTTTCATTTTTTCTCTTGATTCTTTAGAATTTGCTTTTTCTTGAATATGAGGAATATTATAAGGATTTGTAACATTATAATTTTTAACTAATGTTTCTTTTATTTTAGATCGCACTTCTTTTGATTGAAGTGCATATTCAACTCCAAAATGTTTTAATGTAGAAGATTTGCATTTTTGTCGTACTTCATCTGAACTTATGGCATATTCATTACCGTATTTACTAAGCATATTTTGTTTACGCTTATTTTTTGTTTCATCTGATAATATTGCTTGTACTGCTTTTTCTCTAAATTTTTGTGTTTTCATATATGACGATACACCAAATTTAGCAATACACGTTTCTCTTTTTATTTTAAGTATTTGTGGATCATTATTGGCACATTTTTGATTACAATGCTTTTTATAACCATCTTTAATACTAATAAACGGTGTATGTTTTTCACAAGTAGGACAAATATCTTCATTTTCTCTTTTATAAAATTGAATATAATAAAATTCACAGCTTATTTTGTGAGTTTTATTTATATGAGAAGATAATCCTCTATATCCATCTACATTTTTATTACAAATCTTACAAATCATATAAATATTCCTTTTAATATAATTTTCCATATTGAGCCCATGAGATTAAGCTCGTTAAGTTCGTCACAAAGTAACAATAAGATCTTTGCTTTAAAAATTCCTTTAGTTTTTCTAATAGACTGCTTATCGATAAAAGAATTGTAGCCTTTAACTATAGGCATTTGAGGATGTCTTCCATCCCATTTACCTTCCATCATTCCATCATAAATGTCTTTAATAGAAATGATGAGTGGCTGTCTATAAGTACCAAGACCATATTCTTCATCAATAGAATAACTAGATTTTGTCTTTTCAAAGTTACGGTCAGACTCATCCATGTCAACTATAAACTCAAACATTTCGTCAAATTGATACTTTTCTCCAGCCCATTCATAGTAATCTACTTCTTTGTCTTTGATTTTATAAATGTTATTGATCAGCTGTTCTTCCATAAACTTGTATCGAGACATCATTTGTCTCTGGAATTCTGCAGCCGTAGCAGCAGCGGTAGTTACGTCTAACGCAACACCTTTGACTCCTTTTACTCCCCGGAGCAGCTTAAATTCAACCAGTTAACTTATTATGTTTCCATAATAACCTGACTATATCTTGTATAATTTTCCAGCACCATAAACATGAAGACCATCTTGATTAAAAATCATTATTAAAAACTCCTTTAAATTATACTTCTACCACTTCCACCCGTAGCTCATCCTCGGATGTACGAACTTACGTTCTAGTCGATACACATTCTCTTTCGAGCTTAGCACGGTATTACCTTTAACTGACCTATTTCTAGGCTTAGGTTCTCTTACGAAGCTGTTTCGTCATTATAAAGATTAGTACTGTTGTAACACCCAACTAATCATGCTTATTTTGCTTCTACCGTTAGCATATATGAATAAGATCATATATACACCTCTGAGCAATAGAGTTCAATAGAAATGCGCATTGAAATAAATACGCTTACAATCGACTCCCACTAACTGAAATCTATCTGGAAATCTAGAAACGTGACCCACGATTCCCTGTTCAAGAACACTTTTCGGTTCTTTTTTATAATTTCTTATAAAACCTGACTATATCTTAATATAATTTTCCAGCACCATATATAGTATTTTTACCGTCTTTATATATGATTTTTGGTTTAGGTATTTTATTATTAAAATTATTCTTATTAAAGTCATCTTTAGGATAGTTATCTTGTCCTAATATTAAATCTTTAAGTAATTGTTTTTGTATATTAAAGTCTTCAAATTCATAAATATGTATTAGTCTTACATTCTGATTCTTACACATTAAAGATTTATTTAAGTGATAATTTATTTGAGGGTTATGATTTCTAAAAGCATTGTCCACATTAGGATCTATTTGTGCACATTTAGCACAACAATGTTTTTGATAACCTTTTGACATACGTAAAAATGATGTAATCTTTCTACAGGTAGAACAAATACCTTCATTTTCTTTTTTAAGATATAAATCATAATAATATTGCGAATTCATATCGTGTTTGTTCTTAATGTGTTTAGATAAAGCTTGATAGCTTTTTATTTCTTTTTTACAAATTTGACAAATCATAATAAAATACCTTTAATTATATTTCTACCACTTCCAACTGTAACTCGTCCTCAGTTGTACGAGCGCAATGCTCTAGTCGATACACCTTCCTTTTCAGACTTGGCACGGTATTGCCTGCTATCCATTGCTGGACCGTAGGTTCTCTTAGAAAGCTACTTCGTCTTTTGTAATATCATTATCCAGTTGTAACTTTTGAATGATAGTCTTATTCAACTTTTACCGTTAGCCACTATTAAGTGACACCCTTGAGTAATAAGGTTCAATAGAAATGAGCAAAATTATTTACCCGAGTTATGGAAGACTGTTCCATCTGGCATTAAGTGTAGAGGATCTTTATAAAGCTCAAAGCCATAAAAAGGTCCTGAACGATTTAAAGGCCTAACAGAAAAGTCTACTAGTTCTTTTGTCATAAGACACCTCCTTATAATGATTTTATCTCTCGTATTAATTCTTGAGTTTTAATTATTGGAATTTCTGGAGAATAAATCTTACGATAATATCCCATAGTTAGATCTTCTATGAAAGTATTAA
>Ga0209607_1003858_pt1 | contig 11356 bp, 10 predicted proteins | sample AD_UKC117_MetaG_FD_184413 | JGI IMG/M metagenome (GOLD analysis project Ga0209607, IMG submission 184413) | Active sludge microbial communities of municipal wastewater-treating anaerobic digesters from Hong Kong - AD_UKC117_MetaG (SPAdes)... | ecosystem: Engineered > Bioreactor > Anaerobic >... | reverse complement strand
CGCCGGTCTGGTGGCCCGCAGAATTGTAACGTACAAAAAGCCGGGAGAGAAGGTGACCCTCCGTGACCAGCTCGGATTCATCCGGTTCGGTTCCCGGGTCGACCTGTTGCTGCCCATGACATCCGTAGTAAAAGTGGAACTGGGACAGAAGGTGCAGGGCGGACAAACCCTGATTGCAGCGCTCCGCCAGGAATAATTTTATACATTCGAAGTATGAAGAGGCTTTTTGGCTTTGTTCCTAATCTGATCACCCTTCTGAACCTCACCTCAGGGGTGCTGGCGGTGATTTTTGCCCTGGAGGGGAGCCTGACCCATGCCGGGATACTCATCCTTATGGCTGGAATATTTGATTTTCTGGATGGTTTCTCGGCGCGGCTGCTGAAGGCTTATTCCCCCTTGGGTAAGGAGCTGGACTCGCTGGCCGATGTGGTTTCCTTTGGTGTAGCCCCCGGAATGATCGCTTTTGTACTCATGAAAAAGGCGCTCCCCGGGATGAACCTTCCCCTGCACATCCTCCCGGGCCACCTGTGGAGCTGGCTGCTCCTTCTCTCGCCATTAATGATCCCTGCCTTCTCTGCGCTGCGGCTCGCTAAATTCAATATCGATTCCCGGCAGAGCGTCAACTTCATCGGCATGCCCACCCCCGCCAATGCCATCCTCTGGGCCTCCTTCGCCCTCATCGCCGGCATTGACAAATCTAGCGAAGTCCCCATGCTGCTCTTTACCAGCAGCAACCTGCTGGTGACCGCGGTGATCACCTCCCTGCTCCTCGTGTCGGAACTGCCCATGTTCAGTCTGAAATTCAGCGGTCTCTCCGTGAGAGAAAACTGGTACCGCTATATCTTCCTGCTGACCGCCCTCCTGCTCCTCCTCTTTCTGAAACTCTACGGACTGCCTGTCATCATCCTCCTTTATATCGCCATGTCAGTGGCCTTTTACCTCCTGAAAATAGACCTCTGACTCCCGACTCCAGATTTCGGATTTCGGATTCCCACATTCCAGATTCCAGATTCCAGATTCCAGACTCAAGACTCAAGATTCCCACATTCAAGACTCCCGACTCCCGACTCCAGATTATCTATCAGACAAGTCCAGCTCCCCGAGGCTGCTTTGGATTAATTTGATTTCGGTATAGGAGAGATCGCTGCCCAGAGCTTCCCTGGCTTCTGCGAGGGTAGCGTGCCGGTTGCTGCTCAGCCAGCGGGCCACTTTTCTGATTTTCTCCTCCGGAACCACCTCTGACAGGCTGAGCTCCCCTGCGAGGACCAACGCGGCCAGATGGCTTTCAATGGTGTAATGGGAGAGATCCCGTTCCAGGGCAATCTTGCGTGCCGACTTCCCCTGCCTGAACATCTCCAGGGTGACCTGCCGGGTATTCTTCTTTTTGGGGGCTTCCACGAATACGGATCCTGTATCGCCTGCGTCGATGCCGTTTTCCTGGCAATAGTGAAGGATCAGGGTGATGAGTTCTGCTCCGAAGCGCTTCACCTTGGTTTTGCCCAAGCCTTTGATGTTTTCGAGTTGTTTGCGGGTGACGGGCAGGTCGGTAAGGATTTGCTGGAGGGATTTCTGTGGCAGGATGCGGTAAGGCTGGACGCCATTTTCCTCTGCCTTTTCGGTGCGCCAGCCATTAAGGAGCTTGTAGAGCCGGGGGTGAAGCTGCACGGCTCCGGTTTTGGCCGGGCGGGCCACCAGTCCCCTCAGATAGCGGGGCGTGTCGAGGGCTGCCAGCGCCCTGGCTTTGAGTAACCCCTCCACTGAGAAATCATTCTGGGTTACACGCAGGGATTCCAGAAAGAGATGGAGCGTTTCGGAGATCCGTACTGTCGATTCCGAATAGCCTTCTTTACCTCGCGGTTGTCGGTTTCCAGGGTAGCCTCCTCCAGTGGTGGTACCACCAGCAACTGGCAGTGGCTGGTGAACCACTCTCCGGCTTTGGAGAGCCGCTCCCTGAACCAGGGATCTTCGCTTCCGCGCTTTTCAATGCTTACCAGACTCCTGACCTGGCTCAGAAACCGCTCCGCCACGGGGGCCAGTTCCTCTCTGATCCTGGTCTCGGCCAGCAGGAGCTGCTCCCTGAGGTTGCCCGAAAGGGTCTCCCGGTTTTCGACACACAGTTTCTGGGTGTAGCGGAGGTTCCGCAGCAGAGGGCCCATGTCGAACAGTTCTTCGAGCAGGCTGATCAGGTATGCCCCACTGGCCTTCTCGAGGTCGGCTTCTCCTGGAGCGTGGTTTTCGGCTTCACGGGTAAAAGCCAGGACCGTGTTGTCGGTTTTTATAGCCGACCGGGTGAGCTGGGAGCCCAGGACCAGCCCCTCGAGGGAGCGGCAGCGGCTTAAGGCGACGTAAACCTGTCCATGGGCAAAACTGGCTTTGGCGTCGATGATGGCCTTGTCGAAGGTGAGCCCCTGGCTTTTATGGATGGTGATGGCCCAGGCCAGCTTCAGGGGCAACTGGCGGAAACTGCCGATCTCCTCCTCGATGATTTCGCGGGTCTCCTCGTGCAGGGAGTAGCGCATGTTGGCCCATTCGGCCGGTTCCACCTCCAGCGGTTCAGCTTCTCCCGTGCAGGAGACTTCCACCCTGTCGGCACTGATGGCCGTGATGCGGCCGATTTTTCCGTTGTACCACCTTTTCTCGGGCTGGATATCATTCTTGATGAACATCACCTGGGCGCCCTCCCTGAGGCGGAGTTCAGGTTCCGTGGGCCAGGAGAGTTCCGGAAAATCACCTTTCACCTCCGCGGAGAAACGAAATGTTTCCCCGGGAAGCTGCTCCAGTTTGGTTTCATTGAGCTGACGGGCCTGCCAGTTATGGGTGACCAGGGTGATCCATCCTTCCCCGTCGGGGGGGTCAAAGCCGGGCTCATACCTCTGATTGAGGGTTTCAAGGGTGTCATCATCGACCATGTTCTCTCTGATGCGGTTCAGCAGTTCAATGAAACGCAGGTTGCTTTGGCGGAAGATCTGTTTCAGCTCGATGGTGATAAAGCGGGCATCGCGCAGAGCCAGGCTGCTGAAAAAATAAGGGGAATCATAGAAGCGGCGCAGGATCTCCCATTCCTGTTCCTTGGCCACAGGAGCCAACTGCTGCAGATCGCCGATCATCAGGATCTGTACTCCGCCGAAGGGTTTGAACCGGTTGCGAAAACGGCGCAGGACCCTGTCCATGGCATCCAGCAGGTCGGCCCTGACCATGCTGATCTCATCAATGACCAGCAGATCGAGGCTTTTAAAGATGGAGATCTTCTCGCGATGGTACCGCTGTACAGGCTCCTCCCGGCGTTCGCCCTCTGCTGAAACTGCAGGCCGCTCCACCCCGGGAAGGAACCCGGGAACCTGGGGCCCCAGGCTGAATTGAAAAAAGGAATGGATGGTGACGCCTCCTGCGTTGATGGCGGCGACTCCCGTGGGGGCAACCACCACCATCCGCTTTGGCGACTCCTGGCGCAACTGGTGCAGAAAGGTAGTCTTGCCCGTTCCTGCTTTTCCGGTCAGGAAAATATTCTCCCCTGTGTTTCTGAGAAATGCACGGGCCAGCTCAAGCTGGGGATTGGTGTCGAGGTCCATTTGCTCTTCCGTATAAAGAGGCTAAGTTAACCAAATTCCCCTGAATACCTGACATGTTCTTTCCCCTTCAATCCTCCACCCCGAAAAAGGTTAAAGGGATCTCTTCCCGGTGCCTGACAGGGAGATTTGGATGGTTCCGATGGAAGATGCCGTTGGAAGGTTGCGTCGGATATCGCCCGGGACCTCCGGAGCTATTTTAGTTTGGCCAGTGCCTCTTTGATGCGGGTAAGGGCCGTGACCAGTTGTTCTTCGGAGGCGGCATAGCTAAGCCGGAAGCAGCCCGGGGCACCAAAGGCATCGCCGGAGACTACGCCGACATGTCCCTTGCTCAGAATGTAAAAACAGAGGTCGTCGGAATGGCGGATGACCATTTCCCCGTCGCTCTTGCCGAAATAGGCCGAACATTCAGGGAAAACATAAAAAGCGCCTTCGGGTTTGCTGGTTTTCAGGCCCGGGATTCCGGCCATCATGGAAAGAACCAGGTCGCGCCGTTTTTCGAACTGGGCCACCATTCTGCGCACTTCGGTACCATCGTGGTTGAAAGCAGCCACAGAGGCGATCTGGGCCACCGAATTGGGCCCCGAGGTGAACTGTCCCTGCAGCTTGTTACAGGCCTTGGCGATCCACAGGGGCCCCGCCATGAAACCGATGCGGTAGCCCGTCATGGCATATGATTTGGAGACCCCGTTGATAATGACCACACGATCCCTGATCTCAGGGAACTGGGCCAGCGAGGCAAACTGCTTTCCGTAAATGATATGCTCATAGATCTCATCCGATATGATGATGATCTGCGGATGACGTGCAAAAATGGCAGCAAAGGCCTTCAGCTCCTCATAACTGTACACGCTTCCGGTAGGGTTGCTCGGACTGCTGAAGAGGAAGGCTTTGGTTTTTGGGGTAATGGCGGCTTCCAGCTGTGCCGGGGTGATCTTAAAGTCATTTTCCACCGTGGTGTCGATGACCACGTTCACCCCCTCGGAATAGCTCACCAGGTCGACATAGGTGACCCAGTAGGGCGCGGGAACAATGACTTCATCACCTTTGTCGACCACCACCTGCAGCACATTGGCCAGGGCATGTTTGGCCCCGTTGGAAACCACAATCTGCGCAGGTTCGTAGTCGAGACCGTTCTCCCGTTTCAACTTGCCGGCAATGGCTTTGAGTAACTCAGGATAACCCGGAACCGGGGAATAATAGGAGTAGTTGTCGTCGATGGCTTTCTTGGCTGCTTCCTTGATGAAATCAGGGGTGTGAAAATCGGGTTCTCCTACACCCAGGCTGATCACATCAATGCCCTGGGCCTTGAGTTCCCTGCTCTTCTGTGCCACCGCCAGCGTGGCCGATTCCGAAAGCCGGTTGATCCGTTCTGCTGCCTTTGTCATGTCGTCTGGTTTTTTGATGTTCTGTATCGGTTGCAAGATATAAAAATAGTTATTCAATGCGGGAAAATATGATCAAAGTGATCAGATGAAGTTAAAAAGACTGACGATTTGTTAAGGATGGGTTAATCGAAGAGGGTCTCATCGCGGATGAGCATCAGGATGGCCGAATGGGGGAGGATGAAATACTTTTCCTTCCGGAATTCGATTTCGTAGCCGCTTTTATTGAGATAAACGGCCATGTCGCCCACCCGTGCCTGCAGGGGCACATATTTGACCGCCTCCCGTTTTTCCTTCCAGGGTTCATCTTCGTCGGTCATGGCAGGGATAGGGTAGCCCGGTCCCACGCGGACCACATAGCCGCTCAGGACTTTTTCGTTTTCCTGGACGGTAGGTGGGAGAAGCAGTCCGGAGCTGGTTTTCTGGGCCGGGTTTTTGGGTTTGATCAGTACCCGGTCGCCCACCATGATGATCTTGTCGAGGTCTTTTTCGTCTATATTAAGGGACATGTGGTTCTGGATAAGGGTATATATCAGGTGAGGTGATATTCCTGGTTGGCGTCGGTGAGGACCTCAAAGCCTGTGGGGGTGACCAGGACGGTATGTTCAAATTGTGCTGAGAGTTTACGGTCTGACGTGCGGGCGGTCCAGCCGTCCTTACGGTCGATGACGGTGGTGGGTCTACCCTGGTTGATCATGGGTTCTATAGTAAAGATCATTCCCGGCCGCATCAAAGGGCCGCTGTTCCGGCGGGCGGCATGGTCGACCTGGGGCTCTTCATGGAACTCCACGCCCACGCCGTGGCCGCAAAACTCATAGACAACGCTGAACCCCTGTGAACGGGCATATCTGCTGATCACAAACCCGATGTTGCCAAAGTAATTGCCGGGCCGCACTTGCTGAATTCCCAGGTCAAGGCAATGTCGGGTGGTGTCGACCAGTTTCCGGGCCAGTGGGGTGATCTCCCCTATGGTGTACATCCGCGAGGTGTCGCCATAAAATCCTTCCAGAATGGTGGTGACGTCAATATTCAGAATATCCCCTTCTTTAAGCACCACATGTGGTGAAGGAATACCATGACATACTACCTCATTGGGGGAAATACAGCTCGAAGCCGGAAAACCGTTGTAGCCTTTGGTGGCAGGCACTGCTCCGTGGTCCCTGATGAACTCCTCAATTCTCTGGTCCAGCCATTCTGTGGTCACCCCGGCCTTCACCAGGGGAGCAATATAGTCCAGGGTTTGCGCCGCCAGCCGGCTGCTTCGCCGTATGCCTTCAATTTGCCCGGGTGATTTTATGAGAATATCATCCATTGCTTCAAATTTGTGCAAAATTGGCGAAATGATCCTGCATTTCAAAACCGAAAGGTATTTTTGCCGGAAAGATTAATGTCAGTCAGTGATGAAGCATTTGAACCATCTGAAAGCACAGTCTTTCCATATCAACCGGTTCGGGGAGGTCTCTACGCCCTTCCTTTTCTGGTACATGCAGGAGATTGCCTGGGAGCATGCCCGTGTGCTGGGATTCGGATTTGAGGACCTTCGCGAGGACCAGCTTTTCTGGGTCCTTTCGCGCTTTTACGTCAAAGTGGGTCGCCGGCCCCGCTGGACCGAGGAGTTCACCCTGGAGACCTGGTCACGTGGTACCGACGGCTTTTATGCCTACCGTGATTTCCGTTTTGTGGACCCTGAAGGGAAAGAGATCATCACCGCCACCAGCAGCTGGCTGGTCCTCAACCTTCACACCCGCCGCATCCAGAGGTTGTCTTTACTGACCGGATTCCCTGACTATTCCGAAAGCCTGGTGGGCTTCAACCCCGGGAAAGTGGCCTCACCCGTCACCAGTGAGACACCAGAATTCTTCCCCGTCCTTTTCAATGAGATAGACATCAACCAGCATTTCAATACCGGCCGATACCTCGAACGGATCAACAACAGCTACTCCTTTGAATTTCACCGCACCCACACCCTGAAGGAGATGGAAGTCAATTTCCTGAAGGAGGGACTTCCCGACGACCGCCTGGCTGTTCGCCAGCAACGGCTCACCCCTTCAGAACATCTCTGCAGCATTATCCGCGAAAGCGACGGCACCGACCTCATCCGTGCCCGCCTCGTCTGGGAACCCAAAGCATAACCGATCCTATGGTTGCATTCTGATATCCTGACATTCCAGATTCCAGACTCCTCATTCCAGACTCAGGATTCCAGATTCCAGATTCCTGACTCAAGATTCCAGACTCCAGACTCCAGATTCCTCATTCCAGATTCCAGATTCCTGACTCAAGATTCCTGTCTTGTTTGCATCAGTTCCAGCACCTGGTTTACTTTCTCCTCCAGGGTGAGGTTCCCGTCGATCCAGTGAATGATGGTGCCTTCCCGTTCCATTTTCCGGAACCAGGTCATCTGCCGCTTGGCGAACTGGTGAATGGCGATGTTGAGTTTTTGGATCATCTCCTGCCGGGTCAGTTCCCCGGTCAGATAGAGGGTGATGAATTTGTACTCCAGTCCGTAATAGGTGAGGGCTTCAGGAGCGATTCCTGAACGGAGCAATCCTCCCACCTCTTCGATCATCCCTTGGTTCAGGCGTTGGTGCAGCCGCTCTGTGATTCTCTTCCTGCGGGTTTCCACGTCAAAATGGAGGGCCACGATAAGGGGACTAAGGGACTGAGAGACTAAGGGACTAAGGGACTGAGAGACTAAGGGACTAAGGGACTGAGAGACTAAGGGACTAAGGGACTGAGAGACTAAGGGACTAAGGGACTGAGAGACTAAGGGACTTAGAGACTGAGAGACAGTGGGACTGAGAGAGGGAGAGGCTCCATCTGGAAGGGATTGGCATTCAGATGGAATCGTGTTGATGTTCAGGTTCTGATAGTAATCCTCAATTTCAATGGCTCTTATCGCCCTTTTCGTGTTGACAATATCGGTGATGTTGTGGAGGCTGGATTTGTATGTTTTAAGGATAGTGGTGAGTTCTTCCAGCGATTTTTCTTTCAGTTCTGCCCTAAGCGTCTCGTTGACCGGTACCTCGATAAGCCGGTAATCCCTGAGGACTGCTTCGATATACAATCCGCTTCCTCCGCAAAGCACCGGGAATTTACCCCGTGCACGGAGGTCGGCCATCACCTTCTGAAAATCGCGCTTGAATTCAAATACATTGTACTGGTATCCCGCATCGACAATATCGATAAGGTGCACGGGGATCCTGGTGCCCTCCACCACATAATCATCCAGGTCTTTCCCGGTGCCGATATCCATGCCCCTGTAAACCTGCCGCGAGTCGGCTGAAATCACCTCTCCACCCAACCTGAAGGCCAGGTGGGCGGCCAGAGCCGTCTTGCCCGTGGCCGTAGGCCCGGTCACCGCGAGTATATTATACTTGATGGATCCATCTTTTTTCAGATGGATTTTATTATCAATTTCATTTGAAGTACTCATTACTTAAAATACAGATCCAAGAAATTTTCAATTTTCATTTCAATATCTTCCCGTATAATTTTCCTGAGTAATCCCAAGGGTCAATTTTCATTTCCATGCACTGGAACGGTAGTCACTCTTCAACGCACATTTCAATTACTTCTTTTAGATTACCCAGAGCTTCCTCGATGGTTTTTCCATAGGAATGACATCCTTTATAAACCGGACAGCTTACTATGTAGATTTCATCTTCGTCCTGCTCAATTACAACAGGGAGATGTAAAACTTCTTTTTCTTTTGTCATGTGAAGTTCTTTTTTCTCAGAAAAACTCAATCATCTTCTGTTGTGCTAATATAGAAAAAAAACGCACTATTTTTACCCTAAAAAGCGATGCTCAAGGAAGCGTGTGTAGAAACCCTGGAGGAGGCCCTGCTGGCGGAAGCCCGGGGGGCTGACCGGATAGAACTCTGTTCCCGGTTGGATCTTGACGGTCTCACTCCCTCTCCTGAACTGATCAGGGAGGTGTGTTCGCGGTTAAAGATCCCGGTGATGGTGATGATCAGGCCCAGGGAAGGAGATTTTGTCTATTCTGAAGGAGAAATTGCCGTAATGCTTGGGGAGATCGACAGGGCCAAAGCCCTGGGGGCTGCCGGCGTGGTCTTCGGGGTGCTGACCCCTGAAAATCAGGTGGCCCTGGATCAATGTAGTCTTTTGGCGGAACGGGCCTTTCCCTTGCCGGTTACCTTCCACAAAGCCATTGACACTCTGGCGGATCCTGCTGAAGGGATTCGGCAACTGCTGGCATGCGGCGGTATTACCAGGGTGCTTACTTCGGGGGGAAAGACTACAGCCCGGGAAGGTGCCGCAAAAATCAGGGAGATGATGGAAATAGCAGGGGACCAAATCATTATACTGGTGGCAGGAAAAGTTACCGGTGATAATGTGGAGGAGATCAGAGCGCTCACCGGAGCCCCTGAATTTCACGGCCGCCGCATCGTTGGAAATCTATCATAATCAGAATATCTCCGGGAAGATGGATATCAAAAACCTTAATCGTTATGCCTTGATTCTGGCTATTGGCATTATCACGATTCTGCTCTTGTATAAAGCTGTGCACATCCCTATTCTGAAAGACGAGTGGGAAACACCGGTAAAGTATATTAACCACAGCGTGTGGGACATTATGATGTATACCTCAAATTCCCCTAATAATCACATATTAAATACGTTACTGGTTAAGTTGTTTGTATTTGTCTTTGGATCACGGGATCAACTCATTCTGCGCCTTCCCAATATCTTGTCTTTTTTAATCTATGGTATCGCTGTTTTCCGGATCAACAGAGTCGTGTTAAAGGAAGATTCTTACTTTTTTATTCCAGCTTCCCTTTTTTTTATGGTCAATCCCTATTTGCTCGATTTTTTCGGGTTATGCAGGGGATATGGACTATCCAGCTCCCTGGCACTGTTGTCAGTCAGCTTTATGGTTTCGGGATATTTTTATCAAAAGGAGCGTTCAGTTTGGGCAGCTTTGGGGCTGTCGCTGCTTGCTTCTTATGCCAATTTTACATTATTGGTGTTTTGGGGTGCTGTTACCCTAATGGCCTGGTTTTATTTCATGATTAAGGAGGGGGGAAACCTCAGGAAATTAATACGACCTACCCTGGTGATTCTGGTCGTGAATTTATTGTATCTGGCACTTATAGCAACTCCTATCCTGAAAATGCAGAGTACTGATGAATTCAGGTTCTGGACCTCAAAAGGGTTTTATTATGACACGATTTATCCGCTGATAGAATATTCCAGGAGCGGAAGACATATGATTTTTGAGAAGTCTCACATCTATTCCGTGGTGATTTTCGGAATCATACTGGCCAACCTCATCTACATCCTGATCAGGCTCAGAAAATCAGGATGGAGCCGCAATTACCTGTATCATCCTGCTTTTGTAACAACTGCCATCCTGCTCCTGACAGCCCTGGTCAACATCGTGCAATGCATGCTCCTCCATACACCGAATCTGCATGGAAGAACGGCTTTGTTTTTCTACCCTTTGTTTATCTCTGTATTTGCTTCATTTTTAGGATGGTTAAATCACTTCAAAGGGAGTTTGGTTAAGCCCGCACTGGCATCAGTTCTTGCCATCCTGGCTGTTTTTCATCTGGCCGACAGTTTCCGGCTCAACTGGGCCCGTGATAATTTCTTTGATGTCAATACCTTCGATGTGGTCAGATATATAGATGAACAGTACCAGGTGAAACCGGTTTCTCTCAAAACAAGTTGGTTGTTTTATCATTCATTTGATTATTACCGGTATATCGACAAATACCCATGGCTTGAACTGAAGGAATACGATGAGTCGGTAAACATAAATACTGACGCAAAATTTTATTATGTTCCAGCAGCAGATGCCGAAAAGCTGATACCCACCTACGAGGTGGTGTATAAGCCTGATAATGAAAGGTGGTTGCTGATGCGCAAAAAGTAATCTGCGCCCAGTTTGAATGAAGGAGAGGCATTCAGCGTTTCTGACTCAGGGGCATTAAAAGGTTACTTTTTTTTCAGGTCTTCAAACTGAAATTCGAAGCCGTCGAGGGGGGTGCGGGCCGGGGCCAGAACCACCCTGTGCTGGCTGTCAAGCAGGAAAGCAGAAGGGTAGGAGCGGACTTTATACAATTTCCCCGCCTCAAGCCCGGGGGTGTCGGTGACCACGATCCCTGGCACCTGATGACGGCTCATAAATTCCATCACATTGATCCGGGAGGAGGGGGAGGCGACCACTACCACCTGCACATCCTTTCCAGTTTTCTCCACCAGAGTTTTGAGGTATTTCACCTGCTCCTGGCAAACCGGGATTTCCAGGTCGGCAAAAAGGAGGTACAAATAGGAGCTGGTATTGCTCCTGGTGCACCAGGTGCGATCCTCTCCTGAGGGAAGACAAATTTCAGGAGCAGTGATGCCGGGTTGCAGAAAAGTGATTTTCTCTGAAACC
>Ga0209607_1003855_pt1 | contig 11367 bp, 3 predicted proteins | sample AD_UKC117_MetaG_FD_184413 | JGI IMG/M metagenome (GOLD analysis project Ga0209607, IMG submission 184413) | Active sludge microbial communities of municipal wastewater-treating anaerobic digesters from Hong Kong - AD_UKC117_MetaG (SPAdes)... | ecosystem: Engineered > Bioreactor > Anaerobic >... | reverse complement strand
TTTAGGGTAGTCCTTTAATAAAATGTAAGTTTCGCCGATGGCATTCAAGGCAGCTTCACATTCCAAATTATTTGCTTTTGCAATCTGTAATGCTTTAAATGCCATTTCAAGCGCCTTAGATAAGTTTCCTATTTGTTCCATAGTAATACTCATATACCCTAAGGCCAATATTTCTCCTTCCGGATAATTAATTTGCTGAGCGGATTTCAAAGCCTGCTGTCCATAATAAATTGAAGAGTCCGTATTTCCCAAACGATACAATAAGCATAAAAATGCCTGGGCTTTAATCCGGCTTGTATCGTCTTTGGCAATGGCCATTTGTTGATGCAGGCTATCAATCGCCTCCCTGGTTTGAGTGAATCCGACACACCCTATCAAAGAAAGAAATACGATTGTTATGAATTTCTCTACCATTATTCTGATTAAACTGGCAATTGTATAATAAACTCACTCCCTTCACCTTCTTTTGTGTCCATTTTCAACTTACCACCATGCGCTTTCACGATGTCATAAGCCAGGCTGAGTCCTAATCCCGTCCCTTGCCCGGTCGGCTTGGTGGTGAAGAACGGCTGGAAGATCTTGTCTTTGATGGAGTCAGGGATACCGGGTCCGTTGTCGGTAATGCGAATTTCAATATGTTCATTTAGCTGTTTGGTTGACACAGATATGATTGGATTCTTCTCATTCTGAACGGCCTGAAATGCATTATTAATGATATTCAGAATAACCCGGCCGATGTCCTGAGGAACGACATTTAATTTGGGCAAGGACTCATCCAGTTCCAGCTTATACGATGCATTAAAACTTTTATCCTTTGCCCGCAATCCGTGATAAGCCAATCGCAAATATTCATCACACAACGCATTGATATCCGTAAGCTCTTTTTCTCCACTGCTGGTACGAGAATGCTGCAGCATACTTTTCACAATGGCTTCCGCACGCTTGCCATGCTGATTGATCTTCTCTGAATTTTCTTTAATATCCTTAGATAAGGAAATGGCATCATCGATTTTGCCCGCCTTTAATTCTTCTTCCAATTCCTCGGATAATTCCTGATTGACTTCAGAAAAATTATTCACAAAATTCAGTGGGTTCTGAATCTCGTGCGCGATGCCGGCCGTGAGTTCTCCCAGGCTGGCCATTTTTTCAGAATGGATGAGCTGGGATTGGGTGGCTTTTAATTCGGTATAAGCCTTTTCAATTTCACGGGCTTGGGCCAGTTCACGATCCTTATTGCGTTCCCGCTCCATCCGCAGCACACGTTCCCTTTGATATCGATGGATGAAGAATAAGCCGATCAGGAATAAAATTGCATAGAGGGCGTAAGCCCACCAGGTTTTCCACCACGGAGGCTGGATAATCAAGGGAAACTGTTTCTCAGTCCAGATACCATAAGCGTTGGCGGCCTTTACTTTAAAAAGGTAATTATTCGGAGGCAAACTATAGTAAATGGCTTGCTGTTCCTTACCGGCATTCCTCCAGTGTGCATCGTATCCCTCCAGGAAATAAAATTGCTGGTTTTCTTGCGGATTGCAATAATCAACGGATAAGAAATCGATGGAAAAAGTGCTCTGGTTAAAATCCAGTTGAACGGGTTTGCCCTGATTCATGAATTCCCTGTCCTGCTTTTCCGTCCGGGAATCTCCGGAGTCCAGAATGTGAAATCCCGAAAAAGTGATTTGAGGCGGTAACGTTTGAATTTTAAAGTCGGAGGGATAAAAGGCATAATAGCCATTGCGCTCTCCGAAGTACAATTTGTTGTCATGACCAACGTATGCCGCATGAGAATTTAACTTACTGCCGTCAACACCGTAATTTTTTCCAAAAATCTTGAACTCCGTTCGACTGGAATCCATTCGTACAATTCCTTCCCCGGTACCTAGCCACAGATAATGATCCCGATCTTCTATTATTGAGTTTACTTCTGAAACAATTGTATTCCCTCCGCGATCTGCATACCTGAAATAAGAATCCGATTGGGGGTCGTATTGATAAAGTCCATCGGTGGATCCGGCCCAGATTGTTCCTATGGAATCTTCAAAAATCACTATTACCCGGAAGGCATCCAGGTATTTTTTAAAAGTCCCCTTGACCGGATCAAACAAATAAAGTCCTCCTCCTCCGGCGGTACCCACCCAATATCGGTTGTCCCTGTCTTTTAGCAAGGCATTGATGAAATTGATGCCAAAAAAGGAATTCAAATCCATCGGGTTTATATAGTACCTGGTAATCTTACCGCTCTCCGGATTAAATAGATTGAGTCCGTTAAACGTACCCAGCCAGATTTGCTGTGCAGATTCAATATAAACCTGAAAAATAAAAGGATTGGTGAGCGAATCCCGCTCTGGTCCTCTGCCAAAATAATGGGTATATGCATCCGTTTGGGTATTTAACCGGATCAGGCCGCTGCTTGCAACCACCCATAATTCCTTCTGATAAGGTTGTATTTGTGAAACATACCGATACGGTTCCTGGATTTGAGTTAATTCTGCTTTGATCCGATTTATCAATTCTTTGCGAGGATCATTTTGGACAAATAGTTCATCAGATGCAATCCATAATGCACCGTTTGGCCAATCGTAAAATCCGTGTACCCATTCCACACCGGAAGTCTTAAAATGTGGGATCATCTTCTGGTGAGGGTCAACCCGGAATAGTTCACCGCTCAAAGAACTGATCCATAGCACACCTTCTCGAGAGGTATACGCTTTCCAGGTAGTCCTGGCAGAATAGCCATTTTCACGTGTTTCGGATTCCAGATGATGGACCTGCATTTCTGCGGGATCGTAATAGTTCAGCCCGGATTCGGAGGTTCCAATCCAAAATCCTCCTTCCGTATCTTCCCGGATAAATGTGATAAAGTCAGTGCTTTCAAACTTTTTGTTGAGCGGTGGACGGCTTAAATTTTCCGGATGATCCGGATCGATGGGATGTCGGGTTATCACCCCGGTCGACCGGTCCAGGGAATGCAGGCCATCACCTGCCGTGCCAATCCAGAAGATACCCTTATGGTCCTCAAATAATGTGGTGACTTTGTTGTTGATCAGAGCATGTTCATCCTGAATATTAGCTTTGTAACGGGTAAAAGTCCCGGTTGTCTTATCCAAGCGGTTCAGTCCTCCCAAAGAAAAATCCGGCTCACCGTACACGGTGCCGGTTCCTGCCCAGAGGGTGCCCTGCGAATCTTCGAAGAGCGTCCCGACTACATTATAACTGAGACTGGTCGAATCTCCGGCAATGGTATGAAAGTGGGTAAACGTCAGACTGGCCGGGTCCAGCCGGTCCAATCCGTTGTTAGTGCCTAACCAGAGTATTCCATCCCGGTCTCCCAAAATCGTAAGGATGTGATCGGATGCCGGGCTGTTCACCTCATTGGTATCGGAGTGAAAATGGGAGAAAATTCCGGTTTCCGGATCCAGACAGTCCAATCCGCTCCCAATGGTCCCGATCCAGATCCGGCCATCAGGGCCGGCATAAACGGCATCAAGCTGATCGCTGGACATGGAGTTCGGTTCAAAAGGGCTGTAACGGTACGATTTCATTTCGTGTCCATCGTAACTAAAAAGACCTGCTTTGGTCGAAAACCACATTTTACCATCCGGAGCCTGCGAAATTCCCGTCACGTGCTGAAAGGCCCTACCCTGCGGTGGTACGACCTCTTCAAATTGATTGCCCTGCGCCGGAAGAATTTGGGTAAAGATCATCAGGATCAGAGACAGACGCCAGCCTATTGTTTTTTCCATTCGATTCATAGTCACCTTATGTATTCCGGATAGGTTCATCATTGCTTTGATCATTAAAACTGATCAACCGATTGGTAAACAGATAATAAACTCGGTTTCACCCTCGCTACGCTTAAGTTTGATTTCACCTCCATGTGCCTTCACGAAATCATAGGCCAGACTCAAACCCAATCCCGTTCCCTGCCCAGTGGGCTTGGTCGTGAAGAATGGCTGGAAGATCTTGTCCCTGATACTGTCCGGGATTCCGGGACCATTGTCTGTGATACGTATTTCCAGTTGGTTTTTCAACTGTTTGGTTGATAAGGTCAAGACCGGGTTTTCCATACCATGCATTGCCTGAAATCCATTATTGATTACATTCAGAATAACACGTCCAATATCTTGCGGAACCACTTTAATTTTTGGCAAACCGGCATCAAAATCTGTTTTAAGTAGGGCATTGAAGGACTTATCCCTGGCACGCATCCCATGATAGGCCAGTCGTAAATATTCATCGCAAAGTACATTGATATCCGTAAGCTCCTTTTCTCCACTGCTGGTACGGGAATGCTGCAGCATGCTTTTTACAATAGCATCCGCCCGCTTGCCATGCTCGTTGATCTTTTTCGAATTTTCTTTTAAATCCTTCGACAACAAAATCGCATCATTGATTTTACCTGCTATTAATTCTTCCTCCAATTCCCCGGATAATTCCTGATTGATTTCGGAAAAATTATTCACAAAATTTAAAGGATTCTGAATTTCGTGGGCGATACCGGCAGTGAGTTCGCCCAACGAGGCCATTTTTTCGGACTGGATGAGCTGGGCCTGAGTGGATCTTAAATGGTCCAGCGTTTGTTCAAGATGAATATTCGTCCTTTTACGCTGCGTATTATTCCGGTAGAGAAAAACGGATAATCCAATCAATGCCAGCAGACCCGTCACCAAATAATTAAGCCGTTGTCGATTTTTAGATGCAATTATTGCAGCTTCTGACTTTCGAGCCTTTTCCTGAGCGTTCACCAGGGTTTCCTGCAGTGCTTTAATTTTGTTGGGACCGTACAATACTTCGTTAATTTCATCGAAAATTTTCCGGTAATAAAGCGCCTTTTCCAGATTAATAGGGTCATATACCATTGCCAGTAATTCACTTGACTCCCTTATTAATTTTCCATAGTTTGACCGTTGAGCATGTTGAAGAGCACGTTGTCCATAAATGATGCAAGAATCGGGTTTTTGACTATCATAATAATGGGTGGCCAAAAATTGATAGTTCTGGCAAAGCGAATAGGAATCGCTACCATTTTCAAAAAAGTGAGCGCTTTCACGCAGAAAATCCAATCCCTTATCGATTTGACCCATTCGTATCATTAACTCACCATAAAACATCCTGACCGGCGCATACAGTCGGTGGTTCAATTTTGTCTCATCAAAGCTTTTTTGGAGAAACATGAAAGCAGAGTCGTTTTGATTATTGAACATATAAGCCGAACCCAGGTTAAATTGAGTCAGGATCCGCTCGTCGTCTGGGTTAAAACCTACATTCTCAGACCAAAATAATTTTTCTTTTTTCTGGCTTTCGGTCAAATCGTTGAGTTGAATTTTCTGATGGTAAGGAATAGCCCGCTTGTAATAATCTATTGCCCTTTGAAAATCGCCCATTTCCCAAAAGGTATTTCCTAATCCGGTCAGGACGATAGGTACTTCCAGAATCAAATGGTTCTCCTGTGCTATTTCCAATGCTGCAAACCCAATCCGAAGGGCGTCTGCCAAATCACCCTGCGTATGTAAATAAGAGGCCTGGACAGCCATCAATCTTACCTCTCCAGCAGTAAAGGTGATTTTATGAGCCAGCATCCTTGCGCTATCAATCTCTGCGCGTGGATCAGAATCCAGTTGGTAAGCATACCGAATTAAAAGCGCAATTTTCTTTTTAACATCGCTGACCTGCTCAAGTTTGACATGAAGACTATCAATTGACATCAAAGCATTTTGTGCGGTTACCATCCCGCTCAAAATTCCAAAACAAATGGCAATTAGCTGCTTCATACGAATCATAGCTGGATTGGTAATTGTATTATGAAATTACTCCCTTGATTCAATTGTGATTGGACGATAATTTGGCCACCATATCCGTTGATTAAATCATAACTTAGGGACAAGCCCAGGCCTGTTCCCTGACCGGTCGGCTTGGTGGTGAAGAAAGGCTGGAAGATCTTGTCTTTGATGGAGTCAGGGATACCGGGTCCGTTGTCGGAAATTCGAATTTCTATATGTTCATTTAGCTGTTTGGTTGAAACAGATATGATTGGATTCTTCTCATTCTGAACTGCCTGAAATGCATTATTGATGATATTCAGAATAACCCGGCCGATGTTCTGAGGAACGACCTCCACCCCGGGCAATTGGAGATCAAAGTCGGTCTTAAGCTCTGCATTAAACGAATTATCCCTGGCGCGCATCCCATGATAGGCCAGCCGTAAATATTCATCGCATAATGCATTAATATCGGTCAATTCTTTCTCCCCGCTACTGGTTCGGGAATGCTGCAACATGCTTTTTACAATAGCATCCGCCCGCTTGCCATGCTCGTTGATCTTTTCTCCATTTGCCCGAATATCCAGCAATAATTCTTTTTCGAGTACTTCGTCCCTTTCTCCCCTACCCTTTGACCATTCATCCATAATCTCATCAATCAGCTCCCTGTTTACCTCCGAGAAATTATTGACAAAATTCAGTGGATTCTGGATCTCATGGGCGATGCCCGCTGTAAGCTCACCCAGTGAAGCCATTTTTTCAGACTGGATTAATTGGGATTGGGTGGCTTTTAGATTGGATAGGGTATTTTCAAGTATTTTGTTTGATCTTCTTTTTTGCCGGTTATTTCTGATCAGCAATAAACCAATGATGAGAAATATTGCCAACCCGGCCAGCAAGGAATAGGTCCTTACTCTTCCCTGACTTTCTATTTTTTCTTTTTCCAGTTCACGCAGCCGAAGTTGCTCATTCATGGTAAGCTGTTGGAAATCGGACAAATTATCGATTTTCTTATTGTACGCGGAATCCCGGGTGGTAAATGCCAGGCCAAGGTATTTATTAGAGCTGTCGGGTTGCCCTTTGAGAGCATACGCTTCGAATAAATTTTCGTACGCCCGGGTCAAATAATTAACCTCATCTGAAATCTTGGAATTCAATGTCAGTTTTGCAAAATAAAGACTTGAGTCCGCATTTTTTTCAGCAGAATAAAGGTGGAAAAGCCGGTTGGACGATGCCCAAAGAGACCCCTCATTCCCTTTTTCTCTGGAAAGCTCAAAGGCCTGATAATAATATTTCTTAGCCCGGTCATAATCTTTCCTTTTAAAATACACATTTCCGATATTGCAAAGGTTCCATCCGCTGTAGTACAATTCCCCCGAGGATCGGGCCATTGAATCAGACTTGAATCCATAATAAAGTGCAGAATCCGGCTTACCCAGCCTGCTGTAGGTATTTCCCAGGTTCATGTAGGCGCCTTGTGTGCTGCCGGAGTCAACTTGCTCAGCGATACGGATTTCTTCTTTGTAGTGAAATAATTCCTGGTCAATATTGCCAATATTGCCCTGGAGCAAAGCATAGGTATGGTGTGCAAATGCAAGCAATCTCAATCGGTATTCTCTGGCATTCATTCCATAAAATAGCCATCCGCTTTTTTCGGAGGCAGCATTTTCAGTTATATCCAACGCTTCCAGAATGTACTTCAGTGCTTTCCCATATTTGCCATCCTGAGTCAATGAAAAAGCGCATGCAATGGACGCACCGGCAATGTTCAATTGCTTATTATTTTCCCGGGCCAAGGCCAAAGCATGCTCGCCATAATAAACGACTGAATCCAGCTGTTTCTCACTGTAATACTCGCTTAATAGTCTATTCAACAAGCATCTGGCTGAATCGGTGGATACCAGGTTCAATTCATTTCGCAAGCTATCGGGATAGCTTACCTGTGCTTTGGCAAAAAAAGCAATTATCAGAAACGCTGGTATCGCTAAATACTTTTTCATATTCAATAATTACACCGGCAGCCGGACAATAAATTTTGTTCCCTTCCCGCTCTCACTGTCCACTTCAATATCACCTCCATGCGCCTTTACAATATCATAGCTCAAACTCAATCCCAGGCCAGTCCCCTGTCCGGTCGGTTTGGTCGTAAAGAAGGGTTGGAAGATCTTGTCTTTGATGGAGTCCGGGATTCCGGATCCATTGTCCGAAACGCGGATTTCGATGGCGTCGTCAAGCCTTTTTGTGGAAACAGTCACCAGTGGTTTGAACAAAGGGTCTGCCTTCGCCTCCCTGTCCGTACCTTCACTTCGGTCTTGCTCTGCACAGGCCTGAAAAGCATTGTTGATCAGATTAAGCAGTACCCGGCCAATATCCTGAGCCACGACCTCTAATCGAGGCAATTGCCTATCAAAATCGGTATCCAGTTGTGCATTGAAGGACTTATCCTTAGCGCGGAAACCGTGATAAGCCAGACGCAAATACTCGTCGCAAAGTGCATTGATATCCGTATCTACCTTTTGGCCGCTACTGGTCCGACTGTGCTGTAACATACTCCGGACGATGCCTTCGGCACGTTTACCGTGTTGGTTAACTTTTGCTTCATTGTCCAGCAGATCCTGTACGAGATGTTCTATTTCTTCCTGATCATTCCGTTGAATAGCTTCTTTGAGCTCGCTAATCAACTCCTGGTTCACTTCCGAAAAATTGTTGACAAAATTCAGGGGGTTCTGGATCTCATGGGCGATACCCGCGGTAAGCTCTCCCAGTGAAGCCATTTTCTCTGACTGGATCAGTTGCTGCTGCGTCTGCTTCAGATCAACCAAGGTTTTATCAACCTGGTTTTTCGCCACCTCCAGCCGGTTGAAATCTTCGTAGCGTGCATAAGCCGTAGAGAAAGCCTTTGCCAGCAATTGCAGCAAATCGATCTGCTCTCCGGATAACAGAGCCGTATTTCCCACATACAACATGCCCTGACTGAAGGGTAAGAAATGCAAATAGAACCCACCGGAAGGCAACGTATGGAGGTACTCTTCCGTTGACGTATAAATACCCTGATCAACCAAAACATTAGCAAAATCCAGCATAGCCTGATTGTCCCAGTGATCAATCAGCTTTTGCTTTTTCTGCCAATGCAGCAGAATATTGGCCATAGATCCTGGCGTGGAATAAGGCAAATGAAAAGTTGCAATGGCATTACCATCCGGCGTGGAAAGGTAATTATGAATGATTTCATTTTCATCATCCATAATGAAGACCCCACAACGGATGAACGGTACACCTAGCGCCATCAATTCTTTCCAGATCAAGGGGGTAATACGCTCCAGGTCGTCAGCCGTACGCATAGAAGCAATTTCACCCCGTATCCTGTCTAGAGAGGTTTGCCTGATGGCCTCCCAGGTTTGTGCTTCAGCTTTACGTAAATCCTGAAAGCGGGTGTACGTTTGCTCAAAAACACGAGCCATCTTTTCGAAGATGTCGTATGCATAGGCCACCGGCTCGTAAGAAATAAACATGAGGTAACCCTGGGAGAAAAACGCACAATGAATGATCTGAAAGGTGGGGACCGACTGGCCGGAAACGGCCATCTTATCTACAATTTCTTTAAAGACCGGAATCGAATACATGTACTCGTAATGGGCATCCAATACCGCGCCGCGCTGCTCTTCCACAAACAATGATTCCCCGCTGGCAGCAGCTTGAGCAATACGCAGAAATACATCTTCTGAGCTGTTCGTTTTGAAGGGCGGCTGTATGCGGTCTTTACCGCCCATCCAGGCTGTAGCGGCTTTGTGGTCTTCATCCCAGATGTTGAATCCACAGCCGAATACCGGAACGCCCAATCCTTCAACCTGCTGGAAAAGCATAAAGGCAGCATCCTGCAGTTCTTCACTTCGCTGCATGCCTATCGTGCGAGATCGCACTCTTTCCAGTGCCGCTTCAATCTGGGCTTCACGGGCCTGGTCTTCCGCTTTCTGCAAGTCCAAATACCGTTGATATGCCATATGAAAGGTGCGGGCAAACCGGCGAATGACTCCCGTTGTTTCCGCCTCAATGGGTGACTCGGAAAATGCATAAAGGCCCCCGGCAGGAAAGAATGTTGCGAAATAATACTGTTGCGAATCTTCCGTGGCTTGCTCCGGCAAATGGAATTCAGCATCCTTGACCGCCTGATGGTATTTTATCAGATCCGGGATGGTAAAGGTATAGTAGAAATCCTCTTTCTTTTGCCAGGCTTCATAGGCGCCCTGCAAAACGGGATGAATCTCCATGGATTCGTTACCGGATATATTGACTTCATAGCCAGCTTCCGTCCTGGTTGTCGTCCAAACTTCTGCTATTTTTTCTTTTTCACTCAGAATGCCAATACCACAACGGAGTACATTTAATTGCAACCGGTCCAACTCTCTGAACATGACCGCGACGACTTCTTCGAGGCCCGTACTTTTATGCATGGCCATGGATTCTGCCCGAACACGTTCCAGTGCAGCTTCTATCTGGGCTTCCTTCGCCTGGTTTTCCGCCTTTTGCAGGTCCAGAAAGCGGGTGTAAGTCTGTTCGAAGACTTTTCCAAAGCGGAGGAAGATGTCTTTAAATTCTGGCCTTGGTTCAAGCGTAATGAACAATAAATAACCCTGTGAAAAAGGGACTATATTATGCACCTGACGATCAGGTAATTTTATCCCGGCAGTTTCAGCTTGCTTAAAGGATTCATCAAGCACCGGGAATGACCGGAGAAACCGATAGTGGTTTACCATTGCTTTCCCTTTAATATCGTCCACTAAAAATGCTTCCTTATTTTTCCACGCCTTATGTATTTTTTTGTGTTGGTCGTACGTATTTATTGGCAATACAAATGGAGGTTGGATGGAACCAGTCGCATTGCTCATCCATGCTGTTAGATTTTCGTGTGTATGATCCCAGATGTTAAATCCACTGGCAAATGTTTCTATGCCCAATTGTTTGATTTGATCAAAAAGCACGATGGCAGCTTCACTTAATTCATTACTATGGTGCATGGCCATGGTTCGACTGCGTACACGTTCCAATGCCGCTTCTATCTGCGCTTCCTGAGCCTGTGCCTCCGCTTTTTGCAAGTCGAGGAAACGGGTGTACGTCTGTTCGAAGACTTTGGCTAATCGCTGCAGCGTATCCGCTTGTTGTTCGGTCAGCATTTTATCGCCAATCATCACGGACTCGAACATACCGTACTTCATGAATGCCGTACAATTGGTGGCTGATTCTATGGATGTTATGGCTTCTTTGGCGGAGGCAGGAAGATCTTTATACCCACCCAATTCAAAAATCAAATCATCATAACTTTTTTTAAGCTCTCCTTCAAATTTAAACACCTGGTAGGCCTGACCTTCAGCCCATGCTCCATATTGTGCATTGTAGAGGGGATGGTCAAAATAAGGCACAAAATAGCTTTCAGGATAAGCATCGGTCTCAAATCCTGCCAGCCAAAGTTCCATGGACTTGTCTTCCTTATTGAATAAGGTTAATCCGCAGGCAGTTGCATCAAAACCAAGTGCTTTTAATTGCTCAAATATGGTATGGATGACAGACCTCAATTCGTCGCTTTGGTGCATCGCCATCGTGCGAGCCCGGA
>Ga0209607_1003854_pt1 | contig 11367 bp, 6 predicted proteins | sample AD_UKC117_MetaG_FD_184413 | JGI IMG/M metagenome (GOLD analysis project Ga0209607, IMG submission 184413) | Active sludge microbial communities of municipal wastewater-treating anaerobic digesters from Hong Kong - AD_UKC117_MetaG (SPAdes)... | ecosystem: Engineered > Bioreactor > Anaerobic >... | reverse complement strand
GCTGGGGGAGATTCCGGCGGGGTGGGAGGTAAAGCCAGTTCAGCACATTGGGAAAGTCATCACCGGCAAGACGCCCAGCAAGGCTAACCCCGATTTCTATGGGGACGATATGCCCTTCGTGAAGACGCCCGATATGCACGGAAACATGTTCATCCTTGGCACGAGCGAAAAGCTTTCGATTGCGGGTGCAAAATCGCAAGCCAACAAAGCGTTGCCTGCCGGCACGATCTGCGTAAGTTGCATTGGCACAATTGGCGTCGTTTCCATCACGACAGAAGTCTGCCAGACGAATCAGCAAATCAACTCCGTCGTTTTGGAGAACGAAACGAGCCGAGAGTTTCTTTTTCTTCGCCTCCAGGATGCCAAGGCTACTCTCGAAAACCTCGGCGCAAATGGGGCAACGATGGGAAACGTCAACAAGGGGAAGTTCGAAGCATTGGAGATCGAGTGTCCACCTAACGGTCTTTTGGCGAGCTATCACCGCTTGGCCGAGCCGATGTTCGCAGAAATTCTAGGCCTCTCTCGCCAAATTCAAACCCTTCGCCGCACGCGCGACCTGCTGCTGCCGCGCCTGCTGGCGGGGCAGATCGACGTGGAGGCCGCGCAGTAGATGGCCGCAAGCAAAGCGCCCCAGTTGACACGCGCCGGCTGGCTGGCCCTCGCCCAATCCGCCGCCGTGCGTGAACGCATCAAAGAAGGCGATGGGCTGGCGGACGTGCAGGCCATCCCGCGGGTGCTGGCGCGCCGGCCATCGCTGGATTGGGACGAGGCGGTCGCCGCCGCGCACATGGTCTACGGCTGGATGCCGACCAAATTGCGCACGATCTTGACGCCCGCAGCCGAGCGAGAGCACCTGCTGGCTGCGCTGGCCGCCGTGCGACGGGGCGATCTGCTGGATGACGCCCAATTGGGTCTGGTGGAATGCTTCGCCAATCGATCCATCGTGGGTGCGTCCAAGCTGCTCTACGCGCTCAATCCCGTCACCTACGCCATCTGGGATTCGCGCGTGGCTACCGCCTTTCTCTGGCCCGGCGTGAGCCTGCCTGCCTATGCCGCCTATGCCACGCGTGCGCGCTATGTCGAATACCTGGCGACCTTGCACCAATGGGTCAAGGCGGACGAGATCATTCGCCAATGTCGCGAGCTTCGGGCGCTGCACCCGGCGCTGGTCGACGCCAGCGATTTGCGGATGGTGGAGCTGGTGATGTTTCTGAGGGAGGCGGAGGACGGGGCGCACGAATGCACCGAATGAATTCGGCGCCTGATAGGAGAAGCTGCGCTGAAGCGCACTGGGCGGGGTGCCCCAACCGGCTTCAGCCGGGTTTCTCCTGGCAGACGCCGGTTTGAACCGGCGTGCAGGGTGACGACCGGGTCAACCGGCAGGCGGCGCACGAATACACCGAATGAATTCGGCGCCTGATAGGAGAAGCTGCGCTGAAGCGCACTGGGCGCGACGCCCCAACCGGCTTCAGCCGGGTTTCTCCTGGCAGACGCCGGTTTGAACCGGCGGGCTATTAACCGGTGGGCGGGCTGAGCGCTAGATGCTAGAACCATGCACGCGGCGCACGAATGCACCGAATGAATTCGGCGCCTAATAGGAGAAGCTGCGCTGAAGCGCACTGGGCGGGACGACCCAACCGGCTTCAGCCGGGTTTCTCTTGGCAGACGCCGATTTGAATCGGCGGGCGGGGTGCTGGGCGCGATGCCCCAACCGGCTTCAGCCGGGTTTCTCCTGGCAGACTGGGCGGGACGACCCAACCGGCTTCAGCCGGGTTTCTCCTGGCAGACGCCGGTTTGAACCGGCGGGGCGGGGCGACAACCGGGCCAACCGGCAGGCAGAGCGCGCACGAATGCACCGAATGAATTCGGCGCCTGATAGGAGAAGCTGCGCTGAAGCGCACTGGGCGGGATGCCCCAACCGGCTTTAGCCGGGTTTCTCCTGGCAGACGCCGGTTTGAACCGGCGGGCTTTCAACCGGCGGGCTTTCAACCGGCGGGCAGGCTGAACTGAACTGAACGCCGGAACAAATAACGACATTTCTCGGCTGATGGAGGTCCAACATGCCTTTCTGGAAACACACCTATCATATCGTCTGGGCGACCAAAAATCGGCAGCCGTGGATACGGCCCGACTACGAAGAACGACTTTACGCATTTCTGAAAAGCAAAGCAGGCGAACTGGACTGTTATCTCTACGCTGTCAACGGGTTGGAAGAGCACACACACGTGGTCGCCTCGATCCCGCCCAAGCACAGCGTTGCGTGGTTCGTGAAGACAATGAAGGGAGCCAGCGCCTACTTCATCAATACGGCGGTGCGCCCTCCGGCCTTTCATTTTGTCTGGCAGCGTGGCTATGGCAGTCTGACAATCGGTGAGCGGCAGCGCGAAGCCGCGGTGGCCTACGTCAACCTGCAGAAACAACACCACCTGAACAACACGACCATCGCCTGGTTGGAGCGGTGCGAGGACGAACAAGACGAAGACGATGAGTACACTGAAGATGCCAGCAGCGGACGTTCACTCAAGGAAGACGCCGCCGAATATGACATCTGGGATGATAGCATCGAATGACAACGATGCGAGCGCATGCGCTCGGCCAACCGGCTTGAGCCGGTTTCTCTTACCAGACGCCGGGTTTCAACCGGCGGGGATATTGGACGGCTGACCCAACCGGCTTGAGCCGGGTTTCTCCTACCAGACGCCGGGTTTCAACCGGCGGGGATATTGGACGGGATGACCCAACCGGCTTGAGCCGGGTTTCTCCTACCAGAAGCCGGGTTTCAACCGGCGGGGATATTGGACGGCTGACCCAACCGGCTTGAGCCGGGTTTCTCCTACCAGACGCCGGGTTTCAACCGGCGGGGATATTGGACGGGTGACCCAACCGGCTTGAGCCGGGTTTCTCCTACCAGACGCCGGTTTGAACCGGCGTGTGGGACGGGGTGACCCAACCGGCTTGAGCCGGGTTTCTCCTACCAGACGCCGGGTTTCAACCGGCGGGGATATTGGACGGGTGACCCAACCGGCTTGAGCCGGTTTCTCCTACCAGACGCCGGGTTTCAACCGGCGGATGTTGAACCGGCGGCCAAACTATCGCCACACAGGAAACCATGACCACCAACCCCTACACCGAAGACCACCTCGTCGAACAACCCGCCATCCAGCTCTTTGCCGCGCTCGGCTGGCAGACCGTCGCCGCGCTGGAGGAAACGGTCGGCCCCGGCGGCACGCTCGGTCGCGAAACGCGCGGCGAGGTGGTGCTGGTCGATCGTCTGCGTGCCGCGCTCGTCAAATTCAACCCCACGCTGCCGCCCGCGGCCATCGACACCGCCATCGACGAACTGACCCGCGACCGCTCGGCCATGAGCCTGGAAGCGGCCAACCGCGAGATCTACCGCCTGCTCAAAGAGGGCATCCCCGTCTCCGTGCCCGACCACACGCACGGCGGCCAGAAGCGCGAGCGCGTGCGCGTCATCGACTGGCAACAGCCCAAAGAGAACGACTTCCTGCTGGCCAGCCAGTTCAGCGTCGTCGGCAGCCTCTACACCTGCCGGCCCGACCTGGTCGGCTTTGTCAACGGCCTGCCCTGGGTGGTGGTCGAACTGAAGAAGCCCGGCGTGCCCGCCCGCGCCGCCTTCGACGACAACCTGACCCACTACAAGCAGGAGATCCCGCAGCTCTTCTGGACCAACGCGCTGCTCATCGCCTCCAACGGCACGGAGAGCCGCGTCGGCTCGCTCACTGCCGACTGGGAACGCTTCTTCGAGTGGAAGCGTATCGAGCGCGAGGACGAGCCGCGCCGCGTCAGCCTGGAGGTCATGCTGCGCGGCACGTGCGACCCCACCCGCCTGCTCGACATCGTCGAGAACTTCACCCTTTTCTCCGAGCACAAGGCCGGGCTGGTCAAGATCATCGGCCAGAACCACCAATTCCTTGGCGTCAACAACGCCATCGCCTCTATGCTCGAAGCGCGCACGCTGGGGCACGGTCGCGGCGGCGTCTTCTGGCAGACGCAGGGCAGCGGCAAGAGCTTCGCCATGGTCTTCTTTGCGCAGAAGGTGCTGCGCACCGTGCCGGGCAATTGGACCTTCGTCGTGGTCACCGACCGCGTCGAACTCGACGACCAGATCGCCAAGACCTTCAAGGCTGTGGGCGCGGTGTCGCAGAGCGAGGGCGACCGCTGCCACGCGCAGACCAGCGCGCACCTGCGCGAACTGCTCGCCGGCAACCACCGCTATGTCTTCACCCTCATCCACAAATTCCAGACGACGGAGGTGCTCACCGACCGCGGCGACGTCATCGTGCTCACCGACGAGGCGCACCGCAGCCAGTACGACACGCTGGCGCTCAACATGCGCGCGGCCATGCCGCGTGCCATCTTTCTTGCCTTCACCGGCACGCCGCTCATCGCCGGCGAGGAACGCACCCGCGCCGTCTTCGGCGACTACGTCTCCATCTACGACTTCCAGCAGTCGGTGGAGGACGGCGCCACGGTGCCGCTCTTCTACGAGAATCGCACGCCCGAACTGCAACTGGTCAATCCCGACCTCAACGCCGACCTCTACCGTCTGATCGAGGATGCCGGTCTCGACGATGCGCAGGAGGCAAAGCTGGAGCAGGTGCTTGGCCGCCAGTATCACTTGATCACCCGGGACGACCGCCTGGAGACGGTGGCACAGGATATCGTGCGCCACTTCCTCGGCCGCGGCTTTGTGGGCAAGGCCATGGTCGTCTCCATCGACAAAGCCACCGCGCTTAAGATGTACGACAAGGTGCGCAAGCACTGGGCCGCCGAAGAGGCACGCGTGCGCCAGGAATTGGCCGCGCTGGACTATCTGCCCCACGATGGCGCCTCGCCTGCGGAAATAGTGGAACGTGCGGAGCGCAAAGCCGCGCTGACGGTGCGCCGGGAAGTGCTCGCCACCACCGACATGGCGTTCATCGTCTCGCCCGGCCAGAACGAGATCGAACAGATGCGCAAACTCGGTCTCGACATCGAATCCCACCGCCGGCGCATGAACGAATCGCAGCCCGGTCTCGACGAGAAGTTCAAGGATACCGCCGACCCGCTGCGCCTGGTCTTCGTCTGCGCCATGTGGCTCACCGGTTTCGACGCGCCGAGCTGCTCCACCGTCTATCTCGACAAGCCCATGCGCAACCACACGCTCATGCAGACCATCGCCCGCGCCAACCGCGTCTACCCCGGCAAGCACAGCGGCATCATCGTGGACTACGCCAACGTCTTCGCCTCGCTGGAGCAGGCGCTGGCCATCTACGGTGCGGGCACAGGCGGCGCAAACCCGGTCAAGGACAAGGCACAGCTTGTCGCCGATCTGGCGGCGTCCATCGCTGCCGCCACCGCCTTCTGCGCCACGCACGGCGTCGACCTCTCGGCCATGGAGGCGCTGCCCCTGGGCAGCCTGGCGCGCTTGGCGGCACTGGAGGACGCCATCGACGCGCTCATCACACCGGAATCGCTGCGCCGCGACTTTTTCGGGCATGAAGCGCTGGTCGCCGCGCTCTACCGCGCGGTCAAGCCCGACCCCGCCGCGCTGGAATTTGCCGAACGCGTCGCAGGCATCCTGGCCCTGGCCGCAGCCATCCGCGCCAAGCTCAGCCCCGACCCGCCCGACATCTCCACGATCATGGCGCAGATCACCGGGCTACTGGACAAATCGATCACCGGCCTCACGATCCGCGAGGAAGGCCCGCCGCCCATCGACCTCTCCGCGATCAACTTCGAGGCGCTCGCCCAGCGCTTCAAGACGTCGCCACACAAGAACACCGACCTGGAGGCGCTCAAGGCGGCCATCCGCGCCCGGCTGGAAAAGCTGATCCGCCTCAACCGCACCCGCGCCGACTTCGCCGAGCGTTTCGAGGCGCTGATCGAGAGCTACAACGCCGGCAGCCGCAACATCGAGCAGCTTTTCGAGGAACTACTCAAGCTCTCCAACAGCCTGGACGAGGAGGAAGCGCGCCACGTACGCGAGAATTTGAGCGAGGAGGAGCTGGTCATCTTTGACATCCTTACCCGCCCTGCGCCGGAACTCAGCGCAGCCGAGCGCGCCGAAGTCAAGAAAGTGGCGCACGATCTGCTGGCGCGCCTCCAGGAATTGCTGGTGCTCGACTGGCGGCAGAAGGCCGCGGCCCGCTCCGCCCTGCGCCTGGCCATCGAGGACCTGCTCGACGCCGGCCTGCCGCCGGCCTACACGCCGGCCGTCTACAACCAGAAATGCAGCGCCCTCTTCGAGCACGTCTACGAGAGCTATCCCGACTGGAGCACGCGACCCTACGCCCAGGCTGCCTGACCCCTGGGAACGCCGAGCCCCGGCTCGGCAAGGTTGGCCGCAGACAGGAGTTACTCTGAAAGAATCACCAGATTGACGAGGAGTGTGACGCCAATGTGTGGAACAAGAGGAATAATGCCGGTCACTGCCAGCGCGATCGCCCACGTACTGACCGAGGCACAGCGCGGCACGCACGAAGCATGCTCCGGCTGCCCCTGGAGTCCGCTGCTTCTCCCGGATGTAGGCTTTGGCACGAGTTGCGAGGAGCATGGCGTCCGCTGGTCGGCCGGCGAGCAACCAATCTCGATGCAGATTGTGCAGGATCCTGGCAACACGACACCCCAAAAGACAATGAAGCTGTGCTTCGTTTGCAACAAGGCGAATCCCACCGACCGGACGGCACAGAACAATGACGCATTGTGGCAGACAGCCGTCGCCGACACCGACGAACAATACCTGCGTTCCCACTACTGGACCAACGCTATGATGCACGGTGCGTCCGGCGCGGCGCGCAACGACCACGATCTTGCCGCTGCTCACCTGCATTGCCAGGGTGTGCTGGCGGCGCAGATTGACGCGTTGGCGCCGCGCGTGATCATCGCCTCAGGAAAAGTCGCCGCTGATTCACTTTATGCGCTTGGACTGCTTTCAAGCCGGTGGGATGCGTTCAGACGCGGATTTGCCGAAGGTGCCTACCACGAGGCCACTACGCGCAACGGGCGCACGATCCACGTCTACTGCACCTATCACACAGCGGCGCGGGCGGTGAATACCGTAGCGGCGCCGCTCTACTCCCCGCACACCGACGCGTTGCTCCAGCGCAAGGCAGAGGCGACCGGACGCATAGATCAAGTGCAGGCGTTCCTTGCGCCCTACGCGGGCCGGCAGGATGCAACCAGCCGGGGACTGCGCGTGTTGCTACTGCACTGGCTGGACATCGGTACGGCTATCCGCGACGCCGCACACAGAGCGCCGGAGCAGGGCACCGGAAACGAGATCGAGCAAGACAACCAATTGGAGCCTCGGCGATCCCAGGCGAAGGTCATACCTGACGACGCCCTGACCACCCTCTTCGCCGCCTACCCTGCCGTCATCGCCGCCCTGCCGCACCAATTCACCAGCCACCAATTCCTGCGCGAGCTGGCGCGCCGGCAGCAGGTGGCCTATATCGGGGCGCTCTACGCCTACCGCACGACCCTACGCATGGGCAAGCCCGCGCCCTTCATGGCCGTGCATGCCATCCTGGCGCAATACCTGCACCAATACCCCACCCTGGTACGCCTCGTCGATCCCGCCGTCGCCAGCGAGGACCTCTTCGGCCAATCCAACACGGCTGCCCTGTGGGAAAAGGTGATCGCCGGCGACTGACAGCATGCCGGGACCGCCGAGCCCCAGCTCGGCAACGCCCCGCCAGCCAGCCACCGTCCCCGGCAGGCGCCACGATCCCATCGCCCACCCGATCCGCCCGGTGCGTGGTGGGGACGTACCGCACCCACGCAGGCCGCCGCCTCCTAACCGGCTGGAAGCCGGTTTCATGAACGTTGAGAAATAGACTCGGCAATAACGTAGGGGCTTGGCATGCCAAGCCCACCGGGCGAACTATCGCCCATTTGGGCATGAAGTTTCATGCCCGTACGTTTGCCGGGACATTCTTGAACGTTCATCCAACCGGCGGTGCATGGGCCGGCGGCGCGAGCCGGCGATCACCCCGAATCGCCGAGCCGCAGCTTGGCAAGCGTCGGCCTGTCCACCAAAGCCGCCACCGGCGTGCGTCGCACGGGTCAAAAACCTCTGCCCGACGCACATTCCCGCTGACCCGTGCGACGCACGCCGGGCAACGCCAGGCCAGGCCCGGCATCTGCGGTACTCTGGCACACTAGCGCATCACTCGTGCCCCGTGACGCGTGGTGCGCATCTTGCGCCTTCGTACCATATATGGTACATACCTATCCTATGAGCGACCTGCCGATTTTGCACGTACTGTTCTTTCGCTTGCCGTCTGGCCGGGAACCCGGCGCGACTGGCTGATGTCGCTGACGAAAGAGACTGTGGCACGGAGAGTAGACACATGAGCAATCCTTACGCAGGCAGTGACTTTGACGAATTCTTGCAGGAAGAAGGCATCCTGGAAGAAGTGACGGCAGCCGCAAACAAGCGGCTATTGGTGCTTCAACTCCAGGATGCAATGACAGCCTCCAAACTCACAAAGACGCAACTCGCCGAGGCACTTCATACCAGCCGCTCACAGGTGGATCGGCTGCTCGATCCGGACTACACGGCCATCACGCTCGACTCGCTCGAACGTCTCGCCCTGGCCCTCGGTAAGCAGCTTCGAATCGAGTTGACGTGAAATGAGCCCGTCCATATCTCAATACAACTTCGTCCACGTCCCGCAGCGATGGGTGCTGAAGCCCTGGTCCCCCGGCTCGATGTCGACCACGGTCGAGCCGTTCAGCAGGTCGTTGGCCTTGATGTCGCGCAACTGGCCGGAGAAGCCGGTGAGCCGCTCCCAGTAGCAGCCGTTGCCGCCGCTGGCCTGCCAGGTGCCCGGCGCAATGTCCTTGCCCACAAAGTAGATGCCGTCGCCAAAGGGGTCGGTCGGGCTGGCCGTGATCGGCGAGAGATCGAGCGTCCACCGCCCGCAGCCGGAAGAGTCGAAGCCCTTGTCCGTGGCCGAGATGGTGACGATCTGCGGGCCGACGCCCAGGTTATTGGCGATGATGTCGCCCAGCGTGCCGTTAAAGCCGCGCAGCCGCTCCCAATAGCAGAAGCGACCACCCGGTGCGCGATAGGTGCCGGCGGCAATGTCCCGGCCCACAATCTGCATGCCGCTGCCAAAGGTGAGCGATGCGGCCGGCGGCGCCGCGGATTCGGCTGCGGGGGCAGCAGCAGGGGCAGCAGCCGGTGCCGCCGTCTCATCACGACGGAAAACCTTGACGTGGAACTTCGTGCTGTCGGCCGCCACCCAGAAGAACATCTCCCACTCGATGACATCGGTAACGGTGGTCGCATAAGGCAGCTCCGTGCCGGGGTCGAGGATGCCGACGAACTCGCCATGCTTGTAGAACTTGAGCGAGGCCGAATCCCACTCGAAGCGGTAGTCGCCGCCGCGGCTGGCCTTCCACTGCAACCCCACGTCGCCCTTGGGATTGGCCGACATGGAGTCGGCGCAGATCTCCAGCCCCTTGTTGGCCGTGTCCTGGTAGCAGCCGTTGCTCTCTGACTGGCGCATGTCCTGCCAGACGAAATTGCCGCGCCCCTCCGTCCACAAGTAGTACCAGTGATTGCGGTCGCGCCCGCCCGGAAAGTTGGCGGCCGAATCGGCGACCAAGACCCACGTCTCCCCGCCGCTCGCCGGGGCTGCACTGCCGGCTGCGGGCGCGGCTTGCGGCGCGGCCGGCGCGGCGGGCGCCGCCGGTTCCTCCGGCTCCTCCTCCGTTACCGCCACAGCCGGTGCGTCATTCACCAGCGCGGCGAAGATCCAGCGGCCGTCGGCAAGCTGATACCAGTCGCCGGCCGCGTTTTGCGCCACAATCTCCAGCGCCTGCCCGGCCGTCACCCCGCCCACGACCGCATAGGTCGTGCCGGGTCCCTGGCGCAGGTTGGCATTGACGCGCGCCGTCGCGCGCCCGCCCGGCTCGGCATCCGGGGGAGTTTGCTGCACGCCTACCGGCACGGCGCGCGCGGGAACGGGCGTCGCCGCCGCAACCGGGGCCGCGGCGAGGGCCAACCCGGACAGAATCAGGAACATGCCGAGCAGGGCCAAGGCCTGCACCGGCCAACGCTTCAACCTGGAGAACATGGGGCCATTCCTTTCTGTTCAAGGGAAATCGGAGTTGCAGGCACATTGTGCGCCTCGTTTCGGGTCATGTCACGCGTCAGACGTCGCCTTACCGCGTCGTCATATCGTCACATAGAGTTAGTCGTGTTCCGCACCCCAAATCCCGCGCTGAGATTGCAGAGCCGGCAGAGCAACGCCCGGGATCGCTGTGCCCCGGCTCGGCATCCGCCCCAGCCAACACAAACCCGGAATCGATGCTGATTCCGGGTCGATGGTGATCTCTTTGCTTGGACGCCGGCCTGATCCCAGTACTCGCACCCGGCGCTGCGCCGGCTTCGCCATCAGCCCGGCCAATGCACGGGTCCAGGAGCGCCTCTCCTACCCGTCAGCTTGAGCCTCAATCCAGTCGGCAATCGCCGCCAGGACAATCGGCAAGTCCTGCGCCGGCTCACCTTGCAGCGGCGAGACGATAGGATGGCGGCGCAAGATCGCCAGCAGGTCAGCGGTGAGTGGGTTCATCGCTCAGGCTCGCATCGACGGCCTGCCACTCTTCCAACATGGCGCGCGCGCTCTTCCAGTCCAGCCAGTCATCCTCCTGTTCAGGTGTCGCGCGCTCGCGCAGGCTGCGGCTGAAGTCATCAAAGTCCTGGCCATATTTGCGCTGCAAGCGCAGGATGCGCCGGCGATAGCGGCTGACTTTCGCATGGATGACCGACCTTGCCAGCGCGCGCAGCGCCTCTTCCTTTGTGTTGTACTTTTCCTGACTTACCAGCGCCCCGGCAGCGGCCCAGCTTCTCTTCTTCCACTGCTACCAGATCGAGGCGAGCGGCCATGCCGTAAACTGGGCGACGTCTACCGGCGCGTCGCCCGCAAAGAGGGTGACGCCCAGGCTATCGGTGCGGCGTGGATAGAGACGGACCGCCATGTAACAGTCGTCGGCGGCGAAGATCTCCAGCACGGACGCGTCGACGAAGACGCGCAGCCGCACGCGCGTGCCGGCTGGCATGGCCAGCGGCGCGCGTTCTACGGCCGGTGTGCCCGCGTCCAGTTCGCCCACGCGCTGCACGGCCAGCTCGCCCTGCCCCGGCCGCACGACGATGCGCGTCTGTTCGGCGCCGTCGGGCGAGCAGCGCACGGCCAGGCCGTATTCGGCGGCGGCGTTCTCGGCAAACTCCACGTCGATCTCCAGCGCATCGCCGCGCACGGGCAGCGCCTGCGTACCGTGCGGGGCCACGGCGAGATCGCTCACCGTCCACGCCGGGCCGCGCAGCACGGCGAGCTCCGCCGCCGGGTCGAGACG
>Ga0209607_1003850_pt1 | contig 11373 bp, 9 predicted proteins | sample AD_UKC117_MetaG_FD_184413 | JGI IMG/M metagenome (GOLD analysis project Ga0209607, IMG submission 184413) | Active sludge microbial communities of municipal wastewater-treating anaerobic digesters from Hong Kong - AD_UKC117_MetaG (SPAdes)... | ecosystem: Engineered > Bioreactor > Anaerobic >... | reverse complement strand
TGAGTGTCATCGACCGTGGTGAACAGCGACTCTTTTAATAATTCATCGGCATACAGGGGATAGAATATCTGCTGCAGTTCCCTATGGTGGAAGTAGAGTCCCCAGCTGAACAGGGCAATGCCCGCATCCAGAGGAATGGGATAATGATCTGTCTGTTTCAGATAAGCTTCAGCAGTGGATGGATCATATATGGAATGTGCTGCATCGGGGTCTTCTATGTTTCCCATGTTGTAGAACATGAGCAGGCCACGGTCAACCGGAGGTACTCCTGTTTGTTGAGGATAGGCATACTGATGCAGGCGAATGGTAGCACTCCAGATCGTTTCTTCAAACCTTTTGTAGGTCTGCATCTGTTTCAGGAGCTGAAAGTATTTATCTCTGGTGCCTTCGGTCCAGTCGCAGTCTATCTGGATGATGGCGGGCGGATCTTTCGACAGACCGGTATGGATCTGATCCATCAGTTTGCACATGCGCCAGGCGAGGTCATTGACCCCGTCCATGTCCAGGTGCTCCAGTGTTTCATTGGTCAGGAAGATGACCGGATGTATGGACAGTTCATCCGGCACCTGCACGGTCTGTAACTTCGCCACCGGACGAGGTTGCGCCGCCTCCTCATCCCAGATCACATCAAAATATTTCACATACAGGTCATGTACTCCCAGTGATGACAATTCCTGTATCTCCTCTGTACTCAGATCCAGCGTTGTCTGCCAGTGATAGAAGCTGCGAATGACCTCCTGCTGCTTATCTGCACAAGAAGACCAGGCCCAGAAAATGGGAATGAACAGGACGAAAAATGCTCTGGAAACAGGCCGGTGCATGCCTGTCTAAGGTAGTCAATGCAGTTCAGTCATCGTCGTCGTCCCGGTGATCATTTTGCATAACGGGGGTGCTGCCACCTCCATCTGCGCTGATCTCCGGGTGACGGATCAGTCCGCCGCTATGTCCCACCATGGTCATGAAGTAAGAAGAAGTAAAAGCTGCAATGGCTACCAGCACAACTGGCAGCATGGGCTGTACTTTCTTACTGCGCATCCATAGCATACCGATGAGGGCTATGATGCCGGCTCCGACAGTTACACGCATACCTGTCTGTGCCTGATGTTCATGGACATGGATCTGCTGATGATCTACACCTGCCAGTTCTTCCACAGTTTCCTCTGCACCCTCTCCGGTTTGAAAGGCCGGAATGGCCGATATGCCCGCCAGTACCAATACAAACATGGCTGTTTGCACAAAACCCTTGTTACGAATAAAGAAAGCCAGAACCATTAAACCTGCAGCAGTAATGCTGAGAATGATCGGGAAATGGTTGAAGAGAAGATGCCATTGGGCGCTTGAGAATTGCATAATGTGAATTTAGATATTATTCATATACTGGACGCAGACCGGTGGCGGTCATGCGCAATTTCCGATTGAACAGCTGGTCGTGGTCCAGGTCTTCGGTGTAATCGTTGTAGCGCAGGAAGTCATCGATGCGGCTGTCCAGGATGATGGTCTTGTCCATTGGTACCCGGACGATCAGGTCCACCTGCTGCCCTCTCCATAATTCACCTTCCTTTAGTTTGACCACCGATGGAATGCGGATGATGGAATCGATCTGCCCGAGTTCATAGCTGACCTGTGAAGCCCTGCTTCTTGCCTCGTCACGGCTGTCGCCATGTGCAGATCTGATCAGGGTGAAACTGTAGAGTGTATCATCACTGCGTTCGATGGTGATGTCGATGTCATCATAGATGCTTGCTTCATCATACACTTCCACGTGTTTCCAGTGGCTGCCTTTAGACCATTCACGACGAATGGCGTCTTTTTCAGAATCGTCCACCTGCAGGATCAGCGGACCTGCAACGGGTTGTACCACGCTGATCCTATTGGTTTGTTTGCCGTCGTATTCAAAGTCCTGTGCAAGCTGGATCCCCACTACGGTCACACCGGTCAGGCACACCAGCCACAGCACCAGCATGGTCCAGTCAAATGCCTTGAAATTCAGTCTGACATTCAGCAGGAATTTGACGCCGCGAACCAGCAAGGACAGGAGCGGGATAGCTGCCAGAGCGATACCACCAAAGATGAGGATCTGTCCCTGACGCAGGGTCTCAAAGAAATGACTTGTCAGAAAATCTATGTGGGCTGCAGGTTCACCTACATCTGTCAGGAAGACCACCGCAATGGCCACCAGCGATGCCAGACAGGCCAGCACGATCAGGAATACAAATATTTTAAATATGAAACGCACCACAGGTTTGATGGTCTCCACTATGTTCTCCAGAAACTCACCTACTGAGTTACTTGTGCGTCGCATATTCTCTTCAGAGAATACCTGTTTCATCTCATCACCGATCTCATTCGCTTTGGTGCGTATCTCACGGGCACCACCTTTCACAGTTCTTTCAATGTTAGATACATTGACCCGTTCTCCACGCATCTCCAGTTTTTCACTGGAGGTTTTCGCTTCCGGCATGATGACCCACAGAACTATGTACAGGAGTATTCCGGAGCCACCAAAGAAGAATGCGGCTACGAACAGCAGGCGGATCCAGAGTGGGTCGATATCAAAGTAGGCACCAAAGCCGGCGCATACACCACCCAACTGACGGTGTTCACCATCGCGGAAAAATCTGCGAGACCGTTTTCTCCCCGGGTTTTCTTCACTGATCGGTTCATCGGCCGTTTCAAAATCATCCGGCCTACCCATCTGTTCGATGACGTGATCCACATCAGCCATCATGACCGCACCATTGGTACCGGTGCGTTCAATGAACAGTTCGGCAATGCGGGCTTCGATATCGTGCAGGATATCTTCCCCACCTTCCTCCTGCGCATAGCGATTGCGGATGGAGCTGAGGTATTGTCTAATTTATGGTAGGCACCTTCGTCGATCTGAAAGACCAGTCCGCCAATGTTCACCTGAATGAGCTTGTTCATTTTACTGCGTAGTTAACGTGGTTTACAAGTTCAGCTGATTTTTTTTTTTTACCGGAAGCAGGCACCAGTATCCAGAGGATCAGGTAGATCAGAAAACCGGCTCCGCCCAGGAGTACGGAGACCACGAAGGCCAGTCGTACCCACAGCGGATCGATATCAAATCGGTTTCCGATACCGGCACACACACCAGCCAGGATCTTGTTGGAAGTGTCGCGGGTAAAACCCGGGAAACCCCTGTCGGAAGCGGCTTCATAGGTCCTTCTTTCGTCGGTATCAAAATCTTCAGGTTGCCCCATGGTCTGGATGACACGGTCCACCATCGGCAGGCTGACAAAAGCCTTATTACCCAGTTCATCGGTCAGCAGTTCAGCTATGCGCTGCTCCATGTCTGCGATGATCTCGCTTCCATCGGCACCCTGTTTCCTTCTGATGTGATTGAGGTAGCGATCCAGTTTCCTGTATGCAGGTTCTTCCATCGGGAATACCTGTCCGCCAATATTGGCCTGTAATATCCTGTTCATTGTTCCATGGTTTTAAGGTGTTTCGAGTTGACAGCAACTGCATGTGCCAGTTCCTGCCAGGTCTTGTGGAGTTCGGTGAGGAACTGCCTGCCCTTGTCGGTGAGCTGGTAGTACTTTCTGGGCGGACCCGAATTACTTTCCACCCACTGGTAGCTGAGCAGTTCCATGTTCTTCAGCCTGTTGAGCAAGGGATAGACGGTACCTTCTGCCACCAGCAACCGGCTGTCTTTCAACCGGCCGATGATGTCTGAAGGATAGATCTCGCCCTCACTGATGATGGCCAGGACACAGAACTCCAGCACACCTTTGCGCATTTGGGCCTGTGCATTTTCTACGTTCATGATGCAAAGCTATGACATACTATGGTACTATGCAATACCAAATACTATGTTTTTACAAGTATTTGGCGTTAAAAACAGTTAAGGCCACCTTTTGGTGGCCTTAACTGTATGATAATCAATGTATAAGGGAAATGTTATTGAGCCCAGTACCAGCCCCATCCATCCACTTTTCCGTTTTGGCTGATCCAGACGAGAGAATAAGAGAGGGGGAAAACGAACACCTCATGATCGCTCTCAAGCAGAATGGTGGCATCTTCGGGGTATTGTTTCTGCAGGTCTCTGACATCAGACCTTTGGCTGATACCCTTATCATGCGGGGGAAGATCGCCTGGAAGGGTCTTCACCATTTTAAGGGTGCGGAAGGCCCTATCCTGGAATTTGAATTTCACTTCGAAGATCACGTAACGGCCGATGGTATCGCAGAACAACAACAAATTCTGGCTACGTTCATCGGTTCGTGATCCATCGAGTGCAGAGATCCCTGAAAAGTAATCAGGTAACAACGTGCCGTCTATGGTCTCGGAAATATCTGCCAGCACAGGCAGGTCTATTCCTACCGGCATCAGTTTGCCGGCGGCCACTTCTGCATTTCGTTTTGCGGTCAGACTGCCGGCAGCATCTGCTTCTTCCAACAACTCCACCGCCTGGTCGTGTTTGCCTTTCAGCCAGGCAGCCAGTCCGCGGAGCTCGAGTTCCAGTGCTGTATTATCCGACAGTTCTGTCAGTTCATCCAGCACATCGGCCATACTTCCCTGTTTACCCAGCAGCATCAGCGCCACACAGAGATTGGTCATGGCGGGCTGGTAGGCAGCGTCCATTTCCAGTGCAGACTCCAGCAGGTTCTTTGCTTCCTGCAAGAGGCGGGCTGCTTCTTCGGGCAGTTCCATACCAGCACCACGTGTGGACTGGGCATCATACAATACAGAACCACTTTCAATCACCAGAGGCCATCTGAATGCAGCAATGGTATCATTGAGCATGGTAATGGCCTGCATGATGCGTACCACGGCCATGTTATTATACATTTCTGTGGTTCGTATATTATTGTCAGTGATATGCTGGAAGGCATAGGCGGCACCTCTCAGGTAGGTAAGTTGTTCCTTCCCGGAGGCCGACATGCCCAGCATAAGCATCATCTTGCCGGCTTCATACATGGGCAGCAGGGCGGCCACATCTCGTGCTGCAGTGCGTGCGATCTCTTTTCTGGCATCCAGAGAAGGATAGCGTTTCATTTTGAAGGGCAGGTTGTACCAGCGGTAGATGCTGTCTATGACCGCATCGGCAATTCTGCCTGTCTGGTAGCCAGCAGAAGTTGCATAGAAAATGGCGTATAGGTCTGCCTGTGTTTCCTGATACTGCAGTTGCAGGGTATCGCTGTCTATGCCTTGCAGTTCCTGACCCCAGGAAGCATCGCCGTATGGCAGGGCGAATTCACCTGCCCAGAAATGCTCCATGTAATAGTGCATCACTTCATGGGCGAGGATATGTGCCAGGGCGTTGGCAGAATCTGCACCAAAACCTCTCATTCGCTCCAGCAGTCTGCTGTCCACTTCTATTGTACCGTTGGCATAGGTGGAAGCCACGCCGTTCATGTTGCTGACCCAGACCAGGTGTGGTGGTGTTGGAAGGTCTCTGTTCACTGCCAGGAGAATGCGGGCAAAGACCTCATCGCCGTAGTTGGCCTGCGCTTTGTTCCAGGCAAAAGCGGAACAGCAAAGCATCAGTATGATCAATTTGATTTTCATGGCTTTGCTGTTCCGTTTGCTTGAATGAATATGTTTGACTGTTATTTACCGGGCACTTCGATAGAAGATCCTGATGAAGGGGCGTTGTTGCTCAGATCGCCGTTCATGACAGAGGTACCGGGAGAATAGGTCGGATTGACCTGGCGCAGATATACGCCGTCTTCGTAGTACTGAACTACCATGTTTCCGGATTTCATGACCAGCACATAACCGTTCAGGGTACCACCTTTGAATTCGGCCAGGGCCATAGTTCCATCGCCATAATCATATCTTGCCACACCAAAGTTGTAACCCTGTTTCCAGTTGCTCTTCACCTTGGTACCATCGCCATAGGTCATGGTTCCGAAACCATCTTCCACACCATCCTTGAATTCACCTTCGTAGGTTGCACCACCTTTATAAACCCGCTTACCTTTTCCGTACAGACAATCGCCATCGGTACAATCGGCAGAAGCGTATGCAAGTGCAGAAGGTTCGGGCAGGCTGAGTTCACGAACAGCGAGGAGAGACTGATCAGTGGCATACCCGTATGACTGGCCACTCATCATTTTTCCGTAAGACCAGCTGCCGGCATCCACTTTACCATTGGTATGGATGAGCATGCCTACACCGTTGGGAGAATCATCGCTCCATTCGCCCACATAGATATCGCCGTTGGTATAGGTCATTCTTCCCAGACCTTCGCGAACATTGTTCTTCCAGCTGCCTTCGTAAACGGAGCCATTGCTGAAGGTATAGCGACCGAAACCTATGCGGCTGAAGTCCTGTGCCAGTGCACCGTAGTAGGTATCACCATTGGTATATGACCAGTTGGAAAAACCGCTTATCAGTTTATCATTGTCATAGATACAGGTTCCGTATTCACCGTTGGGCAGATACCGGGTTCCTTCACCCTGACGCTTGTTCATGCTCCACTGTCCGGCATATACTTCGCCACTGGCCCAGGTATAGATGCCATATCCGTTGAAATTTCTTCCACTGAAGTGACCTTCGTAACGATCGCCGCTGGCAAACTTGTAAATGCCATAGCCGTTGTCACAATCGCCACTTACACAACCAGAAACATTGTTCATTTCTGCATCACCCAGTCCACCCAGTTCGAGTGCATAAGCTTCGTAGCAGAACAAGGCCCAGTCAGCATATTTCACCCACACAAAACCTTTGTTGCCAAAAGCTTCACCCCAGCTGTTCATGACTTCAAACGCACCACCGTATTTATTGTCGTCGTAACCGATGATGGTCATGGCGTGCATCTGGTGCATCCCTTCATTGCTGAGTACAGCCTGACCGGGATTTTGTTTTTCATCATAGGTAGGTTCCCAGAAGGAAGAGCGGGCAGCAAAGAAAGAGGCAGGAATAAAAGAACCGAAAATGACAGGGGTTCCGAAAGTGATGGCTGCTTTGATATCGGTATAATCAGGAGTGGCTTTGCTCTTCATATAAGTGGTAAGGGCAGCTGCGGTCATGTCGGCAGGAATACCCGCACCTTCGTCATACAGGATATAGGCATCATCTATCCTGAAGTTTCCTGCATCATTGATCATGTCATCAGAGATGAGGGCCCCGCAACCGATCACCGGAGAATAAAAGCGTTTGGCACCGGTTTCCATCAGCAACAGAATAGACAAAGGAATGGAACTTCCACTGGAGCAGGAAGCATCAGCCTTCACCTGGTTATAGACGAAGTAAGGACAGAATGCGATACCGGTTATGATGTTCCTGTTGGTGATACCCATGTTATAGGCATAGGCAGTACTCATAGCAGAATATGCTACGGCCCAGGAAGTACAGGTACCATAGTTGCCCTGGTTCTTGGCATAGGGTGTATGGGCTTTCAGAGAGAAGCTGGAAGGCAGCTCGCCGGCATAGCCTTTACCAGGCTTCTTATAGGAAAATTCTTTGGCGGCTTTACCGTCATAAAAAAGGCCTGTTCCATACTGGGCAAATGCTGTGCTGCTTACAAGCAGGAGGCCCAATGTCAGAGTCAAAAGGTGTTTCGTTTTCATTTTGTGTTGTTTAACCTGTAGATGGCTGTGTTTTGTATTTTTCACACGAAATTCAAAGTTAAAAAAAGTTAAGAGCGGCATGCGACTATCCGGTTTGATGATCTTAAGTATTCTCCTCAGCACAATAGTCTCCTCTTTATGGGCCCAGGAATATCCGGAAGAGGTGACCCCCTGTCTGGACAAACTGACAGCAGGCGAGATGGAAGCTGCTTATGACCTGTGTATCACCTGTAACCGGGCTGCCATGGCCCATGAAGGTCTGGATCCGGTAGTGGTCATGAACGGGCTGATCGAGACCTCCAACCAGTACTATTTTGCCGGTTATCTGGATGCTGCTATGGTTTTCAATCAGATGGCTCTGGATCATGCAGATTCACTCCAACTTCCTCATGACGAGAATTATGCCAGTTATCTGTTGAATCTGTTTGCCATTGCCTTTCAGAGTGGAAATAAAGAGATCGTGCTCCGGAAGGGACAGGAAACAGCGGCACTCATTTTACAGTTTGCCGGCAACACACCTGAACTGGTATATGTCCATACGGCCATGGGAGTTGCTTATCTGGCAGATGGTCAGCTGGCAGAATCTGAAGAAAATTTTGAGCTGGCTTCTGCATATCAGCTTGAACTTGCCGGAATGCCTGATTCCACCTATTTCAATATACAGTTGCAACTGTCTGATGTATATGAAGCCGGCGGCGATCTGAACAAAGCCATACAGCATACGCAAAAGGTATTGACCGGAATCAAAGAAGCCGGATTGCAAAACGAAGCCCTGACAGCAGATGGCACCTTGAATCTGTTCTACCTTGCCTTTGTAAGTGGCAGTACCGAAATGGTGCTTCAGAAAGGACCGGAAACAGCCCGGTTGCTGGAAAAAGTTTACGGCAGTACTCCGGATCTGGTATGGGTCTATACTGTATTAGGCACAGAGTATCTGCTGCGCAGCCAGTTGGCAGAATCTGAAGAAAGTTTTGAACTGGCCTCCGCTCATCAGCTGATCGTTACCGGTGCACCTGATTCCACCTATTTCAGTTTGCAGTTGAGGCTCTCTGAGGTGTATCAGTTGTATGGTGATCACGTCAAAGCCATAGAAAAGGTGGAAGAGGTGATGGCAGAAATGGAGGCTGCCGGCATGCATAACAGTGCCCTGCTGGCAGACAGTTACGATCTGATGATGCTGGCAGCAACCGAGCTGAATGATGAAGCAGCGCTGGTGGAATATGTGAACGGCCTGATGGAAGTGATAGGTGAATTACCCATTGATGTCATGGCTTCCAAGTATTTTAATATGGTCATAGCCATCAACCGTTTCGATATCGCGAATGGCACCCGGGTCATTACAGAATACGGACTGGACACGATCACCTTTCAGGTGCTGGAGGCGGTCGGTAAGCTGGATATTGATCCGATGATCCTGAGCAATGGTTATCTGGTGCTGGGGAATATCTATCTGATGGATGGATTATATGACAAGGTATATGTGAACTATGACAAAGCTTCCTCTCTGGTAGCTGAACGATACGGCAAAGATTTTCTGTATATCACCTACCGGAACACCATGGCCATTTGTGCTGAAAAGCAGGGGCAACCTGAGCTGGCAAAGTCCATCTATGAAGATAATTTTCAATTGACCGAACGCATCATACAGAACAACTTTGCCTATCTGCCGGAACAGGCACAGGCGCAACTCATCCAGAACATGGGGTTTGTGCGAACCTGCTTTGCCTCTTTCACTATGCGTTATGCAGAGGTTTATCCTGATATGCTGGCGGCTCTGTCAGAAGAGGCGTTGTTGTTTCAGGGAGCTGTATTGCGCAATGCATCCGGAATACGCAACAGGTTACTAACCGGAGGTGACCCGCAAGATGCCGAACTGGTGGACAACTGGCTGCGCATGAAACAGCAGGCAGCTGCAGTGCGCTTCAGCAATCCTGACCAGGCCGATGCACTGGATAAACAGGCTGAAGAACTGGAAAAGAAATTTTCACTTGGTATTAAGCGGAAAAGCACTGAACAGGAAGCCCTGCATTGGTCTGACCTGCAGAATGAGATGTTGGCCGGCACAGCTGTGGTGCAGTTCCTGCGGATAGAAAGCGATGGGTATTTTCGTACAGGTCCGGCACAGTATTGTGCACTCGTTACCCGATCAGGCCTGGAAAGACCCGAACTGATAACCTTGTGTGATGAAGAACAACTGGCCAGCCTGCTCAGCGCAAGAGAGAATGAACCGGCAGGAGATCATGTTCGGCGGTTGTATCTCTATCCTGATCCGCTGTTTCCGGAAGATACGACAGACTATCAGGGTGACCGTTTATACCAGATGATCTGGCAACCACTGGAAGCTTCTTTGACCGGAACAGATACGATTCATTTTGCTCCTGTGGGATTGCTGCACCGCATCGCATTTCAGGCTTTATCTGATGGCGATAGTTTACTCCTGCAGCGGTATGTGATGTTGCAGGAAAAGGATCCCGGCATGCCGCCCTCATCTTTTGAGTCTGTACGTTCCATTCTTGCTGTGGGCGGAATTGATTACGGCTTGAGTGAAACAGCAGTGGCCGTGGCCGATGACAGAGGAAGCGGTTGGTCGCCGCTGCCGGGTACCAGGCAGGAGGTTGACATGATAGCCAACATGGCCGAAGCAAAACAGATCAGTTGTACCGTGCTGACCGATGGCAAAGCCAGAGAAGACATACTGACCGATCAGCAACTACTTTCAGCAGACGTACTTCATCTGGGCACTCATGGTTTCTTTTTACCGGCCGAGCCAAACCCTGTTCCTGAAGCCGGCGACCCGGGATATCAGTTTCGCACAGCAGCCAGTCCGCTCATGCGCAGCGGATTGTTGTTGTCAGGTGGCAATACCAGCTGGATACAGGGCAGTACCGGCAATGTTGATGGCATACTGACCGCATCAGAGATCTCCAACCTCAACATGCTGGACATAGAACTGGTAGTGCTCTCTGCCTGCGAAACAGGGTTGGGTGATATACAGGGCGATGAAGGCGTTTACGGTTTGCAGCGAGCCTTTGCTATGGCAGGAGCCCAAAACCTGATCATGAGTTTGTGGAAGGTACCTGACCGGTACACAGCAGAACTCATGACCAGATTTTATACCTATCTGCTGGAACCCAGCGATCCTGCCACAGCACTCAGGCGTGCGCAACTTGATCTGAGCACCCGAACGGATGTCTATAACTGGGCAGCTTTTGTGCTGGTGCGTTAGTGCGCTTCCGGATGCGATGCCATCAGATGGAAGTGCCTGAATTCATTGCGCAACTCCAGGAAAAGGTTCTCATAGGTGTTGACCTTATCCCGAAGATGGTCGTGGTCGGGTAACGGCACATTCAATACTACCGGGTCTTCATCAATCATTTGTTTCAGTTCATGATCGGCTGCTTTCAGATCATGAAACAATTCATCGCTTACTTCATTCTGCCGTATGAACATACTTTCAAATTTCTGAATATACGGCATGACCTCACGGGAAGGTCCGGCTTGTAAGATTTGCTCCAGCTGATGTTCAAAGATCCTGGTTTCATCACGCACCAGTTCCACCAATTCTTTCCACTTGTTGATGTCTGCATGTAATTCCTGCAGCTTTTTTTGTTCAAAGTCCATGACTGTAAGGTTTACTTGTTTCAAAGTTGAACGAATAACAGTGAGGTAGTGGTAATTAAAGTTGCGTAAAAAGGAAACTATTGTCACCAAATGGTACGGGCAGGCCAAAGGCCTGCCCGTACACTATGAAGCACTCAACACCTGTTAATCGTCGTCGCCGTCATCATCGCTTCCACCACCATCATCGTCATCTTCATCATCATCGTCGTCGCCA
>Ga0209607_1003849_pt1 | contig 11375 bp, 13 predicted proteins | sample AD_UKC117_MetaG_FD_184413 | JGI IMG/M metagenome (GOLD analysis project Ga0209607, IMG submission 184413) | Active sludge microbial communities of municipal wastewater-treating anaerobic digesters from Hong Kong - AD_UKC117_MetaG (SPAdes)... | ecosystem: Engineered > Bioreactor > Anaerobic >... | reverse complement strand
TAGGAGAAGAGCCCCTTATGGGGCTCTTCTTATTTCTGAACAAGCTTCATCGGTTCTCCGCAACAGACGAGTTCTCCTCCGCCGGCCTCTTTCACTTCAACCACGTTTCCGCATATCTCGCATCTGTAAACTTCTCCAACGTTTTTTACTTTCATGATCTCACTCTCCCTTCTGATTAATAAACTTTGCAGACCGATCCACAGTCTGATGAATTGGAGGTGCGGACTATGGAAAGAGTCTTCTTTGCTGTTCTAATGACGATATTTATCGTCGCTGCTGCAAGTGCTATGTATCAGGAACCGCAAACTGTTTTTAACACTTATTTGCAAGACGGAACCTTTGTCTATGGCGGTAGTGTGGTGTTGAGCTGGGACGTTGTTATCAGGAACAGCTCCGTTGTGTTGAGCAATCTAGATCTCTGGATATCAAACAGGGATTCCGGAGCAAGAGTTAGTCTTAAGTCATCGCCGTTTATCGATGTCGTCAGTTACAATCTTTACCTTGGAACATCCCCGACTCCGCAGCTTTATGCGACAACGAACTCAAGTACTTACTTCGTAGACAGACTATCTCCAAACACTATATATTACTGGCAAATCGTAGCAGTCGATGCAGCTGGCAACAGATATCATGGTCCGATATGGTACTTCTTGACCAAGTGATCAAACCACAGGGTTAGGTGGCTCCTTTCCTTCAAGAACGGCTGCAACGTTGCGTCCTACAATAATTGCCATCTCTTTTCTTGCTTCACTGGTGGCAGATCCAATATGGGGAAGAAGAACCACGTTGTTCAGTTCTATCAACTCTTGAGGCACATAAGGTTCTTCTTCATATACATCTAGGCCAGCTGCGGCTAGTCTTCCGGTCTTAAGCGCCTTTATCAGTGCGCTTTCATCGATGATCTCACCTCTGGCAGTATTAACTAGAATGGCTCCTGGTTTCATCAATGAGAGCCTCTTCTCGTTCAGCAAGTGATAGGTTTCCTTAGTTAGAGGAGCATGAAGCGACAGAAAATCAGAACTCTTCAGTAACTCTTCAAGACTCATATGCCTTACATTGAATCTCTCTTCTTCTTGAGAAAGAAGTGGTTTTCTGTTGAAATAAAAGACATTCATTCCGAACGCTTTAGCCCTTTTCGCTACAGCTTTTCCAATTCTGCCAAGTCCGATTATGCCCAGATTCTTCCCGGAGAGAGAAGGGCCGGTTAGCAAATCTGGCTTCCATCCAACGAATTTGCGCTCTCTAATGAAACTGTCTCCCTCTACGATTCTTCTGCTGGTTGCCAGAATGAGTGCCATTGTCAAATCTGCAGTGGCATCGGTAAGAGCTTCCGGCGTATTGGTGACTCGTACTCCTCTCTTTCTTGCCTCCTCAATATCGATGTTGTTGTATCCGACTGCGTAGTTTGCGATAACCTTTAACTTTGGCAGTGAAGATATGACTTCTGAATCAATTTTGTCCGAGAGAAGAGTTATCAGTGCTGATGCGTCTTTGCCTTCACGAATTATCTCTTCTTTCTTAAGAAATCTGTCTTCGGTGTTTCCATAGATATCATAGCCTTTCAGAAGAAGCATACCTTCATCGGGGATCTTGTAAGTGAAGAAGACTTTGTCCATTAAGCACCTCCTAAGAAGATGATATCATTATTAGTTATTCTCAAAAGCCGATAAGTTCACTTACAATGCTTTTTCCGGTCTTATGACAACTTCAGAGGCTCTCAAATCAATTATCACTTTCATTCCTTCAACCAGAGATCCATCGATTATCATGTCGGCAATCGGTCCTTCCACAGATTTCTCAATCAACCTTCGAACTGGCCTAGCACCGTATTCTCTGTCATAACCTTCTTTTGCTAGATACCCAAGTGCTTCCTTGCTGATCTCAACAGAAATCTTCTGTTCAGCGAGTCTTTTCTCCATTTCTGCTATCCTCATCTTGACTATGCCTTCCATAGCTTTTTCGTCTAAGGGTCTGAATAGCACTATTGAGTCCAATCTGTTAATGAATTCGGGTCTGAAAGCTCTTCGTAAGATCTCCCCCACAACTGATTTCATTTGGTTCTCATCACTCATTTCAGTTAGTTCCTTAGAGGCCAAGTTACTTGTCATGATTAAGATCGTATTCGAGAATGAGACGGTCTTTCCCTTTCCGTCTGTTAGCCGACCGTCATCCATTATCTGTAGCAGCACGTTGTGAACTTCCTTGTGAGCCTTCTCAACCTCATCAAGAAGCACAACAGAATAAGGTCTCCTTCTTACCGCTTCAGTTAGTTGACCACCTTCTTCGTAGCCTACATAGCCGGGAGGAGCGCCTATAAGTCTGGAAACAGTATGCTTTTCCATGTATTCGGACATGTCAATCCTGACGATAGCATCTTCGCTACCGAATAGGATGAAGGCAAGTGCCTTTGCAAGTTCCGTCTTTCCTACTCCGGTTGGACCCAGGAACATGAAAGAACCCCATGGCCTATGAGGAGCATTGAGGCCTGCTCTGGCTCGCCTAATTGTTTGAGAGACGATTTTTACTGCCTCTTCCTGATCCATGAACCTTTCATGGATTATTGACTCTAGGTCGCGAAGCTTTTCGCGCTCGGATTGAAGCATCTTTCCAGCCGGAATTCCTGTCCACTGTTCAACTACAGAAGCTACCACAGTTGGTGTTACGGCCTTTCCAAATGACTCATCTGACTCCCATTTCTTTTTCTCTTCGCGAAATTCTCTGCTTTTTCTCTCGGCCTCCGTTTTCAACTCTGCAGCAGCCTGATACTCTCCCTTTTCTGCAAGTGAGGTTATCTGAGAGTCGAGGTCCTTGAGCTGACGGTCAAGAAGTCTTAGTCTTTCCGGCATGTAACCCGTTTGAAGTCTCACAAATGAAGCCGCTTCGTCAACAAGATCTATTGCTTTGTCTGGAAGATAACGGTCAGTTATGTACTTCACGCTAAGGTCGACGGCTGTTTTTAAAGCATCATCTTCGATTTTTATCTCGTGGTGCTTCTCGTAAGTAGATTTCAGTCCCTCAAGAATTCTATAGGTTTCCTCAGGGGTCGGCTGATCGACCATCACAGGCTGAAAACGTCTTTCGAGGGCTCTGTCTTTCTCGATGTACTTTCTGTATTCATCAAGAGTTGTTGCACCGATGCATTGTAGTTCTCCTCTGGCAAGAGCTGGCTTCAAGAGATTTGCAGCATCCATAGATCCCTCGGCTGAGCCAGCTCCTACAACGCTATGTATCTCATCTATGAACAGGATTACTTCACCAGAGAGTTTTCTCACTGAATCGATGATGTCCTTCATTCTCTCTTCGAATTCTCCTCTGAATTTCGTTCCGGCGACCAGTCTACCCATACCCAGAGCCAGGACGCTCTTGTTATTCAAGTATTCGGGGACATCGCCACTCACAATACGTTGAGCCAAACCTTCTACAATTGCGGTTTTTCCAACTCCCGGTTCTCCGACGAGCGCGGGATTGTTCTTGGTTTTCCTTCCAACAATCTGTATTACCCTTCTGACTTCATCTTCTCTACCAATAACTGGCATAAGCTTGCCTTCCTTTGCAAGCTGAGTAAGATCGATTGTGAACTTCTTCAAGGAAGAAAGATTCTCATCCTCTTCTGCGCCGCTTTTTGTTCGGCCCTTGAGAATCAATGTGTATATATTATCGAGATTGATCCCGTATTTGGACAGGAGTCTGCTTGCAACAGCAGAGGTCTCCCGTACCATCGCCAGAAGTATATGTTCGGTTCCAGTTTTCGAATCATGCATTCTTCTCGCTTCACTTCGGGCATTCTCGAGGATGTGCCTGGCCTCCGGAGTGATATATATCTGGTTTGTTGACTCTCGGCTACTTCCATAACGGCCGATGACTTCTTCAACATCTTTCTTCAGAGAATCTATGCTGATGTTCTTCCCGTTCAGTATCTCGATGGCAATATTATCCCCGTCCTCGAGCATGGAAAGAAGTATATGTTCCGATGCGAGTTGATTCTGCCTGTATCTGGTTAGGATATCCTGGACATCCAGAAGAATCTTCTTCGCCTTTTCGGTGTATTCTTCATAGTTGATCACCACTGCACCTCCAAAAAAAGGGCGCCCGAAAGCGCCCCCTTAGTTTTTCTCTAACGTTAATCGATCTTTACTTGGATAGCTTCTTTCTTGACTTCTTCTTTTTTGGGAAGCTCGAGTTTTAGGACACCGTCTTCGTATTTCGCCTTGACATCATCACTCTTAACGTACTCAGGAAGCCTGAATATTCTCTGGAATGCTCCGCTATATCTCTCGTAGCGATGGTAGTCTCTTTCTTTTTCCTCTCTTTCAAGCTTCTTCTCGCCTTTGATTGAGAGAACATCATCTTCTACCTTGATTTCGAGTTCATCCTTCTTGATTCCAGGGATGTCCATTTCGATAAAAACTGAGTTATCCTTTTCGTAGATGTCAACTTCCGGACTGAACATCCCAGCTTCTTTCGACTGATCATTCAGACCTCTGAAGGCTTCATTAAAGAGTCTGTCCATCTCTCTTTGAATCTCCTCGAAAGGTCTGAAAACATCACTTCCTCTTCTGATAGCCAACATATTAACACCTCCATTCTTAGGATCTCTATGATTTCTGCTATTTACTGTCTTCCGGCGGTATATACTCGGTACCACTGTCACTATCATTATTTTCACCTTCTTGTGTGACTCCGTCTGCAGGAGTTTGAGCCTGGGCTTTCTGGTAAACACTCTGTCCAACTCTCATGCTTTCCTTCTGAAGCTGATCAAATAACAGCTTTATTCTCTGAATGTTGTCTTCGTTGATCGCGTCCCTCAGGTCCTTCACGAGGCCTTCGAGCTTGCCTCGGTCCTCAGAGGATATCTTGTCGCCGCTCTCACTAAGGAGTTTGTCTATACTATATGCAAGCTGATCGGCTTGATTCTTCAACTCAATTTCCTGTTTCTTTTGTTTGTCCTGTTCTTCGTATTTCTTTGCTTCCTCTACCACTCTCTTTATTTCTTCTTCTGACATCTTCTGTCTTCCACTTACCACCATGGATTGTTCTCTATTGGTTCCCAGATCTTTTGCGGAGACGTGAACTATTCCATCGCTGTCAATGTCGAAAGTCACTTCAATCTGAGGAACTCCTCTAGGAGCGGGAGCAATTCCGGTAAGCTTGAAGCTTCCAAGAGACATGTTGTCTCTTGCCATAGTTCTTTCTCCCTGGTAGACCGCTACCTCCACTTCCGTCTGCCCGTCGGCAGCTGTAGTGAAAACCTTCGATCTCTTGACTGGAACGGTAGAGTTTCTCTCGATGATCGGTTCCATCAAGCCGCCCATTACTTCTACTCCTAAAGTCAAAGGAGTGACATCTACGAGCACAAGATCACTTTCTACACTACCGGACAGTATTCCGCTTTGCAGAGCTGCTCCGATAGCAACGGCCTCATCTGGATTTATGTTCTTGTTCGGGTCTTTGCCGAAGATCGATTTGATGAAACTTTGAACCATTGGAATCCTTGTTGAACCTCCTACAAGAAGCACTTCATCTATCTCTTTCGGAGAGAGTTTTGCATCGCTCATTGCTCTCTCTATCTGCTCTCTGGTGCCTTCCACAAGATCCTTTATCAGAGATTCTAGTGTCGATCTAGTTATCTTCATTTCAAGATGCAATGGTCCATCGGCAGTTGCAGTTATGAAAGGCAAAGAAATCTCCGTTTCAAACTTTGAAGAAAGCTCTATCTTTGCTCTTTCTGCGGCATCCTTAAGCCTCTGGAACGCCTGTTTGTCTTTTCGAAGATCAACGTTGTTCTTCTTTCTGAAGTCTTCTGCTATATGGTCAATCAACCTCTGGTCGAAGTCATCTCCACCGAGGTGGTTGTTGCCCGACGTTGACAAGACTTCAACTACACCGTCACCTATATCCAATACTGAGACGTCGAAGGTTCCTCCACCCAAATCATATACTATGATCTTCTTATCGCCGCGTTTCTTGTCGATTCCGTAAGCTACGGCAGCTGCTGTTGGTTCGTTAATGATCCTCTGGACTTCCAGTCCAGCAATAATACCAGCCTCTTTTGTGGCCTGCCTCTGAGCATCGTTGAAGTATGCGGGACAAGTAATTACCGCCTGTGTTATCTTTCCTCCGAGGTAAGCCTCGGCGTCGGCCTTCATCTTCTTCAGAATGTAAGCGCTTATCTCCTGAGGCGTGTATTCCTTATCATCAATCTTCACCTTGTAGTCGGAACCCATTTTTCGCTTCACAGATCTTACTGTTCTGTCTGCATTTAGTATCGTTTGTCTCTTGGCGGGTTCGCCGACAATGATCTCTCCCGTTTTGCTGAAAGAAACTATCGATGGGGTGGTTCGATTCCCCTCAGCATTGGGAATGACCTCAACGCTACCGTCCGGCTTCACCCACGAAATAACTGAATTTGTAGTTCCAAGGTCAATACCAACTGTGTATTCCTTATTTGCCATCTGATTTCCCTCCTTGCCACCAACTCAACATCTACAAATCTATTATAGGTAAGTGGAGTGCACCTGTCAAGAAGAGATAATCATAATTAAGACAGAATATAAGTCTTTATTAGAGAGGGTAATATGGACATAAATAATTACATAATCAAATTGTATAGCGTTCTTAGTATAAGACTGACAATAATCACTGGTTTTTTGATTGAACTCTGTCCGGGACAAAGCCGGTTGCTTGCCGATCTCCTTACTGGATACAGTTAGGATTCCGTTCTAGGGTTTCTCCAAGAGAGATAAGATCAGTTATTTCTATCTTCGAAGGATGCTTCTCAAGAATTGTGGGGTACTTCAGCCCTGACCCTGTGAGAACTGCAACAACAACAGCTCTCTTCATATTCACTTCTTTTTGCAGTTTGTTCAAAGCTGCGAAAGGCACAGCGCTGGCTGGTTGGGCGAAGAGCCCCTTTTCAGCCAGATCTCTTTGAGCTTTAAGGATACTCGCTTCATCTACTGCGACAGTTATTCCATCAGTTTCTCTCAAAATCTTCAGTACTGCGTTCCCGCTTGGAGGGAAAGGATTCTCGATAGCGTGAGCGACAGTACAAGGATCAATAAATCGCGAGACAGTTTCAGCCCCTTGTGAAAAGGCCAGATGTATGGGGCAGCATCCCATCGCCTGCGCTACAACAATTCTCGGGAGGGTATTCGAGAATCCAAATTTCTTTAGTTCGCGAAAGCCTTTTTCGATGCCCCTCAAATTGCCTCCAGAACTTGTTGGAACAACAATAAAGTCAGGAACCTTTTCACCTAACTGAAGAAATATCTCGAACGCAATCGTCTTCGAGCCTTCAACCCTCATTGGAACATCTGAATTTGCCATGTAAATCCCGGCTTTCGCGCCAATTTCTATAGACTTGTGGTACAAGTCACCGTAGTCTCCTGTAACCTTGAGGACTCTTGGTCCATATATTGCGATTGGAGCTATTTTCTCTTCTGGAATGGAATCTGAAATCAGGATCGTTGTTCTCAGATTTGCTCTCTTTCCATAGGCGGCGACGGAAGCCCCCATGTTGCCCGTAGAGACTGTGCCGATTTGTCTGTATCCTTGATTTATAGCGTCAAGCGTTGCCAGATAGCTTCCCCGATCCTTAAATGACCAGGTGGGGTTTATCGACTCGTTCTTAACGAACAGTTCCAGTCCATCAAGAGTGGTATTCTCCAGTCTTGTTAGTGGGGTCAATCCTTCTCCCATCGAAAGAAAGTTGTTATCCTTCAGTTCTGGTAAAAGATGAGAAAAGCTCTCCAACATTTCTGATCTTCTGAATTGAAGCTTAATGAGCTTCTGGTTTTCGATTACGATTTCCAATGGTTCTCCGCACGTGCAGCGGAAGTATTCTTGAGAATACTCTTTTCCGCAAGCAGTGCAGATTAGTCTCGAATGTTTCATCATATCACCTCTTTCAGAGCCTTATTTCATAGACTGAATCCTCTGCCTTTTCTTCGAATCTAAGATCCTTAGCAATTCAAATTGATGGCAAGTTTTCGTAGTTGCAGAGCCAGTCAATTATCAGCCCCCTGGACAGGAATTCATTTGTGTATGCCCGTGATACGGCCAAACCAAATCCCCTCTTCCTATACTCTGCGACCATCTCCAAACCAACTTCAACTCTATCATCGGATCTGTAAACACCTATGCACCAGCTTAGTATTACACCATCCCTGACTATCATGTAGCCATCGCTCTTATCAATGAAGGAATCGAGATCTTCTAAGAATGAATATATCCATCCCTCAACAGCGAGGGAGTTGACCAGTCCTGTCTCAAACGTTCTTTCCGTAATCCTCTGTAGGAAATGATCCATCATGAAACCTGATACATCTCGAGTATCTAGTTGACGCAACTGAAAGAGCTATCTTTTTATCTTTTTTCTGGGATTCATTAACCCAAGAAGATCTCCAAGTCTCTCAAAAAAATCAGTAGCTGAATAGACGTTCAGTGAAGGTATCCCTTTCGCTTTTGCTTCGGGGATTAGCGTTTCAGAGAAGAACTCAAGAAGTATCGAATCTGCAGCCCCGACAATATCTCCTCCGATTAGTACAGTATCACAGCAGTTCCATACAACAGCCAATTGTGGCTCGTCGGGGTTATCAGTGTAGACCGCTCCCCGGGTGTTTTGATGGAGGATCGAAAGATATGTGAGGTTTTGAGCGAGCTCTCCGAAAAGGTAATCAAGACTCTGAAATCTTCCTGGTTCGGTCTGAAAAAGCAATTCCTTCTCCTTTCATTCAAGGCTTTTCTATTCTACTCCGTATCTTTCCTGCAACGCAAGAGAGCACAGTTCTTTGTTTTGCGAATCATAAATGATAGATTATCTCAGGAGGTGATATATTGGAGGTCAAGGGATTTGTCGAAGTCAACGGTATTACTTACAAACTCATTAGCCGACAGAAAAGCGCACACAAGAAACTGAGGATAAGAAGCAAAGGACCAATGGGCATCCGTCTAGTTACTGAAGAGAGTTTTCTAAAGGAGAATGATGAGTTTCTCAAAAAGCTTCTTAAGAACTCAGAGATAGATATCCCGATAGGCAAAGATGATGGAGATATTGATGAATAGTTCTGCAGATCAATATAAAGAGATTAGCGAGAATATGCCCTCGGAAGAACAACGGATTGTTGAGTACAACGAAATCCTGCAATATAGATTGAACAGTGTTTTGCCGGGACTTCTCGAAGAAGAGGAATTTGATGCCTGGATGGTAATAGGAAGGGAGAATAATGAAGACCCGATAATCAAGACACTCCTTCCCGGTTCGTTCCATGGGGCAAGCAGAGTAACCGCGTTCCTGTTCACGAAGGAAGAGAGATTCGTGCTGTCTCCTTACGGAAGTCGAATGGAGGAGTTCTATCAATGCGCTTGGACAAATGAGGAAGGAGATGTCTTCAAATCAATGGCTAAGCTTCTGAGAGATTTGAAGATAAGAACACTCGGTCTGAACTTTTCAGAGGATTTCGCGTTGGCCGATGGAATTACTCATTCGCTTTTCGAGTCTCTAAGACAGAAGTTTGACGATCATATACATCTCGTGAGCGCCGAGAGAATCGCGGTAAATTGGTTGCAAACAAGGAGTGATAGGGAGATTGAAGTCTACAGAAAGCTTGACAGGATTGCACACACAATCATTGGTAACGCCTTCTCTAGAGAGAATATCATTCCGGGGGTTACAACTACCAGAGATATCGAAATGCGACTGAAAAAACTCGCATCGAATCTCGGTTTGAGAACCTGGTTTGGCCCGGACGTAGACCTTCAAAGGCGTGGCGCAGAAGATCCCAGAAAGACCGGAGTGATTGAGGGGGGAGATCTCCTTCACTGTGACTTCGGTTTTATGTACAGTGGTCTCGCGACGGATACCCAGCAGATGTTTTATCTGAAGAGCGATGAAGAGAACGATCTGCCGGAAGGGCTAGATGATGTGATAAGGAAGACAAACGAAGTTCAGGATATTCTGGCACGGAATTTCATAGAAGGTATAAGCGGAAACGAGTTGCTAAGCATCTCCTTAAGAGATGCAAAGGAAAGGGGTTTGGACGCGACAATCTACTCTCACCCTGTAGGGTATCACGGCCATGGGGCCGGACCGATCATCGGTCTATGGAATAATCAGGAGAAGATCCCGGGTACAGGAGATCTCAAGATCAGGAATTCGACTTGTTTTGCTATGGAGCTGAACTGCCGGTCTCCTTTGCTCTCTTGGGATGACCAGCCGGTCTACGGATTCCTTGAAGAAACGGTCGCTTTCAGGAACAACAAGATCGACTATCTAGATGGAAGGCAGGAAGAACTATTCATTTTATAGGAGGTGAGAATTCGTGAAAAGAATTCTTGTTATTATCTGTATTGTTGCTTTGACGACTGTGCTGGGGTTGTCGAATGAGCTGGTGAAGTCTTCAAACACAATGATGGTATCTCAACTGGCCGTTCTTGAGATCCAGGAAAACCCGTCAACGGGTTATCTCTGGCATGTTTTCGCGGAACCGTCAGGTGTTCTTAGAAACTTTCTTGAAGAGCATAACGCACCGAGTTTTATGCCGGGGGCTCCTTCTGTAAAAGGTTGGATAATGACCGCGGCAAAGGAAGGAAAGACGCTGATCACGCTAAAACTCTTCAGAGAGTGGGAAGGAGAAAAGCAATCGGTAGACTTCAGGGCGTTAACCGTCGATGTCTCTGGAGAAGGAAAAGGGCAAGTTGATCTGAAGCTTCTCATGAACGAAGTGAATATCGGCTCAACCTTCACCATCACTCTAGAAGAGAATGCGAGCACAGGGTACACATGGCATTATGAGATACTCGGAGATGGAGTTAGGGAAGTTGCAAAAGATGTAGTGACAGACACTAGCGGAAAGGTCGGGGCTCCCTCGAGAGTCACCTGGACCTTCCAGGCGGTTGATGAGGGTAACACCTCGATCGTTTTTCGATACTTCCGTGAGTGGGAAGGTGTGAAGTCTTCGATAGACTTTGAAGCGTATAATATCGCCGTGCAGCAGAATTGAGCTTTCTTGACTGATAGGGTTATTTAATGAATGTATAATGCTACTGAGGTGATAGCGAATTGAACATTTCGGGAAGCAAGCTGCAGGTATATCTGACTTCAGCGGCGATTCTTGTCATATCTGTAATTGTCTTTTCCCTGCATTCGATTGAGCCGGTTAAGTTACTGGCGATATTGAGTGAGATGGTTGTAATCGGAGCTTTACTTGTCGCAGCTTACCTTCTTGGAAGCAAGGAGCTTCATCGGGGGATTCCTGTCGGCCTTATCCTGTTATCGTTGTCAACGTATTTCGATTTAGTTGAAGCACTAACCGGGATGGCAGCCTACGAATTCATTTCATTGGGACTGCTGGCTGCGGGCTTCCCAATCCTTCTAG
>Ga0209607_1003847_pt1 | contig 11378 bp, 8 predicted proteins | sample AD_UKC117_MetaG_FD_184413 | JGI IMG/M metagenome (GOLD analysis project Ga0209607, IMG submission 184413) | Active sludge microbial communities of municipal wastewater-treating anaerobic digesters from Hong Kong - AD_UKC117_MetaG (SPAdes)... | ecosystem: Engineered > Bioreactor > Anaerobic >... | reverse complement strand
AAATTTTGGATGTATTACACGTCACAAGAAAGGGCCAACATTATCATCGACCAAATGATAAAAGAACGTGAGACACTTACAACCAAAATAAATTTATGCGAAACCATTTCGTCAATTAAATATCCCGATAAAATCAAGTATTTTCATGGTTCGGAAAAATCAAATATCTCAATAGATTATTGGAAATTGAAATCAGATATTAAAGAGTTAATAAAATCATATGGAAGTCAAAATTCTCATTCAATGCTAATCCTTGATGTTTACGATATATATAAAGATCAGATCACTAATGAAGTATTTCTCGGCATCCCAATGGATATTCGTATCAAATGCCAAGCCGACATATTTCAAATACTCGATAGTATTACAAAAATTTATTACCATCATGATAAGTTCAGATTATCCTATATGAATCCAATAAAAATCACTTATCAGTATTTCAAACTTGATAGAAATGATGCTAAAATCGATACTACTTCTGTAGAGAGGATAATTCATTTCGACTAAATATATTTTTTCTTCACCAATATTTTTATAGGGCTCCCTCTAATGACCACAATAAGAAGGATGATTCGCAAAAATTAAATATTGAAAATACTGAATATTCACATTTTATTGCCCTCTCTATTTATTTATTTTATCTTTGGAATTCCAAATCAAAACAACAAATTTCGCATGGAAAGAATTGTCACACTTGATGAATTTATCATTAAAACCCAACAGGATTTCCCCGGTTCGTCCGGCTCATTGACACGTATTCTGAGAGATATAGGGATAGCGGCTAAAATTGTGAATAGAGAAGTTAATATGGCCGGCCTTGTCAATATTCTCGGTCGTGCCGATAGTTCCAATGCTTCGGGTGAAGACGTACAAAAACTGGATATTTTTGCAAACGAAGTGATGATAGATTGCCTAAAAAATGGCGGCGAGTGTGCCGGTGTGGCCTCAGAAGAATTAGAAAATGTCATTGCATTCGATCCGGTAGAGGGCCAAACGGCAGAATACCTTGTATTAATGGATCCCTTGGACGGCTCTTCAAATATTGATGTCAATGTTTCCGTTGGCACAATTTTCGGCATTTATAAGCGAGAGTCTGACACCAATAAGAAAGTGGCCGAAAAAGAATTCCTCCAACGAGGCAGTGCATTGGTCGCCGCGGGTTATGTACTCTATGGTACTAGTACCATGCTTGTGTACACGACAGGAAACGGGGTCAATGGCTTTACGCTAGACCCCTCGATTGGCGAATTTTGCCTTTCTCACCGCAACATAAAAATGCCGGCAAGCGGTAATTATTACTCTGTAAATCAAGGATATTACTTGAAATTTGACCTTGAGATGAGAAGATATATTGACCATTGTTCTGACCTTAATCTCAGATTGCGATATATAGGCAGTATGGTGAGCGACATTCATAGGATTATGTTTCAAGGTGGAATATTTTTATATCCAAATACCCGAAAATATCCTGCCGGCAAACTGCGGTTGGTCTATGAGGGAAATCCCATGTCATTTATTGTGGAACAAGCCGGAGGAAAGGCTCTCAACACAAAACTTGAACGTATTCTCGATGTAGAAGTCAAAGAATTACACCAAAGAACCACGATCATCATGGGCTCTTCTGATATGGTCAATGACTTGCAAGAATTCGTAGAAAGATACAGTGCTATAAATTCTTAAAAATTTAGAAAACAGACCATTTCTGAAATAATTACAACACTTACATGGAATGATTATTGTGATTTGGTTAAGTTTCGTCAATCAAACAATCTAATACAGATGAAAATACGCCAATTTTCCTTGTCTTTAATCATCACTCTTATCGTAACATCGCAAGGATTCAGTGGTGCTTGGCCGAGACTGAAGGGAAAGTTTTATTCTAAGTTATATTATTCCACAGTGAGTGCTAACCAATATTTCAACCAAGACGGAGAGACTGTTGATCTAAGTAAAAAGTTGGACTTTTCTTCTTTCGGTCTCTATGGTGAATATGGTCTAAATAACAAATTGACTTCAATAATCAACGTACCTGTTAGCAATGCAATTAATTATGGGAACCGCAGTTTTAGTTCAATTGGCGATGCCAATATTGGTTTAAAATATTGCTTGAGCAACGGTTCACTCATAAGTTCGTTTAATTTTTATCAACAACTTGGAATTAGCAATCTTCCCAATGATGCAATCCTTAATGTCAGTGACAAACAATGGTCACAAGTGTATCAATTAGAACTTTCAAAATCTGTATCTAATCACTTGTACCTCAGTACTTACATTGGCTATCGCGACCGTAAAAATGGATTTAATGATGAAATAAAAGCAGGAATCGAAGGTGGATATTCATTTTTTGATAGTAAACTTTATCTCATTGTAAGATCAGATTTGGTTTTGTCTAAGAATAACGAAATTCAGAATTACGATACTGATGGGAACCTCTATGGAAATGGAGTTTCGTATCTGTCATTTTCACCTGAGATTAATTACCAAATCACTCAACATATTGGAATCAACGCTAGAATGGGAACGGCTTTTTTTGCAAAAAACATTTATGCAAACCCAATATTGAGTTTTGGTGTTTCTTTTAGTAATTAACCTACTTTTTCTTGGATAATAATGTTTATGAATATATTGATGTCATCTTTCCGCTTGCCCTAGATAAGGCATTGACCTATAAAATTCCACCGCATTTACAAGGAAAAGTCAAGCCTGGAATAAGAGTAGAAGTCAAGCTTAGGTCGAAGAACTATTCTGCCATTGTCTTAAGGTTTAATCCTCAGCAAAAATTTGAGTACAGAATTAGTCACATTTTAAGTGTATTGGATGATGAGCCAATCGTGAATGAATACCAATTAAAATTTTGGGATTGGATCGCCAGTTATTATTGTTCTAATTTGGGTGAGGTCATGCATTTGAGCCTACCCTCAGGATTAAAGCTCAGTTCAGAAACAAAATTTATAAAATCAAACATCGACACCGACCAAATAGAGCTCGATGACGATGAATATCTAATCACCGAAGCCCTGAGCATAAGGAATAAAATTACGATTGAAGATGCCCGACTAATATTGAATAAAAAAACCATCTATCCTGTGGTCAGGTCTCTTCTGGAGAAAAATGTCCTAACCATCGAGGAAGAACTTATTGAAAAATACCAGGAGAAAAAAATAAAAGTCGCTAGATGGCATTCTAATTTTTCTGATGAAAATAGCAGAAATCAAGTCTGGGAAGATATAAGCAATTCCATACATCAGACCAATGCACTATTGGCATTTGCACAGTTAAGTCGTAAGCAAAAACTGGTACCCACAGCGGATATTCAAAATCTTGCCAATGTCAAAAGCACGGTCATCAGTCGTCTAGTAGCAAAAGAAATCCTGACTGTGGAAGAAATGGTGGTCAGCAGATTGGAAGAATATAATTCAGAAATTTCCGAAGAAATTACACTTTCAGAAGAACAACAAAGAGCCGTAGATTCCATTGAAAACTTGATAATGGATAATCAAAAAAACATTTTGCTTCATGGAGTGACAGGAAGTGGAAAGACTCTGGTCTATACCGAACTTATAAAAAAGGAGATTTCCAAGGGTCAACAAGTGTTGTTCTTACTTCCAGAAATCGCCTTAACGACTCAAATCGTAAAGCGGCTGGAACACATTTTTGGTAGCGATATGGCCGTATATCACAGTCGCATGAGCAATAATCAAAGGGTAGAAGTCTACAAATCAGTATTACTCGGAAAAAAAATAATATTAGGTGCTCGCTCTGCCCTATTCCTCCCTTTCGTAAACTTGGGATTAATCATCATAGACGAAGAGCATGACAGTTCATACAAACAAATAGACCCAAGTCCTCGGTACAATGCGAGAGATAGTGCTCTGGTACTTGCCAAACTCCATAGTGCTTCTGTGATTTTAGGCTCTGCAACACCCTCTGTAGAATCCTATCTCAATGCACATAATAACAAATATGGATATGTGCAGCTAAACAATAGATATGGGATGGCTCAGTTACCTCAAATCGAATTGGTAGACCTCCGAAAAGCATTTCAAACGGGGAGGATAAAATCATTTTTTTCGAATGAATTGATTGAGGAGATTAACCAATGTTTAGAAAGTGGTAAGCAAATCATTATTTTTCAAAACAGGCGAGGATATGCACCTTCATTGATATGTACATCTTGTGGTTGGACTCCATTCTGCAAAAATTGCGATGTACAGATGACCATGCATCTCTATAATAATGAATTAAAATGCCATTATTGCGGTTACCGATACGAAATTCCTAGAGCTTGTAAAGCATGTGGTGGTGTGGAATTTAAAGACGTAGGATTTGGAACTGAAAAAATTGAAGAAAAAATACAAGAAGTAGTCCCATCGGCCAAACCCCTGAGGCTAGATTATGATACTGCGAAAACAAAAAGCTCATTTGAAAAAATAATCAATGATTTTTCAAGTAAAAATTTCAATGTACTTATTGGTACTCAGATGATTACTAAGGGCTTAGATTTTGAAAATGTGGCTTTGGTAGCCGTATTAAATGCCGATGCGATCATCTCGCAACCAAATTTTAAATCTAGTGAACGAGCTTTCCAATTGCTCACCCAAGTATCAGGGAGATCAGGGAGAAGAGACGAAACTGGAAAGGTCTTAATTCAGACTTTTACACCTCATCACGACATACTCACAGACGTCATCAACCACGACTATGACACATTTATCAAAAGAGAGTTAAGCGAAAGAAAATCATTTATCTATCCACCATTTTATCGCATTATCGAACTCGAAATAAAACACAACAAGCTTGAAATTGCCTCAGAAGTGGCTGAAACCTTGAGTCGGAATTTAAAGAAAAAATTGGGCGGTCGCATTATCGGTCCCACACCTAATTACATTCCCAAAATCAAAAACAAATATATTTTCAATCTATTGGTAAAATACGAACGCAGCCCCGCTCAGGTAGCCACTTCCATAAAAGAAGAAATACTGAGTGAAATAGCACAAATTAAGACAACCAAAAGCTTAAAAAATGTCAGAATAAACATAAATGTAGATCCATAATGGTCATAACATGAACAATTAGCTTTCAAAAGTATTAATGAAAGTAATACTTTAACGATAGAAAATTTCTTTAATAAACATTCAATCAACATGAAAAAAATACTTTTCTTTTTTGCAATTTTAAATTTATTTGCGGCAAGCAATTATGCACAGATTAAAACACCTGCAGCGAGTCCGGCAGCTTCTGTAATGCAGACAATAGGGTTGACAGATGTCACCGTCGATTACTCAAGACCCAGCGTAAAAGGCAGAACGATATTTGCAGAGAATGGCTTGGTACCATTTAATAATATGTGGAGAACTGGTGCTAATGCGGCCACAAAAATCACTTTTTCCAATGATGTAAAAATCAATGACCAAGAACTAAAAGCTGGTACTTATGCAATCTTAACCTTACCAACTGCCACGGTATGGTCCATCTACTTTTACAGTTATGAGAGCTCAAGTTGGCCTACTTACGTGGATGCGACTCCTGTTCTCTCGGTCTTGATGAACGTAAGTACCAATACATTTTTCACAGAGACCTTTACCATAGAATTTAATAATGTGGGAGCAGATATGGCAGTATTGACATTGAGATGGGAAAACACGACTGCCAGTGTCAATGTAAACGTGAATACGGATAGTATGGTCATGTCTAATATTGAGTCTGTCATGGCAGGTCCATCGAGCAATGATTACTACAATGCGGCTAATTACTATCTCACCACGGGCAGAGACCTTAACCAAGCATTGACTTGGATTCAAAAAGCAACAAAAGGTGATAATCCAAAATTTTGGCAAGTGAGAAGAGAGGCATTAATATTAGCAGGATTGGGAAGGTACAAGGAAGCTATTACTGCTGCTACCCTATCCAAAGAATTGGCTATGAAGGCTGGAAATGATGAATATGTAAAAATGAATGAGGCGGACATCGCAGATTGGAATAAAAAATAAAATATTTGCTCCTGAAAATTAAGAATTAGGCTGTTTGAGAATTTCAAACAGCCTCTTTTATTTAATCACCGTCACGTCAAATTTTAATATTTGAAATTCAGAATTAGGTCCTAAGAGATACTTAACAAAACCAGAATAAACCCCTGATTCTACTTTTTTACCATTAAAAGTACCATCCCACCCTTGTGTGGAATCGTTTGATAGGAAATTTTCATTGTTAAAAACCAAATCTCCCCATCTATCAAAAATCTTCATTTCTACTATCAAAATATCTCCAGATGAATTTAAGAAGAAAATATCATTATTTCCATCAGAATTTGGACTGAAGATATTGGGGAAGATGACAGATGGAGTGATAAAAATATTGAAATAATCCGAGGTCACACATCCCATTTCGCTTGTTACCGTGAGCAGATACTGAGTTGACTGATCAGGTGTAGCCAATGGAGTAGGACAGTCTCCACAATCCAATCCAGAAACAGGAGACCAAGTAAAATTCGTGATATTTCCAGTTATTGTTGGAATAATTTGGTAGGAATCTCCATAATCTATCGTCACATCAGGAGGCAACATGACGCTTACACTATCGATTGACATCACCATCACCGAAGTGTCAAATAGGCAACCTTCGCTTGTCTTGATGTAAATCGTATAGTTACCGCTTAACAAATTCATAATTTCATTAGAAAAAATAGAGTCTAAATTGGTGGATATTAAATATTCAGGGTTTTGAGAAGCAATACTTCCCACACTATCATCGGCACAAATGTTGTCTAAAACCTCGAGATCAACCTCATTGAATTGATAATTATCCACGATGATCATAGAATCGGATCGGCAGCCATTGATGTCAATAACACTCAAAACATAGGTGCCGGCGTTCAAATTCTGAAACGAAAAATTATCTGAAGGCACTCCATTTAACTCCGCCCAAGCAAGATTATTTCCTTCAGGAGAGACCGTCACATTTCCAGTATCACTATCGGCACATGACGCATTAATATTCACCTGATAACTTACTTCAGGAAAATGTTTCAAAGTAAGTGATAGTATGGAATCACATCCACTCGATGTGCTTAGATTGGCAAAATACTGACCTTCATCATTTATTTCCATTCCCTGCCAAACTAGGACTTCGCCTTTGCAAATTGACTCTTGGAAGAAAATTTCATAACTCGGATTTTCGTCTATATGTAACAAGTATTCCAATAGGCAGTTTCCCGAGCTATCAATAATACTAAAATCACCAAAATCGGTAATCCATACATTTAAAAAGCTCAAACTATCCCCTTGACACATCGAAAAATCAAATTCCTGTACCTGTGATTCCTCATAATATTCCACAACAAAATACTGAGTCGAATCACAGCCATTAGATGCAGTAAAAGTTTGATTATAAGTTCCCTCTTGAGTGACATCTTGGCCAAAAATGTGGAGAGTATCCCCCTGGCATAATTGGAGGGTGTCAAGAGAGGTAATGATCTCAAGAAATTGAATAGTAAATGTATCGACAAAAACATTTTGACATGAATCCTTCGCGACCACGAAATACGTCCCTTCCGTATTTAAAATTCTATTATTCCCAATAAAACTATCTTGCCATAGCACTTCTTGAAACAAAGGATTATAAGAAATTTCAATCTCTTGTCCACTGCAAATTAAAAATAAATCATAATCCTCAAGCAGAGGGGTATCAAGACAACAACATTGATCACTTAGCGCCGGATCATCACAATCGACTAAACCATTACCGTCATCATCAATTCCATTATTACATATTTCTGCTGCTATTGTTGATAAGGCACATACCGCATCAATATCGGCTCCAGGTGTCTTTTGAGTACCACATGGATCGTCGTGGTAATCTTCAATTTTTATTTCTTTAAATTTCAATGTACCGCCTGAAGCATTTTGAATGTAAGAATCGATATCTAAACCGGATGTTGAACCTCCAATAAGCGCAATGTAAAAAAATCCAGTACTTACATCTTCCGAAAGTCCCTTTTGGATTAAATAATCTCTAGTATAATTATTATATGGTTTTAAAAATATTCTAACCGATTCTATGGCCTGACCAACTTCAAAAACCCATAAATCTTGTTTTGAGTCACCTGAATTTGTAAGAATATTATTAACAAAACCCAAAGTAATATAACCATCATCACCCAGAAAAGTAAACTCTTTTTGATCGCCGGACGAATAACCATAATAATCTGCAACGCCAAGCGAACCAGAAGGAAAAGGATCCGAAACAGTACAACCAGATTTATAATCTATTAGAGAATCTGCAAATGAAATACCCGTTCCACAAATATTACATCCATTATTAGGAAGAGATTTACATCCACTATCTTCGCAATCGATAAACCCATCCCCGTCATTATCAATACCATCAGAACATGTAGTAGCTGTGTTTTCTTGGCTAAAGCTAAATTGAACAATAAAGCAAAGACTCAGAATTAATAGAATAGACTTGTACATAAAATTTAATTTTAAGTAAAGTTAATATATTTGTGTAAAAAATAATTGAATCAGCTCCGCAAAAATATAAAATTTAAAGTTATTAATTGGATTAGATATTATTATCAGAAGTGCAGACTAGGTCACTTAGGATCATCAGTATTTATTGAAAAAAATGTTGCTTTAATGAGATTCCCTAGAAATATTCATATTTCAAATTCTGTTGTTCTTAAAGAAGGTTCAAAAATTTGTGCTTGCAATGAAAACTCTGAAATAGAAGTTGGCGAAAATACGACTATCGGGTATCACACATACATCTTTTCATCGAATAAAATAACTGTTGGAAAAAATTGTATGATTGCTCCATTTGTATATATTGTAGATAGCGACCATGGAATCGAGAGATCCAGATTAATGAACCTACAAGCCAATATTACATCACCAATCATAATAATGGATGATGTATGGATAGGGACAGGAGCAAAAATTCTAAAAGGAGTCACGATAAATCAAGGTGCCATTATCGCAGCTGGTTCTGTAGTTAAAGAAGATGTACCGTCTTATAAAATTTTTGGAGGGATACCGGCAAAAAATATAGGCGAACGGAAATGAAAAAAATAGGTGTTATTATATTGTGTCGCTACAATTCCTCAAGATTGCCCGGCAAGATCCTTTTGCCAATCGGAAATCAACCTATTTTAATGCATATTTGCAATCAAGTTAAAATTCAAACTGACAATTTTTGTATAGCCACATCTGATGCTCATACTGACGATCCAATAATAAATTATTGCAAGGAGAATCAAATACCTTTTTTTAGAGGATCCTTAGAAAATGTCGCACTTAGATTTAAGGAGGCCGCACAATGTTTTAATTATAATTATGCTATAAGAATAAATGGCGATAATCTATTTGTAAATCACAATATTTTGAACGAATGTTTGAATAATTATCAGAGAACAAACTTTGATTTGGTTACCAATGTCATAGGAAGAACGTTTCCTTATGGAATGAGTGTAGAGATGCTAAATATGCAGACATTTGACAAGTACTTGCCTCATTTTAATGAATTCCATCAACAACATGTAACAAGTTATATTTATGAAAATGAAGAAAAATTCAAAATCATTAAATTATTAAACATAGAATACCCCGGTGCACAAGGTCTAAAAATGGCAGTAGATACACCTAAGGATTATATTTTTTTAAAAGAACTAGCAAAACAAATGGCATACAATTTTACAAATTATAACTTTGCGGAATTGATTGAAAAATGCAATAAATTAAAATCAAATTTATGAATACATGGGTAGGCAAATATGGCCCACTTTTAGTTGCAGAGATAGGTGGTAATCATGAAGGTGATTTTGAATATGCTAAAAAACTTACATCTCTTGCTATTGAATCAGATGTAGATTATATTAAATTTCAAATTTATTCAGGAGACACATTGGTTAACCCAATAGAAAGCCCTTTAAGAAATAAGCATTTCAAAAAATTTGAGCTTTCCAAAAATGAGTATATTTTTCTTGCTGAAATGTGTCGTGAAGCAAATGTTGGGTTTATGGCATCGGTTTGGAATCCAGAATTTGTTCCGTGGATTAATGAGTATTCCAAAATATTTAAGATAGGCTCAGGAGATTTTACCGCAATTCCTATCATTGATTATTTTATTAGCTTGGAAAAGCCACTATTGTTAAGTACAGGATTATGTACATTGGTGGAAGTAATTGAAATCGTAGAATACATACAATCAAGAAGTGCAATATATAAAAGTCAAGATTTTCTTGGTCTACTGCAATGCACTAGCATGTATCCAATCGCCATTGAAGATGCAAATCTGAATGTAATGAATACCTATAAGCAGCTTTTCAACATTCCTGTAGGTTATTCTGACCATACTGAAGGAAATTTTGCATTGGAAACGGCAGTAGCAATGGGGGCAGAAATTCTTGAGTTTCATTTTACAGACGATAGAGCTAATAAAGATTTCAGAGATCATAAAGTATCACTAACTAAAGCTGAAGTATTGGATTTGATAGAAAAAATCAAACTTATTAAAAAAGTACAAGGACATTATTTCAAAAAACCATTACTATCTGAAAGTGAGCATGTTACCTCTTTTAGAAGAGCATTATATTTTAATAAAGACATGAAAGCTGGAGATTCAATAAAAGAATCGGATCTTATTAGTTTAAGACCTAATCATGGAATTGATGCTAGAGAATTCCATAACGTAATCGGAAAAAGAATTAATAGAAGAATTAAAAAATATGGAAAAATTGAATACGATGATTTGGAGTAGAGAGTCAAGTCTATTCTCCAATAAAAATTCAGGAGAAAATTGGATTAGACATGAAAATGGTGAAATTGAAAAATTCGAAATTGCAATAAAATCAGGAAAAAAAACCAATTTATTAAGGCTTAAAAATGACATAGTTAAAAACTTAACTTCTAAAATAGAGTATTACAGAGATTCAAGAACAAAACTATATAATGGTGATACAGAATATGTTGGGTCCTGTCCGATTTCTGGCATCCCAACTGAAAAAACTTCTTTGGTGGCTAATATATACGGGGCAGAATATGTACAAACACCTGACTTGGGTCACGTCTATGTTAAAAACAGACCATCAAAAAAAAGCATTCATAATTTTTACTTAAATGACATTACCTATGCATCGACCTACACAGACAAATCAGGCGCCGAATTTAGATTAAATAATATTGCAATACCTTGGCTTGATTGGACATTAGAAGTATATTTTCAACAATTTAAAGCAATGCCTAAAAGAATCCTTGATGTGGGTTCGGGAGCTGGTCATTTTGTGGAGGCATGTAGACGAAGAGGAATTGAAGCTGAAGGAATTGAACTTAGTGAAAATAGTCGAAAATTCGCCAAAGAGATTTGGGGAATTGATATGGATG
>Ga0209607_1003834_pt1 | contig 11403 bp, 9 predicted proteins | sample AD_UKC117_MetaG_FD_184413 | JGI IMG/M metagenome (GOLD analysis project Ga0209607, IMG submission 184413) | Active sludge microbial communities of municipal wastewater-treating anaerobic digesters from Hong Kong - AD_UKC117_MetaG (SPAdes)... | ecosystem: Engineered > Bioreactor > Anaerobic >... | reverse complement strand
CCGTTTGCCTTATTGCGAACGCCATTACAAGGCTCGCGCGCCGGGTTCTTGTTACTGCATCATCGGCCGGGGCGTGGGCACCGCAATCGCCTTGCCGTTTAGCTGAAAGACATCCTGTGTCGGAACACCGGCGGCATTTGCAGCAGCAGTAGCCGCCGCCGAAGCATCTACTCCGGTAGCATAGGCTGACGCCTCATCCGGTCCGCCATCCCCCTGGGCGATCATGGGAGGCGGTTCCGGTGCGACCAGCCCGAACGGATCCGGCCCGGTGGCATTGCCCAGAACAACCGGGACCACGCGCGTATTGGTTCCCTTTTCGAGAAGGTACCGCTTCTCCAGTTCCGACAGCGAGGGCTGCTTGACCGCAAACAGGTTGTCAGCCTCGTCCTCTCCCACCGCATCGAAATTCGGTTTCTGCTTTCCGCAAACCTGCGCCCGGATATCCGTCGGCTGCGAATTGACCGGCCCGTTTGGCTTGAGTGTCTTCAACTTGGGCAGCGCGAAGGCAAAGCCCTTTTGCGAGGCGTCGTAGAGCAGCTTGGCAGCTTCGACGTTTCGTTCGCGCCCGGTACGTCCTCCCAGCACAACAGCAATCAGCGTCTTGCCACGCGTCTTGGCGCTGGCAACGATGTTGAGACCGGAAGCGCAGACAAAACCCGTCTTCATGCCCATTGTGCCTGGAAACCGTTGCAGCAGCGGATTGTGATTGCTCAGCGTCCGCTTGCCGACCTTGATGGCGGGGATGGCAAAGTAGCCGGCATATTTGGGAAATTCCGTGTAGAGCCTGTCAGCCAGGACCGCCATGTCGTAGGCGGTGACATACTGGTTCGGATCGTGCAGCCCGTGCGGATTCACGAAATGCGACCGCTTCATGCCGATCTCGCGCGCATAGGCGTTCATCTTGCCGACAAATGCCTCCTCGCTTCCGCCAACCGATTCCGCAATTGCCAACGCAATATCGTTGGCGGACTTGACCATGATGATTTTCAGCGCCGCATCGACATTCAGCACGGTGCCTACCGGAAAGCCCATCTTCGATGGCGGCTGGTTCAGCGCGTTCTGGGACACCTTGATCGGCGAAAGCTGTGAAATGCGCCCGGCCTTGATTTCCCTGAAAACCGTGTAGGCAGTCATCATCTTGGTCAGCGAAGCAGGATGCCACAGGTCGAAGGCCTTGTGCTGTTCGTAAACCTGCTTGGTCTTGTAGTTGTAGACGAGATACGGACCGAAATATTTCATGCCTGCGGCACGTGGCGCCTGCGGAACGGCGGCGACGATCATCGCGGCGCAAAGCACAAGCGTGAAAAACCTCGATAGAAGCCATTCCCACCGGAACGGTACCCGTGGCTTGGCAATCATTGCGGCTTGCCGGTTTTCGATTTCAAAATCCATGATGAGTGGCGGAGTCCGGGGGCTGTTCGTCCAAAAAGAATCTCGTTTTGCCCCAGAAACGCTAGGATAGCGGCATTCACGGCGGATTCAAGGGCAGCTGACGCCGCGCTTCTCACCAAAGCCGAACCGAATAGGTCCGCTAGACCAGCCTGGACTGCTCCACCGCCGCTTCGATGAAGCTGGCGAACAGCGGGTGCGGCTCGAACGGCCGTGACTTGAGTTCCGGATGGTACTGAACGCCTATGAACCAGGGATGGTCGGGATATTCTACCGTTTCAGGCAGAACGCCGTCCGGCGACATTCCGGCAAACGACAGGCCCGCAGCCTCCAGCCGCTCCTTGTAGTCGATATTGACCTCGTAGCGGTGGCGATGGCGTTCCGATATCGAGGTGGTTCCGTAGATTTCGGCAATCCGCGAACCGTCGGCGAACCGGTTTGGATAGGCACCAAGGCGCATCGTGCCGCCAAGATCGCCTTCCTTCATCCGTTTTTCGAGCGCATTCCCCTTCAGCCACTCGGTCATCAGGCCGACTACCGGCTCTTTCGTCTCACCGAACTCGGTGGAAGATGCTTCTTCAATGCCACACAGGTTGCGTGCTGCCTCGATGCAGGCCATCTGCATGCCGAAACAGATGCCGAAATAGGGTATCTTCTTCTCGCGCGCATACTGCGCCGCACGGATCTTGCCCTCGGCACCACGTTCACCGAAGCCGCCCGGCACCAGGATACCGTTGACCTTTTCAAGATATGGCGCCGGATCCTCGCGTTCGAAGGTATCGGACTCGATCCACTCGAGATTGACCTTCACGCGGTTCGCCATGCCGCCATGCTTGAGGGCTTCAATCAGCGATTTGTAGGCATCGAGAAGCCCGGTATACTTGCCGACAACCGCGATCGTGACTTCACCCTCAGGATGATGAACCCGGTCGGAAATGTCTTCCCAGCGTTCCATGCGCGGTTCGGGAGCAGGCTCGATCCCGAATGCTGCAAGCACTTCCTGATCGAGGCCTTCCTTGTGATAGGCCATCGGCACGTCGTAGATATTCGCAACATCAAGCGCCTGGATCACCGCAGAAGCTCGCACATTGCAGAACAGCGAGAGCTTGCGGCGCTCGTCCTCGGGAATCTCCCGGTCGGCGCGCACGAGAAGAATGTCCGGCGCGATACCGATCGAGCGCAGCTCCTTGACCGAATGCTGGGTAGGTTTGGTCTTCAGCTCTCCTGCCGCCGCAATCCACGGCATCAGCGTGAGATGAACGTAGACGGCGTGATTGCGCGGCAGATCGTTGCCGAGCTGGCGGATCGCCTCGAAGAACGGCAATGCTTCAATGTCGCCAACCGTGCCGCCGATTTCGCACAGCACGAAATCATAGTCCTGGTTCCCGTCGAGCACGAATTCCTTGATCGCGTTGGTGACGTGCGGAATGACCTGCACGGTGGCGCCCAGGTAATCCCCCCGGCGCTCCTTCTCGATGATGTTCTGGTAGATGCGCCCGGTCGTGATGTTGTCCTGCTGGTTGGCAGAACGCCCCGTGAAGCGCTCGTAGTGACCGAGATCGAGATCGGTCTCGGCACCATCATCGGTCACGAAGACCTCGCCGTGCTGATACGGGCTCATCGTCCCGGGATCGACATTGAGATACGGGTCAAGCTTTCTCAGTCGCACGCGATAGCCGCGCGCCTGAAGCAATGCTCCGAGTGCTGCTGATGCGATGCCTTTTCCAAGGGAGGAAACCACGCCGCCGGTTATGAATACGTAACGCGCCATGGGAATTAAGCCCTAAATGCAAAGGACCCGATTCGCAAAACGAAAATTCCGGGCCGCTGGATTGTACACATCAAAAACAAGGCCCGGTCGGAACCGGGCCTGTCAGGATCGCAGAATTGCGCGCCGCCCTCACTGGCCGGCGGGCACTGCGGGTGTTTCGCTCGTAGTGCCGGGAACGGCAGGTGTTTCAGGTTGGGCCGGCGCTGCATCACCCTGGGGAGCTGCCGGCGTCGCCGAATCGCCTGCCGGGACCGAAGGAGCGGTTGAATCACCAGACGGGACAGCCGGACCGCTATCGCCCGTAGCCGGAACCGCCGGTTTCTCGCTGTCAGGCGTGATCTGATCGAGAATCGATTGCCCGTTGCCACCAGCCGGGGCGCTTTGGCCTGCCGGGATCCGGTTCAGAATGTCGCTCGGTGTCTCGTTGACGCCGGCCAGAATGCCAAGCGCGATCGAGGTGGCAAAGAATGCTGCCGCAAGAATGGCGGTCGTGCGTGTCAGCGCATTGGCCGCGCCGCGGGCGGACATGAAACCGCCTCCACCGCCAATGCCAAGTGCCCCGCCTTCGGAGCGCTGCAGCAGGACAACGATTACTAGAGCGATGACCACCATAAGGTGGATCACGATGAGAACTGTTTCCATGGATGGAATCCCGGGATTTTCTGGCAGACATGCCTGATGGGAGGCACCCTGCCCCTTGCGGTTCGGCCCCTATCTATAGATGCCGGACGAAGGTTGCAAGTGCCGTGGCCCAGAGGTTCAGGCAATTTCCAGATAGGCATTGGCGATGCCCAGGAAGTCTTCCGCCTTCAGGCTCGCACCGCCCACCAGTGCTCCATCAACATTTTCCACTGCCATCAGTTCGGCAGCATTGGCGGGTTTTACGGAGCCGCCATACAGAAGCCGGATCTTTCCGCCCTTTTCACCAAACCGGTCAACCAGTTGACCGCGCATGAACCCATGAGCCTCCGCGACATCTTCTGCAGTGGGCGTAAGACCGGTGCCAATTGCCCATACGGGTTCGTAGGCAACCACCAGCTCACCCTTTTCCCAGCTGTCGGGCAGCGAACCGGCCAGTTGCGTCTTGAGAATGTCGAGGGTCGACCCGGCCTTGCGCTCTGCCTCCGTCTCGCCGATGCAGACGATGGTCATCAGACCTTCGGCAAGCCCTGCCTTTGCCTTCTCAAGCACGACGGCATCGGTCTCGGCATGGTCGGTGCGGCGCTCCGAGTGACCGACGATAACGGCCAGTCCGCCAGCATCGGCGATCATCCCGGTCGAAATGTCGCCGGTATGCGCGCCATTGGCTGCAGCGTGGCAATCCTGCGCACCGGTCGAGATGGGAGCGCTCGACAATGTCTGCGATGCCTGGAACAGGAGGGTGGCGGGAACACAGACCAGCATGTCCGCTTTTTCCTGAAGCGCCACACCGAACCCTGCCGCCATCGCCGTGAGCTCTCCCAGGCTGGCGCTGGTGCCGTTCATCTTCCAGTTGCCCGCAACGAGCGGCTTTACGCCTGGTGTCATGTCATTGTTCCCTTGCCTGATACAGTTCCCTGCCGGGCCAACAATTTCCCGGAGCTTACAGCATTGCCTGCTACCATAGCTGCCCTGCCCGTCAACTGCGGCCTTTTTGCCGCTCCAATTGGCTGACACCTGTTGAGTAGCGGATGGAAGCCCATTATACGGTCATGAAACGAACGGGCCAGCCGGTTTGCCCCCTGCCGATGAATGGCAGAAGGGATTGTGGAAAAACGGCCCAAGGACAGGAATTCACTGATGTTTTCATTGATGCGCGGCGCGCTTGGCGGATGGATCGCAAAACTGTTTCTGGCTTTGCTGGTCATCAGCTTCGCAATCTGGGGCATTTCCGGCTCCATGTTTGCAGGCGTCGGAAACTCCGTCGTCACTGCCGGCAAGACCGAGGTCGGCCTTCTGGACTACCGTCTTGCCTATGAGCGCCAGCTCGGCCTGATCTCGCGCCAGCTTGGCCAGCGTGTCACTTCCGAACAGGCCCGCACCTTCGGCGTCGAACAATCCGTGACGTCCCAGGTGGTCGCAGGCGCGGTGTTGGACGAGGAAGCCCGCAAGATGGGGCTTGGCGTCTCCGATGACCGCCTCGCCGAGATGATCACGCAGGACGACGCCTTCAAGGATGCCTCAGGCAGTTTCTCGCGGGCCCAATTGGAAGCCGTGCTGCGGTCGGTCGGAATGCCCCAGGATACGTATATCGAAAGCCAGAGGCGGAACGCGGTTCGTCAGCAGATCATCGAAGCGGCCTCGATGAACGTTTCCATGCCCCAGGCATTCGTGGACGAAATGGCGAAGATCCAGGCTGAAAAACGCACCTTTGAACTAGTGAACATCACGCCTGAGGCAATTGCAGACAAGCCCGAACCCACAGAGGATCAACTCACGGCCTGGTATGACGACCACAAGAGCGACTATCGCGCACCGGAATATCGCAAGCTGATCGTGGTCAAGCTTGAAGCCGAGGACATCACCGACGAAGCTGGTGTGACCGACGAGGAACTGAAGGCTCGTTACGAGAAGGACAAGGCGCGCTACACCATTCCCGAAAAGCGCGAAGTCATGCAGATCGTGTTCCCGGACAAGGCCGCAGCGGATGCGGCTGCCGCGAAGATCGCGGCAGGCACCTCCTTTGATGCTGTGGCCAGCGAAATGAACCTCTCGCCTGTCGACCTGGGACTTGTCGAAAGAGCGGCCATTCCCGATCAGAAGATCGCCGATGCTGCATTCTCGATTGAGGGCAACGGCACGAGCGGCGTGGTTGAAGGCATTTTCGGCCCGGTGATCCTGCATGTTGCACGCATCGAACCGGAAAGCCTGAAGCCGCTTGACGAAGTGTCTGGCGAACTGCGCAAGACCATAGCTCTCGAAAAGGCCGACGAGCACCTCTACGACACGCACGACCGGCTCGAAGATGAGCGTGCAGCGGGAGAAACCCTGACCAATGCAGCAAAGAATGTGGGCCTGACCGCTCGAACCATTGACGCAGTCGACCTGACCGGCAGGGACATGGAAGGCAATATCGTCAAGGACATTCCCGAATCCCAGAAGTTGCTTTCGGAAGCCTTCCAGACCGATGAAGGCGTGGAAGCCGATCCGATCAGCATCGGCTCGCGCGGTTTCGCCTGGTACGAGGTGGCTGGTGTCACCCCGGACCGCCAGAAGGAGTTCGACGAGGTACGCGAACAGGTTCGCAATGACTGGATAGCGGCAGAGACAGTCAAGGCCGTCGAGGCTCTTGCCGAAACCGTGCGCGAACGCGTCGCAAAGGGAGAAACGCTCGCAGCCGTTGCCAGCGAACTACTTCCCGCCAACAGCCTCGGACAGATGATCGAACCGGAGACCGTCGGGCCGGTTCAACGGACCGCCAATCCCGAAGCATTGACGCCGGAGGCGCTTCGCGAAGGGTTCCGCAATGCCAAGGGTTCGGTCTTCGTCGAGCAGGGAAAACCCGAAGCCTCGAAAGCCGTGATCGTTGTTTCCGGGGTCGACGACAGCGGCACCGAAACCGTTCCGAGCCAGATTACCAGCCAGTTGAATGGCGCATTGGCAGACGACATCATTGCCACGATGGTTGGCCAGATGCAGGATGGCATGAAGGTAAGCGTCAATCAGCAGGCCATTTCGGCAGCCATCGCCAACCAGTAACGCCAACCCGCCATCATCGGCAGCATGCAGGCGGCACAGCGGCGCAATTGAATTGGAGCAGGAAACGTGTCCGAACTGAAACCCTTCATCGCCAAGGTTGCCGATGGCAATTCGCTGACTGCGGCGGAAACGGAAAAGGCCTTCTCCATCATCATGTCCGGCGAGGCCACTCCGGCACAGATGGGCGGCCTGCTGATGGCGCTTCGCGTGCGGGGTGAATCGGAGGATGAGTTCATCGGCGCCATACGTGCCATGCGGGCAAAGATGACACCCGTGGATGCTCCCGAAGGCGCCATCGACATCGTTGGAACCGGCGGCGACGCAAAAGGCTCGCTCAACGTGTCCACCGCCACCGGACTTGTGGTTGCCGGTGCGGGTGTAAAGGTAGCCAAGCACGGCAATCGCGCGCTTTCGTCGAAATCCGGCGCAGCAGACGTTCTCACGGCGCTGGGCGTTAATCTGGAACTGACGCCCGGCCAGATATCCGATTGTATCGAAGAAGCCGGCATCGGTTTCATGTTCGCGCCCGCGCATCACTCGGCCATGCGCTACGTTGGTCCCGTGCGCGTCGAACTTGGCACCCGAACTATCTTCAACCTGCTCGGCCCCATGTGTAATCCGGCCAGCGTGAAGCGCCAGCTTCTGGGAGTCTTCTCGCCAAAATGGTCGGTGGAAATCGCCCGCGTCCTGCGCGAACTCGGCTCACAAAAGGTTTGGGTCGTGCATGGCGACGGCTTCGATGAAATGACCATCACCGGCACCACGCATGTTGCCATGCTGGAAGACGGCGAGGTTCATACCCGTGATCTAACACCGGCTGATTTCGGCCTCGACGTCCAGAGTGCAGACGCAATCGGCGGTGGCGATGCGGCATACAATGCCGATGCGTTGCGGCGTCTCCTGGGCGCAGAACCTTCCGCCTATCGCGACATGGTTTTGATGAATGCCGCCTCATCGCTGATCATCGCAGGCAAGGCCTCCGGCATCATGGAAGGCATGGAGATCGCAGCCAAATCGATCGACGAAGGCAAGGCACAGGCTGCTTTCGACAGGCTGGTCGAGGTTTCCAACCGGGGGCGTGGCTGATGGCCGATATCCTCAAGAAGATCGAACTCTACAAGCGCGAGGAGATCGCTGCGGCCAAGGCGGTCCTATCGCTTGACGAAGTCAAGGCGCATGCCGCTGACCAGACTGCACCGCGCGGCTTTTTGAACGCGCTCAAGGCCAAGCGCGACGCAGGCGAATATGCGCTGATTGCCGAGGTCAAGAAGGCCAGCCCGTCCAAGGGCCTGATCCGCGAGGACTTCGACCCGCCTTTGCTGGCACAGGCCTACGAGCGCGGCGGCGCTGCCTGCCTATCGGTTCTGACCGATACGCCTTCATTCCAGGGAAAGCCTGAATTCCTGACTGCCGCACGCTCGGCAACAGCCCTGCCCGCCCTTCGCAAGGATTTCATGTTCGATCCCTACCAGGTGCATGAAGCACGCAGCTGGGGCGCGGATTGCATCCTGCTCATCATGGCTTGCCTGTCGGATGATGACGTGAAATTGCTCGAGGAAACCGCCTTGTCCATCGGCATGGATGTGCTGGTGGAAGTCCATGACGAAGAGGAAATGGAACGGGCCCTTGCGGTATCGAAGTCACCGCTGCTTGGCATCAACAACCGCAATCTCAAGACCTTCGAGACCTCGCTTGAAACGAGCGAACGGCTTTCGCGCATGGTGCCCGAAACGATGCTGCTGGTCTCCGAGAGCGGTCTCTTCACGCCATCCGACCTTGCCCGCATGGCCCATTGCGGCATTGGCACCTTCCTGATTGGTGAAAGCCTGATGCGCCAGCCCGATGTGGAAGCGGCAACGCGCGCGCTCCTGGCCGATCCGGTTCAGGCCCGGCTCGGAGCGGCCTGAACGGTGGCAGACAAGCTCACCCATATCACGGCCTCGGGCGAAGCCAGGATGGTGGACGTCTCCCGAAAGGAAGACACCGTGCGCATGGCGTCCGCCAAGGCAAATGTCGTCATGCATGCCGAAACCTACGAAATGATACTGAACGGCAATGCGTCAAAGGGCGATGTTCTCGGAGCCGCGCGCATTGCAGGCATAATGGCGGCCAAGAAGACTCCAGAGCTCATTCCGCTGTGCCATACACTCCTGCTTTCGGGCGTGGACGTGACAATCGATCCGGACGAAAACCTTCCGGGTTTCACGGTCACCGCGACCTGCAAATTGACTGGCAGAACAGGTGTCGAGATGGAAGCGCTAACTGCCTGTTCGGTTGCCTGCCTCACGATCTACGACATGGCAAAAGCGGTCGACCGTGGCATGCGCATCACCGATCTGCGCGTGATCGAGAAATCCGGCGGCAAGTCTGGACATTGGCAGGTCGACGAAAACGACGCACTAACCCGCAAGGGCAGCTGATAGCTGAATTTCTGATGGCCAATAACGACCCTGATTCCGTACTTCATCCCGGACTGGTTCCCGCCGGCCAGGCGCTTGAAATCGTGCTTGAAGGTGCCGGCCCCGGCGGAACGGAGCGCGTCCCGGTTGCGGAGGCTGGGTTCCGGGTCCTGGCAGATGATCTGGCATCGCTGCGCACCCAGCCTCCGTTCGATGCATCCGCCATGGATGGGTACGCCGTGCTCCACTCCGACATCGCCGAACTTCCGGCAAGGCTGCAGATCATTGGCCAAAGCGCCGCCGGGCATCCGTTTTCGTCTGCGGTCGCTCCCGGCCAGGCGGTACGCATCTTTACCGGAGCATCTGTTCCGGATGGCGCAGACACCGTCGTGATCCAGGAAAACACCGAGGCGAAGGACGACACCGTCACGGTCACCAGTGAAACCGGAGCGGGAAAGAACATTCGCAAGGCCGGACTGGATTTTCGCGAAGGCGATATTCTGATCCCTAAGGGCAGCCAGCTTCTTCCGCATACGCTTGCGCTTGCAGCATCCATGAACCACGCCTCGCTGACCGTCTACCAGAGGCCCAAGGTTTTCGTGATCACGACCGGCGACGAACTTGTGCTGCCGGGCAATGCGCTCCGTCCGGGCCAGATCATAGCATCGAATTCGCTGGCCCTGATGGCCATGGCCCGTGAGGCTGGTGCCGACGCCATGGATCTGGGAATTGCACCGGACACCAAGGAGGCGCTTTCCCGGATAGTGGACAAGGCCATGGCCGCTGGCGCGGACCTGATCGTCACATCAGGCGGGGCATCGGTTGGCGACCATGATCTGGTCAAACCGGTGCTGGAAGAACTCGGCTTTACCTTCTCCTTCGTGAAGGTTGCCATGCGTCCAGGAAAACCCGTGATCTTTGCATGGCGCGATGTTGGCGGAAAACGGGTCCGGCTGCTCGGGCTTCCTGGCAATCCGGTTTCCAGTCTCGTGGCCAGCAGCCTGTTTGTCCGCCCGCTGATCCGCGTACTGGGCGGGCATCCTGCAGAAGCTGCACGCCCGATCCCCGCAGTTCTCAGCGGCCCGATGCCCGCCAACGACCAGCGCCAGGACCATGTGCGCGCCACAGCGCGGCGCCTGGAAAACGGAACGCTGGAGGTAGCGCCCTTCGGCGTGCAGGATTCATCCATGCTGGCTACCCTTCAGAAATCGGACTGCCTGATCGTTCGTCCGCCATTCGCGCCCGAAGCCGGCGCAGGAGACAGCGTTTCTGTCCTGTTGCTGCGCCCGATCTGACACATGCAAGCGACATCCCCCCTCGCCTTCGAAAAGGTTCACGTTCTGGCAGGCGCACATGTGGACATGGTTGCAACTTTTGCGGCAACCCCCATCATGGCGACCTCGAACCCGGCCGCATTTGCATTCATGGCTGGCGGTGGCGGACTGAACATTGCATCTGCAATTGCCGCGCTTGATGTGCCAGTCCGCATCGTCGCCCCTGTAGGAGCCGATGCAAATGGCGAGTTGCTCCGTCAGACCTGTTCCAGCCGGAAAATCGAGGCTGGACTCATTGAATCGAGCCGGCATCCGACGGGCATCTATGCCGGCCTGTTCACGCCGGAAGGTGATCTGACCGTCGGCGCTGCCGACCTGCGGCAGAATGATCTAATCGATATCAGCTGGGTAGATACACATTTCCTGCCAGCCATTGGACCGAACGACCTGATCCTTCTCACCGCCAACGTTCCCGAAGAGGTTCTGCTTCACATCGTTCGTTACAGCGAAGGTGCCAGGCTTGCGGCGGCAGCGATATCCGCGACCAAGTCCAGGCGACTGATACCTTTACTGGGCTTTCTCGACCTTCTTTTCCTAAACAGCGAAGAAGCGCGCGCGATCACGGGCGGTTCCAGCAACGATACAGCTGAACTCGCGTCGCTCCTGCATGCAATGGGGCTTACCGGTGCCGTGATGACCGACGGAGCCAATCCGGTTCGTTGGTGGCAGGCCGGAGAATTCGGCTGTTCTGGAGTGCCTTCACCCACTCACCTGGTAAATGTAAATGGCGCAGGCGACTGCCTTGCCGGAACGGTCCTGGCTTCCCTCTCGAAAGGCGAAAGCCTTGCGAACGCGGTTGCCTACGGCATTGTTGCAGCCTCACTCACGGTTC
>Ga0209607_1003830_pt1 | contig 11417 bp, 10 predicted proteins | sample AD_UKC117_MetaG_FD_184413 | JGI IMG/M metagenome (GOLD analysis project Ga0209607, IMG submission 184413) | Active sludge microbial communities of municipal wastewater-treating anaerobic digesters from Hong Kong - AD_UKC117_MetaG (SPAdes)... | ecosystem: Engineered > Bioreactor > Anaerobic >... | reverse complement strand
TCTCTCAACCGGCTGTGAACAATAATCGGGTAGTGTCAGACCTGTTCCGGCAGAGAAACCAAGACCGGGGCGAAAACAAATGCATGATGGGAGTTTCCAATGTTTGCACGTTTCCTGAAAGACGAGTCGGGCGCCACGGCTATTGAATACGGCCTGATCGCTGCTCTGATCGCTGTTGCTATCATCGGCGGTGTTACCGCTGTCGGCGGCAAGGTCAACGGCACGATGTCCAACGTCGCCGCTGCTCTCTAATAGCAGTCGCAAGACAACGAAGAGGCCGCCGGGGAAACCCGGCGGCCTTTTTCTTTGTCCGCATGTGGCGGGGTTGCAAATCAGCTTTCCTTAGGAATTTCCGGTCAGGGTCCCGGAAAATCGGTCTCACGGGGATTGCGGACATGATTCTTACCATTCTCAGCTGTGCGTTCATGGGGCTCTGTGTCTTTGCAGCCCTTCACGATATCAATCGTCTGACCATTCCGAACTGGCTGAACCTCGCCCTTGCGGCCCTTTTCATTCCCGCCGCAGCCGTTTCCGGTCTGCCCATGGAAATGATTGGCGGCCATGTCCTTGCCGGTCTTGCGGCCTTCGTCGTTGCGTTTGGATTGTTCGCGTTCGGCGTGTTCGGGGGAGGGGATGCGAAAATGATCCCTGCCGTCATGCTCTGGCTCGGGCCGTCGGCTGCGATGCCCTTTCTGATCGCGATGGCCCTGGTCGGCGGGGCATGCGCCCTGGTGATCGTGCTTGTCCGTAACACCGTTCCTGCGGCTGTCGTACCCGGACCGATCCGGGCGCCGTTCGAGGAAAAGGCTGGGGTGCCCTATGGTGTGGCCATCGCCGCGGGAGTCTTTTTCGCCGGCCCGGCATCGCCAATCCTTACCCAAACGTTAAGCCAGTTGGGTGTAATCGGTTAACGTTGCCTTAGGCGTGGTGTGGGAATCTGATTCCCGGATGGGGACTATAGCTGATTTGCGAGAGTCCCTGCGTATCGCTTTTGAAGGGAGTCATGCTCCATGTCGCCAATGCGTCTTATTATTCTGATTGGCGCTGCCGCTGCCGCTGTTGCTGCAGCTTTTCTTGTCCGGGGTATATCGCAGCCGCGCACTGTGATGCAGACGGTTACCCAGCAGCAGACACTGGTTCAGACGACGGAAGTTTCCGAGACTCATGTTCTCGTCGCCAAGCACGATCTTCTGGTCGGTGAGCTTTTGTCGCCGGACGACTTCGAATGGGCTGCCTGGCCGAAGAAGAATGTCGTCGACGGCTACAAGACGGAAGAAGACGATCCGGAAGCGATCAACGAACTGACGGGCAGCGTCGTGCGGATCGCGATCTACGCGGACGAGCCGATCCTGCCGCAGAAGCTCGTCATGAAGGGCGAGACCGGTTTCATGGCCGCGCTTCTGTCCCCCGGCATGCGCGCCATCTCCGTCGAGATTTCCACAGAGTCGGCTTCGGGCGGCTTCATCCTTCCGGACGACCGGGTCGATGTCATCCTGACCTATGATGCGCAGGTCGCAACGGCTGACGCGGTGCTCGACCGGCCGGTGACCGAGACGATCCTCCAGAATGTCCGCGTTCTGGCAATCGACCAGGTTTTCGCGCAGGGCGAGTCTGAATCGGCTTCGCAGATCGGCAATACAGCGACGCTTGAAGTCGGCCCGGCCGAGGCTGAACTGATTGCGCATGCTCAGCGCCTCGGCACGATTTCCTTGTCGCTCCGTCCCTGGTCGGACGCTGCGGATACGGGATCGCGTGGCGCCCGCACCGATCTGCTGCGCGGCGGCTCGACCGGCAACGGGATCACAATTTATCGCAATGGCCAGGCAACTGCCGGCATTGGGGGGTAGCGTAGTATGAAGGCCTTTCTGTCAGCCAGAACGGCAGCGGCGCTTGCCCTGTCCGCAATTCTAGGCCCGGTCGCCGTCGCCGGCCCGGGTGCTCTCGGGACGACGATTACCCAACCCGGGGAGTCTGCGTACAGTCAGCAGGTTACGCTCGGATTGAACAAGTCGACCATCATCGAACTCGGGGCGCCCGCAGCCGATGTCGTAATCACCAATCCGGCGATCGCAGACGCCGTCGTTCAGACGTCGCAGCGCATCATATTCCGTGGTGTGAGCTACGGTCAGACCAACGCATTTGTCTTCGACCGCGACGGCAACCAATTGCTCAATCTCGAAATCAATGTCGAGATGGACATGGCGAGCCTCCAGCAGCTGATCGCCCGCCATGTGCCGGGTGCGCGGGTAAAAGTGGAAGGCGTCAACGGCAACGTCGTGATTACCGGCTCGACGGACAGTCTCGCCGAATCCGATGCCGTTGAACGGCTCGTGAAAGCGTATCTCCGCGCCGACGACGACACGCAGATCATCAACATGATCAATATCGCGGCCAAGGACCAGGTTCTCCTGGAAGTGCGCATCGTGGAGATGCAGCGCAACGCAATCAAGCAGCTTGGGATCAATCTGAGCGGCACACCGTCCTTCGGTGACCTGGCCAACCTGGTCTCCCGCCAGCTCTACACAGGCAACCCGCCGGTGAATGCTGACACGACGACGCTGGCCGCTGGTCTGCCTTTCGATGTCTCCTCTGACATCGGGTCGAGCCTCGGTTTCCCGCTTCAAGGCCGTTCGCTTGGTGGTTTCTCCGGCAGTGCCACCTACGCGAACTATGTGGGTACGGATCTCCAGTCCTCGGTCGGCCTCGAGCTGAACGCGCTGGAGCGTATCGGGATCGTGAAGACACTGGCAGAGCCGAACATCGTTGCGATGTCGGGCGAGAGCGCCAAGTTCCTGGCCGGCGGTGAATTCCCCGTCCCGGTGGGGCAGGACCAGAACGGCCGGATCACAGTCGAGTTCAAGCCGTACGGTGTCGGTCTCGGCTTTACGCCGGTCGTCCTCTCCGAGGGCCGGATCTCGCTGAAAGTTTCGACTGAAGTGTCTGAATTGACGTCCGAAGGCGCCTTCCAGGGTGAAAGCCAGACGGTTGTCGACGGCAATGGAAACATAGTGACGCTTGAGGGTGTGACCCTGCCGGCTCTGAGCGTTCGCCGGGCCGAATCCGTGATCGAACTGCCGTCGGGTGGTTCGATGATGATGGCCGGTCTCATCCAGTCGCGGTCGCGGCAGAGCCTTGACCAGATCCCGGGCCTCAAAAAGCTCCCCGTTCTTGGCGCGCTGTTCCAGTCCCGCGACTTCCTGCAGGAAGAAACCGAACTGGTCGTGATCGTGACGCCGTATCTCGTCGATCCGACGAGCAAGGACCAGCTGCGTACGCCGGCGGACGGATATGCCAACGCGTCGGACCCGAAGACGATCTTCTTCGGCAAGCTGAATGAACAATATGGCCGCGACGGAGCCCCCGTGTCGGCTGAAGATTATCGTGCCCCCGTGGGCTTTATCGAGGAATAGGGGACCAGAAGGTGACCATCATCCTGAAACCCGCTGCATCGCTTCTTTCTGTCGGCCTCGGACTGACGGTTCTGGCGGCCTGCGCCAGCAGCGCGCCAACGAGTGTTCCGCAATCCTATCTTCAGGGCACGGTGCTGGACCGTAACCCGATCGGTGTCGAAGAGCGTACCGAATTTCTCGAGATTGCCATTCATCCGGCGGCTTCCGAGCTCAGCCTTTCGGACAAGGCGCGCCTCCGGGAATTCGTGACGGCCTATCGTGACCATGGTCATGGGACATTGATCATGTCGCTTCCGGCATCGTCGGCCAACCCGCAGCTCGCTGTTGCGGCGGTCGCCGAGGCGCGCGCCATCGCTTATGAGCACGGTGTGCAGTATGACGAAATCGCCGGGACAAGCCATGGCGCGGATTCGGCCGTTGCAGAACCGATGATCCTGGCATTCCGCAGCTACAAGGCAATCGCGCCGGACTGCCCGTCTCTGGCGGAATTCGATTTCGCGGATATCAGCTCGAACAATGAATCGCCGACGCTCGGCTGTTCGGTGCGGGCGAACCAGGCCGCAATGATCGCGGATCCGGCCGATCTGCTGGGTACACGTGCACTGGGCCAGGGCGATCCGATCCGCCGCGGCATCATTCTCGAGAAATTCCGTCAGGGCGAAGCAACCGCATCCACCCGCACAAACAGCGAATCCGGCACTGTCTCCCAGGCAGTGCAGGAATAAGGCGAACGACAAGGGATCAGTACAATGTCCAAGGAAAATTCGCTTCTCGAATCCGACTTCGAATCCGATTTCGAAGACGTCTTCGCCGACGACCCGATGGCCGATCTGGTCCTGCCGAAGGAAGAGCCTTACGGCTCGGCCGCGGCGGACACGCCGGTCATGGTTGACCTGAATACCCCGCAGCGCGAGGTCGAGTTCGAGCAGCCGGTTTTTGCCTCGCACGATGATGTGGGCGGCGATGCCATCCTGCCGGCCATCGCGATCAAGGTATTTTACGAGCGGGAAGAAACGCGTCTTCTGATGGAAGTCTGCGCACGGGACCGGCGCCTTGGCCGCGCAACCCTCGATTCCCATCCGGGCGGCATTCCGGCGGCGATCGAATACATGCGCCAGAACCCGACGCCGAACCTTCTGCTGATCGAATCCACCGCGCGCTCGGCGCAGCTCCTCGCGCAGATCGATGCGCTTGCGGAGCATTGCGACGAGAACGTCAAGGTCATGGTCATCGGAGCGATCAACGATATCACGCTCTACCGCCAGCTGGTTTCGCGCGGTGTCAGCGAATACGTTGTGCCGCCCTTCCAGCCGCTGCAGATCATGCGGTCGATCTCCGCGCTGTTCGTGGATCCGGATGCGCCGTTTGTGGGCAAGCAGATTTCCGTGGTCGGTGCGAAAGGCGGGGTAGGGGCATCGACGATTGCCCACAACCTGGCCTGGGCTCTTGCGGAAAACACCAAGGTCAACACGACGCTGGTCGATCTTGACCTGTCCTTCGGAACGACCGCGCTCGACTTCAACCAAGAGCCGACGCAGACGGTCGCCGACGCACTGCTGCAGCCGGAACGCGCGGACGATGCGGTGATCGAGCGCTTGCTGGCCAAAGCAAGCGACAGGCTGTCGCTGTTCACCGCGCCGGCTTCGATCGGCCAGATCATGGATATTCCCGACGAGTCCTATATCTCGGTGATCGAAGTGGTGCGCCGCAACGTGCCGTACCTGGTTCTCGACCTGCCGCACGTGTGGAGCCGCTGGGTGCAACGCACGCTGGTCACCTCGGATGAAGTGATCATCGTCTGCCAGCCGGACCTTGCTTCGCTGCGTAACGGCAAGAACTTCATCGACCAGCTGAAATCGGCTCGTCCGAATGACGCGCCGCCCCGCCTGATCATCAACATGTCCGGCGTTCCGAAGCGCCCGGAGATTCCGGTGAAGGATTTTGCGGCAGCCATCGGCATCGAGCCGGAGGTGATCCTGCCATTCGAACCCGAGCTTTTCGGTACGGCTGCGAACAATGGCCAGATGATTTCGGAAACGGACCCAACGGCCCGGTCATCCCAGGGTATTGATCATCTTGCGTCGCTCCTGACGGGCCGTTCAGTCGCCATGCAGCAGAAATCCTTCATCAAGAAATTGTTGGGCAAGTAGGCCGGAAAACAAGAGACGAATAGATGGCTTTCGGAAAACGCTCTCCTTCTGCGACACCGGTCCTGCCGGCCTCTGCGCCGGCACCGAAGGCGGCGGCAGCGCCTGCTGCCCCGCGTCCTGAAGCAGCCCGTCCGTCGGCCCCTGAACCGGTCGCCGTGAAGGGTGCGCCGAAGTCTGCGCCGCCGCCCGCACCGAAGGCCCCTGAGCCCCGCAAGGAGCCGGTCCGCCAGATCAACCAGCAGTCCGAGCAGTATTACGCAACGAAGACGACGATCTTCAATGCGCTGATCGATACGATCGACCTGTCGCAGCTCGCCCAGCTCGATTCCGAGAGCGCGCGAGAAGAAATCCGCGACATCGTCGTCGAAATCATCAGCATCAAGAATGTCGTCATGTCGCTGTCCGAGCAGGAACAGCTGCTCGACGATATCTGTAACGACGTTCTCGGCTATGGCCCGCTGGAGCCGCTGCTGGCCCGCGACGACATTGCCGATATCATGGTGAACGGCGCCGACACGACCTATATCGAGGTCAACGGCAAGATCGAGCGGACCAATATCCGCTTCCGGGACAATGCGCAGCTGATGAACATCTGCCAGCGCATCGTGAGCCAGGTCGGCCGCCGCGTCGACGATTCCTCGCCGATCTGCGACGCGCGTCTCCTTGATGGTTCGCGTGTGAACGTTATTGCGCCGCCACTGGCCATCGACGGTCCGACGCTCACCATTCGTAAGTTCAAAAAGGACAAGCTGCGCCTTCAGGACCTGGTGAATTTTGGTTCGATCAGTGAGCCGGGCGCGGAACTGTTGCGCATTATCGGCCATTCGCGCTGCAACGTCCTGATATCTGGCGGTACGGGTTCGGGCAAAACGACGCTTCTCAACTGTCTGACGGGTTTCATCGAGCCGGGCGAACGCGTCATCACCTGCGAAGACTCGGCCGAACTTCAGCTGCAACAGCCACACGTCGTGCGTCTGGAAACGCGGCCGCCCAATATCGAAGGCTCCGGCGAGATCACGATGCGTGATCTCGTGAAGAACTGTCTGCGTATGCGTCCCGAGCGGATCATCGTGGGCGAGGTGCGGGGACCGGAGGCGTTCGACCTGCTGCAGGCCATGAACACCGGCCACGATGGCTCGATGGGTACCCTCCACGCCAACAGTCCGCGCGAGGCGCTCAGCCGTATCGAATCCATGATCACGATGGGCGGCTTCTCGCTGCCCGCGAAGACGATCCGCGAAATGATCGTCGGATCGATCGACGTCGTCGTGCAGGCCTCGCGTCTGCGCGACGGTTCGCGCCGTATCATGAACATTACCGAAGTCCTCGGCCTCGAAGGCGATACGATCGTGCTTCAGGACGTTCTCAAATATGAGATCGAAGGCGAGGATGCGAACGGCCGCGTCGTCGGCAAACACCGGGGCACGGGTATTGGCCGTCCGCGCTTCTGGGAGCGCGCGTCCTACTACAATCTCGAACGTGAGCTTGGCGCCGCGCTTGATGAACTGGGAGCCTGATCCATGGACGGGAACCTGATGACCATCATGATCGCGGTCCTCGCCTTCCTCGCCATTGCGGGGGTCGGTCTTGCTTTCTCCAGCGGTGAAGGCGATGCCGCCCGCAAGCGGGCACGTGCCATTGCGATCGGCGCGACGACTTCGGGGAAGGGGCGCAACGCCAAGATTGTCGATGAATCGGCCAAACGCCGGGCCAAGACACAGGAAATGCTCGAGACTCTGCGAAAGCAGGGTGAAGCCCGCCGGAAAAGCAATGCCGCCCAGACCATCAAGGGCCGTCTTGCGCAGGCCGGTCTCGATGTGCCGCTTTCGGCGTTCTGGATGTTCTCGCTGCTGCTGGGTGCGACCTGCGCCGGCCTTGTCTTCCTGTCGGGCTTCGAAGGACTGACGATCTCCGGTATGTCGCTGAAAAGCCGGCCGGTCCTTGTGCTGGGCGCCCTTATCGCCGGTACGGTCGGTCTGCCGCGTTTCCTGCTGAACTTCATGATCAACAGCCGCCACAAGAAGATGATCAACCAGTTCGCCGACGCGCTGGACATCATCGTTCGCGGCGTGAAATCGGGCCTTCCGCTCAACGAATGTATCCGCATCATCGCGAAGGAAAGCCCGGAGCCGCTGCGCGCCGAATTCCACACGCTGGCGGATAACCTTGCCATGGGTGCCGGTACCGAGCGGGCGCTTGCAATGTTCTACAAGCGTGTTCCGCTGCAGGAAGTGAACTTCTTCGTGATCGTGCTGATGATCCAGTCGAAAGCCGGCGGCAACCTGTCCGAAGCGCTGGGCAACCTTTCCAGTGTGATCCGTTCGCGCAAGATGATGCGCGAGAAGATCAAGGCCATGTCCTCGGAAGCCAAGGCGTCCGCCATGATCATCGGCTCGCTGCCCTTCGCAGTGGGCCTGCTCGTCTTCCTGACCACGCCGGACTATATCCTGGAGCTGTTCCGTACAGAGACGGGCCATGTGATCCTGGTCATGGGCAGCGGCCTGATGACGATGGGCATCATGACCATGAAAAAGATGATCAACCTCGACATCTAGGCAGGGCGAAGTGTACGAAATCCTCCTTTCCCTGGCAAAACCCGAGGCGCTCGCGTCGATCCTGGTCGCGGTGGCCGTGTTCGGTACGGCAATGACCGTGTTCATGCCCTATCTGCAGGGCAACAAGCTCGAGACACGCCTCAAGTCGGTGTCGATGCAACGCGAAAAGCTGCGCAAGCAGAACCGCGCTGCGCTTGAAAGCCGGGCCAAGGGCCTGCGCCGCAAGGACGATTCGACCATTGGCGAGATCTCCTCCAAGCTGAACCTCGCCAAGGCCCTGGAAGACCCGAACCTGATCGACACGCTGAACAAGGCCGGCATGCGCGGACCTGGCCCGGTGTCGGCATTCTATTTCGCACGGATGACGCTGCCCTTCGTCGGTATGCTGGTGGTCTTCATCTACGTCTTCTTCGTCAACGACTTCGGCCTGCAGCCGATGATGAAATATGGCTCGCTGATGTTCGGTGCGGCTGCCGGCTTCTATGCGCCGAACATGTACGTCACGAACCTTGCCCAGAAACGCCAGAAGTCGATCATGCGCGCCTTTCCGGACGCGCTCGACATGCTGCTCATCTGCGTCGAGTCCGGCATGTCGATCGAACTGGGCTTCCACAAGGTGAGCCAGGAAATCGGGTCGGCTTCTCCGGAACTCGCAGAGGAATTCGGGCTGACCGTCGCCGAACTGGCCTATCTTCCGGAACGCCGCCAGGCTTACGAGAACCTTGCCAAGCGGACGGGCCATGAAGGCGTGAAAGCCGTCTGTATGGCGCTCGGTCAGGCCGAACGCTACGGCACGCCGCTCGGCGATGCCCTGCGTATCATGGCAAAGGAAAACCGCGACATGCGGATGGCGGAGGCCGAGAAGAAGGCAGCAGCCCTTCCGGCGAAGCTGACGGTTCCGATGATCCTGTTCTTCCTGCCGGTCCTGTTCCTGGTCGTGCTTGGTCCTGCCTACATCAAGTACCAGAAAATGCAGAGCAAGAATGATGCTGCGCCGGCCCTGCATGACGAAACGAAGAAGGACCGCCGCGCGGATGCAGGCGACCTGTCCGGCGTGCAGATTCTGGACGGCTCCGGCCGCCGGGATGCCTGAACCACGGACACGGAGGGCCTGACCGGCGATCCGTCTGGCAGGGCAGGGTTCCACCCGGCGCTGCGCCACGCTAAACCGCCGGGATGACAAGCTCTCTCGTGCACGACACTCAGGCCCTGTTGCTCGACCTCGGCGTTCCCGCCGCAGAGATCGAAGGGGGCGACCTTCTCGTAACAACTCCGCTGACCGGCGAGACGCTGGCCTCCGTGCACACCGCTTCGGCGGCTGACACGGAACAGGCGCTCGCGGCCGCGTCCTCTGCCTTCCTGCACTGGCGCAATGTCCCCGCGCCCCGGCGCGGCGAACTCGTTCGCTTGTTCGGTGAGGAGCTGCGCCGCGAGAAGCCGCGTCTTGCCCGTCTTGTGACGCTGGAAGCCGGCAAGATCCCCAGCGAAGGGGAGGGCGAAGTCCAGGAGATGATCGACATCTGCGATTTCGCGGTCGGTCTGTCGCGCCAACTGCACGGGCTGACGATCACGTCCGAACGTCCCGGCCACCGGATGATGGAAACCTGGCATCCGGCCGGTGTGGTCGGCGTCATTTCCGCGTTCAATTTCCCGGTTGCGGTCTGGGCCTGGAATGCCGCGCTGGCGCTGGTCTGCGGCGATCCGGTGATCTGGAAGCCGTCCGAGAAGACGCCGCTCACAGCGCTCGCCACGATGGCGGTTTTCCGCCGGGCGCTTGCCCGTTTCGGCGAAGCGCCGGAAGGCCTCGCCACTTCTCTGACCGGTGGGGCGGATGTCGGCGAAACGCTGGCCCGAGACAAGCGGGTTGCCATCCTGTCGGCGACCGGATCGACCCGGATGGGGCGCAAGGTGGCGCCGATCCTTGCGGAACGCTTTGCGCGAGCGATCCTTGAACTGGGTGGCAACAATGCGGCCATCGTCGCGCCGTCCGCTGACATGGATCTTGCCGTGCGGGCGATCGCGTTCTCGGCCATGGGCACCGCCGGCCAGCGCTGCACGACACTCCGGCGCCTGTTCGTGCACGAGTCTGTCTGGGACAGCCTGATGCCGCGGCTTGAGGCGGCCTGGGGCTCGGTCAGGGTTGGCAATCCGCTGGATGGCAATGTCCTTGTCGGTCCGCTGATCGACGCGGCGGCCTATGAGGGCATGCAGGCGGCGCTGGCGGAAGCGAAGGCGCTCGGGTCCGGCGTGCTCGGCGGCGAGCGTGTCGAGGCCGGGTCGCAAGGCGCATTCTATGCCCGGCCGGCTCTTGTTAAGATGTCGGCGCAGGAAGGCCCGATGCTGCGCGAGACCTTTGCGCCGATCCTCTATGCGCTGCGTTACAGCACGATGGAGGAGGCGATTGCGCTCAACAATGCGGCGGGCGCAGGCCTCTCATCCTCGATCTTCACGACCGATCTGCGCGAGGCAGAGACGTTTCTATCAGCCTCCGGTTCGGACTGCGGCATCGCCAATGTGAACATCGGTACGTCCGGGGCAGAGATCGGCGGCGCGTTCGGCGGCGAGAAGGAAACCGGTGGCGGCCGGGAGTCCGGCTCGGATGCCTGGAAAGCCTATATGCGGCGGGCCACCAATACGGTGAACTATTCGCGTGAGCTGCCGCTGGCGCAGGGCGTCAGCTTCGACCTCTGACCGGTCAGCTGTCAGAAGACCGGCGCAGGCGCAGGCCGGTCGATTCTGCAGGCGGCTTGTCTTCCGCGGCGCCGGCCAGCGGCACACTGCTCGACTCAACCGGGGTCGTTCGGGCGGCGACCGGCGCGTCAGACGTATCGTACTGTGCCGCGAGAGCCGGACGGGCCGGGTCAACACCGGGCTGAGCCGACTGGGCGAGGGCATCCCAGCTGCGCACCGGTGAGATCATTTCCTTCAGCAGCTCGACATTCTTCTCGACCACCTTGTCCGGGGCGTATCCGGCGCTGGTCTTTTCCATTTCGTCGAACCGGCCCTGAAGCCCGAGGATCAGGGCGAGGTTTTCGCGGATGCGGATGTCCGAAGGCGCAAGCGCCGACGCCTCGCGGAGTTTGGCTTCGGCCCCGGTCAGGTTGCCGGACAAGGCGAGCGAGAGGCCGTAATTGGCGAGCGTCGAGGTACGCTGCGGCTCGATTGCCAGTGCCTTGTCATAGGCGGCCTGCGCGCCACGGTGATTTTCCAGCTGGTCCATGGCTGTACCGAGGGCGGCCCAGGCATCGGCGCGCTGCGGGTCGAGCGTGGCGGTCTGTTCGAAGGCGCGGGCTGCGCCGACC
>Ga0209607_1003829_pt1 | contig 11421 bp, 10 predicted proteins | sample AD_UKC117_MetaG_FD_184413 | JGI IMG/M metagenome (GOLD analysis project Ga0209607, IMG submission 184413) | Active sludge microbial communities of municipal wastewater-treating anaerobic digesters from Hong Kong - AD_UKC117_MetaG (SPAdes)... | ecosystem: Engineered > Bioreactor > Anaerobic >... | reverse complement strand
CCCCGTTGTATGTTATAAAACATATCGACAAGTTCAAATTGAAAGAAATAAACTTTTTCTATAAAAACGTAGCTGCAATTATTTATTTCTACTTATTTTTTTGACTAATCTCAAAAAGAAGTTAGCAAAACAATTGCTTTCTAAAAATATATAGATATTTACATAATTATTAGTAAGTTTGGTTTCTTGTTTTGTAAAGCACTTATTTTTATATTTGCCAACTTGAAAAAATGCTCTTTTTTAGACTGATTTTTTGTATTTATTGTCTTATTGTATTAAGATATTGAATAACATAATTTTGTGTTGGAATTTTTTTTCGAATTAATTATATATAGAAAATAGTAATAACTAAAATAGTAAATCAATGAAAATTCTTATTTGCTTAAGTAATGTTCCGGATACTACTACAAAAGCTAAATTCGTTAACGATAATAAAGCTTTTGACACTACCGGAGTACAGTGGATTATTAATCCATGGGATGAACTTGCATTAACAAGAGCAATACAATTAAAAGCAGATGCAGCAAATGCAATTGAAAATATTACAGTAGTTACAGTAGGAAAAGCCGATGCTGAGCCAACCATGCGAAAAGCATTAGCTATAGGTGCTGACTCTGCTGTTCGCATTGATGCTGAACCTAAGGATGCTTATTATGTTGCTGCTCAAATAGCAGAATATGTTAAATCAAATCCTTTTGATATTATTTTAAGTGGAATTGAATCAAGTGATTATAATGGGTCTGCCGTAGGTGGGATGCTTGCGGAATTCTTAAATATGTCATCAGTTTCGGCTGTTTCTGCATTAAATATAGAAGGGGGAAAAGTTAAAATAACCCGCGATATAGATGGAGGTAAAGAACAAGTTACCGCCCAATTACCTGTTGTTGCAATTGTACAAAAAGGTATTGCCAAAGAACCTATGATTGCTGCTATGCGCGGTATCATGATGGCTCGTCAGAAACCTTTGCAAATAGTTGCTCCTGTTGAAGTTGAAGCATTAACTGAAATCGTTAATTTCGAGCTTCCTCAACCAAAACCAGCTTGCAAAATGATTGCTCCTGAAAATATAAAAGAATTAGTAGATCTTCTTCAAAACGAAGCTAAGGTGATCTAATTTCAGGTAAATCAACGAAATAATATTAATTAGAATTAAATAAAATTAAGATATGTCAGTATTAGTTTTTACAGAAAACTGGGATGGTAAGTTCAAGAAATTATCTTTTGAATTGGTTTCCTATGCAAGTAAAATTGCTGAAATGTTAAATACTCAAACTGTTGCTTTATCTATAGGTAACGTTCAGGAAGATGAACTAAAGAAATTGAGTAGTTATGGTGCAGATAAAATTGTATCGGTAAATAACGAAGCATTAAAAAATTTGGATAACCAGGCTTATACCTCTGTTATTGCTCAGGTTGCCGAGAAAGAAGGATCAAAAGTAGTGGTTATTTCACATAATAATACAGGTAAAGCTCTGGCTCCACGATTATCGGTTAAGCTAAAAGCCGGTTTAGGTGCTGCTGTTACAAAGTTACCTGTTAGTGTTAGTCCGTTTACAATTTACAAAAAGGCATTCTCGGGAAAAGCTTTTACAAATGTTGTAATTAAATCGGATGTTAAAATTGTAACCTTAGCTCAAAACTCATTCGAAGTAATTGAAAATGCTAAAAATGCATCAGTCGAAAACTTCAGTGCTCAGATTGGGGAGGTAAAAACTGTTGTTGAAGAAGTTCAAAAACAAACAGGAAAACTGATTTTAACAGATGCTGAAATAGTTGTTTCTGGTGGCCGTGGTATGAAAGCAAGTGGTAACTGGGGTGCTATCGAAGAGCTTGCCCAGGTATTAGGTGCTGCAACAGCTTGTTCTCGCCCTGTTTCTGACGAAGGTTGGAGGCCTCACGATGAACATACCGGGCAAACAGGTAAAATTATTGCTCCAAATCTTTACATTGCTGCTGGAATTTCTGGTGCTATCCAACATTTAGCAGGTGTTAGTGCTTCAAAGTGTATTGTTGCTATTAATACCGATAAAGATGCTCCGATTTTTGAAGCTGCCGATTATGGGATAGTAGGTGATGCATTAAAAGTGTTGCCTGAATTGATTGGTGCTGTTAAAGAAGCAAAAGCTAAATAATTTAGCAAAAAAATATGTAAGTTTACAGGCAACAGATTTCTAATGATTTAGTTAAATCTGTTGCCTTTCATTTAAAATATTTATATATGTTAAAGCAAATTATATTTATTATTTCACTGCTAATAACACTTGGTGTATTTGCATATACTGTGTTGAGGTTAGTTTCTTTCTTTAAACTAACAAAGAAAGGCTTTCCGGTAAAAGATTTCGGGAAACGCTTTTCGGTTATGATGAGTGTGGCAATTGGCCAAACAAAAATATTCCGCCGTCCGGTATTAGGCTTTTTGCATGCCCTTGTATTCTGGGGATTTTGTGTAATACTTGTCGGAAGTGTTGAAATGGTTATTGATGGTATTGCAGGCACGGAAAGAGTGTTAAGTTCTTTAGGTATTGTTTATGATGTGGTATTTGCCACAGGTGATATTTTTGCATTGATTATAGCTATTGCTATCCTTGTATTCTTATTCCGGCGTATTTTTATGCAGGTTAAGCGCTTTGCCGGAATTGAAATGACTCATAAAAACCATGTGGATGCAAATTTTGCTTTAACTCTTATATTTTTATTGATGGTTACGTTGTTAGGAATGAATACTTTCTATATTCAGCATGCTATTGCCGCCGGACACGAAGTGGAAGGTGTATATCCTGTAAGTAACTTTTTTGCCGGAATGTTTGCCGGAATGTCTGAACAGAGTTTGTTTATTTTACACGAGATCAATTGGTGGGCGCATATATTGTTAATCTTCTTTTTTGCGAATTACCTTCCTTATTCTAAACATTTCCATGTATTTATGTCAGTGCCAAATGTATTCTTAAGCCGATTGGAACCACTTGGTAAATTGGATAACATGGAAAACATTACCCGCGAAGTTAAACTGATGATGGATCCAAATGCTGCTTTTGCACAACCTGCATCCGTAGAAGAACAAGCTATTGAACGTTTTGGTGTAAAGGATATTGAAGATGTTCTTTGGAAAAATTATTTTGATTCGTTAGCATGTACACAGTGCGGAAGGTGCACAGAGGTTTGCCCTGCCAATATTACAGGTAAAAAATTATCGCCTCGTAAAATTATTATGGACTTGCGTGCCCGCATGAACGAAAAAGCTCCTAAGTTGGTTAAAGATTCGAATTTTGATGATAATAAATCATTAATCAGGGATTATATTTCGGAAGAAGAGCTTTGGGCTTGTACAACATGTAATGCTTGCGCACAGGAATGCCCTATCAACATTAACCATCCAACGTTAATTGTGGCAATGCGCCGATATTTGGTTATGGAAGAAGCTGCTTCGCCTGGTGAGTTAAATACCATTTTTAATAATATCGAAAATAACGGTGCTCCATGGCAATTCTCACAACAGGACAGGATGTTATGGGCGGAGGAATTGTATATTAACGAAAAAGCTTAAAATTGATTTTATATGATATAAGAAGTTTTAATTAAGGTTTCGTGTAAGCCTTAAACTTTAAACTTTAAACTTTAAACTTAATTATCATGTCAGAAAATAAACGTAAAATAGAAGTTCCTGTAATGGCTGACCTTTTTGCCAAAGGCGAAAAACCAGAATATTTACTTTGGGTTGGTAGTGCAGGTGCTTTCGATGATAGATACAAAAAAGTAACCAGGTCGTTTGTAAAAATCTTAACTCATTTAAATATCAGTTACGCTGTTTTAGGTGTTGAAGAGTCATCGAGCGGAGATATTGCCCGCCGAGCCGGAAATGAAATGTTATACCAGATGCAGGCAATGACAAATATTGAGGTTTTAAATGCTTATGAGGTAAAGAAAATTATTACTTGCGATCCACATGTTTACAACACATTTAAAAACGAGTATCCTGATTATGGTGGAAATTATGAGGTAATACATCATACCCAGTTTTTAAGAAACTTAATTGAGGAAGGTAAGCTAACTATAAATAGTGATCTTTTTAAGGATAAAACCTTAACGTATCATGATCCGTGTTATTTAGGAAGGGCAAATGGCGAATATGAGGCTCCACGTAAGGTACTCGAAGCAATTCCATCTACAAAAACAGAAATGAAGCGAAACAAAAGTTTTGCGTTATGCTGTGGTGCTGGAGGTGGCCAGATGTTTAAAGAAGCAGAAAAAGGTGATAAAGAAATCTTTATTGAACGTACCGAAGATGCTTTGGAAACAGGTGCTGATATTATTGTTACCGCTTGCCCATACTGTATGGTAATGATGACCGATGGGTTGAAATATAAAAACAAAGAAGAGCAAGTTAAAAATTATGATATTGCCGAATTAATTGAACAAGCTTTAGAATTATAAATTTTAATTACATATAAAATGGAAAACAACTTAAAAATTAAAGGTGGCGAATTTCTTATTAAAGAAATTGATGCTAACGATATTTTTATCCCTGAAGAGTTTGACGAAGAACAAAAGATGATAGCTCAAACTTGTGATGATTTTTTAGAAACAGAAGTGTTCCCAAATCTTGATAGAATTGATGCTCAAGAAGAAGGGTTGATGAGAAGCATTCTTCAGAAAGCAGGTGAATTAGGTCTGTTAGGTATTTCTATTCCAGAAGAATATGGTGGTTTTGGACAGTCGTTTGTAACATCTATGTTGACTAGCGAAAGAATGGGTGCAGGTTATTCATTTGCCGTAGCTTACTCAGCACATACAGGTATTGGTTCTTTGCCAATAGTGTATTATGGTAACGACGAACAAAAACAAAAATATTTACCTAAGCTGGCTACCGGAGAGTGGGCTGGTGCTTATTGTTTAACAGAGCCAGGAGCTGGCTCGGATGCTAATTCAGGATCGACAAAAGCAGTGCTTTCCGAAGATGGTAAGCATTACATTCTAAACGGACAGAAAATGTGGATCACTAATGGTGGATTTGCTGATGTTCAGACTGTTTTTGCAAAAATTGATAACGACAGGGTATTAAGTGCTTTTATTGTTGAAAGTGCATGGGATGGAATTACTTTTAACCCTGAAGAAAAGAAAATGGGTATTAAAGGTTCATCTACTCGTCAGATTTTCTATAATGATGTAAAAGTGCCTGTTGAAAACCTGTTGGGTAAGCGTGGCGAAGGTTTCCGTATTGCTTTAAATATCCTTCACATGGGTCGTATTAAGTTAGGCGGTAATGTGCTTGGTGGAGCAAAAAGAGCTATCGACCAGTCAGTTAATTATTCAAATGAAAGAAAACAATTCGGATCTTTAATCTCAAATTTTGGTTCAATAAAACATAAGTTAGCCGAACAGGTTATTAAGAATTTTACTACCGAATCGGCTGTTTACAGGGTTAGTAAAGACATCGACGATGCTATACAGGTAGCTAAAAATAGCGATGGAGCAGATATTGGGCGTGCTACAATGGAAGCATTTGGTGAGTATGGTGCAGAGGCAGCTATTATGAAAGTGTTTGGATCGGAAGCATTAGATTTTATTGTCGACGAAAATGTTCAGATAATGGGTGGAATGGGTTTCTCTGCTGAGATGCCAGCCGACAGGGCTTACCGCGATTCGAGAATAAACCGCATTTTTGAAGGTACCAATGAAATAAACCGAATTTTAGTTACCGATACTATTATCAAACGTGGACAAAAAGGAACCATTAAATTGTTCGAAAAGGCAAAAGAAATTGTTGACGGATTAGACAATTTAAAAGACTCTTTCCAGTCTAAAGGTTATTACGAAGATAAATCATCCTTTATTTCTAACTTTAAAAATGTGGCTCTAATGTTGATGGAAGCTGCTGTAGTAAAATTCCAACGTCAGCTTATGCATGAGCAGGAAGTACTTAACAGCCTTTCAGATATTATTATGAATGCTTATGTTGCTGAATCAACAATGTTGCGTGTTAAAAAATTGGAATCGATAAAAACACCTGAGTATATAAACTTATATAAAGATATTTTGGATGTTTATGTATTCGATACAGCTACATTAATTTATAAACATGCTATGGATGCTATTCATTCTATTGGCGATGAGGGATTAACCGATAAGCTGATGAAAGGTGCTCAGATTTACACCAAAGTTGCCGGAGTTAATATAAAAGAAGCCCGCAGGCGTATTGCCGATAAGTTAATTGAAGAAAATAAATATTGTTTCTAATATTATTTTTGATATTGCAAAACCCCTTTTCGAAAGATGAGGGGTTTTTTGTTATTCTTGGGGTTTGAAAGCTTGTATTTTTCGATTATTTTTATGTTTTATTTCTTTTAATGGGATTAGCTGATCAATATAAAAACGGGATAGTAATACTTGGAGCCGGTAATGTGGCTTCACATTTATCTTTAGCATTATACCATGCAGGGTTTTATATTAAATGTATTTATAGTAAATCAATAGATAATGCAAAGAAACTGGCACAGCAGGTCGATGCGCATTATACCAACGAAATAAATCATATTCCGGTTGAAGCAGATTTATATATTATTGCTGTTAAAGATGAAATTATTGAGCAGCTTATTATGCCCCTTAACTTAAAATATGGTGTTGTGGTGCATACTGCAGGGAGTATCTCTATGGATGTTTTTACAAATAAATTTGAAAATTATGGAGTTTTTTATCCCTTGCAGACATTTACAAAAAACAGAGCATTAGACTTTTCCGATATCCCAATATGTATTGAGGCTAACAGTAAAGCATTAGAAAATAAACTTTTTAACCTGGCAAAGAGTCTAACAAAAACTGTTGTTTATGTTGATTCTGAAAATAGGAAGAAGATGCATTTGGCAGCAGTGTTTGCATGTAATTTTGCAAATCATATGTTTGCAATAGCAGCCGAAATTGTAAAGCAATCGGATTTGCCCTTTGAGTTATTAAAACCTTTAATAAGGGAAACAACACAAAAAGCAATGGATAGTAATCCTAAACAGGCGCAAACAGGCCCTGCTGTCCGAAATGATCAGAATGTAATTCGGGAACATCTGAAAATGTTGGACGAATCTCCTGAGTTTGAGAAAATATACAGATTTGTGAGCGATAGTATTTATAAGTTAAATCAATCAAAGTAATAAATAAATAATGGCAAATTTTAAAGAAGAACTGCGAAATATTAAAGCATTTGTATTTGATGTGGATGGTGTGTTTACCGATGGGCAAATTTATCTTGACCCTAATGGTGAGTTTGTCAGGTCGGTTAATATGAAAGATGGTTATGCCGTTGCATACGCTTTAAAACAAGGTTATATTATCGGAATAATTTCGGGGGGTGAATCGGAAGCAGTGCGTAAGAGGTTTCAATACCTAGGTATTACAGATATTTATTTGGGTTCGAGGGATAAAAAAAGCGATTTCGAAGATTTTTACTATAAATATGGTTTAAAACCACAGGAAATACTATATATGGGTGATGATTTACCCGATTACGAAGTAATGCAAATTGCCGGATTAGCAACCTGTCCATCGGATGCTGCCGAAGAAATAAAATCAATATCTCAGTATATTTCTACTTTCCCCGGAGGCAGAGGTTGCGTGCGCGATGTAATTGAACAAGTGCTTCGCTTACAGGGCAAATGGAAAAAGTTTTAAATTAATTTACCATTTATAAGTATGTTGTACTTTTTTCGGTTAATCAGATACAAAAACCTGCTAATAATAGTACTAACGCAATATCTAATGCGCTGGAGTATTATTAAGCCTATTTTAGCAGCCTACAACTTTGAGTTGCAGTTTAGCGAACTCAATTTTTTCTTTTTAGTAATGGCTACTGTTTTAATTACTGCCGCTGGTTATGTGATAAATGATTATTTTGACGCCAAAACCGATATGGTAAACCGCCCGGATACTGTTATTATTGGAAGAGTGGTAAACAGGCGTTGGGCTATTTTGTGGCATGTAATTTTAAATACTGCAGGAATTGGCTTAGGAGCTTTTATTTCATTTTATATTGGTATTCCATCTTTAACGTTGGTTTTTATGATGGTAACAGGTATACTTTGGTTTTATTCAACAACTTATAAAAGGCAATTTTTAATCGGAAATGTTATTGTAGCCCTTCTTACTGCAATGGTTCCGCTAATGGTTATTTTATTCGAGATTCCTTTATTAAATCAAAAATATGGTTTATTAATGGTTGAACTCCGCTCTGATTTTACACACATTATTGTGTGGGTAATGGCATTTAGTGTATTTGCATTTTTATTAACTATGATCAGGGAAATTATTAAGGATGTTGAAGATTATGAAGGAGATAGTATCTATGGGCGGAAAACATTGCCTATAGTTATGGGTGTGCTTAATTCTAAAATCGTAATTATTACGTTTATTCTAACTACCATATTTTCTTTGTTATATATGAATTTTACTTTTCTTAACGATAAAATAACTCTTGTTTATTTTGCTATTTTTTTGATAGCCCCATTGATCTTATTGTTATATAAAATAATTAAAGCAAATAATAAAAAAGATTACCACAGGGCAAGTAACTTAACCAAGTGGATCATGTTATCGGGAGTTTTTTATGCATTGGTAGCTAATTATATTATAAACCACACTTTTTAATTCATGTTTATACCTAATATCGATCAATACAATATTGTTCTGGCCTCGCAATCTCCGCGGCGGCAATACCTCCTTAAAGAAATAGGCCTGCATTTCGAGTTAAAAGGTAAAGAGTTTATCGATGAATCATACCCCGATTATCTTGTAAAAGAACAAATTCCGCTATATATAGCACAAAAGAAAGCTTCTGCATTTACCAATGAATTAAAGGAAAGAGATTTATTAATAACAGCCGATACTATTGTGTGGCTCGATGGTAAAGTTTTACAGAAACCTGTAGATCAGGACGATGCTATTGGGATTTTAAACCAAATATCAGGAAAATGCCACCAGGTTTATACAGGTGTTTGTTTAAAAACAACTCATAAAGAAACCACCTTTTCGGCATGTACCGATGTATATTTCAAAAAACTTACGAGCCAGGAAGTGGAGTACTATATCCAACATTATAAACCATTAGACAAAGCAGGTGCCTATGGCATTCAGGAATGGATTGGATATATCGGTGTGGAAAAGATCAACGGGTCTTTCTTTAATGTAATGGGATTGCCCATACAAAAATTGTATACCGTACTTAACGATTTTATTAATCATAAAAATACCTAACCATGAAAAAAACATTAGCTTTATTTATTTTAACTTTAATTACTGCTGTAAATACGCTGCATGCCGACGAAGGAATGTGGATTCCTTTGCTGCTTGAGAAATACAATATTAAGGATATGCAGGCCAAAGGATTTAAACTTACAGCAGAAGATATTTACAGCATAAACCAGGCTTGTTTAATGGATGCTGTGGTTATTTTTGGCCGTGGATGCACAGGCGAGGTTGTTTCTGATCAGGGTTTGCTATTTACAAACCATCACTGTGGTTATGGAGCTATTCAGAGATTAAGCTCCATAGAGCATGATTATTTAACCGATGGTTTTTGGGCAATGACTAAAGAAGAAGAGCTTCCTAACCCGGGATTAACGGTAAGGTTTCTCAAAAAAATTGAGGATGTTACCGATAAGGTGCTGGAAAATGTGACCGGGGATATGTCCGAAGAAAACAGGGATTCACTTATCAGGGCAAATATTAAACGCATAAGCGACGCATCGGTGGAAGGATCTCATTATATTCCTTCTATCAGGCCTTTCTTTTACGGAAATCAATATTTTCTTTTTCTGCACGAAGAGTTTAAAGATGTTCGTTTGGTAGGTGCCCCTCCATCAGCTATTGGAAAATTTGGTGGCGATACCGATAACTGGATGTGGCCGCGTCATACCGGAGACTTTTCTATTTTCAGGATTTATGCTGATAAAGATAATAAGCCGGCAGAATATTCACCAGAAAATGTACCTTACAAACCCAAGAAGTTTTTGCCTGTTTCAATTAAAGGAATAAAGGATGGCGATTTTACCTGGGTAATGGGTTATCCGGGAAGTACTCAGGAGTATTTAACATCAGATGCCATAAAACTTATTGCAGAAGTGCGTAATCCTAATAATGTTAAGGTTAGGGATATTCGTTTGGAGGTTATGAATAAATACATGGACACCAACGATACCATTAGGATAAAATATGCCAGCAAGAATGCAGGTGTAAGTAACTCATGGAAACGTTGGAAAGGTGAGATTGATGGTTTAAAAAGGATGCAAACTATTCAAAAGAAAATTGAACTGGAAAAGGATTTTGATATTTGGGCACAAGAAAACAATAAAACGGAATATTTCGGTATTGTCGACGAGCTGGCCAAAATATATAACGAGATGCAAGAATACGCGGTAGCAAACGATTATTGGAGAGAGGCAATATTAGGTGTTGAGATCATTAGCTTTGCTTCGCGTTTCGATAATTTGATTAAGCAGGCAGCCTCTGATGTGGATCAAAAAGAGTTTGCTGAGAAATCAAAGCAAATGCTTAGTTCTGTTAATCAGTATTTTAAAGATTATGAACAGAGAATCGATCAGGAGATATTTACGCAGATTGTACCGCTGTATTTTGCAAATGTAGATGCTAAATTCCATCCGGTTATTGAAAATTTCAAGCCACAGGGGCAAAACAACGGATTTATCAATAAGCTCTATAAAGAATCTGTTTTTAACAATCCTAAACTGTTAACAGAATTACTCGAAAAGGGCGAAAAAGAAAGTATTAAGGCTTTGGCTGGCGATCCTGTTTTTCAGTTTTATTCTGCATTTAGCCAGTTGTTAAGCGAAAAGGTATTCCCCAAGTATTATGCTTTAAATGGCCAAACCAACAAATTATACCGGCTTTATGTTAAAGGATTACAGGAAATGCAACCTGATAAAGTTTTTTATCCTGATGCAAATTTTACCATGCGCGTTTCTTATGGACATGTAGCAGGTTATTCGCCCCGCGATGCGGTAGAATACAAGTATTATACCACACTGGATGGTGTTATTGAGAAAGATAACCCTGAGATTTATGATTACGATGTACCCGATAAACTGAAAGAAGTATATAAGGCAAAAGATTTTGGCCAATACGAAGTGGATGGAACTGTTCCGGTATGTTTTGTAGCTAACAACCATACTACCGGTGGAAACTCAGGTAGCCCTGTATTAGATGCAGAAGGTAACCTGATTGGATTAAATTTTGACAGGGGTTGGGATGGAATAATGAGTGATATGATGTACGACCCCGAGCGTAGCCGCAATGTTACTCTTGATGTTCGGTATTTACTGTTTGTTGTCGATAAAATGGCTGGTGCACAAAATATTATTAACGAACTTATGATCGTAAAATAAGCTGAATTAAGTAAAAATCTGAATATAGAAGGGTGGTTTA
>Ga0209607_1003825_pt1 | contig 11426 bp, 9 predicted proteins | sample AD_UKC117_MetaG_FD_184413 | JGI IMG/M metagenome (GOLD analysis project Ga0209607, IMG submission 184413) | Active sludge microbial communities of municipal wastewater-treating anaerobic digesters from Hong Kong - AD_UKC117_MetaG (SPAdes)... | ecosystem: Engineered > Bioreactor > Anaerobic >... | reverse complement strand
TGGTTCAGCTAAAAAGCCAGTACTGCGAGCAAAAAAAGTGTTTGTATTGTCAGGTTGGAACAGGAATTCTTCTGAAACGAATAGACGTGAAAACCTAAGGTTTTTCAGCAATTATTAGCATTTCGTAATGCTCGGTGGTGAGCTCATCGTTTCGGCTAAACGCTCCCAAGTTACTTGCATGAATGGCAATATTTTTAAAACCGAGCGATTTTAGCAGCCACAAAATTTCCGATGGAACGTAGTAGCGCTCATCGCATTCCAGTTTTAGCTTGTTCCCATCATCATCCTCAACCTCATACATTGATTTATCGCGGAAGGTCATAAGGTTAAAGGAGTTATCGCTGCTTATGTTTCCCCCATTCTCGTTTATAAAATCTTTTACAGAATGGAAAAGCGGGAACAAGCCATTAAGAGTTGTGAATATTATTTTGCCCATAGGGGCAAGCGAATCGTAGATATTTTTGAGGATTTGGAAGTTCATCTCATCGGTTTCCATAAGCGGGAACGACCCTTCACACAGCATGATTACCAGGTTAAACTGGTTTGGGTAACAGAAATTTCGAGCATCTTTCTGCTCGAAATCAATAGTTAATCCAACTTGGGCTGCTTTTTCCTGGGCTCTCTTTAGCTGATTCTCTGAAAGATCAATGCCAGTAACCGAGTAACCCCGTTTGGCAAGTTCAATGGAATGACGACCAGTTCCACAGCCAACATCAAGGATTTTTGAGTTCCTGTTAAAACCTATTTCCTTCTCAATAAAATCAACCTCACCAATTGTTCCCTGCGTAAACGATTCCTGATCGTACTTATGCGAGTAGTTTTTAAAAAGTTCCTCGTACCATTTGCCCGCACCCATTGCTTACTCTCTTAAAATGTCGTTAACATTTGAGAAGGAGAAAGGGAGGAGGTGAGTAACATCATCAACCAGAACTACTCTTTTTTTCCCAATCATTACTAATTGAATTGGCTCTTTCCCAACGTTTCGGGTTTCGAGCATTACCTGTCGGCAGCTGCCACATGGCGAAACGGGTTCAGAAGTTGGTTTTCCCTCATGTTCTGCTGCAATGGCAATAGCCACTACCGGGATGTTCGGAAAGGTGGCTCCTGCGTAGAAAAGGGCAACCCGCTCAGCGCACAGTCCCGACGGGTAAGCTCCGTTCTCCTGGTTACTTCCCTGAATTATTTCTCCATTTTTTAGAAGAACTGCTGCACCAACCGCAAAATGGGAATAGGGCGAGTAGCTGGTTTTGAGCGCATCTATAGCTTTCTGAGCCAAATTTGCCAGTTCTACCGGCAATTCGTTAATTGATGCGTACTCGGTGTACGAGTAACTTAAATCCTTCTTTTTGCTCATATTATGTTTGTTACCCGGCAAAGTACCGGGGTACATCATTCCAAAGGTACAAATATATGCGAAATGGCAAAATATTTGCTAAAAGTGTTATCTGTACAACATTTTGTAACTGGCAAATTGATGCTATATTTGGACAAAATTTATATCACACCATGCGTTCAATTACAATAACATTCCTTATTTCTTTGCTTGTGATTTCTGCATTTGGGCAGAAGAAGTTATCCCGTGAAGAGTACGCCAATACGTATAAAGATTTGGCAATTAGGCAAATGAAGAAACATGGTGTACCCGCAAGCATTATTCTGGCGCAGGGGATGCTTGAGAGCGACAATGGGAACAGCACGCTGGCAGTTAAGGCGAATAACCATTTCGGAATAAAGTGTCACAAATCGTGGACAGGCCCCAAAATTTACCACGACGACGACGCCAAAGGCGAATGCTTCAGGAAATATCGTAACCCTGAAAATTCGTACATCGACCATTCTGAGTTTCTTCGTGGTGGCCGACGTTACGCTTTCCTTTTCGACCTCGACCCAACCGACTACAAAGGCTGGGCAAAGGGATTGCAGAAAGCGGGTTACGCAACCAGCAGAACCTACGCTGAACTTCTAATTCGAATAATTGAAGATAACAAGCTTTACCTGTACGATAGGGGTGTGGATATTGAGATTGAATCGCCAACAAAAGGAATGGGTCAGCTGGTTGATGCAGATAATTTCGCGATTGATTTGTTCAATCAGCGTGAAGTTTTTATTCGTAACCGGGTGAAATACATCAAGGTACGCGAAGGCGATACGTACGAAAGCTTAACGCGAGAGCTGGAGCTAATGCCATGGCAACTTGCAAAGTATAACGAAATTGAGCGCAACTCGAAACTTGAAATTGGGCAGGAAATATACATCCAACCCAAGCGCCGCAAGGCGGAAGTTAACCATCCGTTGCACGTTGCAGAGGAAGGTGAAACCATGTACAGCATTTCGCAGGAGTACGGGGTTAAGCTAAAGTGGCTTTACCGTAGAAACCGAATGGAGCCCGGAACAGAGCCAGAGGTTGGCCAGAAGATATACCTAAGAAAAAGGAAACCGAAGGATAAATAGATATTCTATTACAAAGCAAGCAAACCCTCGGTTACCCGAAATCCCTTTAGAAATTCACCAATTGGAAGGTTACGTTTCCCTGCAAGCTGAATTTCCAGAATACTCACGTACCCATCGGCACATTTTACTTTGAGAAAGGTTGCTCCGTTGGTTTTAATTGTGCCTGGAGTAGCGCTATCATTCTCAGCATCCTGAAAACTGCTTCGGAAAATTTTTGCAGAAATCTCACTGCCATCGGCAGTAGAAAACTCGGTCCAGGCAGCAGGATAAGGGCTTAAGCCACGAATAAAGTTGTGGATTTCTGCACCCGTTATACTCCAATCGATTCTGCAGGTTTCCTTAAAAATTTTTGGTGCAGGTTTCAACTCTTCTTCCAATTGGTAGAACTCGCTTTGCGGTTTTGGCATGAAGTTGTCCTCTGCCAGCTTTCTAATGGTTTCAACAACCAACTTTCCGCCTAACCCCATCAGCTTATCGTGAAGTTCACCTGCCGTTTCGTTGGGTAAAATTTCAACTTCTTTTTGCATTATCAGGTTTCCTGTATCAATTTTTTCATCGATAAGGAAGGTGGTAAGTCCGGTATGAGTTTCGCCATTAATAACTGCCCAGTTAATTGGGGCTGCGCCGCGATACTGCGGCAGAAGTGATGCGTGAAGGTTAAAGGTACCAAGGCGTGGAATACGCCAAACAACCTCGGGAAGCATTCGGAATGCCACAACAACCATCACATCGGGATTCAGCTGGCGAAGTTGATTTACAAACGCGTCATCCTTTAACTTTTCGGGCTGAAGAATGGGCAGCTCTCTCTCCCTGGCAAACTGCTTAACTGCCGATTCGGAAATTTTCTGTCCTCGTCCTGCAGGTTTATCGGGAACGGTAACAACGGCGCAAACAGTGAACCCAGCCTCAAGAATAGCCCTTAGGGGTTCAACCGCAAATTCGGGTGTACCCATGTAAACAACTCTGAGGGATTTGTTACTTACCATGAAAGTTTCTATTCTTTCTTTTTTGCCTGCTCTTTAGGCGATAGCAGGATAAGGTGCCCCATCTTATCGCGCTTGGTTTGCAGGTAGAATTCGTTTTGGGGTGTTGGAGGAATTTCGAGGGGAACATTCTCAACAATCTCCAGCCCGTAACCTTCCAAACCCTTACGTTTTTTTGGGTTATTGGTTATTAGCCGCATTTTCCGAACGCCCAACTCCCTTATTATGCTGGCTCCAATTCCGTAATCACGCTCATCGGGAGCGAAACCAAGTTCAACGTTAGCCTCAACGGTATCGAGGCCTTCCTCCTGAAGCTTGTATGCATGAATTTTATTGAAAAGTCCAATTCCACGTCCCTCCTGGTTCATGTAAACCAGAACTCCTTTGCCCTCTTTGTCAATCATTTCCATTGCCTTGTGGAGTTGTGGCCCGCAATCGCAACGGTACGAGTGGAAAATATCGCCGGTAACGCACGAGGAGTGAACGCGAACGAGGATTGGTTCATCGGGTGTCCAAGAACCTTTCACTAGTGCAACATGCTCTAGCCCGTTCGACTTTTGCCTGAAGGCAATAAGGTCGAATTTGCCGTGGGCAGTTGGTAGCTTAACCCTTGAGCCAACCTCGATGATACTTTCGAATTTGAGTTTGTACTCAATTAGGTTTTTAATGGAAATTATTTTCAGGTTGAATTTTTTGGCAATTTCCAGAAGTTGTGGAAGGCGCGCCATGGTACCGTCGTCGTTCATAATTTCAACCAGCACGCCACCGGGTTTTAAGCCAGCAAGCCGTGTTAAATCCACAACGGCCTCGGTATGCCCAGCTCTACGAAGAACGCCTTTCTCCTTCGATTTTAGTGGGAAAATATGACCGGGACGGGCAAGATCTTCAGGCTTTGTTTCAGAATTTACCAGAGCTTTTATAGTTTTTGCTCTGTCGGATGCAGATATTCCGGTGGTGCAACCATGCCCAAGCAAATCTACAGAAACCGTGAATGCAGTTTGGTGAAGCGCAGTGTTGGTTCCAACCATCATTTCCAGCTCCAGCTCCTTGCATCGATCCTCGGGGAGTGGTGCACAAATAAGTCCCCGACCGTGCTTGGCCATAAAGTTTACAATTTCAGGGGTTATAAGTTCGGCGGCTGCAATAAAATCGCCCTCATTCTCCCTGTCCTCATCGTCAACAACAATAATAACTTTACCGGCCTTGATATCCTCCAAGGCTTCCTCGATGGTGTTTAGGCTACTGGTTTCGTTGGGTTGGTTGCCAAACATTGCTATTTACTCCTTTCAAGTATTTTATTAGCCCAACAAATAGGGCTGTGTTCATGCTAAAAAAGTGGGTTGAAAACCGCAAAGCTAACAAATGAATATTAATTTTCCCAAGCAAATAATCAATTGCCGGAAATATGTAGATAAATGCATGTAAAACAAGAATATATGCGTAAAACTGATATCTGATAGCCAGTAAAACATTACTAGCCAGTGCGAATAGCAGCAGGAACGGCCCGAACCATCGAACAACCTTATGCGACAGGAACGAAAAACCAACCGCCCTGGTAGGTGGCCAAAGGAGATGTTTAAATGCTGCCAGGTTCTGAAAGTTCCCGATTGATATTCGCACTTTCCGACGGAACTCCTCGCTCAACTTATTCGAAACATCCTCGAAAACGATGGCATCGAGGCTGTTCATGGTTTTTTTGCCCGCCTCAAGAACTTTCATGTTGATGTAAAAATCGTCCATGAAGAAATTCCTTGGAACCTTGTGGTAACAACTTTTGCGAATAGCAAAACACCCGCCAAAGGGGCCCATCATGGTTCCCCAAACGTTTCCCTCACGGTTTTTAATTAGCACCTCGCGCGATATGTAAGAACTTTCCTGGATTGAAATTCCTTGCTTATTCAACCCTGTATTGGTCATACGAGTGTCAACCAATCCCACCTCCTCATTCTTAAAGAATTTTACGGAGTTGAAGAGAGTGTCGCTTGTAAGCAGCACGTTGGCATCAGTTGAAACAATTATGTCGCCCGTTGCTCTGTCGAGCAGCTGGTTCATAATGTTTGCCTTCCCCTGCCGTTGGGTAAATTCCAGAAATGTAATTTTACCGTACTGCTGCTGCTTCAATCGGATTATTTCGTTCGTACTGTCGGTTGAGCAATCGGAACCAATCAGAAGTTCAACTTTTTCGAGCGGATAGGTAGTATCGAAAACGGTATCAATTTTTTGACCAATAACATCCTCCTCGTTGTGGGCAGCCATAATTACAGAAACAGATGGCAGGTTTTCGTTTCTGGAGTAAACGTTGCGGGTTGGCTTGCGGTTTACCGACAGAATGTACAGTATAAACGGGTAAAGTACGTACGTGTGGAAAAGCAGGGCAACGGATATCCAGAATACAATATTCACTTCTTGGGCTTTGGATTTTAAATCATGGCAAAAGTACAAAAAAGAATGGGTTTGTTTTTGAAATTTTTACTTTGGATGATGCGGGAATTGAGAATAGAGAGCTATAAACGGAGAAATGGTATTGAATTTTCAGAATTTTACGAGAGATGATTTTGGTAGAAGTTATATAAACCCATTACAATTTTGCTGTTATCGAGATTATTAGAAGCAAACTCTTTTGCAGAGCTGCCCAGGTTGCTGCAAATTTCTTGATTTGTGAGAAGGAACAGAGTTTTTGCAGTAAAATCGTTTGCCGTATCGGCAATCATTATGTCCTTCCCGTCGGTTGCCTCAATTCCTTCTGCACCGATGGATGTGCTAACAATTGCTTTGCCAAGCGACATGCCTTCAACAATCTTTATTCTCATGCCACTCCCCGAAAGCAATGGGACAACCATTACGGCTTTGGAGCGCATAAATTCTTTTGAATCAGTAACTTCACCTAGAAACTCTACGTTTTCGTACTTTTTAATTCTGTTGATAAAATCTTTTGTAGCATTACGACCTGCGATGTAGAATTTAATTGAAGGAATTTTTTTGACAATTTCGTGCCAGCAATTATCGAGAAACCAGAGGAGTCCTTCACGATTGGGAATCCAATCGAGCCCACCAAGATGGAAGACGGAAGGGAACTCTACCTCATTGTTAACAGGAACGTTATTGTTGAGAAGAAAACCAGTTCTACATGTGTACGATGGTTTAGAGCATCCCATTTGTTCAAGAATTTTCTTGTCTCTTTCGGAGATAGGAACCAGAAGGTCAATCTTCCTAAGGGCTTGAAGTTCCATTCGCTTTACCCTTTGGGCAAGAATGCTCAGGTAGATTTTTTTCAGGAAATTCTTTTCATTTTGTGCTGTTCTCTTCCAAATTTCCCATTCCACATTGTGAGCACGCAGCACAATTGGTGATTTAGAAACATTTTGGATAGTTTCAATGTAGGGAGCCAGATACAACCCTTCAAGTTGAATTAAATCGAAGGGATTTTCTTTGAGGGTAACCTCAATTTGATTTTTAAAGTTACTTGATATAAATCGTTCGGCGTTGTAGGGTGTTTTAGAGAAGAAAAGATTGAGAATGGCCTTTACCCATGAAATATTTGTGTTTACAAATGTTGTAATAAAGCGGATAGATTCCGATATGGATTGAGGAATATCCTGCTCTGTAGATGGGTGCTTGGGAGTTGAGATTGCCAAAACCGTAACGTGGGCTCCAGCATTTTTTAAGCCCAACGCCATGTTTAGAGTGGCAAAGGCGCCTCCATCGTTTGGGGGGAAAGGAACCTTATTAGCAATCAGTAGAATGTTCATTACTCATCTAGTTCGATGCATGTTTGATTTTATGTTTTTTATGCAATCGAACAAATTTTTTCATTATTAGAATATAGTAGTCGGCGTTAAGGATTACCGAGTCGGTGGTGGCTTTGTACGAAAGGAATACCCCCAACGGAAGAAGAATGAATGAAGAAATCCACATGCCGAATCCGGGTTGCCAAACAAGTTCCCGAACGAACTTTTCGCCAGTAAGGGTTATAACGTAGTACAGAACGAAGAACAGTACTGAAACAACAACCGGCATTCCGAGTCCACCTTTCCTTATAATTGCACCCAGCGGTGCTCCAATAAAGAAGAAGACCAGGCAGGCAAAAGAGAGTGCAAGTTTCCGGTTCCACTCAACTTTGTGTCGTGCAATGTATTTCCCACGATGGTAAAATTCATCGGTTGATGAGGTTACATAGTTTTTGGCAGCTCTGGCATTGGCTAATGCCCGGTTAATGGTTCTTTGCTTTATTTTTTCGGGCATGGAGTTAAGGATTGAATCAGTGTTCAGAGAGTAGGTTGCAACAACACCGCTATCTCGTCGGGCGCCAAAAGGATTCCTGATGAGCGTTGATTGAAGTAATGTTTTTTGGAATGATTCTTTTCTTTTTCCCAGCTCAATTTCCAACGAATCGCTGGCATTTTCGAGTTGGGATAGGTTCATAACCTGAAAGTTACTTTTAAAAAGATCTTCGTTTGTACGTTGAAATCCGAATCCTTTAAGCTCAAGAACGGCGATTTGTTCATCAAATTTATTCCTGCGAGCAGGAAACTTTCGAGGGGCACGACGGGCGTTTACGTTTTCCTTCATCTCCTCGTAGGTGTAGCCGTTAAAAAGGGTAACAATCATATATTTCTCATCGTCAGTAACCTGCATGTAGCCAGAATCGGCAACGGTAACCACAAGGTTGCCTTCATTCGAACGATGATCGTATATCATAATTTTTCGCATAAGGTTTGTGCGAGGATCCTTCTGTGCTACCTTTATGCTATAGCCATCAATATCATTATTGAAAATCCCTGGTTTTATTTGTAGTTCTGGCCTTTGCTGTTTGACATCGTACAAAAGCGATGAAATTTTAAGGTTTGTGTGAGGAAGAACATTGTTTGCAAAGAAGAATGCGGAAATTGAGACTAGGATTGCAAGAACAATAAGAGGACTCATGATTCGAGGGAGTGAAATCCCAGCGGACTTCATGGCGAGTAGCTCGTTGTTTTCACCAAGGTTACCTAAAGTCATAAGGGAAGCAAGAAGCGTAGCAAGAGGAAGTGCCATGGGCACTAATCCTGCCGATGCATATAGAAGGAGTTCCATAATAACATCTAGGTCAAGTCCTTTGCCAACCAAATCATCAATGTACTTCCATAGGAATTGCATCAAAAGAATGAACATTACAATAAAGAAGGTCATGAACAGCGGACCCAGGTATGATTTTAAAACAAATCGATGTAAGGTTTTCATCTATATGTGGTTACGTTTATTCATATTTCAACAGCATTACCAAAAGTTACGTTGATACAAAAATATAACGCAAAAGTATATGTTTTATGCAAAGGAAATGAATTACCAGAAGAAATTATGGCACAACACACCCCGAAGGTGTATTTTTCAGGAGGATTTTATCAATCAGTATTGAATAGGTTATAAACCTAACTGCCTTTTAAGTTCACCAACCTGATAGTTCCAGAGCGATTCAGCATCTTCGGTGTCATCATCATTGAGTTGCTCAATAATGTTAAGCGCAAGTTCACCAGTAAGTTCATGCTGTGAGATTCTGAACTCAAAGTAGCAGTCGGGGTCGAAGGAGCCGTCATCATTCAGCCAGCTAAACCGAATGTATTTATTCTCTTTCTTTGATATGAGCTGAGCTTTATTTTCAGCCTTGTCCCAAATAAAAGTAAAAATATCGTTATCAACATTTACGTCATCGGCAAACCATTCTGAAAGCCCAGAGGGAGTGCTAAGACGGTTAAAAAGTATACTTGGCGAGGTGTTAATGGTAAATTCCAGCTCAATCTTACTATTCACATTCACATTTTCCATTTCGTTTGATTTTTCCAAAGGCGATTTTTATATTATTTGCTGTCCTTTACTGCAATATAACATCTTTTTTATATTACAAGTATGTTTTAGCACAATTATTTATCAACAGCAACACCTGATGAATGTTAAAAAAGCTCTGAAATGCCTATATTGAGGTTAATGAGACCATCAAATTTTATTTAAAAAATACTTGTTTGAACCAAAATTATTTATACTTTTGCCCCGCAAAACAAAAAACCAATGGCGAGGTAGCTCAGCTGGTTAGAGCGCATGATTCATAATCATGAGGTCGGCGGTTCAATCCCGCCTCTCGCTACCAACAAAATCAGGCACTTATATCAATTTTGGTATAAGTGCTTTTTTATTTGCACAAAAGAATGAACCTGCCAGAATAACTATTTTGTTGGATGTGGACAGCGTTTTATAACCCCATTTTTAATAAATTTGGATAAACCTAAAATCAAGTCCGCTTTGACCAAACTAAACATTACTGTTATTGCTGCAATTACGTGTTTTGTTGTTGCATGTAATAGTGAAAAGAAACGGATAGAAGATAGCTGTTTACGCCAAAAAATGTGCATGAATGAGCGATGGAAGTTTCACTTGGGACATGCAGCAAACCCCGAAAAGGATTTCAACTTTGGCGTAGCCAATATTTTCTCAAAAACTGGGAAATGTGAAGGAACAGCCATTGATCCTAATTTCAACGACAGCACGTGGAGAGTAATTGATTTACCCCACGATTGGGCAGTGGAACTTCCGTTCCAGAATTCACCAAACTTCGATGTGATGGCACATGGATGCAAACCCGTTGGAGGCCTTTTTCCCGAAACCAGCGTTGGTTGGTACCGCAAAAGTTTTTCCGTGGAGAAAGCCGATTCCGGTATGCGATTCTCGGTTCGGTTCGATGGAATTTTTCGCGATGCGAATATTTGGCTCAACGGGTTTTTTGTTGGAAACAACAAGAGCGGATACATTGGTGCAACCTACGATATTACAGATTGCCTGAAGTATGGCGAAAAAAACGTTTTAGTAGTTCGGGTTAATGCAACACAGTACGAGGGATGGTTTTACGAGGGAGCAGGAATTTACCGGCATGTTTGGCTGATAAAGCAAAACAGTATTCATATTAATTCTGAAGAAATTTTTATATACTCCGAACTGGAAAAAAACTTTGCTAATGTAAATGTTGAAATTCCGATATATAATCAATCTGAAGTAGCTGCCAAAGATATTTTTGTGAAAAGCTACATCCAATCAAGAGATGGAGGAAACTTAGCAGAATCGGAAGAAATTTCAGTCAATATTCCGCGCATTAAAGGGAAAACTGTAAAACAAAAAATAATTGTCAGTCATCCACGACTCTGGTCGCTCAACGATCCTTACCTCTACAGAGTGGTTTCGGAAATCATTCATAACAAAAGGGTTATTGATAGAGTTGAGAACCGAATTGGAATTAGGGAAATAATAATTGATGCGGAAAAGGGAGTTTTTCTCAACGGAAAACACATAAAAATTAAGGGGGTAAACTGCCACCAGGATCATGCTGGTGTTGGAGTTGCCCTTCCCGATTACCTCCAGTTCTACAGAATTCGCCTTCTGAAAAACTTGGGAGTAAACGCTTACCGAACCAGCCATAACCCACCAACACCTGAACTGCTCGACGTATGCGATAGTTTGGGAATGCTGGTTCTGGACGAAACGAGATTGCTCAACAGCAGCCCGGAATACATTGATCAGTTTGAGAGGATGATACTGCGCGACAGGAATCACCCTAGCGTTTTTATGTGGTCAATTGGCAACGAGGAAGGATGGATTCAGTGGAACAGCGTTGGGAAACGAGTTGCTACCACATTGCTTGAAAAGCAAAAACAGCTCGACCCAACCCGCACCAGCACGTACGGCGCCGATAACGGCAAACAGTTCACCGGAATTAACGAGGTGATTCCCGTGCGTGGGTTCAACTACCGCCATCAGTGGATGGCCGATTACCACAGCGAATACCCCAGCCAGCCAATTATTGGAACCGAAATGGGAAGTACCGTTACCACCCGCGGAGTTTATGAAATTGATTCAATTCGTTGCTACCTTCCCGATCAGGATATTACTTTCCCTTGGTGGGCTTCGCGTGCTGAGGATTGGTGGCCGCAGGCCGCAGAAAATGATTGGAATTTAGGCGGATTTGTGTGG
>Ga0209607_1003819_pt1 | contig 11438 bp, 5 predicted proteins | sample AD_UKC117_MetaG_FD_184413 | JGI IMG/M metagenome (GOLD analysis project Ga0209607, IMG submission 184413) | Active sludge microbial communities of municipal wastewater-treating anaerobic digesters from Hong Kong - AD_UKC117_MetaG (SPAdes)... | ecosystem: Engineered > Bioreactor > Anaerobic >... | reverse complement strand
CCACGACCAAGGCTTCGGCGAACGGCCAAGGTCCCGATATTTTATTGACTCGCCGGACGCTTGCTTTTGCTGAAAAACCAGTAGCTACTGCTGCTTGTTCAAGATGTCGCTGTAACCGTTTCAGCTTGGATTCCACTGATACCTCGACGTTGGCCGCAACAAGTCGGAGCGCATTTTTCCGGTCTGCTTTCTTGCCTATCCCGCCGAACAATTGGGTTGCCTTGATGTTTTGAGAGCCCGCCTCGCCGATTATGAGCCTCAAAAATCCCACGAGATCGCGCAACCTTGTAAGAGCAGGAGGCACACCGCTGATCAAGTGCCACGGTTCTTGAGTTGCACGATCAATCTGATCGATGATTTGGTCGCAATTCCAAGTGGAGACTGCCCAATGCTCGGGCAGATTGATGAGGTTTCTAATCAAGTCGGTCGAGCACTGGAAGAGGATGTTTTGCAGATCGGAAACACTAGCAACTGCCGTCCCTGCCGAGGTTAGATGATCTGCATTCGCTGGTCGGGCCAGTAGTCTCGCTGCTTGATAAATTGATCCGAGCGTGTCCAGATGTTTGCGCCAATTTTGCGCCTTGCTGCGGAGCACTCCGTCGATGATCTCTTCCAAAGGCTTGATCAATCGGTCAAGCAAATCCTTACCAGTCGCTAAATAGTGGGTTTCGCTCTGTGCCCCTACGCGTTCAGCGACCGCTGCTATCCATCGTCGGTTTCTTTGGGGAAGTGCTTTCGGAGGCAGGTTGGCACGCGGAATACGCTTACTGGCAAGAGTGTAGTCGCCAACACGGCTTGGAATTCCATCCGGGTCTATTGCACTGGAAATTACAAGTTCCGCGCTTGGAGTCAGCGCCAACAATCGCCTGCACAGCGCGACAACCTCATCGTGAATATTGGGTTGTGATCGATCCGAGATATAGAAGATGTCGGCGGTTACAGCAAAACCTTCGGGTTCACGACGGAGTACTGGTTTCGATGCCCAAGGTGTTTCGGCAGACACCCGCTGTAGGAGAGCATCCTGACCAACGCGATCAACCCAGTTCTGAGCTACTTCGGTGCTAATATGACACACCGTTTCAAGTAAAGCTTGTACCGCAGCCAGATCACCACGTAGCAGATCGGGATGTAGCGAACTCAGAATGTCAATGATCTCTTGCGGAATGTTCGCGCCCGACAGCGCAGCAAGAAATTCGGTCAAGTCCACCCAAGATGCAGCCACGAGTAGGGTCGTTAATTCAGTTCGTAGTTCTTGGATGAGCGATGGGCGAGGATCGTCGCCGTGAAACTTGGCACGGAGCAGTTGGGCCGCGTCCAATAACGGCTTAAGTTGATCAATGCCAAGTTCTTCTGTTTTTGCAACCGCAAACCAGACCGCAGAGGTCGCCTGTGTAGTCGGAACACCAAGCCTCTCTAATTCCGGCAACCATTCCGCGACTGCGGTTGCGATGCGACCTCTGTCCAAACCTCGTAAAGCGCTCGTAATCTCGCGTAGGTTCGGTTGCTCTCGCAAACGCTGTTTCAGCGCTTGAACAAGATTTGCTCTATATGCAGGCCACGAGGCAAGTGTTCGCGCAATATAGCTTTCGATATCCTCGGTGGCGACGCACTGCACCGTCCGGCTGATCGTGGAGGTGATGGTCGGTGGTGGGATTCGATGCACGATTTCGAAAAGGTGTGTCGCGCGAATCAGATGAAGACTGCCGATGCGCGCTTCTCCCGTCTCGCGTATCAGATGCTCGTCGATTAACCGTTTAAGCGCTCGGCCTATCTGTTCGTCGCTCATGGATAGTTCAGCTTGCATTCGCTCGACATCGAGCGCCGCGCCGGCACGACCGGCTGCGGAGGCCAACCGGATCATCTGGAGTTCAGAGTCGCGCTCCTCGCGCAAGCGCCGATCTACTTGCTCTTGAAGCACATCCACCAATCGACGACCTTGGGTGAGCAGATGGACATATTCGAGTAGAAGCCCCGAACTATGAGCCCACGCCTCTGCCCAACCCGCCCAATGGGTTTCACCGCGAGCCTTGAGTTCGGTCCAGATACGTTTCGCCAATCCTTCGTCTGGATTTTCGCGAAGTTCGGGAACACGGGCGCGTTCGCTGAGAAGAAAAATGTCTTCCTCGCGGATGGACCCCAAGACGATGATATCCGGTCGTCCGGCCGCCTCTCGCACCACCATATCCCAGAGGTCCGCCCGATCACGTCCAACATCATCAATTACATATCCCACGGGCACATGGATAGAAGCGCGGAAAGTATCGGCCAGTCGTAGCAAAGAGGGCACATCGGTGGTAGTTGAACTGCGCACCCGAAACCAGCGCACGGTATGTCTGGCGGTACGCGCCGCTTCCCACATCAGTCCCGATTTGCCGGAACCCGAAGGACCGACGATCAGTGCACTACGTCGCTGGATCAACACATCCAATACGCGCCCGCGCGCCTCCGGCCGTTCGGCGAAGAGACCTGCGGCTAAATGCCCCGGTTGCACATCGACGCCATTGTAAAAATCCGGTTCATTCAGCGGCTCAAGAAAATCGACCGGCTCGCACAAACCCAGCCGGAACGCCGCCTCCATATCGGCTAGCGAGATTGCGGCGCTTAATCGATCAATGATCCGCTCGACATCGGAAAGCGACAAGCTGAGAAAACTGCCGGGCGAGCGTTCGCCGTTGTGATCGGATAATTCACCCACCTGATCGGCAATTGCACCGTAGTGGATTCGAGCGGCGAGCGGAGGACAACCCAGCTTCTCTGAAATCAGACGAACGGCTTCTTCCATCGGAGCCGCCATCACCACGACGCGCGTGCGTTCGAGCAACATTGAAGCATGCGGATCATCCGCAAGTAATCGTCCTACAGGATCAGAAGGTGAGAGACGGATACCATTCCCTGAGTCTGGCCCAACGGGTAGTTTGGCAACCGCGCGCTCAAGCACCAAAAGCAACTTGGAGCGAGTCTTATCGCTCGTACTCCACCGTTTCCAGAGGTCTCGCACAAAACCAGCGGCTTCACCAGCCGAAAAACAACCGAGCCGATCACGACGAGATTTGACTTGGACAAAAACATGGCCAGCTTCCCCTTCAAGCTCGAAATCGTCGAGCCCTTCGGGCGTCAGTCCACCACAACGAAATTCGCCAGCCCAAGCGCCGACAATAAGTCGCGCGCCTACCGCATCTTGGTATCGAAAACCTCGGCCTGCATGAGATCCCGCGCCTGAAGTCAAGATAAAATTTCCTTGATGAGCATAACCATCCTGAGGTTATGCTGAACTTTCAATCAGTTCGCGAAGTTGTCTAACAAAAATGTCCTCCCCTTTGATGCGGGGGGACGAAAACGGAGCCGCTAGATTTATGAGCGACGTTCCCCGGTGCGATCGCGAGGCGAACTTCGAATAACTTGATTGGAACAAGTTAAATCAGCGGTGGAATCAAGTGCAACCTATGAGAGGCATTTTCCGATCCAGTGCTCCGCTCTGGCAGCGTGGAAAAATTGCTGAATCGTGCTTGACTTCGCGATTGTAATCGATTACAAATTTAAACCGTGGAAACCACACACCACCGTTGGAGAACAATATGAAAACGATTACTAAATCTTGCATCCGGCTAGACGTCAGTGCCCAAAGCAAAGACGAAGCGATCCGAACCGCCGGGCAACTATTGGCCGACGCCGGCTACATCGAACCCAGCTACATCGACAGCCTGCTCAAACGCGAGCAGGTCGCCAATACCTTCCTCGGCGGCGGCGTCGCCATCCCGCACGGGATGATCGAAGACCGTCATCTGATCCACCATACCGGCATCGCCATTCTGCAAGTGCCCAATGGCGTGGAATGGAACGAAGGTCAGAAAGCCCATCTGGTGGTCACCATTGCCGCCCAATCCGACGAGCACATCGCCCTACTCCGTCGCTTGACCCGGTTGATGCAGCAACCCGAAGCGCTCGACATCCTGTTCCACGCTGAAAACCCGCTGGTGCTGATCGCCGCCCTAGGCGACGCGGCGGAGCCGACGGTGGTCGCGGCGCCGACGGAACCGGCTTGGCCGGCCGACGCCGAAGCGAAATGGACGGTGGATTATCCCAACGGTCTGCACGCCCGGCCGGCGACGCGCTGGGTGGAAACCGCCAAGCGCTTTCCCTGCGAATTTCGCATCTACAAGGGTGACGAATTCGCCGACGCCAAAGCTCTGACCGGACTGCTGGCTCTCGGTATCACCTGTGGCGCCACTCTGCGCCTAGCGACTCGGGGCGCCGACGCCCAACGGGCGCTAAAAGCTTTGCACGACACGGTGCGCAGCCTGTCCACCGAGGAAAAGGCCGACGCCGAACGGGCACGCCGCAATGCCCTGGCCGCGCGCAAGTCCGCGCCGGACTGGACCCCGGCTGGTTCTCCCACCACCCTGTACGGTATTGGCGCCAGTCCTGGACTGGCCGTCGGCAAGCTGGTGCGCCACGTTTCCCAGCGCTTCCAGGTCACCGACCAGCCCGGCGACGTAGTGGTCGAGGGCGAAACGCTGGAACAGGCGCTGCTGGCGGTCCGCACCGAGCGGGAAGAACTGGAAACACGCACCCGGCAGCGCTTGAGCGCCGCAGAGGCCGCGATCTTCGCCGCCCAGCGCGAGTTGCTGGCTGATCCGGTCCTGATGCGGGACGCACTGGCCACCATCATGGAGGGCCACGGCGCGGCCTGGTCCTGGCAGCGAGCCTTGCGGGCGCGGATCGATGCATTGCAACAGGTCACCGATCCCTTATTAGCGGCACGGGCCATGGATCTGCGTGACGTCGGCGAGCAGGTATTGGCGCGGTTGCTCGGGATCGAGCGGCGGCAGATGGTGTTGTCGGAACCATCGATCCTGGTGGCGGAAGACCTGACTCCCTCCGACACATTGCATCTCGACACCAAACACGTTTTGGGGCTGGCCACCAGCGTCGGCGGTCCCACCTCGCACACCGCGATTCTAGCGCGCACCCTGGGTCTGCCAGCGATCGTCGCCGCCGGTCCGACCTTGATGACCGCGCCGGAAGGCGGCACGGCGGTCATCGACGGCGGCAGCGGTTGCCTTTATCTGGACATCAGCGAGGCCGACCGGCGTAGCGTCGCCGAGGTGATCACCCGGCAAAAAGCCGCCCGCGAAGCGCTGCGCGCGGTCCGTCACCAGCCGGCGACCACTACCGATGGCCACACCGTCGAAATCGCCGCCAACGTCGCCAATCCGAAACAGGCCACCGCCGCGCTCGACGCTGGCGCCGAAGGCATCGGTTTGATGCGCACCGAGTTCCTGTTCCTGGAACGCGACCACGCTCCTGACGAGGATGAGCAATACCAGGTCTATCGCGAGATGACCGAAGTGCTGGCTGGTCGCCGGCTGATCATCCGGGCGCTGGACATCGGCGGCGACAAACAGGTGCCCTATCTCAATCTGCCGCACGAGGAAAACCCGTTCCTTGGGGTGCGCGGTGCCCGCTTGCTGTTGCAGCGTCAGGATTTGCTCTACACCCAACTGCGGGCCTTGTACCGGGCCGCTCGACACGGACCGCTGTGGATCATGTTCCCGATGGTGACCCATGTCGGCGAGATCGAGGTGCTGCGCGAGCATTGCGAGCGCGCCCGCCGCCAGGTCGAAGGTCCCGAGGTCAAGCTTGGCATCATGGTCGAGATTCCGGCGGTGGCGGTGATGGCCGATCGCTTCGCTCCGCTGGTCGATTTCTTCTCCATCGGCACCAACGACCTGACCCAGTACACGCTGGCGGTCGATCGCCAACACCCGGAACTGGCCGCGCAAGCCGACAGCCTGCACCCGGCGGTGCTGGCGCTGATCGATGCCACGGTGCGCGGCGCGCAAGCCGCCAGCCGGAGCGCACCCGAAGCCGGGGTCTGGGTCGGGGTCTGCGGCGGGCTGGCGGGCGATCCACTCGGTGCCCGCATCCTGACCGGTCTGGGTGTCGACGAGCTGAGCATGAGCGCCCAAGACATCGCCCCGGTGAAGGCCGCGCTACGCGGCGAGTCGCGGACAGCGATGGAAGATCTGGCCCAACGCGCCCTGAGCGCCCACACCGCCGACGAGGTCCGCGCCCTATGAACCCTCTGAACCCGTTTGCCGAATCCGCCCGCGTGGTCGCTGTCGCCCTCAATCCCGCGCTCGACCAGACCATCGAAGTCGCCGGCCTGCAACCCGGCGCCGTCAATCGCGCCCTGCGGATGCAGGTCGATGTCGGCGGCAAGGCGGTCAACGTCGCCTCCTGTCTGTCCGATTTCGGCGTGAACGCCGCAGTCGCCGGGCAACTGGGCCGCGACAACGCCGCGCTGTTCGAGGAGCTGTTCCAGCGCAAGAAAATCGCCAACCACTGCTGCTATCTCGATGGCCTGACCCGGGTCAACACCAAGTTGGTCGATACCGTCAGCGGCGAAACCACCGATCTCAACATGCCGGGACCGGAATTCGACCCGGCCGCCGCCGCCGATTTGCTTCAGCAGGTGCTGGAACGACTCGGCCGACTGGTCGAGCGGACCGCGTCATGGGTGGTATTGTCCGGCAGTCTGCCACCGGGGCTGCCGGCGAACATCTACGCCACCATTACCGCGCGGGTGCAAGCCGCTGGCGTGTCGGTGTTACTGGACACCAGCGGCACACCCCTCAAGGCCGCGCTGGCCGCCGGCCCGAAGATCGTCAAGCCGAACCGGCACGAACTGGCCGAACTGCTCGACCGGCCGCTCGATAGTTTGGCATCGGTGGTCACCGCCGGGCGGGAGTTGTTACACGCCTCGCCCGCCCCGGAGTGGGTCGTGGTTTCGCTGGGCGGCGATGGCGCGCTGTTCCTTACTCGCGAGCACGCCGTGCAGGCCCAATCGCTGCCGGTGGCGGTGACCAGCACCGTCGGCGCCGGCGACGCCATGGTAGCCGGCCTGGTGGCCGCCCGCTTGGAAGATCTCTCGCTGACCGAAACCGCGCAACTGGCGACCGCCTTCGCCGCCGCCAAGTTGGCCCGGTTGGGACCGCATCTGCCGCGCCCAGCCGAAGTCCGCGCCCTGGCCGGACAGGTCGTCGTGTCCGCCATCGACTGACACCGTCCCCGAACCCGTATGAAAAATAGAAAATGAGGAGAATTCACATGGCTAAGATCGTTGCCGTCACCTCTTGCCCGACCGGCATTGCCCACACCATCATGGCGGCCGAGGGATTGGAGCAGGCCGCCAAACAACTGGGCCACGACATTCAGGTCGAAACCCAAGGTTCGGTCGGTACCCGCAATACCCTGACCGAAAGCGATATTGCCGCCGCCGACGTGGTGATCATCGCCGCCGATACCCGAGTGGACACCGCCCGCTTCATCGACAAACCGCTGTACGAAACCAGCACCGAACCGGCCATTCGCGACGGCGCCGGCGTGATCGAAGCGGCGTTGGCCAGCGTACCGGCCGCCGCCACGCCAGCGACCGCTCCCGCCGCCCCGTTGAAGATCGTCGCCATCACCTCCTGCCCGACCGGCATCGCCCACACCTTCATGGCCGCCGAAGGACTGGAACAAGGCGCGCAAAGTCAGGGCCACGCCATCAAGGTGGAGACCCAAGGTTCGGTCGGGGCGAAAAACACCCTGACCGCCGAGGACATCGCCGCCGCCGATCTAGTCATCATCGCCGCCGATACCCAGGTGGATAAAACCCGCTTCGCCGGCAAGCGCCTGCATGAAGCCAGCACCAAGGCGGCGATTCATGACGGGGCCGAACTGGTGCGCAAGGCGATCGCCGAAGCCAAGGTCGCGGGTGGCGCGGCGGGTGGCGAAAGCTACGACGATCAGGTCAAGCAGGCCAAGGTCCAGCAGGCCGCCGCTCGTACCGGCGTTTACAAGCACTTGATGACCGGCGTGTCCTACATGCTGCCTTTCGTGGTGGCGGGCGGCTTGCTCATCGCCGTCAGCTTCGCGCTCGGCGGCATCAACGTCTACGACGACGCCCACAAGGGCACCTTGGGTTGGACGTTGTTTCAGATCGGCGCCAAGGCCGGTTTCGCCTTGATGGTGCCGATCTTGGCGGGTTACATCGCCTATTCCATCGCCGACCGGCCGGGCATCACGCCGGGCATGATCGGCGGCATGATCGCCGCCACGATCGGTTCCGGTTTTCTGGGCGGCATCGCCGCCGGGTTCCTGGCCGGTTATATCGTTAAGTTTCTCAGCGACAACCTCCCGCTGCCGCGCACGCTGGCCGGCCTCAAACCGGTGCTGATTCTGCCTTTGCTCGGCACCACCATCGTCGGTTTGCTGATGTATTACGTGGTCGGCGAACCGGTTGCCGCCGCGCTCGCGGCGATTACGAGCTGGCTTAAAGAGATGCAGGGCAGCAACGCGGCCTTCCTCGGCCTGTTGCTCGGCGCGATGATGGCTTTCGACATGGGCGGACCGATCAACAAAGCTGCGTACGCCTTCGCCACCGGGCTGATTACCAGCCAAACCGACCCCATCTACGGACCGATGGCGGCGGTGATGGCTGCCGGCATGACCCCGCCCCTGGGCTTGGCGCTGGCCGCCCTGCTGTTCAAGAACCGCTTCTCGCTGGACGAACGGGAAGCGGCTGGCGCGACCGCCGCGCTCGGCATTTCCTTCATCACCGAAGGCGCGATTCCTTATGCAGCCAAGGACCCATTGCGGGTCATTCCCGCCCTGATGATCGGTTCCGCCATCACCGGCGCCATCTCGATGTGGTTCGGCTGTCAGTTGAAAGTCCCCCACGGTGGCGTGTTCGTGTTGCCGATCCCGAATGCGGTGGTGAACCTCGGTCCTTACATGATCGCCATTTTGGTGGGAACGCTGGTGACGACCACCGCCCTGTTCTTCCTCAAGCGGCCACTCGAAACCAAGGCGGCGATGAAACCGGCCAGCGCAGCCTAAATCCTTTCCTGTGGTGGTGTGTGTGGGAATCATTGCCCACACTTTCCCACGGGCGGCGCAGACTCCGCTCGTGGGTTTTTTTCACGGAACCCAACGATGGTGTCGAACAAGCATCCAAGGACAACGATGGCAAAACCGGAACCATGGCAAGTTCGACCAGTATCCTCATTCCAACGCGGCCCGAATTCCCGATCGGAGGTCATCTCTCATGAAAATCGCCGTATTCAGCAGCAAATCCTACGACCGCCATTCATTGGAGCGCTACAATACCTCGTTCAACCACGAACTGACCTTCTTCGAACCGCGCCTGTCGGCGGACACGGTGGCGCTGGCGCGAGGTTTTCCCGGCGTCTGCATCTTCGTCAACGATGCCTGCAACGCCACGGTGATCGACGATCTGGCCCGGCACGGTACGACCCTCATCGCCACTCGCAGCGCCGGCTACAACCAGATCGATCTGGCGGCGTCGGCCCGGCACGGCGTCACGGTGGCGCGGGTACCGGCCTATTCGCCCAACGCGGTATCGGAATTCACGCTGGCCATGATTCTGACCCTGGGGCGCAAGACTCACAAAGCCTACAACCGCAGTCGCGAGTTCAATTTCGAGATTGCCGGACTGGAAGGCTTCGAACTGCGCGACAAGACCGTTGGGGTGTTCGGCACCGGCAAGATCGGGCAGATGGTGATTAGGAATCTCAGCGGCTTCGGCTGCCGTATCCTGGCTTACGACCAGTTTCCCAACGAAACCGTCACGCAGTGGGCGACCTACGTGGACGGCCCCACCTTCGCTCGCGAATCGGACATCATCACCCTGCACTGTCCGCTGACCCCCGATACCCATCACATTCTCAACGAGCAAACCTTGCCCTATCTCAAGGATGGTGTGTTCATCGTCAACACCAGCCGCGGGGCGCTGCTCGATACCCATAAAGTGATCGGGTTCCTCAAGAGCGGCAAGATCGGCTATCTGGCTATCGATGTGTACGAGGAGGAAGCCGATTATTTCTACAGCGACCTGTCCGACAAAGTGCCGACCAACGATGAACTGGCGCGGCTGCTGACTTTCCCCAACGTGCTGGTCACCTCGCACATGGCTTTTCTCACCGACCATGCGCTTCGCAACATCGCCGAAACCACCCTGGGCAACTTCGCCGAGTTCGAACGCACCGGGCAGTGCGCCAACGCGGTCAGCGAGTAAAGAAGGATCGCTGTCATCGCCCGCCTCGCCCAATGGGCCACCGATCTTCCGTGTCCTTCCCGCCTTATCCGGAAAGGTGGCTTACAGTGGTTTGAGCCCAGCGCCACCGCAGCAGGTTATCATGTTATTGATCGTCAAGATTATTGCTCAGTGCGCTTACCCTTTGTTGATGGCGCTGTTACTGGGGGTTATCGCCGCTATCCTGGTGTGGCGCGGCTGGCGGCGCAGCGGCGCTCTGCTATTGATCGCCGCTCTTGGCTGGTTATGGTTATGGTCTACGCCGGTTTTCAGCGACTGGCTGCGCGCCACCCTCGAACGACGCAACATGCCGGTCCTGGTGGAACGGGTACCGAGTGCCGATGCCATCGTGGTGCTTGGCGGTGCGGTGGCCGCCGAGGCGCCGCCTGAGCGGCTCTATCCCGATCTCGGTGCTGCGGTGGATCGGATCTGGCAGGCGGCCCGTCTGTATCTGGCCGGTAAGGCGCCGCTGGTGCTGGCCAGCGGCGGCAACCTACCCTGGAGCGGTATCGACCGGCCGGAAGCCGATGTGATGGCCGCCCTGCTGCAACAACTTGGCGTACCCGCCGCCGCCATCCAGCAGGAGCCACGCAGCCGAACCACTCGGGAAAATCGCGATAACAGCCTGCCGCTGCTGCGGGCGCGAGGAGTACGGAGCATTTTGCTGGTGACTTCCGCCCTACATATGCCGCGTGCCCTGGCTTTGTTCCAAGCCACCGATCTCAAGGTCATTCCAGCCCCAACCGATGTTGAAGTGATCCATCGCGACCATGCGCATCCCTTGCGCTGGTTGCCCGATGCCCAGGCACTGGCCGACAGCACCCGGGCGTTCAAGGAGTATCTGGGGCGATCAGTGGACTGGCTGCTGGACTGAATCGTCCACGGGGGACATCCACAGGCGCTCAAAGCACGAGCGGCGGCGGGGACGAGGACGCCCAGCTACCGGGTACCGGGTCAGCGGCGGCCTGCCAGGAAAGCGCGCACCGCTTGTTCAGTGGCGGCGGCCAGATAATCGCCACCGGCCGCCATGGCCTGCGCCAGGCTCACCGGTCCCGGACACAGGCTGAATACCGCGTCGATACCCCGCTCGTGCAGGGATTCGAGACCGCCACCGACGCTGCCGGCGATGGCGAGGCAAGGCACACCACAAGCATGGGCGTGTTCCCCCACGCCGGCCGGGGCCTTACCGAACGCGGTTTGAAAATCGATCTGGCCCTCGGCGGTGAGTACCAAATCCGCGCCGCGCAGTTGTTCGTCCAGGCCGATCAGATCCAGCACCAGATCGACGCCGCGCCGCAGTTCGGCGTTCAGGAAAGCCTTCAAGCCCGCGCCCAGA
>Ga0209607_1003818_pt1 | contig 11438 bp, 8 predicted proteins | sample AD_UKC117_MetaG_FD_184413 | JGI IMG/M metagenome (GOLD analysis project Ga0209607, IMG submission 184413) | Active sludge microbial communities of municipal wastewater-treating anaerobic digesters from Hong Kong - AD_UKC117_MetaG (SPAdes)... | ecosystem: Engineered > Bioreactor > Anaerobic >... | reverse complement strand
GGTGTGATCCACGTGCGCGGCATGACCGTCGCCGCCGCCGTGGCCTGCGTGCGCACTCTCCTCAGCGGGCGGCGCGTGATGGGCATGCTGGTCAGGCGCCGGGCCATGATCCATCGCGACAGGGTCGGTCATTGCGCCGGCGGGTGCGTGGTCGTCATGGTCGTGATGCGCTGCATGGTCGTCGTGATGTCCTCTGTCGGTGGACATTGGGTTCCTCCTCTGTACACGAAATCTCCGGGGAAACGAAGCAGGCACGGTCACCCGTGCCTGCCCAGGCAATTCAGGATCCAGGCGGCAGCATCGTACGGGAAGCTGCCGCCGTTGACAACTTATCTCATTCGGCCGCCGGCCAGGTGAGCGAAAGTGTTTCGCCGCCCTCCGGATCAGTAATGGTCAGCGTAGCGCTTTCGACCGGTCCGGACATGTGCGCCGGAAAGGAGAGGACACCGTTTACGTGGTGGCCGTGATCGAGCTTCACCGTCCATGCCGTCGCCGGCATCTCATGGTCGCCGATCTTGAGCGTCGCCAGTGCAGCCAGGTCGAGCCCCAGATCGGCGCCGGTGGCGTTAAGATCAACGGTGAAGTCGATGGTGTCGCCCTGCACATTCGAGAGATCGGGCGGCGTCACCTTGACGTCGATGGCGCCCAGCTTGCCGCTCTGCTCGTCGCTGCCGGCAGCAGCCGCGGCCGGCCCGGCCATTTCCGGCCGCCCCGAGTCGGCGCCCTGCCCCATCATGCCGCCACCCATCATGCTGCCCATGTCCATACCACCCGACATCATGCCGCCGGACATCATGCCCTGCATCATGGGCATCTGTCCCATCATCCCCATGCCACCTTGCTGCATCATGCCGCCCATGGGCATCGGCGCCACGATGATCACGGTGCCCATCATAGGCATCTGTCCCATCATCCCCATGCCGCCCTGCGTCTGGCCGCCCATCATGCCGCCTTGCATCTGCTGACCTTGCATCTGGCCGCCCATCATGCCGCCCTGCTGCTGGCCGCCCATCGGCATGCCGCCGGCCATCATTTCGCCGGCCATCATGCCCTGCATCTCGGCCATCATCCCCTGCATTTCCGCCATCATATCCATCATCTCGCCCATGTCGCCGCCCATCATACCGGCCATGGGCATCGTGCCGCTCATGGGCATGGCGCCGTCCATCATGCCGCCCGCCATCATGCGCTGCATGCGCGCCATCATCTTCTGCATCTCGGCCATGTTGGCCATCATGGCGCCCATGCCGCCCTGACCCGTAGCGGGCGTCTCCGGCATGGCGTGATTCATGGGCATGGTGCCGGTCATCGGCATGGTTTCGGTCATGGGCATGGTCTGCTGGATGGCGCTTTCGACGGCGCGGTCCGCTCCGGCAGCCTGCGCACCCGTCCACCCCACCAATGCAACCAGCACAGCCGCGCCGGTCAGCGCCAGCGAAAGCGAAAACCCGATTCTTCGAACGAACATATGGTACTCCTACCTTTGTGAATGAATAGAACTCGCTGCATCCAGCATACAGGATGGATTTGAAGGAAATGTGAAGAGGGGCGAGGAGGGAATTGTCAATGGGTAACGGTCAACGGTCAATGGTCAATGGAAGAGGGGCGAGGGGCGGGGAGGGAATTGTCAATGGTTGACGGTCAATGGTCAATGGTCAAGGGAAGGGGGCGAGGGGCGGGGAGGGAATTGTCAATGGTTGACGGTCAATGGTCAATGGTCAATGGAAGGGGGCGAGGGGCGGGGAGGGAATTGTCAATGGTTGACGGTCAATGGTCAATGGAAGAGGGGTGAGATGGGCGGCCATTCTTTGGAGTTGTTTGACTGGCTCTTCTGCAGAGTCGCAACGGGCATAGTGGGGATCGAAGATTTTTGCGGAGGCAGATTTGCCGGCCAGATTCTTTGTGCCGCCTGGTCTGCTTCGTGTGTGGTGTGAGCGTATGTGAGGAACAGATGCCGTCTGCAGTCGGTGCGTTCGGCGCGCTGACCAATCGCCCGTGGCACCTACCGAACCGGCTTCGAGCCGGTTTCGCATGGCAGACGCCGGTTTCGAACCGGCGGGGCGTGCGCGGCTGAGCTGGGGCGCGGCGATCCCAGCGCCGCGCCCATCCAACCGGCTTCGAGCCGGGCTGTCCTATATGGCACGTTGTCGATGAGCAGGCAGGTATCGCAATGCCTTGGCTATGCTAAAGGGGCTAAATGGATCAAGGATACACGCCAGCCGAACCGCTCATATGCGCCATTGTACCACACCACTCCTTTCTACCAGCCTGCCCGCCTTTGCACAGCGGCTCCCCACAAGACGCCAGGCTACAGCGCGCAGGCACTGCCTGCCCTGCCTCTCCGCCGGATAGCCTGCCCTGGCGTCGCCCCGCCCGCGCCGGCAGAAAGCACGCACACGAAGACGCAAAGCCACGAAGGTGACCAACTTTCCATCATCCGTCATCCCTCGCATCCCCACATCCGCACAGCCCCGCCCGCCCGGCTGCGCGAATCGACCACACGCTGCGCGGCGTGTCGGATCAAACCCTGCTCTTGCACCAACTTGCGACCCGCCCCGAAGTTGCTATACTGTGTTTACGACTGAGGGTTTATGTGGAATCGAGGGCGTATGGAGACGACTACCACAATCGAAATTCCGCGGCATCTGTTGCATGCCGCGCGCGCTACGCCTGAGGAGTTGAAGATCGAGCTTGCCGTCCAACTCTATGCACAACGCAGGCTTTCCATCGGTCACGCACGTGAGTTGGCAGGCATGAGCCTTTGGCAGTTTCGCCAATTGCTGGCGAGCCGGCGCATTTCTCCGCACTATGACGTCGCCGACCTTGACGACGACATGCACACCTGGGCAAGACTGGACAGCGAATGACCGCCGGACGACCGCCCCTTATTGTCGTCAGCAACACGTCGCCGCTAACGAATCTCGCCGGCGAGCAATCAACATAGCCGCCAACATCGGCGCCGGTTTCCCAGGCATTGGCCGAGATTCCCTCTCCCCTTCGTGCCTTTGTGTCTCCGTGTGAGACTGGCATTTCCCCGCTCCCCACAAACCGAAGCCTCACACCAAGCCACAAAGCCACAAAGAGCATCTGATCCCTTTGCGCCTTTGCGCCTTTGCGTTACGCTTTGTCCCCCTGCCCCGGCTCCGCCAGTTTGCCGGCAACGGTGGGTACGGTGGGGTTGTTGCGCTGCAAATAGGTGACCAGGGTCCACCGGCACAAGCCGGTCGCGATGGCCAGGTTGTGGGGCAGATACGCCTGCCCGCGCGGGTGCAGCTCGATGCTGCGCCCCTCGTCCACAAAGCGATAGAGCGAGGGCGCGTCGCCCCGGGCAAAGCGCTGCTCGGCCAGCGCCACCACGCGGCGATTCACCGCCCAGTCCGGCGCGCCGCGCACCTGTGCCGCAAAGAAGGGGCGCAGAAAGCGATAGACCACGTACTTGTCCAGCCGGCGGATGAGGCGCCCCGCCACCGACCCCGCCGCCATGTGCGCCCGCGCCGTATCCATCACCTGCGCCCTTGGTGCGTTGGGCGGCAATTGCGCCGCCTCGCACAACACCAGCGCGGCTTCGCCCAGCTTGTCGTGCTTGCCAAAGGAGAGACGGAAATAGTTGCTCGGATACCACACCGCCGCCACCATGCGGGCGACCAGTTCGTCGATGGCCGCTGTCGCCGCGCCGCCATCGCGCACATGATCCAGGATCGCCAGCAGCCAGTAGTATTTGTAGGCGTTGGTGACGTCCACAGGTTGGGGACCGGCAGGGGTTGGGAGGGCGGGAGCGGGGGTGAGAAGTACATGCTGGAAGTCCACCGCAATCCGCAGTCTGCATTCCTACTCTTGCCTTCCTGGAATGTACACTGCGTACGTAAGCCAACGAATGGAATGGGGCACAGATGTCTCAATTCGTTTTATGGTGTGCCACGCCAACCATTAGTGTAGCTTATCGCCTACTGGGTACTTGTCGTACATCAGCACATCGTTTCGTTATTTCGCGCATTTTCCAGAGTTAGATCGCCAATTTCCCGCTACGATGTGCTGATAGGCGACAGGTACTCGCTATGACATAAATCTATTGTCCCCCATTGGTCGAACGCTCTTCTTTTGAGTTATCAACCGTTGCCAGCATGTCATCCAGAAGGCTTTGTTGTTCTTGTGAGAGGAGGGTCATGGCTCGTTTTTTGTCCCATTCGAAGCCTTGAACTGGTTGGACCTTCGTTGGCTCACCGAACGCAGTTAAGGCCGCCCCTTGTCGCATGCTACTGATATCGGACTCGTAACCCCGGAACTCGCTCTTTGCTTTCACCAAATCCCGAACATCTTGCTCGTTTGACAGCCTGAACGTGATGAAATTGTCGAACTGGGACAGAATATTGGTATCAACGCTGGATGGACGCTGCGTAACTGCCATGAGGCCAATTTGAAAACTACGACCCGTCTTAGCGAAGTTCACAAAGACTGAACCTTCTTTTGCTCGGTCGCTTGACAGAAGTAAGTGAGCTTCTTCGACAAGATATACGAATCGGATCACTTTCGCCTGGGCTTCTTGGTTGCCTGAACTGTGTTTTTCATTGAATCTATAGAGATGATCAGCAAGAACCGTGCTGATGATCATCCTGTCCTCGTCGGTTAATGCTGACTTGTCCAAGATGACGGTTGCCCCCGTCGCTAACAACTCTCGCAATTTGGGCAAGCATGATTGGCCTGACTCAACCATAAACGGCCTCTTAATTAGTCGGGTCAGTTGACGAATAATGCTATGGATCGGTGTATACGTGTGCTTGAAATCCGTACTGCTCGGCATATAGTTTGGGTCTTTTGCTAGGTCGTTCTCTGCTTGCTTTGTCAAAACCACAAAGCCCTTGAACTGCCGATGCCAGTCCGACGTATCGGGACTACCATCAGATGTTTCTCTTAAGAGCAACTTAAACAGCCCTGGTTTGTCCTGGTACATTTCAAGGAATAGAGACTGGGGTTCACTGATATGTGTTGCCACATCCTTGAGGCTAGTTGGGGGTATGTCGTCTATGCTGAATTGCATCGGGATGACGCCCGCAATATTCTGTTCCAAGCCCGTGCCTTGATACTTCGTGACATGCGGTGTGAGAAGGTACAAATTGTGTTTCGACTTTGGATGATGGCATAAACCCAATACGGTCTCGCCACGTTCATTCTTGATGTCAGTCACGTACTCGCCCTTCAAGTCGTCAATCACCTTTCCGTACCCTGTGTTTTCCAACCAACGCCGGGCGATATTTCTAACAAACGTCGATTTTCCAAAACCAGAGGCGCCAGTGATCAAAGTACGATGTCCGACGAACCGGTCCTCGAGGGTAACAATAGGCTTCAAAACCTTGGCTCCGCTGCGAAGGAATCCAACTGCAAATCCCTCTTTAGTGTCTGGCATTGCCGTAATCAAGTCTTCTGATGCCGTGGTAGGGCGCAGAAATGTCTGAAGAATTGTGGGCTGATCATATACTTCGACCATCCCCGAGGCAGTGAATTCCCCCTCAACCCGAAGCCACGCCTTTTCGGCACAATAATACTCAATTGACCTGTAATCAAATGGTTGTGAAGGGCTTTCGCGAACGGATGACAGTATTTGTTTTAGATCAAAGTCATCATTGTATGCTGTCTCAACCACCCGCATGAGATATTTCCTGCCATAACGGCGATCATGGGCCAACCATGCGGAACCAACCGTCACACGCGGCGTAACTTGCTGTGAATCAAAGAAGGCTATGAATAGGTTGCGGGCTCTGTCTTTGCCAACTATGACATTCGCTGGTTCTTTAGGCTGAGTGACCTGTTTCATGAATTGGTGCTCCTGACTCATCTTTCAAAAATCTTGTGAGGATCCTCTGTCCAGGTCTCGAAATCGACAGGATGATATCCTTGACGTTGAAGCTGAGCAATCAATTCGGCATTCAGTCTATCCTTTCGATCACCAGTGATTTTGCAGCGGTTGTGTGCATCTGCCAATACAATCGGGTATCCCGGCGAGAGATAGGTAGCCTGGGTTAAGTGGTGGATCTCAGATATTGTCGGCGCAATCAATTCCTCGATGTCTCGAGTATTCACAAGTAATTGCGTGCCTATGAAGTGGCCGTCAATCTGTTCTGCGACATAAGCGCGTGGCCATTGAAGCTGCGACTGCACGTAATGGTCTAGTGGTATCCCGCTATAAACTAAGTGCCGAAATCTTGCCAAATCGTATACGTTGAACTCGAGGACATAGAAGTTTCGTGGTGAGTTGCCATAAATAATCCATGCCCCTCCAATCCCACCAAGACTTTGGTTTTCCTTTGCTCCCAAACGCAATGTCTTAGAGTCGGCCTGGCTCGAGCCGTAGGCTTCCAAAATCAATCCAGGTGGAATGATCGCCCAGTACGCGCCACCGCGTCTGGCATATATGGCACGATGATAGGGAAACAAGGTCGACCACAATAGAGTGCCTTGTTTTATCACGCCAACATATCTAACCCCGCGCTCAACCGCGCGCCGGCCCACATCATCCGTGAAACGTGGTGATACATTCTGCGAACTGTGTCGGCCATCCTTCAGCAAAAGTTTGTATTCGAGTTCAGATTGAAATAACGACGTTCGTACTGCTCTCCGTTCAGTTGTTTCGCGGTGCCGGGCTGCAACTAGCCGAATCTTGAACTCGGGCGGAATGTCTTCAAAATCATATGGGCTGCGGCTGCCAGGTGTGTTGATCAAGACACGTAATTGATAATCCGCAATATGAAGAAGCCGTCTGGTATGTGGAAGTGGGCTACTGTATACCAAAGCAATCTCAAGTGGCTCAACGTAATCTGCGGCCTCCTTCTCTGCAAGCCGCTGCTGAACGAATTTTTGATTACCATCCGGGTCGGAAATAACTAGAGAAAAACTGTATCCTGCAATGGCAGCTCCAGGATGATCTGGGATATTGAGTAACAGATTGTCACTTGAATCGATTCCCCCAACAAGTCCTTCAGGCGCCTTAGCACTGACGAGTTCTGCAGCATGGAGCAGTTCATCAAGATACTCATATTCGGGCTCGCGTTCCTGGAGTTCTGAAAGCTTGCTGGCAATAACGAGGAGGTTATTATCCTGGGTGTTCAACTTCTTAACCTTTCTCAGATATGGCCACGGGTACCACGGTGGTATAGAAGTAAGCCCATGCTTTCGGTCCGCTGTCGAGTGACTTCTGGTCTTTCCGAAATAGCCATGGGTACTGCCTTGCCAACTCATTCAATTTTCGGCTTGCAGCTTTCACTCCGTTTGTCTCTAGAATCTGCGAATTCACCTCTCCTAGTTGATAGATGAGATCCAACACCTGGGTTAGTGAAGTTGGTATTTCCTTACCCACAAATAAATGATTATGAAAACCGTTTTGCCCGTGTCCCCTGAATGCAACGACGCTGAGGGACTTGTCAGGCTCACGATCTGACTGCCAACTTAATGTCTCAAACTCGCGCGCAATTTCTTGAGACAAGCCACTGTAGGCAAGATATATTTCAGGTCTGCCTTCCCTTGCCAAAAGGAAATCCTCAACTAGTTTGGGGCCAATTTCGTCAGCAACTGACACTGACATCTCTTCAATTCCCGTGAAATCGATGACGAATGTGTTAAAGCTAAGTGTTTGAAAATGCAATGCGATTGCGCTTCGCAAAGGAGCACCCAGCTTTTCGCGGTTCATAAGATACGGGGTGAAGCTACGCCTCAAATCGTTGCGAATCACATCCTGAATTGCGATAATGTCAATTGTTGTAACTGAGTTATCAATCCTAGTCATTATCATGTCCGTTGAACTGCGGTACTTGCGCCAAAAGCTTTTCTACGATTGTTGGATCGGGGTTGATCTTTGAAATGACAGCCACCGGGATTACGGCGCAAAGGTGAACACCAGGTAGATAGTCGGTACCTGCTGCCAGATATTCTCGAGTCAACCCATCAGGAGAGTGTATCCTGGAGTATGCCCCACTTGAGATAAAAACTGTTCCGAGGGATAGTCGAGTAATTGTACTCAATATGTGCGGGATTCCCTTACCTCCAGGCACACCGCGTGATGACCAACCAACAGTTACGGCGTCAACGGCTTCCCATTCGTTTAACATGTTGAGAGCACCTGCTATTGTCGCACCCAGGGAAAAGACATTTATGAATAGATGGGTCTCTCTGGATGGTTCAAACGCCGTGCTTTGGTGTCCGAAACCGGTGGCTCCCCGCTTTTCTTGGCGCAAGAAACAAGAGACCCACCCGCCATTTCCCCATATGTCAGCATTTTCTGCTGCCTCCATAATTACTCTGCGGATTGATGATCGGTGGACATCGTCAAATAGCCCTGCGGCCGCAAGTGCATCGAAATTTTCATGGAAGGTTTGTGTTAACTGCCCGTATGTGCTTCCGTCTACTCGTGAAAGTGGCACCAAGACGTTGTCGCACCCCTGCTTGGAAACTACAGGCAATCTGTGATCAGAATAGGTACAGTTGATCATGGTCATGTCGTGAAAGAATGCACCTGCCTGCAGAAACAGAGTAATTGGATGATCACGCGGCGGTAATAATAGCTCGATCCTGATGTTGTTTGTCGGTATGGCTTCGACTGCATGTACGAATCTTGATGTTTCCATCAACGACAATATTGGGAAACTTGGTGGTAGGTAGTAGTCGCTCTCGGGATTTGATTCATCCGAATAATCCCAGTCATAGGCCCAGCTCGAAGCGTCTAATATGACGGTCAGTTGCCGATCTGATAGCGCAGTTGCAAGACTCCTAATGCGGAAAAGATGAAATCCAAATTCGCCAGAGTCACTGAATGCAGAGAGCCGTATATGATATCTGTCGGAAGTACCGGACTGTTGAGCACATCGTACTTCTTTGGCGAAGATGGTCTTTCGGTGGAAGCGTCTGGCAATACCGCATTGCGACGTTTCCAGATTCTCACGCCATGCATAATCTTTAGTCCCACAGTCTGGGCAGATGCATGAGTCATGAGATATTAGTGAATCACATACAGGGCATGTTCTCATTGGCAGCTCATGAACGGAAAACAGGCACAAACGATTTACCGTGATGAGTAAAATGATATCACACTGTTATTGCAGAGTCAAGGTTTAACTTTGGTGTGTAAATCGTGTATGATTTGGAGAGTCAGAATCCATTCGGTAGAAATAGTGAGCAATGCCGCAAGGGGATAGCGTCTTGGTCGAAAAGCAATCAAAAGGTGTTTCTATGTCGAATGATGCAAACCCAAGTACGCTGACAGCAGACATGTTGCGGACAATGGTAATTCATGAGGTCGAGGCACTCGGTTTCGTCCTAACAAATGGCTCGCTTCAGCCCGGTTCGGATGACAAAGATTTTAGGCGTAGCCTTCATTCGGCGGCGCGGCAGCTTGAACTGGAGAAAGCGGACCAATGGTTGACTCGTGCATGGAGTCGCTATAAGCATATGTTCGCGGATGGGCATGAAGTCCGACCGGAATCCGTGTCGCCGCGGCTTGTACTGGTTGAGAAGCAGTGTCAGAGAGACATATTTCGTCTTGCTCGATATACGTGGTCTTTGCCGTATACCAAGGGGTATGGACGGCGGCTCCAGTATTTGGTACTAGATGAAGCGCTCGGGAAACTAATAGGCATTTTAGGGCTTCAGTCTCCACCGCTTTCATTCCCAGCCAGAGACAGGGTGTTCAATTACCCCAAAGGCAAAAAGACAGAATTAGTAAACCAGACTATGGATGTATATACGCTTGGTGCCGTTCCCCCTTATAGTCGACTCTTAGGGGCAAAATTGGTCGCCCTAGCCGCAGCAAGCAACGAGATCCGTTCTCACTACGAGATGAAGTACTCCACATGCACAACGCGATTGGAGAAACGACAACTGCCGACATCTTTAGTCGGGCTAACAACTACCAGCGCATACGGAAGAAGTTCGATATACAACCGGCTAGGCTACCGCGATATCGTGAAGTTTCAATCTCTCGGACTTACCGAGGGTTATGGGGCATTCCATTTAGAGAGGTTATATCCCGCGTTCCGAGAGTTTCTTGAATCTCAGAGCATTAGTACCCGAGGAGGGTTTGGATCCGGCCCCCGGAGAAAGTGGCAAACAATGGTGCGCGCACTTCAGCGCCTTGGTCTTCGAAGCGAGTTCTTAAAGCACGGCATAAAGCGAGAGGCATTTCTGATCCCGCTGATCAAGAATATACAGGATTACATGGAAGGAACAGACTTCCAAGCGTACCCCATTGATGCATCCTTCCAGGATCTGTCTCAATATTGGAAAGAACGATGGCTTATTCCCCGATCTGTTCGAGTAGATGGATGGCATCAATGGGAAGCTAAAGATGCTGAGGATATCCTGTTCAGCCATCGCGTGAATTCGGAAGCAAAGTAATCTCAAAGCCTGGGTTCATTGAACAAGTCTGGAGTGTGAGGTAGTTAGCGGTCACCGCTCGGTTATGGCCGTCACAGCAGAGTAATGGTCTGTGGGAAGCCAATCACAACTGCAATCGATGGGACGCGCGAGCGGTTGATTGTAATATCTAGCGGTAGGTTCCACTGCTCTTTAGTTGGCTATGCCCGCTTACCATTCAGTTGTCCAGACATACTCCGGCTGGATAAGTCTTCGGCCCGGCACCACGTCCTAGTCCCCAGAGGTCCCGCGGCGGCCTGGTTTCCGGTTGACGAAGCAACCTGCGTTTGCATCTCGCTCATTGGCAATCAACCCTTGTGCTCCCGTCGTGCTACGATCGATCACGACGTGTAGCGAAGGATCGCCACATGACAAGCCATCGCGGCAACGGGCCATTAGGCAATTCATCCTGCCACCGGCTGCGCTTCCCGGTCATGCAAACGCTCACCCATGTCATCGCCTCCGTTCAGCATGTTGGCACACATACGCTCTTGCTCACCGATCGCATCCTCCCACGCGTCGCGGCCATCAACCCCATTATCCTGTCCGAACCGGAATCATGCATAAACCCGCCAACGGCGCGGATCTGCCAAGAGAACCGCACGCGCCGCCGGCGAACGAGCGCGGCAATCCCCACCCGCCACCTGCACCGCAGCCGCAGCCCGGCCAAGCTGCGCCGCACCGCACGCACCAGCCGCCCGCCGCGTCGCGCCGCATCCGAACCGGCGGCGCCCTGCCACTGCGATCGCCGCGCCCCAGCTCGGCCCCTGCCACGCCAACACAAACCCGGAACCTGCATCGATTCCGGGCTTGTCCCCTCGCTATTCAGTTGGTTCAAAGGCGCCGGCCGGACAGTGCCCCCGCCCGGCGCCGCCGCCTCGACTCAGAATCCCAACGGCGTCACAAACTCGGGATGGCGGCGCAGCACGGCTCGCATCTGCGCACGCAGCGGGCGCACCATCCGGCGCAGGTCGCGCATGACCCGGTCGCGATTCTCCGTCGCCTGCATCGCCTCTTTCTGGGCCAGCCCGCGCGCCAGGTCC
>Ga0209607_1003807_pt1 | contig 11445 bp, 15 predicted proteins | sample AD_UKC117_MetaG_FD_184413 | JGI IMG/M metagenome (GOLD analysis project Ga0209607, IMG submission 184413) | Active sludge microbial communities of municipal wastewater-treating anaerobic digesters from Hong Kong - AD_UKC117_MetaG (SPAdes)... | ecosystem: Engineered > Bioreactor > Anaerobic >... | reverse complement strand
AGGAAACCGAGCTATCCGGCCCGCTCGCCGAAGAGCCGCGCCAGGAAGCCCGGCCGGCGGCGGCGGGCGAGGGGCCAAAGGTCGTCCGGCTCGTCCCGCGCGGGCCGGTCGCCGGCGAGCAGGCTTAGGGTCTGGTTCGTCTGGCGCTCGAAACCGATGATGCGCTCGCGCAGATAGTCCCGCTCTTCCGTCACCATCGAAAGGCGGGCCTCGAGCATTGCGATCTGATGGGTGAGGTCGGCGAACTCCTCCGCCTGGCTCGGCTGGGCGACGACGGCGGCCAGGGCGGCGCGGCTCGTCGGATAGACGCGGGCGAGCTCGGCCGGGTCGATCAGATAGGCGCCGTGCTCGTCGCGGCTCGCCGACAATCGGCCGGCCTTGATCGCCCGTTGCAGGGTCGGCTTGCTCTTGCCGACGCGCGATGCAGCCTCGGCCAGTGACAGCATTTCCGGGCCTCCTGCCGTTGCACGCCGTTGCGCGGCGCTTCATCGGCGGTTCATAGACGATTCGCGCTTGCCGGGCCACGGGCACCGGCTAGGCTGGTGAATCGCGCCGGACGGGTGACCGACTTCTGGCGCATCCATCGCCGAAAAACCTGGGCTGATTCGCGCGTCGAAAGTCGGTCGGCCCGTTGTTTTTGCTCTTAAGTCCGGTAACTTTTAATCCGCGGGTTCTGGGTTCGAGTCCCAGGGGGCGCACCAAAATCAAAGACTTGGCAGCGTCTCCCTGAGAGAGTCGCCAAAAGGTATCACCAAAGGACCACAGAAAACGGACACAGAATGGGCCGGCACCCGAAGGCACCGGCCCGATAGAGAGTGTGCGTCAGGCGCGGGCGACCAAGCGCTCGAACGCCGGCTGGTCGACGCAGGCCGTCACATCGTGCCAGCCCGTGTAGAGCGTCACGGTCGCGAAGAGCGACGGCCTGTCGGTCACGAAGTCGTCGAGGCCGCGCATCCCTTGGCCCAGCGGTCCCGGCCCGGTGCTCGTCAGCATGATCTGCACGTCGGAGGCCTCGGCGATCTTGAACCGCAGCCCCGTCCAGTGTGGGGGCCGTCTCCCATCGGGCCATGACGCTCATTAGTGCACCCTCCGCTCTGGAAGGCTTGCGCTGGAAGGTGCGAGACTTTCGCTTCCGGCTGCCCGTCGCGACGGCCAGGTTCGCTTGCCAGCGAATGGCCCGCGTGAGACCCGCCGCGCGGCGGTGGTCTCGTCCTCGATGCCAGCCATCGTCGCCACGTCGTCGGCCGTCTGGCGCAGCAGTTGCCGGGCCAGGGCGAGCCGGTTGTCGGGAGCGTGCAGCTCGATCAGCTTCCGGGCGATGTCCAGGCGGTCGACGATGGCGCCGGCCTCATCGATGCGGCGTGCTTGGGCGCGTGAGAAAGTCGGAGCATGACGTGCGTCAGCCTTCATGGTGCTAATCCCACCGTGAGGGTTGGGGCGGCGGCGGTGTTGGTGGCACCGCGCCGTCCTCCCCCGCCGCGCGGGGCATCATGACGCTGCGGGCGTCAACGAGCAATATTCTGCCGCCGTGCCTCTGGCGGCCGCCCCGGCAGCGGCGTCGTCGTCGCCACCGCGGCAAACGCCGTCAGGGCCGCGACAAGCGCCGCCTGGGCCTCGGCGTCGCCCTGGTCGATCCATCGCTGAACGGCCGTCCCGGCGGCCCGCAGGGCGGCCTCTGGCGCCGGCCGCCTCATCGCCGCTGGCCTGCCCAGATGGCGAGGGCGATCGCGGCCAGGAGCAGGATCGACGGCACCAGGCCGGGCATCAGATCGGCGGCACGCTGGCGTCGGCACGCTCGGCCAGGGCGGTCTCGGCGCGGACGGCGCGGATTTCAAGCTCGGCCAGCTTGGTCATGAACTCGCGGACCAACTGCATCGCCTTGCAGCTCGCTTCGAGGTCCGCCATCAGGAGCCGAATGAGGGCCTTGCGGTCCAGGCTCTGCCAGTTCTTCATGTCGTCGAAGAACCGGCGTTGCTGCTCCAGAAAATCCGTGAAGCGGTCAATCTCGGCTTGGCCCGGCATCTTCACCATGTCATCTGCTCCTTCAGTGCCGCGTGGTTCGCCAACCGCTTGACCTTGCGCTGCACGATGCCACCGCCGGTCAGCTCGGTCAGGATCAGATCGCCGCCGGCGCCGTCCGGCTCGCCCGCCCCCAGGGTCTCCCGCGCGGATTCGTTGGCCAGATCGACCAGCACCTCGGCGGCGTGGATCACCGCCCCGTCGGCCATCACCGGATCGAGCGCGACACCGAAATCGGGCAGCGCCACGCTCGCCGGCAACGCCACCTCGGCCAGCTCGTAGCCCGTGGCCTCGCCGAACCGCCAGATGGCCAGCCCGCCTGCGGCAGGCGCCCAGCCGGCGAGAAGCATGTCGAACTGCTCCTGGTCGTCACCGACGTAGCGATCGAGGATGGCTGGCCATGGCAGCGCACCGATGCCGTCGAGGGCGGGTCGCGTGTTCATCGCCATGTGGATTGCGAGCTTGTGCCCGCCATGGCCGCGAACCACGGCCGCCGCGGCGCAATGGGCGAACGGCAGAACCTTCGAGACGAAAGCGTCGGCCCGGTGCCCGTCCCCCTGAACAGCGAGCGTGTCGGCGACGAGGACAACACGCTGCCGGTCGCCCGATGCTATCGCGATGGTCAACGCAGCGCCCGGAGGCGGGCCACAGCGCGCGCCTGGGCTGCCGGCCGAGGCCGGATGAAGACGGCCGCCATGCGCTCGGCTTCGCGGGCTTGGTCGGCCTCGCGTCCGGCTTTGAAGGCGCCGAAGTCGGCCACGCTGGCCGAAGGATCAAAGCCGCGATCCTCGATCCGGCGGCGGCGGTCGTCCTCCAGCCGGGCCAGCCGCTCGCGGGCAGCCTTCACCTCGTCGATGGCGTCGGCCTCGGCCTGTCGTCCGGCCACCAGCCCGGCGAGGATCTGGCCCTGCGAACGGCATTCTCGACCTCGATCGCCTTGGCGACGGCCTCGTGCGCCTCGGCGCCCTCCTCCAGAGCGACGCGCAGCCGGGTCTGCTTCGAGGATCTGCCGCTGCGCCTCGGCCTTGTCGCCGGTCTCGACCAGCGACTTGATCACCTCGCGCTGCGCCGCCGAGAAGGTGACACCCTTCTCCCGCAGGCAATCGAGGCCGCGCACCGGCTCCTCCAGCGCCTTGCCGAGCTGCGAGGCGGTGCTGGTCAGGTCGCCGCCGAAGACCGCCGCCAGGTCCTGCGAAAGCCGGATCGCATCGGTGAACGTGTCGCCGGAGACGCTCTTGAAGGTCGCGAGCGCGGCGGCGGCATCGACCACGGCCTCGCCGCCGGCCAGGGTCGAGCGCTCCATCTGGTCGCCGAGGGCCGTGATCTCGCGCGCCGTGAGGCCGGCGCTGCCGCCCGTGGCCTTCAGCACGCCGTCGAGTCGCAGCAGCGAGCGCTCGGCCGCTTCGGCGTTTCGGACGCCAGCCGCCAGCCCGGCGCCGAGGGCCAGGATGCCGCCGGCGGCGAGGCCGGCGAGGCCGGTGTCGAAGGTCGCAAGAGCCGGCACCAGGCGGGCCATGGTGCCCTGCAAGGCGATCGACGACTGGTCGACCGCGGTGAGCCCGGCCGAGGCGGGCTTGGACGCAGAGGCGATTCGACCGAGGGCCTGGTCGCCCTGTGCCTCGAACTCGCGAAGGCGCCGGATCGATGCCTCGGCATCGGTGACGGCCAGGCGAAGGGAGATGTCACGGTCAGCCACGGTGCCCTCTCAGGAATATGCGGCGGACGGCTGGGCATTTCGCGCGCCGGCGGACAGCGCGCCCGGAGCCGAGCCTGAAGACGCCGCCGCGTCGCCTGCCCTGGCCGGTGTCTTGCATCAGTTTGGTCGCTGCCGGTCGGGCAGCTCGGCGGCCTCGAGGCGGCTGATGGCCCGCTCGACGCAGCCGGTGAAAGAGACCAACCACCGCGCGTTTTCGGTGCTGATGCCCTTCCGCCGGACCAGGGCCACATAGCGGCGAATGTCGGCGTGGCTCTCGGCCGGATAGGCCTCTTGCAGCTCGGCCGCAGAGACGACCGGGACTTCGCTTGCCAGTGCCACCCTCATTGTCATTCCTCCGTCAAGCCGAGCACGAGCGCCGGCGACATGCCGCTGCGCCAGGGTGCGGCGAGGCCGGTCTCTTCGAGTGCCCAGTGCGCCGCAACCTCGTCGCGCTCCAGGCCCAGCCGCTCCTCGTGCAGAATTTGAACCCGCTGCCGACGCTCGGCTTCGGCCAGCGCCGGCGGGTAGTCGGCGGCCTCGGCGGCGGCGATCCGCGTCAACCACGCGACCATGCCTTCGCGATCCATCGCCGCGAGCAAGGCGGCGGCGGGGACGGCCTTCTGTCCGGCGGCCTCGACCGGGTTGGCCAATCTGGCGACGACCTCGCCGACGAGGTGAGCCGAGCCCCGCCGTTGCAGCGCGATCAAGTACCGGGCCAGCACGTCGGCGCCCGCGAGCATGGCGAGCCGGTCCGCGATCGCGGATGCACGTTCTGCTATCTCGGCGCCGCTAAGCGGTGCGCGTTCGGTTTCGTCGCGCTCGGGCTCGATGGCCGCGAGCCGGGCGCGGATGCGGCCGATCTCGTCGAGGCGGGCGGTAGGTGCTTCGAGCTTCTTCGCGGCCATGGTTAAGTCTCCCGCCAGCCGCGGCCGCGCAGGTGCTCGGCGCAAGCCGTCCGCAGGCCGTTCAACGGCCTGGCCTCGGCCGAGGCGATGTCGCGGCGGCGCTTGAGGTCGGCGATGGCCTCGCGGGTCGCGTGGAACTCCTTGGCGTGGTGGTCGGCCTCCGCGAGAACCCGGGTCCGGCCGCCGGTCGCCTCGTGTGTGGATGCCCCCGGTTTGGCAAGCGTTATCTTCGATGTTTCGGCAGGGTCTTCGATCGGACGTGTGTCAGGCCTCTGAGCGTGGCCTTGCATGACGCCACTGGCCGGTTTGCTGTTCGGAAGGCCGGGTTCACATCGGTTCAAAGAGCTGCAAGCGCTCGAGCCCCGGGTCTGAATGTCCCAGCCTTGAACTTCGAAGTCCTTGTCGCCTACTCCTCGTCGATCGCTCGCTCCGGCCTTGCGGCCATGCCGTGCCTTCGCCCCTCCTCGAGGGCCGAGGTCACGCCATCCGGTAAAATTCCTGTCTTGTCGTCACCGCCCAGATCATGCGGGCCATCTTGTTCGCCAATGCGACCGCCGCGACCATCTTCGGCTGGCGCGCCACGAGAGCTGCAAGCCAGCGGTTCGGGCTGCCGCCCTTGCGGACCACCCAGCGGATCACGCTCATGGCGCCGACGATCAGCAGCCGGCGGATATCGGTCTGGCCCATCTTGCTGACCGATCCCAGCCTGGCCTTGCCGCCCGTCGATCTTTGCCGTGGCACCAGACCGAGCCAGGCAGCGAAGTTGCGTCCACTGTCGAACGTTTCGAGATCCGGCGCGAACGCCGCGACGGCGCCTGCGGTGACGGGACCGATATCAGGAATGGAGCACAGCCGACGCAGCTCCGTATCTGTCCTTGATGCTGCCTCCAGTTCATCCGCCAGCCGTTCGATCACTTCGGTCAACCGCGCGATCTGCTCGAGATAGACCATGCCCATCTGACGCACCGTGTCCGGCAGATCGCTGGCCTCATCAGCCAGAGCGTTTTCGAGGAGGTTCAGGTTCGCTGGTCCCTTCGGCGCCACGACGCCGAACTCGGCAAGATGTCCCCGAAGTGAATTGATGAACTGCGTGCGTTGCCGGACCAGGCACTGGTGCGTCCGGAACGCCACCGCACGCCCCTGAGTTTCTGTGTCCTTCACCGCCGCAAAGCGCATCTTGGGACGTAGCGCCGCCTCAGCGATAGCCTCCGCATCCGCGCGATCATTCTTCTGCCGCTTGACGAACGGCTTCACATAGATCGCTGGCACCAGCCGCACCTCGTGGCCATGACCTTGCGCTACTCGCCCCCAGTGATGCGAGGTCGCGCAAGCCTCCATCGCCACAACGCAGGCCGGCTGTTCGGCCAAAAGAGCCGCCAGCCGTGTCCGCGAAAGCGCCCGATTGTAAAGAACCGTCCGATCCGGCCCGACAGCACAGACCTGAAAGCTGCCTTTCGCCAGATCAATCGCCAGTAGACCGATCTGATTGGTCGTCTTCGTGCCCTCCACATGGTTCATCCAGAACCGTCATGGCGTAAGAGATGCCGCTCGGTGGGGGCATCCGCTGCATCAGTTCAATGATTGTCGCGGATAGCCAGGAACAAGAATGGCCGGCGGGCGTTCGGCATTTCCTCGATGTTCACACCGCACGGTTATTGGTTTCTCGGTATGAAGGCATCTATGATCTGCCCACCGAACGGCTCAAGTGGAGGAAGAGGGTGAAGATTTCGGCCGTGAAGCCGTTTCAGATCGATTGGGGCAGTCGAATCGAGGGCACCGCGGGGCCGGGTGCGGTCAACCTCGGCGCGCTCGTGCGGATCGACACGGACGAGGGTGTCTTCGGTCTGGGCGAGGCTTCGCCGATGCAGGGTGGCCACGCGGCGCTCAGCGTCATCGCCCGGGAATGCGCGGGCTTTCTGACAGGCAAGGATCCGCTCGATCATGGTGTGCTGATCGACCGGCTCTGGCACAGACTGGTGAAGCTCGGTCCGGAAGGTGTGGCCACCTCGGCGCTGGCGGCGCTCGACATCGCGCTTTGGGACATCAAGGGAAAGATCTTCGGCCAGCCGATCCACAAGCTGCTCGGTGGGGCCTGGCGGACCGAGCTGCCGATGTACGCCTCCTGCGGCGGCAATGCGCGTCGCACGGTGGACGAGGTGGTGCGCGTCGTCGCGGCGCGGGTCGAGAAGGAGAAGCCGGCGGCGGTGAAGATCCGCTGGGACGGCGACCGTACCACGCAGGACGTCGACATTCCGGGCGACATCGCGAAGGCCAAGGCGGTGCGCAAGTTGCTCGGCGACGATTTCGTCCTCGGCTTCGACGCCAACAACCTCTACTCGGTCGGTGGTGCCATGCGGGTCGGCCGGGCACTCGAAGATCTCGGCTACACCTGGTTCGAGGAGCCCGTGCAGCATTATCACGTCGCGGCCATGGGCGAGGTGGCGCAGCGGCTGGACATTCTGGTCTCGGCCGGCGAGCAGACCTACACGCTCCAGGGCCTGAAGGATCTGATCAATGCGGGCGTTCGCATGGTGCAACCCGATCCGATCAAGATGGGCGGCATTACCGGGATGATGCAATGCGCGGCGGTAGCCTTCGCGCACGGGGTGCAGTTCGTCCCGCACCAGACACAGCCGACGATTGCACATCTGGCCAATCTACACGTGATGTCGACGGTCATGCATCTCTCCAAGCCGATCGAGGTCGCCGACGGATGGGAGCGCGGCGACGTCTGTTTCGACAATCCGAGCCGGATGACCGACGGCAGATACACCCTGCCCACGGAACCCGGGCTGGGTGCTGTATTCGACCAGGAGGCGATGGCGAAACGGATGATGCCGATCGCCTAGACCGGTCGGCGAAACACTGTCAGAAGTGGCGCGAATAAGGTCGCATTTGTTAAGGGAGGTAAACTGATGGCGATCACCAGACGCACACTGCTCGGCACCGGCACGGCCGCCGCTGCCACCGCCCTCTATGCCCCGTCGCTTCGGGCACAGGACCCTGACCGCATTCGCGCAGCCTTCGCCGCCGGCGGCCCGCGCAAGGTGGATCCGAACTGGACCACGCAGGGTGCCGACAACTGGGCGACCGAACAGATGTTCGAGCAATTGGTTCGACCGCCGAACGGTCAGTTCGGCCAAAGGCCGGAGGACTTCGAGCCCTATCTCGCTGAAAGTTGGTCGGCGTCGGACGACGCCCGCACCTGGACCTTTCAGCTTCGGCAGGGCGTGCAGTTCCACAAAGGCTACGGAGAGATGACTTCGGACGATGTCGTGGCCTCGTTCGAGCGCGCCATGACCGAGGGCACGTCGGTCTCCATCTATCAGAACATCAAGTCGGTCGACGCTTCAGGCCCATACGAGGTCAGCATCTCCCTGACCAACCCGGACCCGCTTTTCCTGGGCGCCATCGTCTTCTCGAACAATGTCAGTGTGGTCTCCAAGAAAGCTTTGGAAGAGCGCGGTGAGGACTTCCAAACCGATTCGATCGGCACCGGACCCTACCAGCTCGACAAATTCGACATCGAGAAGGGAATCTATCTGTCTCGCTTCGCCGACTATTGGGGCGAGCCAGCGAAGATCGAGAAGATCGACATTCTCTACATCGCCGACACGACCGCGCGCACGCTGGCGTTGATGTCCGGCGACGTCGACATGATCGAAGGAGTCCGTGCTCCTGGTTGGGTCCCCTCCATCATGGCGCAAAATCCGGATCTCCTGTTCGACATGACCGCCCCCGGATCGTTCAACACCTTGTTCTTCAACCTGTTGCGGGAACCCTTGAACAACATCAAAGTCCGCCAGGCGATCGCGCACGGCATCAACAAGGAGGAGATCGTCCAGGCGCTGGCGCCGATGTCGAACATTAGCTACACACTCAATCCGCCACACTATCCGACCGGCTTCGAGCTGGAGGAACTGCCCGAAGAGCTGCGCTACGAACACGATCCGGACAAGGCCAAGGCGCTGCTTGCAGAGGCCGGCTTCCCGAATGGTTTCAGTATTCGGGTCAATACCTCGCAGCGCGAAGACTATGCATCGCAACACCTGATCATCCAGGAGCAGCTGAGAGCGATCGGCATCGACATCGACCTGAACATCATGGACCATTCGGCCTATCATGCCGACAATCGGAAGGACCTGAACACCCTGCCGATCAATTCCTCGTCGCTGCCGCCGATCCCGCTGGACGTTTACAACCGCTATGCCTCTTCCAATGCGGAGGTGAAGAACGATGGTTCTGGCGGGACCAACTACGCCCACTACGGCGTGGTGATCCCGGGTGTGGACGACAAGCTCTCGGCAATGCTGCAGGCGACCTCGTTCGACGACTACGTGTCGATCGGGCGGGAGGTCGAGTTGCAGATCCAGCGTGATCTGCCGATGCTCGGGTTGCCGACGCTCAGCTACACGGTCGTCCGCAACCCGCGGCTCGACATCGGCTACGAGGTCAAGGGCGGCTATGCCCGCTGGCGCCTCGACAAGGCCACGTTCGTGGACTGAGGACAGCGCGCATGGCGAAGTACCTGGCGATCCGGTTGCTGGACGCGATGCCGACGATCGTCCTGGTGCTGACACTCGTCTTCATCGCCATGCGCATCCTTCCGGGCGATCCGGCCCTGGCCGCGCTCGGGGACATGGCCCTGCCCGAACAGTTGGCCATGTACCGCGAGCGGATGGGTCTGAACGATCCTCTGTGGTTGCAGTACATCAATTTCGTCAAGGGCGTGGTGACGCTCGATTTCGGCACGTCGTTGATCACCGACGTGCCGGTGATCCAGCTGCTCAAGAACAACATCACGCACACCATCGAGCTCACAGTCGTCGCGGTGCTGATGGGGCTCGTTCTCGGCATCCCGCTCGGCGTGCTGGCCGCCACCAACCGTGACAGGGCGCCGGACAGTGCGATGCGGGTCTACGCGCTTGTCGGCTACGCCATCCCCGACTTCTATCTGGGCGCGATCCTCCTGATCGTGTTCTCCTTGAATCTCGGCTGGTTCCCGATCAACGGTGTCGGCGAGGGCTTCTGGGATCGCATGCACCATGTCTTCTTGCCGGCCTTGACGCTGGCGCTTCTGAAGTCGGCCTTTCTCGGTCGGTTGACCCGGACGTCGCTGCTGGAGGTCATGGGTCGCGACTATATCCGCACGGCTCGGGCCAAAGGCGCCCGCGAGCGGCGGGTGGTCTACCGCCATGGCCTGCGCAACGCGATGCTGCCGCTGTCGACCGGCATTGGCCTCTCGATCCTCGCCACTCTGTCAGGCTCGGTCGCGGTCGAGCTCGTCTTCAACCGTCCGGGGATCGGCCGGCTCCTGGTCACCGCGATCCACGAGCGCGACTACCCGATCATCCAGGCCGGCGTCGTGGTCTTCGCCGCGCTCGTGGTACTGGTGAACCTGATGGTGGATCTCGTCTACGCCCTGGTCGATCCGCGCGTCCGGGTGAGCTCGTGACCGAGCTCGTCGCGGTGGCGAAGCCGCACCCGGTCGAGGATGTGGCCCTGCAGCCGGAGCCCGGCATTCGCGACCTCGTGGCCGCGGTCATCTTCGCCCGCACCTCGACGATCATCGCCGCCATCGTGGTGCTGCTGTTCGTGCTGGTCGCGGTCTTCGCACCCGTCCTGGCTCCTTATGATCCGTTGAAGCAGAGTTTCGTCAAGATCAACCAGCTGCCCAGCACCGAACACTGGCTGGGAACCGACGCCTTCGGCCGCGACGTGCTCAGCCGCATGATCTGGGGCTCGCGCAACTCGCTGATCTTCGGTCTGCTGTCGCCCATTCTTGCCGCGCTCGTGGGCGGCACGCTGGGTGTCACCGCCGGCTATTTCGGCGGGATCGTGGACAGGATCGTCACCCGCATCATCGACATGCTGATGGCCTTTCCGGAACTTCTTTTGGCCATTCTCATCGCTGCCGCCCTGGGCGGCAGCTTCTGGAACATCGTCGTGGTGCTCACCGTGGCCTTCACCCCCGGTTTCGCCCGCGTCTCCCGCGCCTCGACCCTGGCGGTGAAGGAAGAGCCTTATGTGGAGGCGGCGATCGCGGCCGGCGTCCGCACGCCGGTGATTCTCTTCCGCCACGTGGTGCCCAACATCGCCGCCCCAATCGTCGCCCTGGTGACCTTGTGGACGGCCTCGGCGATCCGGCTGGAAGCGACGCTCAGCTTTCTCGGTATCGGCACCCGTCCGCCGCAGCCCTCGTGGGGAAACATCATCCGCGAGGGCCTCAACAACATGTTCGCCACCTCCTGGCCGATCTATGCCGGCGGTCTCGCCATCACGATCGTCGTGCTCGCCATTTCCCTGATCGGAGACAGGCTGCGCGACGTGCTCGATCCAGAGACCGGGCAGTGAGCGCGCTTCTTCTGGAGGTTCGCGGCCTGACCGTCGAATTTGGACCGACGGAAAGACCGCTGCGCGTCGTCGACGACATCAACTTCGATGTGAAAGCGGGCGAGGCTTTGGGCATCGTCGGCGAATCCGGATCGGGGAAGTCGATGACTTCGCTGTCGATCCTGCGGCTGGTTCCCGAGCCTCCTGGCCGCGTCTCAGGCGAGATCCGCTTCGAGGGCACCGACTTGATGACCCTGCCCCGGAGCAGGATGCCCGATATCCGCGGACGCGACATCGCGATGATCTTCCAGGAGCCGATGTCCTCGCTGAACCCGGTGATGACCATCGGCGACCAGATCGACGAGGCGCTGATGCTGCACATGGACCTTTCGTGGGCGCAGCGTCGCGAGCGGACCGTCGAGCTTCTTCGCCTCGTCGGGATGCCCGATCCCAAGAGCCGGCTCGGCGCTTATCCCAGCCAGTTCTCGGGGG
>Ga0209607_1003805_pt1 | contig 11446 bp, 10 predicted proteins | sample AD_UKC117_MetaG_FD_184413 | JGI IMG/M metagenome (GOLD analysis project Ga0209607, IMG submission 184413) | Active sludge microbial communities of municipal wastewater-treating anaerobic digesters from Hong Kong - AD_UKC117_MetaG (SPAdes)... | ecosystem: Engineered > Bioreactor > Anaerobic >... | reverse complement strand
TACGTCGCCGAGGAGATCGACAGCCCGGCCTCCCAGCAGGCCAAGATCATCGACGTCGCCAACCAGGTGGAAAGCTCGTGGGACGCTTGAGCCCGAGGTGTTGCGGCCTCAGGTGAGGTCCAGCCTCAGGTGCCCGCCCCCCGGCGCCCGGGATACGCAGACCAGCATCATCCCGGCTTCCCGTTCGGTGTCGGTGAGCAACGTGTCCCGGTGCTCGACGACGCCGTCGAGAACGCGGGTGCGGCAGGTGCCGCAGAATCCCTGCTGACACGAGTAGGGCACCGGGATCCCCTCGCGTTGCAGCGCGCCCAGCAGAGTCTCGTCGGCGGCCACGCTCACCTCGACGGACCCGACGCCGACGGTGAACGGCTCGCCGTCGATCACCGGTGCCGCCGCGAATCGCTCGAAATGCAGTTCGACATCGTCGCGGCCGATCAGCTGCTCCCGGATCGCGCTGATCATGTCGGCGGGCCCGCACGCGTAAACGGTTGTTCCATCCGGGCATCCGCCCAGGAGGTCATCTGCGGTGGGAACGCCCCGGACGTCGTCGGTGCGGATCTCGATGCGATCGCCGAATCGGCGCACCTCGTCGAGAAACGGAATGGAGTCCTCGCTGCGGCCGACGTAGATCATCGACCAGTCCACGCCCAGGCGTTCGGCCAGTGCCAGCATCGGCAGGATCGGGGTGATGCCGATACCGCCGGCGATGAACCGCACCCGCCGGGTGGGCGAGCCGTAGCCGGGGACACTGAACGGAAAGGCGTTGCGGGGTCCGCTGGTGGTCACTGTCGCCCCCACCGGCAGTGCGTCGTGGATCTCGATCGAGCCCCCGCCGCCGTCGGGAATGCGCCGGACCGCGATCCGGTAGCGGTCGGTGCGCCCGGGATCTCCGCACAGCGAATACTGACGCACCCGCCCGCTGGGCAGATGAACGTCAAGGTGGGAACCGGGGTACCACCCAGGCAGCCGGGCGCCGTCGGGCGCGGCCAGGGTCAGCGCCACCACGTTCTCGTCATGGGCGACCACCTCCCGGCCCATCACGGAGAGAGTCAGCGTGTGGAGATGCTCGCGGGGCGGGACCGGGCGCCGCAGCCCGGTGAGGGCCCACAAGCCGGTGACCGTGGCGTCGGCCAGGGCGAGAAGCGGGGTCGGGGCGGAGCGCAGGCGGCGCAGGTGGTCAAGTGGACCGTTCAGGCTGGGTGCCATTCAGACGTGCGCGGCGCGGGCGGCCGGTGAGCTGGCTAGATAGGCCACCGCCTGCGCCGTGGAGCCGACCTCCAGCGGTGAGTAGTCGCGGCGGAAGTAGGCCAGCGTCGTTCTGCCGAACACCTTGCGGAACTCCGGGAGCAGCCTGAGTTTCGCATCGCGCATCCGCGACCGCTCCATCCGCCACCAGCTCATCCGGGCGTCGGGATCGGTGCGGCACAAGTAGTAGGTAGCCCGCTCGAAGAACGAGTACATCAGCGTCGCGGCCATCACCATGGCCCGGATGCGGGCCGGGTAGCTGTCGTGGAAGTAGGTAGCCACGTCGTGGGCGACGCAGCGGTGCTCGACCTCCTCGGCGCCGTGCCAGCGGAACAGGTCGACCAGGGTGGGATCGGCGCCGAAGTCGTCCCATGCGGAGTTCAGTGCGAAGTCACCGAGCACGGCGGTGTAGTGCTCGATCGCCGCGATCACCCACAGGCGTTCGCACAGTTGGTTGTAGCGGCGCCGGGGGTCTGCTGACGTGCTGGGCGCCAGAATCTTCGCGACGACGTAGTCGACCTGTTTGAGGATCGGCTTCGGGTCCACGCCCTGGCGCTCCATGAACTCGTGCAACGCCCGTTCGTGGGTGTCGGCGTGCACCGCCTCCTGCCCGATGAAACCGCGCATGTCCTCGGCCAGGCGCTGGTCCTTGACCAGGGGCAGCGCCTCGTTGTAGGTGGCGACGAACCACCGCTCGGCGGCCGGCAGCACGACGTTGAGCAGGCTGACCATGTGGGAGGCCACCGGATGGCCGGGAATCCAGTGCAACGGGGACTGCGAGACGTCGAAACCGACCTTGCGGGCCTGGATCTGCACCGGCCCGGGATCGACCTCCTGGGCGAACCGACGTGGTCGCAACATTGGACACCTCCCGTTCGGGCCTGCCCCGAAGTCTAGCGGCCGGGCGGTCGGAAGCCGACCGTCAGCCGACCGGGGTCGGGATGACGGTGACCACGCCCGGGGCTCCCGCGGTGGGCCGGCCGCCGCCGTCGCCGCTCGGGGCGCCGGGAGTCCGGGCCACCGCGGTGGGTGCCGCCGCTTCCGGCTGAGCCTCCTCGGAGCAGTCCAGCATCAGCTGCATCTTGCCGGTGCCGAGCACCTTCTGGCTGCTCACGATGCACCGTGCCTGCGGGACGTCGCTGCCCACCGAACCGCCGAATGTGGACGGGATGCCCTGGGCGCGCAGGATCGCCACGGCCTTGGCGTAGGGCTCCCCGACGACGTTGTAGATGCTGTTGGAGGCCGGATCGGCGGAGCTGACGGCCATTCCGAGCGCTGCGGCCGCCGAGACGGCCGCAGTCGCGCCGCTGAGCGACATCAAAAGCTTTTTCACTTCCACGAACCTTCCCGTACCGGTTCGAACCTAGCGCAGCGCGAGGCCACGGGCCCGTCGCAGGTGTATCGCCGGGGGAGCAGCGGACGTTTCAGCAGGGAGTGTTTCAGAAATGTTCCCGGCACCGCTCCTGCTCGACGACGGCGTCAAGATCGGACAGGCGTCGCATCGAGGAGACCGCGCGGGCGGTGCGCATGTTGGCGGCCAGCAGGTCCCGGTGGCGATGAACGAAGGCCCAGTAACCGGCGGTGAACGGGCAGGCATCCTCACCCAGACGTTTGCGGGGGTCGAACGGGCAGCGCCGGCAGTGGTCGCTCATCCGGTTGATGTAGGCGCCTCCCGACGCATACGGCTTGGTGGCCACCCGGCCGCCGTCGGCGTGCTGGCTCATCCCGATCACGTTGGTCGGCATCACCCAGGCGAAGCCGTCGACGAAGGAGCTGGCGAACCAGTCCGACAGCGCGCGCGGGTGGTAGCCGCGCTGCAGGGCGTGGTTGCCCAGCACCATCAGGCGCTGGATGTGGTGGGTCCAGCCGCGGTCACGGACCCCGGCCATCGCCTGTCGCAGGCATTCGGCGCTGACCGCGTCGGGGTTCGGATCGGCCCACCACTCTGGCAGCGCCGTGTGCGCGTCGAGTTGGTTGCTGTCCAGATACTCCGGGCCGAAATGCCAGTATAGCTGCCACATGTACTCGCGCCAGCCGAGGACCTGGCGGATGAAACCCTCCACCGCCGCCAGCGGGGCCGCGCCGCCCCGATACGCGCGCTCAGCGGCCCGCACCGCTTCCAGTGGGTGCAGGACGCCGAGGTTCAACGGCACCGACAGCAGCGAGTGCGTCATGGCCCAGTCGCCACTGAGCATGGCATCTTCGTAGCGGCCGAAGAGCGGCAGCCGGTGTTCGACGAAGTGGTTCAGCGCGGATTGGGCCTCAACCGGTGTCACCGGGAACAACCGGGGGCCGTCGACCCCGACCGTGTCGAGGGCCATCTCGTCGAGGTCGCGGCGGACGCCGGCGTCGATATCATCCTCGACCGGCACATAGGGCTGCGGGGCGTCGAGGGTGGCGCGGCCCTTCGGGGGAGGTTCGCGGTTGTCGGCGTCGAAGTTCCACCGCCCCCCGGCGGGTCGGCCGTCGGCGTCCATCAAAATTCCGAAGTGCCGCCGCTGCTCTCGGTAGAAATCCTCCATCCGGAACCGCGACCGCCCTCCCGCCCACCGGGCGAACTCGGATCGCGGCAGCGCGAAGGTGGGGGTCGGCAGGACACCGGCGACCAGGCCGGTCTTTCGCAGGCGGTGCACGAACCGCTCGGCCGCGTACGAGGTGGGCTGATGGACTAGAACCGGACGGCCGTACGTGCGCAGCGCCTCGGTGTAGGTGTCGGCGCGGAGCAGACTGGCCCGCTCACCCAGATCGGCCGCGGCGTGGCGCAGCGCCGAGAGCACCAGGTGCAGTTTCTGGCGGTGGAACCGCCGTCGCCGCAGCGCGGAGGTGGCTTCGACGAGGAGCACCGGCCGGTGGGCGTGCTCACCGCCGTGGACGTGCGGGCCGAGCTGGTCGGCGAACAGCCACAGCGGGATGTCCGGTTGCGGCATATCTCCGAAGTCTAGATCGGGTCGCCCGTTTCGGTTCCCCGGCCAAGAACCTCCCGACGGTCCACTACCATGCGCCTGACGGACGGATTGCCACCGGTTCGGGACGGACCGGATTCAGGAGAACTCGCGCGTGGCTGTTGCCAAAGCCAGATCACACCGACGGCGGTCGCTGGGCTTCCAGTCCAAGCTGCTGATCATGCTGCTCACCGTGAGCGCGGTGTCGGTGCTCGTCGCCGGGGCTATCGGCTATAGCTCCGGGACCAGCTCGCTGCGCGACGCCGAGTTCCAACGGCTGACCCAGCTCCGGGAGTCCCGGTACCGCGAGATGCACAACTATTTCGAGAACATCTCCGACGCCGCCACCGTTCTGACCCACTCGGCCGCCACCATCGACGCGGTAAAGGACTTCGGCGTGGCGTTCGCCGAACTGCAGAAGACCCCGCTGCCGCCCGATGCGGCCAAGTCGGTGTCGAACTACTACGAAAACATCTTCGGCCCGCGGCTCTCGGAGGGCGTTGGCACCGAAGCGGCCCCCGAACTCTACAAACCCACCTCCAACGCCCAGACCTACCTGCAAAACCTCTACACCGTGCCGGCCAACGGCGATTTCAAACGCTCGATCGCCATCGTCGACACCGATGACTCCAGCGATTGGGCCAAGTTCAACGAGAAGTATCAGCCGTTCTTCGCCGATTTCGTGGAGCGCTTCGCGTTCGAGGACGTCCTGCTGCTCGACACCAGCGGGAATATCGTCTACACCGCCTACAAGGGTGTCGACCTCGGCGCCAATGTTCTGAAGGCGCCCTACGCAACGACAGACCTGGCCGACGCGTACCGCAAGGTCGAGCGGGCCACGTCGGTCGACGAGGTGGTGTTCACCGATTACGAGTCCTACGCCCCGTCCTACGGCGCCCCCACGCCGTGGGTGGTCACTCCGATCGGCGACTCCGAAGGCATTCACGGAGCGCTGGCCCTGCAACTCTCCGCCGACGGAATCAACAAGGTCATGACCAGCGATCGAAACTGGGCGGACGAGGGACTGGGCAAGACCGGCGAAACCTACCTGGTCGGTCGCGATCACCTGATGCGCTCGATCTCGCGAGAACTCATCGAGGACCCGGAACGCTTCGTCAAGGACGTCGTGGCCAACGGGACACCCCAGAAAGTCGCCGAACGTCAGGTCGAAGTCGGCGACAGCGTGCTTTTGCAACCGGTTCGGAACGCCGGCGTCGATATGGCACTGGCCGGTGAGACCGGGGCGACCACCGACGAGAGTTACACCGGACAGGTGTCGCTGGTCGCCTCCGAACCGCTGGGCATCCCGGGCCTGGATTGGGCCCTCATCGCTCGGATCGACCGATCTGAGGCGCTGGCACCGTTGTCGGCCTTCGCGCGCAACATCGCACTGTCCACCGCGGCGATCGTCCTCACGGTGTGCTTGCTGGCCCTGATCTTCAGCCGGATCCTGACTCGTCCGGTCAGGGCCCTGGCCGACGCGGTGCGGCGGGTCAGCAGTGGGCAAACCGGCGTGAACGTCGCGGTCAACTCCAGGGACGAGTTCGGGGAACTGGCCTCGGCGTTCAACGATATGAGCGCCAGCCTGCAGACCAAGCAGCAACTCATCGAAGAGCAGCGCAAGGAGAACGACAAGCTGCTGGCCAGCCTGATGCCCGAGACCGTGGCCGACCGCTACCGCGAGGGCGAGTCGAACATCAGCACCCAGCACCGCGACGTCTCGGTGATCTACGCCCAGTTGATCGGGTTCGACGAGTTCTCCCGCTCGATGCCGAGCGAGCAGTCGGTGTCGATGCTGAACGCCCTGGTGGAGGCATTCGATGACGCCGCCGACCGCCATGGTGTCGAGAAGGTGCGCAGCATGCAGGACAACGGCCTGCTGGCCACATGCGGTCTGGTGGTGCCGCGGGTTGACCACTCGAGTCGGACCATCGCGTTCGCCAAGGAGTTGACCGAGACGGTCCGGCGCTTTAACGAGCGGAACGGGGCGCGGCTGACGGTACGGGTGGGCATCGACAGCGGCGCGGTCACCAGCGGCCTGCTGGGGGAGCGATCGACGGTCTACGCGTTATGGGGTGAGGCCGTCGACCTGGCCCACCGGGTGCACTCCGCCACAGTGTCCGACGGGGTTTTCGTCAGCGACCGGGTTCATCGTGCAGTCGAGGGCATCTACCCGTTCAGCCGCGCCGGCACCATCACCGGCGAGCATGGCACCGAGACGGTCTGGCGGCTGGAGACCGGTGGGGGGCAGCCGCAATGAGCGCCGTCACCGGCCAGCCCTGGTTCTGGCCGGCGCTGACCGTTGTCGTCGGCCTGCCGGTGGCCCTGCTTGTCCTGCACGAGTTGCACGCCTCGCTGGTTCGCCGAGGCAGCGCCTACGCGAAACCCGTTCTGCTGTTGCGCAACTGGGTCTTCCCCATTTTTGCCGTGTATCTGCTGGTCGACCAACTGGAATACAGCGACGTCAACGCGACGTGGTCGAAGATCTCGGCCACGGTGGTCGGCTTCCTGGTGATCCTCCTGCTGCTGTCGAGCGCCAACGCGGCGCTGTTCGGGGAGGCGCGATCGGGTACCTGGCGGGACCGGTTGCCGTCCATATTCATCGACCTGGGCCAGTTCGTACTGATCATCATCGGTATCGGTCTGCTGTTGTCGTGGGTATGGGGCGCCAACATCGGCGGTCTGGTGACCGCGGTGGGTGTCACCTCGGTGGTCATCGGTCTGGCCGTGCAGGGCGCCGTCGGCCCGGTGATCGCAGGCCTGCTGCTGCTGTTCGAGCAACCGTTCAAGATCGGCGACTGGCTCGAAACCCCGACCGTGAAAGGCCGGGTGGTGGAGGTGAACTGGCGGGCGATCCACATCGACACCTTCAACGGCATCCAGGTGGTGCCCAACGCCACGCTGGCGGCCGGCTCGTTCACCAATCTGTCCCGGGCAGTCGGCTTGGCCTTCAACTCCATCGCCGTACTGAAATTCGCAGCGGCCGATCCGCCGGGGGTGGTCGCTAAGGCTTTGCTGTCGGTCGCCGATTCGCTGCCGGCCAAGCTCGCCGACCAACCCGCGAAAGTCGTCCCGCTGGGGGTGGGGCAGTACAAGGTGTACGTGCCGGTGGACTCCCCGGCCGACGATTTCTCCACTAGGACGCTCCTGCTGCATCGTGCCTGGTACGCCGCTCAGCGCGCCGGGTTGCACATTGACCGCGCGATCCTCAAGCCGACCCACGACTACGTCAAGGCCGAACTGCGCTTGGTTGGTGAACACTTCGGGCTTGACGCCGACGCGGTCGACACCATGATCGGCGGTGGCCGCCTGTTGCTGTTCGCCGAGGGTGAGATCGTCCAGTCGGTGAACAGCATCCCCAGCGCGGTAGGTTTCATCACCGAGGGCCGGGTGGGCATGTTCGTCATGGCCGATGACGGACGACAACTCGACCTCGGTGAGGTCGGGGCGGGCGATTTCCTCGGGGCGACGGCCCTGACCCGGCAGCGGATGATCACCGGGGCCGTCGCGCTGGAGGACACCAGTATCGTGGCGGTCTCGCGCAAGGCGATGGACTCCGTCGTCCAGCGGAACGCGCGCCTCGCCCGGCAGATCGGGGACTCCATCGAGATGCGCCGGCGTGCGGCGCGGGAGGCTCTGGCCGAGGCCGCGCAGGGGATGCGCTAGGGGCGCCTCGCTCGCAGGGGAAACGCCTGTAACCGGTCCAGAAAAACCTGCTGTCCCTTGAGCAGCTTGAGCCGGGCCGACCCGAGCGGCAGCCAGGCCACCTGATCCAACTCTGGGAACTCCCGGAACCGCCCGGATCCCTTCGGCCATTCCAGGGTGAAGTTGTTGCTGCGGAACCCGGACAGGTCGAGGTCGGCCCAGAGGGCGAACACCGTGACCACCTTGCCGCCGGCCTGGCGGACGGTTCCGAGTTCGAACGGTGTTCCGGCCGGAGCCGGGCACCCGAGTTCCTCGGCGAACTCCCGCCTCGCGGCCTGCCAGGGATCCTCACCCTCGGTGTACTCGCCCTTCGGGATCGACCAGGCGCCCTCGTCCCTGCCTGCCCAGAACGGCCCACCGGGATGGCCGATCAGCACCTCCGTCACATCGCCGCGGGTGCGAACCAGCAGCAGGCCCGCGCTGCGAACCGGCACCTATCCGGCTTCCGGATCGGTTGCGGTCCGCAGCGCCTCGGCCAGCGCCGCCGCGCGGCGGTCGGTGAAGACGTCCTCCAGCCACATCGGCCGGCCGTCCGGCCCGCCGAGAGGCACCCGCCAGTTCGGATACTCGTCGGTGGTGCCGGGCTGGTTTTGGGTGCGCCGCTCGCCCACCGCGTCGGTCAGCGCCAGGGCCAGCAGCCGCGACGGTGTGCGGCCGAGGTAGCGGTAGAGGGCTGTCGTGATGTCCTCTTCGTCCTCTTCATCGCCATCGCTGCCCAGCAGGCCGACCCTGCGCAACTCGGCCATCCACGCCGTCCGTTGCGCGTGGTCGTCCGCGAGTTCGTCCTCGGCCGGGCGGGTGAGCAACCCGAGCTCGTCGCGGAGTCGGACGTGTTCACCGTCGAGATACCCCGGTGTCGGGGGCAGATCGTGGGTGGTCACCGAGGACAGGCATAGTCCCCGCCAGCGATCCGCGGCCAGCGGACCGCCGTTGCCGTGGTGGTCCAACTCGAACCACAGGATCGAGGTTCCCAGCAGGCCCCGGTCGCGCAGATAGTCTCGTACCCACGGCTCTACGGTGCCGAGATCCTCACCGATCACCGCCGCGCCGGACCGGTGCGCCTCCAGCGCGACGATGCCGATCATCGCCTCGTGGTCATAGCGCACGTAGGTGCCCTTGGTCGGCGGGAGCCCCTCGGGAATCCACCACAGCCGGAACAAGCCGATGATGTGGTCGATGCGCACCCCGCCGGCGTGGCGCAGGATTGTCGAGATGAGAGCCCGGAACGGCTCGTAGCCCAACTCCTCGAGTCGATCCGGGCGCCAGGGCGGCTGGGACCAGTCCTGCCCGAGTTGGTTGAACTCATCCGGCGGGGCTCCCGCGGTGACGCCCAGCGCGAGGACGTCCTGCATCGACCAGGCATCCGCCCCGGTGGGATGAACACCGACGGCGAGGTCGTGAACGATGCCCAGCGCCATCCCGGTGCGCAGGGCCTGGGATTGCGCCTGGGCGAGCTGGTCGTCGAGTTGCCACTGCAGCCAGCAATGGAAATCCACCGCGCGCCGGTGGCGCTCGACGAACTCAGCCACCGGAGGGCCGCCCGGGTGCTGCAGTTCGGGCGGCCACCCCCGCCAGTCACCGCCGTGTTTCTCGGCCAGCGCGCACCAGGTGGCGAACCTATCCAGTGCGGCCCCCTCCCGGCGCTTGTAGGCTTGGAAGGCCAACTCCCGGCCCGCCGAACGCCGCACCCGGTAGACGCATTTGAGCGCCTTCCGCTTGGCCGCCCACGCGGCGTCGCGGTCGATGGTCTCGGATTTCCCCGACCGGGACACGATCGCGGCCCGCAGCTTGTCCACCTTGGCGCGCTTGGATACCCGGGCGAACTCCGGTATCGCCTCCACCCGCAGGTAAAGCGGACTGGCGAAGCGCCGCGAGGTCGGCAGGTAGGGCGAGGGTTCCATGGGTGTGGTGGGCGCGGCGGCATGCAGCGGGTTGACCAGAGCGAAGTCCGCGCGATGCTGCGCGCCCGCCCACACGGCCAAATCGGTGAGGTCTGTCAGATCGCCGATACCCCACGAGCCTTCCGACCGGACGCTGTAGATCTGGGCAGCCAGTCCCCAGGCCTGCCGGTTGCCCAGCCGGTCCGGCAGGCCCAGCCAGGCCGGTGTGACGATCAGCCGGGTGTCGAACTCCGTGGTGCCCGACCGCAGGTGCACCCGGTGATAACCCAGCGGGAGGTCAGCCGGCAGCACGAAGGTGGCCTCACCGACGAGACGGCCGTCCAGATCGAACGGCGGGGTGAAATTGTCGGCCTGCCGGATCCCGCCGCGCACCGTGCCGTCCTCCAAGCGCACCCAGACCTCCGCGGGAGCTCCGTGGGTGACATGCACCCAGAAGCTCGCCTCGACTCCGGAGCGGGTGACGATCACCGGCGCCAGGGCGCGCGACCAATACCGGCGATCGTGCTCCAGAAGCGCTGCCGCACAGTCCTCTTCGCTGCTCGCGTGCACTCCGAGGGCAGCCAGTGCTGCGATCACCGTCTCGTCGTCGACGGTTACCGGGTTGCCGATCCAGTCATGGAACGTGGTGGCCACTCCGAAGCGATTGGCGAGGGCGGCCAGGGACGAAGCGGTCATAACCGTCATCTTGCTCTGTCACCCGCGGAGGCGGGGTCTATCGGCATGACCCGCTCAGCTCAGCCTGCCGAGTCGGACAACTCGATGGTCAGCACACCGCCGATGATCAACGCGATACCGGCCGTCATCATCGGCGTCAGCGGTTCGGCGAACAACACCCGGGCGATCACCGCGACGAGGGCTACCCCGCATGCGGACCAGACGCCGTAGGCGATGCCGACCGGCATGCCCAGCGACAGCGTCATTGACAGCAGCACGAAAGAGACCAGGTAGCCCAGCACCACCGGTGCGATCCACACTCGTTTCCGGAAGCCGTCGGAGGCGCGCAAGGCGAGGGTCGCGAACACCTCGATGACGATGGCGCCGGCGAGCGTCAGCCACATCACGTCTCGACTCTTTTCCTCGGATGTGAGCCGAATTCGACGAGCAGAACCCCGGCGATGATCAACGCGATGCCCGTGACGATGGGCCTTGTAAAGGGGTCGCCGAAGATCACCGAGGCGAGCACCGCGGTCACGGCGGTGCCCAACGCACCCCAGATGCCGTAGGCGACGCCAACCGGCATGCCTGCTCGCAGCACCATGGTCAGCAGAACGAACGAGGCCACATAGCCGATGACGACCAGTGCCAGCCAGGCGTGGTGTTCCTGAAACGCCCGCAAGGACAGCGTGCCGGTCACCTCGGTGCCGATCGCACCGAACAGCAGCGCCCATCTCCGCATGGGTGACGACGATATCGCCGGACTAAACTCGCGGAGGTGTCAGTGGACCGACTCGCCGAGGTGCTGTCAGTGCTGCCCGCACCGATGCGCGACCCGGTGCTGTTCGCCATACCGTTCTTCCTGCTGCTGCTCACCATCGAGTGGACCGCGGCCCGCAAGCTCGAACACATCGACGCTTCGACCACCGAAGCCCCGACAGTCGAGGCGCCCACGCCCGATACCGGTGCCGATGCCGAGTCGGGTCGGCCGGCCCGGGG
>Ga0209607_1003802_pt1 | contig 11449 bp, 8 predicted proteins | sample AD_UKC117_MetaG_FD_184413 | JGI IMG/M metagenome (GOLD analysis project Ga0209607, IMG submission 184413) | Active sludge microbial communities of municipal wastewater-treating anaerobic digesters from Hong Kong - AD_UKC117_MetaG (SPAdes)... | ecosystem: Engineered > Bioreactor > Anaerobic >... | reverse complement strand
GTTGGAGGCAACGGCCGTTGTCGGCCCCTCTTATCCCGGCCCCAACGATCCCAACCGCCTGCCCCCGCAGTCTGCCCCGGAAGGCGGCAGCCCGGAAACATTGGCCGCCATCACCGATCTGGTCAGCCAGGACCTGGCGCAACGCCTTGCCCTGGATGTCAGCCAGATCACCGTCAGCAGCAGTGAAGAGGTGGATTGGCCCGACAGCTCCCTCGGCTGCCCGGCTCCTGGTTACGCCTACATGCAGGTCATTACCCCGGGCTACAAGCTGATTCTGCAAGCAAACGGCACGGCCTACGAATACCACACCGACCTGAATCAGCACTTTGTGCTGTGCGGTCAGGACGGCCAGCCCGTGTCCTGATCCGGCCACACACGCCTGCTCGCAACGCCTACCTGAATACCTCTGCGGGCCGCGGTAACGGCCGTTCCGCCGCCGGAAAGGGCACTGCCGGCCCCGACTGTGACACGATTCCCCCGAAGGTTCCGAACCTTCGGGGGTTATCGTTCTGGCAGCGGGAACCAAATACCGATTCGCTGCGTCTTAAGGGTATTGATAAGGACACCGACTGTCCAAGGAGGACGCAGCCATGAAAAAATCAATCGTTTTGTTTCTTACCCTTCTCATATTGTTGTTGGGAAGCGGCAGCGTGCTGTACGCGCAGGGTACGCCCCAGCCTATCGAACCACCCATGCCGCCGCCCGTTGATGAAACGCCCATTGTGCGCCCGCCGTGGCGCATCGAGGGGTTAACCATCGAATACCAGCGCGTGGATGTGAGCATCGAAGACCAGGTAGCAACCACCCACATCGATCAGTTATTTGTTAACGACAACGACTGGATGCTGGAAGGCACGTATCTTTTCCCTCTGCCGGAAGGCGCGGCCATCAACCAGCTAACCATGTGGGTAGACGGCCAGCCCATCGAGGCCAAAATTTTAGAGAGAGATGAAGCGCGCCAGATTTACGACGCCATCGTGCGCCAGCTTCGTGATCCTGCCCTGCTGGAATATGTGGGCACACAGGCTGTGCAGGCCAACGTCTTCCCCATCCCGCCCCACGACGAGCGGCGCGTGGAAATCGAGTACACCCAGATTTTGCCAGCCGAAAGCGGTGTGGTGCACTACGTCTATCCGCAGTCGACCAAGCTATACACCAATGCGCCGCTGGAAAACCAGAGCATTCGTGTGGACGTACGCAGCAACGAGGCCATCCGGGCCATCTATTCGCCCAGCCATCCCGTCGCTATCAGCCGCGAGGGGGATTTTCAGGCGGTGGTGGGCTACGAAGACAGCAACGTTGTCGCCGACCAGGATTTTGAGTTGTACTACACGGTTACCCCGGAAGAGATCGGCCTGAATTTGCTTAGCTACAAAGAGGGGGGCGAAGATGGCTTCTTCTTGCTGCTGGTAGCTCCCAGCGTGGAAGCGACGGAAGTGATAGCCAAGGACGTCATTTTGGTGATGGATACTTCCGGCAGCATGGAAGGTGAAAAAATCCAGCAAGCCCAGGAAGCGGCGACGTATGTGATCGAGCACTTAAAACCGGGCGATCGGTTTAACATTGTGCCGTTTAGTACGGGGGTGCGGACGTATCAGCCGGAGCTGGTAACGGCCGTGCAGCCCGGCAGCTATCAGGCATTTATCAACAGCCTGGAAGCGTTGGGCGGCACCAACATTAGCCAGGCGCTGCTGGAAGCGGCCGCCATGGTGGACCCGCAGCGCCCCACCACCATCATCTTCCTGACGGACGGGCTGGCGACTGAGGGTATTGTGGAAACACCGCTGCTGCTGGATGCTGTGGGGCAGGCGATGCCGGCCAACGCCCGTATTTTTGCCTTTGGCGTAGGCGACGACGTGGACCCTAACCTGCTGGACGCGTTGGTGGAAAACCATCGGGGCACAACGACGTATGTACGGCCGTTTCAAGCCATCGATGAAGAAGTAAGCAGTTTTTACGCCAAAATCAGCACACCGGTCCTGGCGGATATTAGCCTGGACTTTGGCGACATTATCGTGGAGCAACTATACCCCGATACGCTGCCCGACCTCTTCGCCGGGACGCAGTTGGTGCTGGCTGGCCGCTACCGCGAAGGCGGCCCGGCGACCATTACCCTGCGCGGCGCAGTCAACGGAGAGCCGCAAGTTTTTACCTATGAAGACAACCAATTCCGCACCCAGGGCGGCGACGACTTCATCCCGCGTCTGTGGGCGACGCGGGCCATTGGCAACTTGCTGCGCGAGATTCGGCTGCGCGGTGAGGAGCCAGAGCTGGTACAAAGCGTCGTAAATCTGTCTATCCGGTACGGCATCATCACACCCTACACCAGCTACCTGATTGAAGAAGACGACATCTTCACGCAAACCGGGCGCGAGAACATTGCCGAGGGTGCTGTAGAAGTGACGCGGGTCGTTACAGAGGGGGCGGTGGAAGAAGCAGCGGCGGCTGCCGACCTGGCCGAAGCGGAAGCGCCCATGGCCCTGCCCACGATGGCCGCAAGCGCAACCGGCGCACCCGCAGCTCCAGGCGAGGTGGCCGCAAACACAACCGGACAGGTGCAAATCGTAGGCAGCAAGACCTTTGTGCTGCGGGATGGCGTGTGGCTGGATACGGCTTACGACCCTGAACGGATAACACCACAGCCGATTGGTTTTGCCAGTGACGCTTACTTTGATTTGCTGGCGGCCATGCCGGAGTTGGGGCAGTATCTGGCGATTGGGCCGCGCGTGCTGGTGGTGGTTGGCGATCGGGCTTATGAGATTGTGGAGGAAGGCGCGGGTGTGGATACGGCCGTTTTGCCCACAGAGTTGTTCCCGTCTGAGAACGGGGGGGCAACGGCCGTGCCCGCCGAAGTCTCTGCCACCGAGGTGGGCGGCGAAACGGCCGTACCGGCTCCGGCCAGCCCGGCTGCCACAGACGCAGCGGCCGCCGAATCGCCGGCCCGCACCGGCATTTGCGCCACGATTATGGTGATGCCCCTCTTCCTGGTCACCGGTCTGGTGATCGGGCGGTATGGGAAATGGTCGAGTAAGCGGAAGTAAAGGTAGAAGTGTAGCGACGGCCGTTCTCGCCCTGGCAGACTCGCTTTGTTAGCGGTAGAGAACGGCCGTTTTGTTACTGCCAGACAGAAAAATCCAGCGCCCAGATGCGGATGACCGTGTCTTTGTCCCCTAAAGTAGCCAGCAAAACCCCGTCCGGCTGAAAAGCCAGTCCCGCAAAGGCAAACGACGAGTGCGACTCGTCCAAAATAGCCACCGTTTGCCAATCGGCGCAGCGCCAGAGGCGCACGGTGCCATCGGCCGATTTGCTGGCCAGGAATTGATCGTTGGCCGCGAAGGAGACGGCCGTTACCGGCCCGCCATGGTCTGGCAGGGTGCCCAGCAGCGCGCCGCCTTCCGGCTGCCAGAGGCGCACGGTGCCATCGTGGCTGCCGGAAGCGAGTATCTGTCCATCGCCTGTAAGAGCCAGCGACAGGATCTCCCCTTTGTGGCCGGACATCGTGCGCTGCGGCTGGTGTTCGGCCATATCCCAGGCGATGATCTGCCCGTCGCCCGCGCCGGAAAATACCAAACGGCCGTCCGGGCTGACCACCAGCGAGCCTATGCGCCCGCTGTGCCCGCGCAAGGAGGCGAGTTCGCTTTGCGTGGTCAGATCCCAAAACCGGACTGTCTGATCGTAAGCGCCGGAAACGGCCGTCTTTCCATCTGGCGAAACCGCCACCGCATAGATATAGTCCTGATGGCCGCGCAGTGTCTGGGGGCGCGCCTGGCCGGCGACATCCCAAATTTTCAGCGAGTTTTTGGAGGCGGAGATGATCTGCTGGTTGTCTGGCGTGACCACGACTGTGAAGACGGAGCCACTGTACCCGACGATCTCGCGCATCTCTTTGCCGGTTTCTGTGTCCCAGAGGTGAACCGATTGGTCATAGGAGGCAGAGGCGAGGAAACGGCCGTTTGGCGCCCAGGCCAGGCGGGTGATAGCACGGTTGCTGGCCTTAAGAATGTGGCGCAGCGAAAAACCAACGGGGCAGCGTTCCTTATTCATCCTGCTTTCTCCGGCGGAACAACAGCCAGAGAGATACGGCCGCTAAACCGCCTACGACTGAAGCCAACAAATTCACCACGTCGTTGTTCAGCCAGCTATAGCCGCGAATCGGGCGCGTTTCCTGGCCGCAGCGGTGTACTTTACGTTCCGTGTCTTTCTGGCACTGGTCGCAGTAGTAAATTTGCTGCACGGTAGCGCCCAGCAAGCTGTCGAACAGCGACCCGGCCAGGCCGCTGAATGCGCCGATGAGGGTTAGCTGCCAGATGGGTTTGCGCCTGCCCAGCAGTCCCGCGGCCAACCCGATGATCAGGCCGCCAATGAGAGAAACGGCCGTGCCCAGCAGCGACACCCCCCCCGACGTACCCACTTCCACTCGCTCGCCGGTCGTGATCAGCCGGGGCGGATTCTGGCTAAGGGTGCCTAACTCTGTGGCCCAGGTATCGGCCGTTACGGTAGCCATCACTCCGGTAAAAAGATAGTACCAGGCCGGAGAAGGAATGAGAGCATTGGCCAGGGCGATGAATGCGCCCAGGCCGCCATTGGCCATGGCCTGACCAAAATCGCGCCGGTGGCCCTTCTCGAACTTTTCCGCTGCTTCTCGCTTTTGCCCTTCCTTAAAGTGGGAGAGCAAACTAGAGGTGACAAAAAAGATGCCCAGCAGCAGGCCCCAAAACCAGCCGCCCAGGCCAAACGTGAGTGTACCGACGAGCAAGGCTCCCACCACGCCCGATTTAGATAGAGACTGCCGCCAATAGGCCAGCGAAGCGATACCACTGCTGAAAAAGAATGCTGGAATGAGTTGTTGGATCATAGGTTCCCTTCGATAAAAAACGCCCATTTTGGCAGAAGTTTACCAGAGCGCCGGATGATTGGGAAGCGATCGTGACATTTGTCAATGTACGCCGCGAAGACGAATTTTGTACAATGCGGTTATCGTTTCTGCTCGCTTTCCGAGCGGAGGAGTCGTAACCAGAGCCATCGTCGCGAACACAACAGTTTTAAAGGCAAAAAGGAGCAAATCCGTGAGCGAGAATCTGAACCCATTTGCTATCGCCCAGGCGCAATTGGACGAAGCTGCCCGCATATTACAGCTAGACCCTGATATGCATGCTTTTTTGCGCGAGCCGATGCGTGAATTTCACTTCACGATACCGGTGAAAATGGATGACGGCCGTACCCGTATCTTCCGAGGGTTTCGGGTGCAGTACAACGACGCTCGCGGCCCGGCAAAGGGCGGCCTGCGCTTTCATTGGGAAGAAACTGTGGATACCGTGCGCGCCCTGGCGGCCTGGATGACGTGGAAAACGGCCGTCGTCGACATCCCCCTTGGTGGTGGCAAAGGCGGCGTAGTGTGCGACCCGCGCGAACTTTCCCCAGGGGAGTTGGAACGGCTCAGCCGAGGCTATATGCGCTGCATTGCCCGCTATATTGGCCTGACCAGAGACGTACCGGCCCCCGATGTGTATACCAATCCGCAAATTATGGCCTGGATGATGGACGAGTACGATACGCTCGTCGGCCACCGGGAACCAGGGGTGATTACCGGCAAGCCTTTACCGCTGGGCGGCTCCGCCGGGCGCGATGACGCTACGGCACGGGGCGGCATTTACGTTACGCGGGAGGCTGCCAGAGGTTTGGGCATTAACTTGATAGGGACAACCTGTGCTATTCAGGGCTATGGCAATGCTGGTTCCTTCTACCATTCGCTGGCCGAAGAGCTGTTGGGTATGAGGGTGGTGGCCGTCAGTGATACACGCGGCGGCATTTTGAACTGGGATGGGTTGGATTCGACGGCCGTTAAAGCCCACAAGGCGGACACCGGCTCAGTCGTTGGCTTCCCGGGCGCACAAAGCATTAGCAACGAGCATTTGCTGGAACTGGAAGTGCAGGTTCTGGCCCCCGCCGCCCTGGAAAACGTGATCACGGCCCGCAATGCTGGCAACATCAGAGCCAAAATGATTGCCGAACTGGCAAACGGCCCCACCACACCAGACGCCGACGAAATTTTGTATAACAACGGCGTGTACGTTATGCCCGACTTTTTATGTAATGCTGGCGGCGTCACCGTTTCTTACTTTGAGATGGTGCAGAATGCCTACCAATATTACTGGTCTGCCCCCATGGTGCATGAACGGCTGGACCACAAAATGACAGAAGCCTTTTGTGCCGTTTACCGCATGGCCCAGGCGAAAAAAGTAAACAATCGTGTAGCCGCCTATCTGGTGGCCGTGGATCGGGTGGCCCAGGCTGTTCGCTTGCGCGGCTGGGTCTAGTGCGGCGCATAGCCTAAACATCACCCTCCTTCACTGAGCGTCAGGGCACAGACGGACACGGAATTCCAGGTGGCCAAGTCTGTGAAAACTGTGAGCGTTTGTGCCCTTTTTCTGCCCAGTAAACACGGATCCAGGCCAGAAACAGCGGCCCCGGATACCTCGATTTTTTTACATGACACAAGTCATATGTAGGCGGCTGCCTGTCATATGACACTTGACACCCCTTTTTCATTCTTTGTCATGGATACCTTACACTTGACAGACTCCTTAGAATTGCCGACACTTGGGAGTGCCCTCAACCGCCACGGGTTGGGGCGTTTTGTTCGTTGACAGTGCAAAAAACCACAATAAATTTTCCCACTAGGAGTTTGTATATCCCCATGACAGAAAATTTGAATCCGTTTGCAATTGCGCAGGCCCAGCTGGATGAAGCTGCGGCTGTTTTACAACTAGACCCCGATATGCACGCATTTTTGCGGCAGCCGATGCGCGAGTTCCACTTTACCATTCCGGTGAAGATGAACGATGGCCATACGGAGATTTTTCAGGGCTTCCGAGTGCAGTACAATGATGCCCGTGGTCCGGCCAAGGGCGGGATTCGGTTTCATCCCCGCGAGACCATTGATACGGTGCGCGCCTTATCGGCGTGGATGACCTGGAAAACGGCCGTGTCCGACATCCCGCTCGGCGGTGGCAAAGGCGGCGTCATTTGCAACCCCCGCGAAATGCAGCCCGACGAACTGGAGCGGCTCAGTCGGGGTTATATGCGCGCTATTTCCCGCTACGTCGGCCTTACCAAAGATTCGCCCGCGCCAGACGTTTACACCAATCCCCAGATCATGGCCTGGATGCTGGATGAATATGAGATTCTTACCGGCCATCATGAACCGGGCGTTATCACTGGCAAGCCGCTGCCGTTAGGCGGCTCGGCCGGGCGCGGCCCGGCGACAGCGATGGGCGGCATGTTTACCATCCGCGAAGCCGCCAAACTGCGCGGGCTGCCGCTCCAAGGGGCTACATGTGCGATTCAGGGATACGGTAACGTAGGCGGCTTTGCCCACCGTTTGGCCCATGACTTATTTGGCTTAAAAGTAGTGGCCGTTAGCGATGAGTTCGGCGGTATCTACAATGAGCAGGGTCTTAATCCCAACGATGTGGTGAAGCATCTACAGCAAACCGGCAAAGTAATCGACTGCCCGGGCACAGAATACATCAGCAACCAGGAACTGCTGGAACTGGATGTGGACATTCTCATTCCGGCGGCCATCGAAAACCAGTTGACCAGCCAAAATGCCGACAATATCAAGGCCAAAATCGTGGCGGAACTGGCGAATGGACCTACCACACCCGAAGCAGACAACATTCTAAACGACAAGGGCATTTTCATAATCCCCGATTTTCTGTGCAATGCGGGCGGCGTGATCGTTTCTTATTTTGAAATGGTGCAAAATGCTTACCAGTTCTACTGGGATGAGCCTATGGTGAACGACCGCCTGGATAAGAAAATTACCACTGCTTTCTTGGCTGTGCACGACATGGCTCAGGCCAAAAAAGTGGATAACCGTGTGGCGGCTTACCTGGTAGCGGTGAATCGGGTGGCTGAAGCGGTGCGGCTGCGAGGCTGGGTATAAGCGTGGAAACTGAAATTAAGTTTTGAGCGCACGCTCAACTCTTCAAAGGGGTGCATGTCTTAGGGGCTTGCACCCCTTTTTACTCTGGATTTGGGTGTGGCAAGAATTGTCAAAACAGAACGTGTGTGCTATAATGAGGCAATATTAGTTCTTTGGGATCGGGCGTCGAAAATATAGCGACCCGGTTGCGACGAAATCACATAACATGCTATCATTTCCTGGCGTTTCGACGCTTTTCAATGTTCGGTTTTTCCCAAAATAAGGAGAGAGTTCCATGTATCAAAAGATCATCATTGTCGGCAATTTGGGTCGTGATCCGGAAATGCGGTACATGCCAGATGGCACGGCCGTTACCAATTTCAGCATTGCTTCTTCCCGCCGCTGGACTGGCCAGGATGGGCAGCAGCACGACGAAACCACCTGGTTCCGTATCGAGGTGTGGCGGCGCCAGGCCGAGACTGTCAATCAGTACTTGACCAAAGGCAGTAAGGTGTTGGTAGAAGGCCGGATTAAACCTGATCCGAATACGGGGGGGCCGCGCCTGTGGACCCGGCAAGATGGCACAATTGGAGCAAACTTTGAAGTGGTGGCCGACACGGTACGTTTCCTGAGCAGCCGCGCTGACGACGGCGGCGGCTACAGCGGGGGCGAAGAAATGGGCGGTGTGCCGGCACACGAAGAGGACGACATCCCGTTCTAACGACCAACTAATTTTATAGAAGAAGTAAACGGCGAGGGCAAAAACTGCCCTCGCCGTTTTTGCTTTGTGGGGAACGGCCGTTTCCACACGGTTTGACTTAAGAGTAGCCCACCGATAGAATCCACAAACTATTTTCTAACCTAAACTGGACAAGGACTGTATGCGAATTGTGGTAGATGCCATGGGCAGCGACAACCACCCTGGCCCGGATGTGGCGGGGGCGGTGTTGGCGGCTCGCGAGTTTGGGGAAACAATCATCCTGGTTGGGGATCAAGCGCAGATCGAAGACGAACTGGCTAAACAGAATACCACCAATCTGTCGCTGGAAGTTAGACACGCCGGTCAGGCGGTCAGCATGACTGACAAGCCCTCCGAAGTGGTAAAAAGCAAACCTGATTCTTCCATGCACGTCGGCCTGGGCCTGGTAAAGACGGGCGAGGCCGACGCATTTGTGTCGGCGGGTAATACCGGAGCGGTATTAGGCATTGCCATGCTGCGGCAGGTAGGACTGGGGCGCATTCCGGGTGTGAAGCGGCCCGCGCTGGGCGTGATTTTCCCTACGAAGGAACGGCCGTTACTCATTGATAATGGCGCCAATGCCGACTGCCGCCCAGAGTACCTGCTTCAGTTTGGGTTGATGGGCAGCCTGTACGTCGAGCGCGTTCTGGGCATTCAGAACCCACGCGTGGCCCTGGTTTCCAATGGCGAAGAGGAGGGCAAGGGCAATGCGCTCATCAAAGAAAGCATCCCTTTGCTGGCTGCCAGCGGCTTAAACTTCGTCGGCAACATTGAACCGAAAGAGTTTATGCGCGGAGCGGCGGACGTGGCCGTAACAGACGGCTTCACGGGCAACATCATGATGAAAACGGCCGAAGCCATTGCCAGCTATATGTCCGATACCATTCGTGACGAGCTGATGGCTGGGCCGCTGACGGCCGTCGGCGGGCTGTTGGCAAAACCCGCATTCGCGCGGGTACGCCAGATGCTGAATCCTGACGAAGTGGGCGGCGCACCTTTGTTGGGCGTGAACGGCGCGGTGATTATCGGGCACGGCCGTTCCAACGCCTACGCTGTCAAACAGGCCATAGCCCAGGCCAGACGCATGGTCGCCCACGATGTAGTGGCGGCTATCGCTGCCGGTTTGTCGGCCGCCAGACCGGCAGCCGTAAATCACAAGGAAGTGTTATGACAAGTTATCTCGATGCCCGGGGTCGTCCTCGAATAGCAGTAACCGGCCTTGGTATGATAAGCCCACTCGGGCACACGGTAGACGAAAGTTGGGACAGTCTGGTAAACGGCCGTTCTGGCGTTGGTCCCATCACCCAGTTTGATCCCAGCCACCTGCCCGTGCAAATCGCTGGCGAAGTTAAAGATTTCAAGCCCGGCGATTACATGAATTTCAAAGAATCACGGCGCATGTCGCGGGCTTCGCAGTTGGCGGTAGCGGCTGCGACCATGGCCCTGGCAGATGCCGGACTGGCAAACGGTCTGCCGGATCGTGAGCGTACCGGCACCTTGATTGGTACGGGCGTGGGCGGGTTTGAGGTAGGCGAGCGGGAAACGGCCGTGCTGCGCACCAAAGGTTTCAATCGGGTTAGCCCCTTCGCCATGACCGCCTTTTTAGCCAACATGCCCAGCCATCACGTTAGCTTGCTGGCTCAGGCTATGGGGCCGATCAGTACGGTGGTGGCGGCATGCGCTACCGGCACACAAGCCATTGGCGAAGCAGCCGAGTTCATCCGGCGCGGCTCGGCCGACATGGTGCTCACCGGCGGCGTGGAAGGCTTAATCCACGAATCGGCGATTGCCGGGTTTGCGGCTATGCGGGCGATGGCTACCAGCTTCAACGACGCGCCAGAAAAGGCCAGCAAGCCCTTCGATAAAAATCGTGAGGGCTTTGTGCTGAGCGAAGGAGCGGGCGTGCTGGTTTTGGAAAGGATGGACATGGCCGTGGCCCGGGGAGCAAAGATTTATGCCGAACTGCTGGGGCACGCCTCCTCATCGGATGCGTTTCACGTGGCGGCGCAAGATCCAGATGCTGCCGGGGCGGTGCGGGCAATGCGCTGGGCCATCGAAGATGCGGGTCTGCAAACCAGCGACATCAGTTACATTAACGCTCACGGCACGGGCACGCCGATGAACGATCTGACGGAAACGCTGGCCATCAAACGGCTGTTTGGCGAACCAGCGTATGAAATTCCGGTCAGCAGCAATAAGTCGATGATGGGTCATGCGATGGGAGGCACAGGGGCGATTGAGGCGATCTTCTCCATTTACACAATTACTCACGGCCTCATCCCGCCGACCTGGAACTATGAAACGCCTGATCCGGAGTGTGACCTGGATTATGTGCCGAATGTGCCGCGTCCGGCGGATGTGCGGCACGTTTTATCGAATTCGTTTGGGTTGGGTGGGCAGAATGCCTGCCTGGTGTTGGGGAAATATGCCGGCCATGCGAATGGGAATGGGGCGGCAGAGCCAAGATTGTAGACGCTTATGATTATTTTGCGCGACGAAAAACGTATTGCCCGGCTGAATTTGCTGGCGAAGATCACCAGTTATGGTGGGATGGCGATTTTATTGGTGGGTTTGGCGCTGGCATTTATAACCACAAATTTCCAGCGGGTGTTTTTCTTTCAGTTGACGGCTTTGTTTGTGGGCTGGATTTCTTCGCAGGTGGGTATTTTTCTAACGCAGCGTTATGTACGCAGCCCGCGGCCGGATCAGGTATTGGATGAAGCGGTGAGGAAGGCGGCGAGAGACGGCCGTATGTACCACTTCCTTTTGCCTGCGCCGCACAC
>Ga0209607_1003801_pt1 | contig 11450 bp, 16 predicted proteins | sample AD_UKC117_MetaG_FD_184413 | JGI IMG/M metagenome (GOLD analysis project Ga0209607, IMG submission 184413) | Active sludge microbial communities of municipal wastewater-treating anaerobic digesters from Hong Kong - AD_UKC117_MetaG (SPAdes)... | ecosystem: Engineered > Bioreactor > Anaerobic >... | reverse complement strand
TGGACGATTGGCCAACCGAAATTTCACCGGAAATCGTGAAAGATAGGCTTGGTCTTCCCGTCGCAATTCATGAGACTTTCTCAAGCTCAAAAGAAAAACCACACTTTAGGATTATCGCATTTCTACGCGAGAAAATTCGATCCTATGAATACGAATCATATTGGAAGCATTATGCAAAAAACATTTCTGATCTTGGATTGGATCAATCCACATTTGACTGTACACGTCTCGGATACACCCTCCGAAACGATGCAAAGTTAGATTTTCATATTCCCTACAATCCGTGGGGTGGATATGAGAAACTCATTATTCCGCGCCCGGTAAAAGCAATCGACGAGCCTGTACTCGATTTAGGAGAAATGAATCCTCTTTGGATTGACACTCTCAAAAATCTTGGATCTTTTGAAAAGGGTAAACCAGTTGTTATCGATTCTCTAAAATTCAACTCACGATCAGAGTTTGTTTTCTTTTTTGCCAAAGCTGCAGTCAAGCGCTGTTGGTCTCGTGTGGAGTTTGTAGATTTTTGCATAGACTACATTTCAAGCGATTTTAGACCCGATCTAAGGTCTTGGCTCACAAGGGCATATAACGATGCAGAAAAAGGGCAAAATCGCGACAATATAAGGATCACATACAAAGCCCTTATCTCGTCTCTTGACAATATCCCTCTTGTTCCTATCGGCACTCAATTTGAACTCCTATCACTATTTCTAAGAATCGGCTACCAACTTGATTCACTTTCTTTCTATAGATCAGTAAAGGACATTCACTCTGATCTGGAGAGAGATTCCAAGACATGGAATTCAATCCAAAAGGGACTCAACAAGCTAGAAAAGAACGAACTAATCTGTATAGACAGGGGCAAGAACTACAGAGAGATAGTTGGAGGGAAAGCCAATCACTACGATATTAATCCTCTCATTAATAAATATTCATCTGATATAGGGGGGTGTATATAGGATGTAATAATATATATAAATATATACATATATCTATTGTACAACCTATATACACCCCCCCCCTGAAAATTATTTGAGATTGAAAATATTAGTTTTTGTTTCCGGGAGAAAAAAATTGAATCGAAAGAATTTACTGACTGAATGCCGTGAATATACAGGCATAGACTGGCTTTCTGAGCCTTCGGAATACCTAGCTTTGCTGAAGTATCTTGCTGAATCCGAGGATAGATATGCTGGTTTCAAGCGCATCCCCGACGAATTCAGATATTGCAAGCGCGGGGGAGATAAAAAAGAGGCCAAGAGACTGAGAGCCAAGATATTGGAGAGCATGAAAAATGACTAGATACGTGATCAGAGACGGGAGGAGATATATTAAAGAGGGAACTTTATTGAGTGTGGAATTAAAGCGGTGCTTATTCGATTGCTCTACGGAAATGCACATGAATGCTAGCACTTATAAAGTCCCTTTTCCAGCCTTTCTAGTACTCGATTTGAAAAACCAGCGCGTCTACTGGCAGTCAAACGATCCAATCCTGCCAGAGGGAGAAGAGCTAATCTGGTGGAGGTTCAAAGAAAAACCATCAATGCTGCAAGCAAACAAGATATACAACAGCTTGGTTGCGTAAAACATCGATTATGCAGCTACATTAGTAAAAGGAAAAATTTTAGAATTTGTAAAATAAACACCTTACAACGTATCTATAACTAGAGGGAAAAGTTTTGATAATTTATAAAAATGCCACTTTAGAAAGTAACTATAAATAGGGAGAAAAAATACACATTTTGTAAAATTGCATGTTTACAAAGTAACTAGTTATAGAAGGAAAAATTTCTACAAAGGAGAATAGCAATGGAATATATTTCATCAAGCGAATTTGCCAGGATTTTTGGGATAAGTAACAAAACAGTAATCAATCTTATCAAGCAAAAAGTCATTCTGGCAATCAGAGTCGGCGGGCTTTACAGAATCCCAAAGACCGAGATCGAACGCATTAGAAATAATAAAGTGCAATAAAGTGATCCAGGGGGATACCCCCTCAAAATACCAAAATCTGACCTCTGATAAATACAGTGTTTGTTGGAGGTCATTTTCTGAAAACAGGCTCAAATTTGAGAGATTTTTAGTTTGGAGGGGTAGACATACCTAGCCAGAAAAAACTCTCAATTTCGGGCGGGAAAAGAGAACAAAAAATGAGAAGAGAAACTATATACTGGAATAAACCAAACGAGGAAACAAACGAGGATTCAGAGAATCGAGATTTTGAAGTAATATTCAACGGCAAGACGTTCTGGATACGCGAATACAACGGGGATAAATACGAGCTGTGTAATGGGAATCTGGAGCTGATCGAGAGTTTTGACACATATCCTGAAGCGCAAAGCGCAGCGGAAACCCTTGCAAGGAAGAAAAAATGACAGCAAATCTGTTGATTCTTGCCATGTTCGCTACTTTTGTACTCTACGCGAGATTAAGATAGCTGATAAATAATAATTAATATAGATATAATAAACTATAGAATGTCAAAATTGAGTCTAGTGTTTTTGAGGTGAAACGCGGCAAAATATACCCTCTTTGCTAAAAGAGCACCCCCCCTCCCCTCTACACCACTGTATACATTCTAACCATCGATAAGGAGCTTTATAAATTAGATTAGAATTTTGGGAGTTGTATCACATATTGACATGTAATAGATAACCATATATAGTTAATGCAAGACCTAGCGTTAACGATATGAAAGGGATAACTGACAATGAATAAACAGGATACAAACCAAAAGGCTATAGGCTACATTAGAGTTTCTTCCGAAGAGCAGGCAAGGGAAGGATTATCTCTTGACTCACAAAGGCAAAGAATAGAATCATATTGTCAGTTCAAAGGATTCGATCTTATTGCTATTTACTGCGACGACGGCGTGTCTGGTTTCAAGCCAATAGACAAGAGACCACAAGGCAAGCTGGCAATTCAAGCCCTAAGGAATGGACAAGCGCAACACTTTGTGGCAATACGATTGGACAGGTGTTTCAGGAATACAAAAGATGCAATCAACAGGGCTGCGGAATTCAAAGCATTCGATATTGACCTTCATCTTTTTGATATTGGAGTTGACACGTCAACAGCCAACGGAAAACTATTTTTCACGATAATGGCAGGACTTGCGCAGTTCGAAAGAGACGTGGCAGGGGAAAGGACAAAAAGCTCACTTGACCGCTTAAAGGAAACAGGAAGAGTTTTCAATCATACACCCTATGGATACGACGCGCAAGACGGCCTGTTGAAAGAAAACAAACAAGAGCAAAAAGCAATCAAGCTCATGAGAGAGCTTAGGCAATCTGATTATTCATATCAAGAGATAGCTGACGAGTTGTCACTAAGAGACTATAAGCCAAAACTTGCCGACACGTGGAGCAAAGTAGCCATAATGAAAATATTGAAGAGGGAACCTATACCAGTCGCATAAACCACCCCCTTTTTAAGCTCATATTCAAGAGTTTTTTCTTTTCTAGGGTGTTCATACCTTCGCAGGGCAAACAGGGCTTATTTGACAGCTTTTCAGAAAAGAGACCATCACAATCTGATACAATGGCAAGAATTGTATATAATATGCTTGCCAACGAGGGGATAATATAGCAATCGTACGAAACTTTTCCCCGCCAAAGATAAGAATATCAAAATCAAATTCAATTTTTCTAAATTGATACACATCCACACCCTTTTTGTCTTTTGTTTTTGACTACTGTGTTCGTATTTATCAATGTTTGTTGTAGATAGAATATGATTCATATATGAACTAATTTATATAGGGAGGTATAACCGTCATGGATACTAAGTAATTAATAATGATGAAAGATTTTGTACTATTTGACACGTTACATTTCAACATCTTTAAGCAACCGGAAATGAATTCTAATCTTACCGGTGTATGTGCTTATGTTGGTATTAGATGTTTTGTGTCTTTTGAGTCGACGGGAGCATTTTTCTTTTTCCTTCCCCCGCCGAAATATTTTTGGAGGAATAATGATAAAAGGAATTATCGAAAAAGCAAAAAGGATTCATGGAATAGAGTCCACATCAATCGTGGAATTGCAGCAGGACATAATAAATAAGCTGAGTCAATCTCGTGATCCAAGAGAGCAAAGAGACTTGGAAGGGTTGCTATCAAATCTGCATGTGGCTACAAGAATACGAGAGGATGGATCACTGGATCCAAAAGTCGAATCAGCTTTTGAGGTTAATAATGAAAGCAGATAAATTACCAAGAGAATTGCTTGATCTAATCGATCCTATTCAAGCGAAGATAGACGCACACTTGTCTAATGCTACTAATGGTTATAGCTGGTTGTGGCATTTTTCGCACCTTCCCCCCGCCACTTTTGTTACTGGAATAAGCTATGCTTTGCTTCAAGCCTTTGATTTGATGGTTGATAGACTGCCAAACTCATTATCTCTAAAAAAGACAATGCGACTCATGGAAATAAAACACGATGTAGACAATCTTTGTAAATATATTCAGACCGGTGACAATCGCTGGCTGGAAACACCGACACACGATAAGTTATTCCAAGAGATTGCAGAATCATTCAGGAGTGAGAATTAATGCGCTGGCTAAACAAGGACACACTCCCGGAGTCACTGTCACAGGAAATGAATGCTCTTGAGACATTTTGTATTGACAATGGTTTATCTTCTCGTCGGGAGATAAAACAAGATTTTCTTAGGCTATATCAGCATAACAAGAGCTTTATAAAATTTTCTGATGCCTTAGAGCTTGTCAAAATGCGATATACAGACAAGATCAAGGCCAGGCTCGACAAAAAAGAGTATTCAGACGACAGCCTTTTTGCTCTTCTCTCCCTCGCACGGCGATTTGACAAGATAATTTATTGGCTAAGAACTGGATACAAGCCTGAAAATATCAACATCCATGCGCCATTTTTTGCAAGAAAAACCACAATGACTGATGCTCATGGCGTGGCGGGTTTACATCAATCGATTGCAGCTCTTCATATAGGGGATTTTGACAAAGACGAATTGTATCCTACAGAGAATAAACTGGCAAACCTAGATGATAACTGCATTTCCAAGCTCTCAGAGATCCAAGAGATTCTTTCAAAATTCAAGACTGATGTTGATATCCTTGAAGACTATGCGCAGGCAATCCCAAATGGGAAAACCAGCTTGCTTGCTAATGCTCTTGGAAATGCTCTTGGTAAACACTTTGCGAAATGGGATATAGAGATATGCAAATCGTCTCAGCCGCTTAGAAATCCGCTTGCGTTGTGTAAAATTTCACTAGAAGAACAACTGAAAGGACTTGACTAATGCATGTATTTTGGAATGAAAGAGAAATTGCTCTAATTAAGGTTGTTGTGAGGGGAAATGAATATTCAATCGACTTTTACAGCAATATTTATAGGACTCGTGACCCTGCGGTTGCAAAGGCTATTAAAAAGTATATCAAAGACAACCCGGGCTGCGGAATAAAGCTTAGGTCAGAACCTCAGTAGCCTTTTTTGCTCTTCCCCCGCGCGGGGAGGGAAAGGAAAAAAATGATGCAAAAAGCAATAGCATGGATAATTGTATGGTTCAGGTACATAGATGTAATTCAAAGAACTATGTACAAACAACGTCTAGAAAAAGCTAGACAGAAATATCTAGAGACTCGTAGTTAAGTCTCTCTCAATATGCAAGCATGGAATGTCTATACTTCAGCAACCTCCTCTTTATTCCCAACTGGATTTTTCACCCTCTTATCTAACCATTCGACAAATTCCTTTTTGTTATAACCAGTTGATGAGAATTTAAGTCTATCAGGCTCTTCATTACCTATATATACATCAACTGAATAACTTTGTGTTTTCTCATCTGAATCCACAACAACAAACTTTTCAAAATGATTCAGATAATAACTATTCACGCCCTCATCATGCTTTACAATTATATACATCACTCCACCTCCAATCCCACAAAGTATAATCAAAAGAAAACATGTAGTCAAACCATCAAAGCCTTCTTAAAACACTTGCAACCAAAAAGTAAATATATAAACTGGTGATTATGAGGAGGCTTTTATGAAAAAACTAAAAGAGATGTGGAATAGGTTGACACCAAAGACCAGAAAGATAGTCGTTTGGACTGTTGTAATTCTTGTGGCTGCAGCGATTGGAAGCATGTTGCCAAGCTACAAGTCAGAAAAACCGGCGGGGGAAGTGGTAAAAAGTACAACCACTGACGCTTCGGTAGATAGGGTTGTACAAAGAACGCTGGAGACAAAAGCGAATAAGGAAGTAATAGAGCCTCTCTATTACTTATGGCTCACAGATGAGGATAGAAATATCTATCATTGTACTGCTTTAGGTGGCACTGAAGATGCGTTTATATGCCCCGATCTCGATTTAGTCGACCCAGAAACATCTCTAATATTTGATTATGCAAGTCATGCAAATGCTGCATTCTATAAGCCTTGCCCTAAATGCTGCTTTCAAAATGCCGACATAGCATATATGACGACGTATGCTTTTGTTGCCGATAAAAGCACAAAAATCTTTCACCTCGAAGGCTGTGAATTAATTCAAAAAGGAGATAAGAAATTTAAATCATATGAAGACGCTATAGAATACAACTATAGACCATGTAAACAATGCATCGGCAAACTACTCGACAACCAATAAAATAAGGTTGAGGGGCAGTTATGGGCTGCCCTCAACATCTCTTGTTCTTGTTTGCTCGATCAATTTATCGAGGTCTCTTATATCAATTCTCACTGAATCACCAATTCTAATCACATCCAAAATACCTTTTCTAACTAAATTTCTAATCGTGCTGTAAGACAAACTTAGATAATCAGCAGCTTGCTGGTACGTCAACAATCTTGGATTCACTTGTTTTTCTGTGTCACTCATTGTTTATATGTGTTACCTCTTGACATAGTGTGTTTATATGCTACTATGTCTGTCATGAAACACGAGATGCCAGATTCCAGACTCGCAATCTTCATCTGACACCTCGCTTTCCGGGAGTCCGTATTACTGACTCGCCACTTACTTTGACACAAGTTGTGCCGATAAGTTTATACACCAAACTACAAGGTGATACAATACGCAACATCTTAATATATTATGCAACACAGGGTTGCATTTTTGACTATCTCTCCCCGCCGCGCGGTTGTTTGATCGTCTCATTTTTTGGATACGGACAGGCTGCAAACCAGAGGCGATAATCCCAAACAGCGGGTATTTTCAAGCCAAAACAACAATGGCCGATTCACAAGGTTTGGCTGGTTTATATCGAAACATTTTCGAAATAGTGACAGGCTCATATGAGAGAGACACGCTCTTTGTAGACGAGTGTAAACTGGCAAACCTCGATGAAGACACACTTTGCAGGCTCTCTGAAGTTCAGAAAATCATTGATAGGCACATGATACAAGCCGACGTGGCTACTGATTATGTAAACGCAATCCCAAGCGGTAAAACCGTCTTTATTGCTAATGCCCTTCGGAATGCTATCGAGATTTATTTCAAAAAATGGCAATCTGAAATAGACAAGGCAGTCGATCCGCTTAGAAACAACTTCGGGCTTTGTAAATTGGCTCTAAAAGAGTATCTAAAAGGGATTCAGTAACTTTTTTTGTTCTTCCCCCGCCGAACTGATCATCAAGACATGCAATTTGTCGCTTTAAAATATATAGGAGTAAGTCCTAGTATGGCAAACAAGCTCATTAATACTATCTCTTTTGCAATGAAAGAGTCTGAACCTCTGGGCAAACCAGCGGTGGAATATCAAGGAACTAGAAAGCCTGCAAACCAGAGGAATTCTGGGCATTCTTTCTGGAGGTCTCCTGCGTTGGCAGGGCTTGAGAATGTCCAAAGCCTGTGATGTTTCCAGGCTTTTATGATGAAAACAAAAAAATCTGAACCAACTCCTAGGTTTGGCATTTTATCGTGTATTGGTCACGTCCCCCTGCTACTCCCAGGGGGATTTTTTATGCCGTTTTGAGGGCTTTTTTTGTTTCTTCCCCCGCCAAAAGATTTTACTACTTGTAAGTAGTAATGCTATGTAAAACATCGTTTTGCATAATTATGCATTATAACAGCAAACAACGCTATATTATTTTATAACTTGACATTTGCATAATTATGCATATTATACATTTATCTAAATATAAGGGGTGCAAAATGGCACACACAATAGCGATTTCAAATTCAAAAGGCGGGACTGGCAAAACGACAATTGCTTGCAATCTATCAGCCGGCTTAGCTCTTGGAGTAACCGGCAAGAAGTACAAAGTTCTACTAATCGACACAGATTCGCAACTAAATGCAAGCTGGTTTTACCGGTTTAATGAAGAGGATGGAGTCTTGGCAAAGGTTTTGGAGGGCAAAACTCCAATATCCGAAGCAATCAAGCCAACAAACATTGACGGCCTGGACATGATCCCAGCGGAATTTGCTTTGTCAGCTGTAAACCTTGCAATGGCAAGTGCTAAGGGAGGCACGGCTGCACTGGCAAAAGTCCTTCAAATGGCGCAGGGATATGACTTTATCATTATCGATTCTCCTCCTTCACTTGATTTCTTGGCTCAGGCAATCCTAAGGGCTGCAAACTGGATTCTAATTCCCTTAGAAGCATCTGGATTCTCGTTAAAGGGAATAGAACAGATGGTTTCTGGTTTTCTAGATGTAAAAGAGAAATACAATCCCGGTCTCAAGCTCTTGGGTGTGGTTGCAAGCAGGGTTGATAAGCGAAGGTTGCTGACAAAAGATGTAAATGCTTATCTAGAATCGGAATACGGGGATAGGGTTTTTAAGACACAAGTTCGTGAATCAGTAACCCTTGCTGAATCTCCTTCGCATCATCAACCTATCTTTGAATATGATCCCAAAGGCAATGGATCAGATGATATGAAAGAGCTAATATCTGAAATACTTGAAAGGATCAGTAATAATGGCAAGTAAACGGCTTGGTGGCGATTTTGAGAAGAAGAAAAACGAGAAACCAGAAGATATTCCCAAAAAAGTGAGTGCCGACAGGCTTGACGGAGTAAAAGAGGAGCTTAGTGTCCTGGCATCACCTCCAAAATCAAGGCGAACCCTATATCTTATGGATAGGACTTGGGAATCACTAGAGAATGCAAGAGACAAACTCATTGAATATGAAAACAATTACGCAAAGACTCACAACCTAAAAATCCCGCGCAGTGACAGGATTAAGGACTCTGATTTTATTGAATGGGCAGTTCACGAATCCTCACAATTGGTAAACCAAGATATTAAAAATGCGTTCCAATCGATTCGCAAGATTCAAGGTGTAAGACGAAACAAAAACATGTAATGCATAATTATGCAAATGTAGAGTATTTATTTGTATACATGTATTATAATCGTTTTGCATAATTATGCATATTGATTATTGAGATGCAACAAAAGTTGTTACAAATTTTCTCTGGCATGCTTTTTGCATCTATAATAGATAGAGGGGATGGAGAGAAGAAACATAGATTCGGAGAGCGTTTTTGTTAATGCTCTCCACTTTCTTAAATCATGGTTAATAAATTCGTTTTTGGCATAACATTTGGGTGTATAATAAATGTCAAAGATTGACATTTACAAACCAATAGGATATGATACTGTAATGATGGATACACTATTTCCGAACAAAGAGTGGGTAACCACAAAGCAAGCAATGATCGAACTAGGGATCACACTTTCCCAGTTTCGCACGATCAGGCGCAAGCACAATCTCAAACCTTACCGTCCATCCATTCCTTTGAAGAATGAATTAGGTGTTGGCAAGCGCGGAAATGTCCTCGTCTGGAAAAGAAAAGACATTGAGGCTTTAAAGAATGGAGTAAAGGCTGTACCGGTAGATTAGAAAAGACTAGAAAAAGAAAAAGGCCTGACAAAGGCTGCCCGACCCTGTATCTTCTTTGATTAGCTACTTAGAAGTATAGGCAAGGAATTGCCTCTGTCAAGTCCCGAGAGGGCAAAGAATGACAGAAATTTACAACTTAAATTGGAGCGGAGATTTTTCTTCTACAAGCCGCGCCAATGATACCAAACACAAAAACCATCGCGATTCTGGCTTGCAATCATTAATAAATTTGATGAATGCTAGTGCGAATTTATACACCAAAGACGGGCCTGCGATATGTCCGATGACCTTTAATGGCTCCCGAAGCAAAATTAACGCCGACAGGGGATCAATTTTGCTTTATGATATGGACGATTGGCCAGCCGAAATTTCACCGGAAATCGTCAAAGACAGGCTGGGTCTTCCAGTTGCAGTTCATGAGACGTTTTCAAGCTCAAAAGAGAAACCACATTTTAGGATTATTGCTTTTCTACGTGAAAAGATCAGATCATTTGAATATGAAACCTATTGGCATCACTATGCCAAAAATATTCAAGACTTGGGATTGGATACAAAGACATCTGACTGCACACGTCTCGGATACACTCTTCGCAACGATGCAAAACTAGATTTTCATATTCCCTACAATCCCTGGGGTGGATATGAAAAGCTCATAATTCCGCGCCCGGTAAAAGCAGTTGATGAGCCCGTGATTGATCTAGGGGAAATGAATCCCGTTTGGATCGACACTCTCAAAAATCTTAGATTTCTTGAAAAGGGTAAACCAGTTGTTATCGATTCTCTAAAATTCAACTCACGATCAGAGTTTGTTTTCTTTTTTGCAAAAGCTGCGGTCAAACGTTGTTGGTCACGTGTGGAGTTTGTAGACTTTTGCCTAGACTGCATTCCAAGCGATTTTAGACCCGATCTTAAGTCTTGGCTTACAAGAGCATACAGCGACGCGGAAAAAGGTCAAAATCGCGACAAAATAAGGTTCACATACAAAGCTCTTATCTCCTCTATAGACAATACTCCTCTTGTGCCAATAGGGACTCAATTTGAGCTGCTGTCTCTCTTTTTAAGAATTGGCTATCAATTAGATTCTCTTTCATTTTTCCGATCCACAAAAGATATACACTCCGATCTAGAAAGAGATTCAAAGACAAGGAACGCTATTCAAAAAGGACTCAATAAACTAGAGAAGAACGAACTAATCTACATAGACAGAGGGAAAAGCTACAATGAATTAGCAGGTGGAAAAGCAAATCTCTATGACATTCAACCTCTTGTTGATAGATATACATCTGATATAGGGGGTGTACATAGGTATTAAATAATATAATAAATATATAGATATATCTATTGTACAACCTATGTACACCCCCCCCCTGAAAATTATTTGAGATAGGAAAATTATTTATCACTTGGGAGTAAAAAAAATTGAATCGAAAAAAACTATTGACTGAATGCCATAATTTCTAAAAAGTGATCTTTAGTAAGTTACTACTATTAAAGGGAAAAGTTTTGATAATTTATAAAAATGCCACTTTAGAAAGTAACTATAAATAGGGAGAAAAAATACACATTTTGTAAAATTGCATGTTTACAAAGTAACTAGTTATAGAAGGAAAAATTTCTAC
>Ga0209607_1003800_pt1 | contig 11451 bp, 10 predicted proteins | sample AD_UKC117_MetaG_FD_184413 | JGI IMG/M metagenome (GOLD analysis project Ga0209607, IMG submission 184413) | Active sludge microbial communities of municipal wastewater-treating anaerobic digesters from Hong Kong - AD_UKC117_MetaG (SPAdes)... | ecosystem: Engineered > Bioreactor > Anaerobic >... | reverse complement strand
TGCCTGGAGTTGAGCGGTGAGGACCTCGAAGATGATCCGCTCTTCACCGCTGCTCGCAGTAGCGGGATCAGGTGCTTGGCCGGTCTTCTCGGCTTCCACGCCCAGGTGCAGGAGCAGGGTCGCATCGCCACCATCGTCAAGGATCATGTTGGGCAGATCCGAACCCCAGTCCAGGATCTGCTGGGTGCACCACCAGTACTCCTCCAGGGTCTCTCCCTTCCAGGCGAAGACCGGCACGCCTTGAGGGTTGTCGACAGTGCCATTTGGCCCGACCACAACAGCCGCAGCCGCGTGATCTTGGGTGGAGAAGATATTGCAGGATGCCCAGCGAACCTCGGCGCCAAGGGCAACTAGGGTCTCGATCAAGACAGCAGTCTGGATCGTCATGTGCAACGAGCCCGCAATCTTGGCGCCCTTGAGGGGCTGCTGGTTTCCATAGCGCTCACGCATGGCCATCAGGCCAGGCATCTCGTGCTCTGCCAAAGAAATCTCAGTACGGCCGAAGTCGGCCAAGGAAAGGTCTGCGACCTTGTAGTCCATGAAGGTTCCCTCACTTGGTTTGTGGATGCGTGCCAGAAGTCAGCGTCTGGCCACGATCTCGTGCGCTAGGCGCGGGTTGATTCTACAAAACGATTCTCAGCAGCGCACGTCACGGGCGTGACTGCTCGCGACGCAGATCCGGCTCCAGATAGATGACCCTCGCGGTTGGTTCGACGGCACGAATACTGGCCTCCGCTGCATCAATGGACCTGGCAATATCGGCAGCAGAGTCCGCGGCTGACACATCGATCTTGGCCGCCACGAGCAACTCCTCGGGGCCAAGGTGCAGGGTCTTCATGTGGATCACCCCCAAGATCCCTTCACTTGAGCGCAACGCCTCAGCGATGCGCTCCTGCGCGTCGATGCTCGCTGATTCCCCCAGCAGCAGACTCTTGGTCTCGACCCCCAAAACAACAGCGACCGCCACCAAGAGCAAGCCAATCAAGGTCGTTCCCATCACATCGAAAATGGGATTATGGGTCAGGAGGCTGAGCCCAACCCCGAAGAGGGCAAAGACCAATCCGGTGAGCGCGGCGAAGTCCTCCAGCAAGATGACGGGCAACTCCGGTGACTTCGCCCGGCGTACGAAATCAACCCACGAGGCTGAGCCCCGCACCTTGTTGGACTCCTGGATGGCCGTGTGGAAGCTGAAGCTTTCCATCACAATTGCAGCCACCAGCACCACCAATGGCACCCACCACCAGCGCCCAGCCATGTCACCCATGTCACCGGGATGCTCCAGCACATGCTGGAGTTTGTGATAGGCCTCGTAGAGGGCAAAGAGGCCACCGACGCTGAACAACACGATCGACACGATGAAGGCATAGACATAGCGTTCACGCCCGAAGCCAAAGGGGTGCTGTGCCGTAGGCGCCCGCTGAGCGGTGCGCCCACCAAAGAGCAACAAGACCTGGTTGCCCGAGTCAGCCACTGAGTGAATCGCTTCGGCAAGCATGGAAGATGCGCCAGTGAGGAAGAAGGCCACGAACTTCGTGATCGCGATACCCACATTGGCGAGGAGTGCTGCCACTACGGCTTTGGTGCCGCCCTGTGTTGACATGTGCGAAGAGTACCGACCAGCCTGCTAATGACCCTGCCCCACCTGCAGGTAAACGGCTGCATATTGCCCGATCAACAACATCGCGGCATAACGGGCCAGCTCTCCGTCAACGGCTGGATTGATCGTCTCAATTCGAAGACGGTTGGCTTGCGCTGCGCCCTCGAGTTTGGCCCGGTCGTGCAGCACGTGAGGGTCATCATTGCCATCATCAAGTACGACGAGCACGGTCTTGTGCCCGGTTGTCCCTGTTGTTGCATCGTCAACAAATGGATCTGCAAACAGGTCCGTCGGCTCAGCGGCCTCCAACATCGGACCGATCTGATCAGCCAAGCCCGCCAAAGCTGCCCTGCCGGTGGCCGCACGGACCGCCTCGGCGAAGCGCCGGGCAGCGCGAGCCGCAAGCGGACTGGTACCCCACATCACTGGACTGGCATCTGCCAGGCCAATCGCCAAGATCTTGGCCGGATTGATCGTGCTCTCCTTGAAGGGAGAGCAGTCCACTGCAACATCCTCCAATGCCTTGGCCAGATATTCGGTGTTGACCTCGGGACCCAAGTGAAGGCGGCTGAGCAGATCAAGTGCAGCCACGGCAACTGCTGAATGATCGCTGGTCTGGGTCGGCACCAGTACTGCATATCGGCCACCGGAGTGCTCGGCAACCAAAGACTTCGCCGGTGCAAAGACGATCAGTTGGCATCCGCGGCGATTTGCTTCCGCGACAGTCGCTGCGACCGAAGGGTCATTTCCTTCCGGAGCCAAGACCACCACCAGGTCGAGACTGCCCACCCAGCCCGGCAGTCCATGCCGCGGCCACGCCACGAATGGCACTGGGCAGACTGGCTCAAGGACGGCGCGCAGCAGGCGCGAATCCGGACCAGCGGCAACCACCGCGCGCGGTTGCTGCTCTGGAAGTCGATCACGGGCCTGAACAAGAGTCTCGTTCGCGCTCATGGCTTCACGCCGCAGTCGGGCACCCGACTCGGCCAAAGCGCGTAGTCTCAGATCAGCGCGCGCCAACCCATCAACCTCGTCAAGCAGGGTGTCGTCAAACACGATCGCACTCAGCTCTTGGGGCCTTTTCTGCCCTCGTCCACGAGTAACACCGGGATGTCATCACGCACTGGATAGGCCAAGCCGCAGCCCGTGCAGACCAACTCATTGGCCGAGTCATCTTCAGTCAGGTCTGCACGGCAGGCCGGGCAGACGATTAGATCCAGCAACTTGGGATCGATATTCATGCTCGTTCTCCTCCGATGATCTGCAATGCCTCATCACGGATCTGCTCCATGGTCGCGGTGTCCATGCCTTCAGCATTGAGCCGAAGCAAAGGCTCTGTATTTGAAGCACGCACATTGAACCACCAGTCGGCAGCAATCACACTGAGCCCATCGAGTTCGTCAATCGTGACTCCATCCACACCCGAATAGCGCTGTTTGATCTGGGTCAGCACTGCTTGCTGGTCGGTGACCCGTGAGTTGATCTCGCCACTTGCGACATGTCGTTGATAGGGCAGCAGCACCTCAGACAGGGTCTGCTCGGACTCGGCCAGAGCCGCTAGGGCATGAAGAGCGGCGAGCATGCCCGAATCGGCTCTCCAGAAATCCCGGAAATAGAAGTGCCCAGAGTGCTCGCCACCAAAAATCGCACCGGTCTCGGCCATCTTCGCCTTGATGAATGAATGCCCCACACGAGTACGTACTGGCTTTCCGCCGTGTTCGGCCACGATTTCGGGCACGCCCTTGCTGGTGATCAGGTTGTGGATGATCGCGGCTCCAGGCTCCTTGCGCAACTCGCGCACGGCGATCAAGGCAGTCAAGACGCTCGGGCTGACCAAAGCTCCAGCTTGATCAACGAGGAAGCAGCGATCGGCATCGCCGTCAAATGCCAAACCTATATCTGCACCGGTCTCGCGCACCTTGTCCTGCAAATCAACCAAGTTGGCCGGCTCGATCGGATTGGCTTCGTGATTGGGGAAGGTGCCGTCGAGTTCGTAGTACATCTCGGTGACAGCTAGATCCAACTTGCCGAGAACGGCCGGAGCGGTGAGCCCAGCCATGCCATTACCCGCATCGACAACGACTTTGAGTCGACGCCCGGCCACGGGAGCAAGACCCAGCAAGAAGTCGGCGTAGGCATCGAGCACATCAACATCTGTGATTGCTCCCTTGAGCGAGTGCGTCTTGACCTCAGAGCGAGCGACGAGATCCTTGATCTCCGCCAAGCCTGTCTCCATGCCCACCGGGGCAGCCAAGGCACGACACAGTTTGATGCCGTTGTACTGCGCCGGATTGTGCGAGGCCGTGAACATCGCACCCGGCCGCTCCATAAGCCCTGAAGCGAAGTAGAGCTGATCGGTGGAAGCAAGACCGATGAGTGTGACATCGGCGCCCGCAGTGGCAGCACCATCAGCAAAGGCAGCCGCCAAACCAGGGCTTGATGGACGCATGTCATAGCCAATCACCAGTGCATCGGCATCAGTGACCACCACAAAGGCATTGCCGATTGCCCAAGCCAAAGGCTCATTGATCTGGTCGTCGTAGGTGCCTCTGATGTCATATGCCTTGAACACCGCATCGAGTTGGTCACTGGAGAAGTTGGCCATGTAGCCACGCTACCGGCTAGACCTCCAAGATCCGCTTCAAGGCCTTGCGTAGGATCTTCTTTGTCCGCTCTGCATGGGCGCGCTCGTGCTCACAGACGTCGGCTTCGTCGTCATCCTCAGCCAGCCGCGCGTCATCCCTGGCGTCTCGCCAAGCTATTTCTTGGCATTCATTCCACTTGATCAGCTCGAGCACCAACTCGGGATCATGGCCACAAATCTTGGCCACGGTCTTTGGGCGCATCCATCCCGGTCGGTCGGCGTCCAGTTGCAAAATCGAGAGCATCACCGGATGAAGGTCACCACCGGAGTCGTATTGGGCCTCCGATCCTTGGCCTGCCCAGGTGCGACCACCGGTACGACGAGCAAGTTGGCGGTCGTTGCTGGCCACCAGCTCACACATCGACCTAAACACATGGTTGAGCGAGTCAAAGAGCAGGGGCATCGCAATCAGGGCAGCACTTGCATGGATCCGGTCGTTGACCACGAAGAAGTTGACTCCATCGATGCGTCGGTTGAGCTCGTTCACCTCATACAGGGCCGCATCTTGATCACTGATATCGGTGGCCACCAAACAAAACAGGTTGACCACCGGAGCATCTTGCGAAGCACGCAAATAGACAACCGACTCCCCCACCTCAATGGCGATATCGCCATCCTCGTCCCGCTCAGGCGTGTCGCCTACATGCGCCAAGAAGAACTGGTCGAGGAGTTGATCCAGATGCTCGCGATCTCGAGGGCGACATGGCTCTAGCAACTCAACGCCCGTCATAGGCGACATGGGCTCGATGCCAAAATCGGCATCCAGAAAGGCCGGGTGGATGACGTCTAGATCGACACGAAGGGTGGCGAGTGCCTGTAGCAACGCGTCATGACTGTCAGCGATCGCGAACTCAACGACGGTTGACCCCTCGGTCGCGGGAAGCATGCGCTGGCGCAGGCTCCGGCGCCGCCGCTCGAATCTGATCCCCTTGGGTTGCGCATCTGCCTCAAGGCCATTGAGCAAGACCTCGAACTCCTGACCCGGCTCCAGTCCGATCAGTCGCTGCCCCAGTCTCTCTGAGAAGTCCTCCCAGGCGTGATCTGTGCTTGCTCCCCAGTCTGATCGTGATCTGCTCATTGCCCCTCCAAGACTCAACCGACAAGTCCACGATAGGGCTCAGCACCGACAATTTCGCGGTCGCGAATCGTCAACAATTAGGGGTGATTTGGCACCGAACGCAAGTGGCCCCGCTTGGGTGAATTAGGGACATTCATCGTATGGGCGGCAGGCAGATCCTCATCCTCGATCGGACGCTGCGAGACCACCGCGAAACCCGAAGGTTGAGGCTCCACTGGAGTTGCAGCAACTTCACGCACCGCATCGGCTAGGGCCGCCAAGTCATCTACGGTCGGCCCCGGATCAGCCTCATGGGCCAATCTGATCACCGACCAGCCCTGTGGTGCCGAGAGCCGTTGAGCATGCACTTCACACAGGTCATAGGCATGGGGCTCAGCGTAGGTCGCCAGCGGCCCAACGACTGCGGTCTGATCGGCGTACACGAAGGTGAGCGTCATCGTCGCTGCCGCACCACAAGTTGTGCGCGAACAGCGTCGTTGGATGGCCACGGAAGGCAGGCTACCTGTACGGCGCGTCTGGTAGCGACTGCCACACCGTGGTGTCTAGGCTGCCTGGAGTGAGCCAGTCTTCACCCGCGCGACCACCGAGCCGCGAACGCCACGGGCGGGGGCGAAGGGGACCCGAGGTGGTGCCCCCTCCTGACTTTGATCTGACCGGATCATCAGTCGCCCAATCGGCGACTTCGTTTCGCGGCTTGCCAAGGGCCTTGCCCACCCGCAGGCAGCGATTCGATCGCTTGGCGATCAGGGCAATGCGTACCATCGAGGCTGATTGGAAGCAGGCGCTCAGCTTCGTCGAGTTGGCCGTTGAGGATGTGCCGATCCTCGCCCCGAACAGGACCAGCCAGCAGATCCCGTTGGCTTCGCTGGTGCCGGGCACCGCCACGACTCCGCCCCGGATCGTGCTGTTCAGGCGCCCTATCGAATCTCGGGCCAAGTCAACCAGTGAACTCGAAGCATTGTTGCTCACATGCTTGGTCGAGCAAGTGGCCAACTTCTTGGGCAAGACACCTCACGAGGTGTATCCCAATCGCAAGGTCACCGACTGACTACCACCCGGGAAGAACCTTCGGTCTGCCGCTGACTTCCGCAGGAGGCTGGAAGGCCCCGCTCGAGGCGCCCTTGCCATGCAGAGCGAATAGTCCTGACACCAGATTTGGTGAGTCCCCAGAGACCCTCACTGCCGCAGCTCCCGCTGGCAAGTCGATGGCCAAGGTGGTGCCAGCATCGACTGTGCGGCTGATCGGCTCCCCAAGGGGTTGGCGAGTTTGGTCGAAGGCCTGGACCTGCAGTTGTCCAGAGCGTCCCAGCGACGAGACGATCACCTTCGACTGAGCCCCCAATGGCAGACCCATCTGGCTTGATCCGGCGAACCCTGTCGCCACCTGACCATAGGTCTGGTCGCCTTGCACCACCGATCGCACCGTGGCGCTGACTGGGCTCTCACTGAGCAGCTTGAGTGCAATTGGCTTGCCGTCGAAGGCGGAACTCACATCAAGAGTGCCGACAGACGCAGCCGGAACGCTGAGGTTGGCAGCACCCTTGGGCGCAAGAGTCCCCGAGGAACCAATCGCCAGGACTTTGACGATCACCTCGCTGTCCGTGGGATTGGCCACGATCAAGGAGGCCCGTTTGGTTTGTGGGGGTAGACCGGTGATCACCAGCTCTCTGGCCGCCGCTGGCTGGCCCGGCACCCACTCACTCCTCGGCTTGCCAATCACGGTGTGTGACCACTCTTCTATCGTCGTCACAGTCACCAACCCCCGAGTTGCCCTCACCCGCAGCGCCAGATCGGAAGCCGATGGGATCATTTGCGCGAGATCGACCACGAGTCTTTGACCCGGATCGATGGTGATGCCTCGAAGGCCGGGCGCTGCGACCGGGCCAGAGCCCGACAAGGCCAAGATGTCAACGATCGCGGTCCCGGATCGAGGGTTGTCAATGACCATCCTCGATGGGTGAGTCTGGGAACCGCCCGCACCAATCACCCACCAGTCCGCACGCGGCTCAGGGCATGTGGAAAAGGCGAATGAACTAGGCCCCTGGGCCCATTGTGAGGCGAACTTGCGATCCTCCCCGGCAACTTCTCCACTGATCACCATGGGCTGGTCCGGCGCCGCGGCTGCACCTGCCGGAGTGGCCGTGGTCACCAACTGAGTGCCCGGAATGCCGCCGCCGCAAACCAATGTTTGGGTGCTGCTCGCTGCACCCGGCACGAGTCGCACAGGGCGGCCTTGTGGACTGGTGACCAAGGCCATCAGGACCAAACAACTCAACACCAGCAAGATCAGCACCGGCAGCAGCCAACCTGCAGTCACGCTGCGAGTCAGCGCTGGCTCAAAGCGTCTGCTTGCTGCACTCCTTGCACCAGTGCTTGTCTTGACCGCAGTACGCCGCCCTCTTGACCTGCTCATGCGCGCACCCATCCAGGCTTGCGGCTCGATGGCATCACCTGCACCAAGACCACCAGACCCAAGATCACTTGCTGGGCCAACAAGAGCCTGTGCAACAGCGCGCCCGACGAACTACTGGGCGCACGGTCAGAAACGAGCACTTGCCAAGCGCGGGTTGCCGGTCTTGGCTCACTGGCACTGACCAAGCCAGGCGCCGCATCAACAGCACCACTGACTACATCGCTCACCGGACGCGAGGCGTACACATAGCGGATACCGCGATCTGCCAACGCCCTTGCGAAACGATCATCAGGATCGGCGATCAGTCGACTCACTGCTCTGGCGATCCCCTCGTCAACCTTGGTGGAGGCAAGCACCGAATCGTCTCCCACCCAAAGCTCGCCTCGACGTAACACCTGGGCACCCACTGGTTGCCCATCGGCACCGTTGGTCAACACCAGGACCGCATTGGTGTTGCCGGCTTGCGCCAAGGCTTGCATGTACGCCGGCAACTGTGGGCTCTTGACTGAGACCACTGAGCCGCTGTGTGCGTTGGCAGCCCACCAGCCAAGCCCAAGTGCAGGCACAACGATCGCCGCAAGCACACCCGCTATCGCCACGAGTCGTCGGCCTCGTAGCACCTCCGGGCCTCCTTGAAGGGCGCCATCAGAAGCCACGGAAAGCGCCAACAACGCTCCCGTGCACATCATGGCCACGGCAAAGCCGGACCAGGGCCGCACCGTGACCCACACACCCGGCAAAGTCACGACCAACATGGAGACCAACGAGGTGAGCGCCGCTGCAGAGATCACCAGCCAGCATCTGATCACCGCTTCTCGAGTCGCGGCCCGCAGCCCAGCCAATGCGGCAACGACAAGGAGCAACCCGATGATCACCCAGCGCCAAGCTGACGGCGAGGAAACTTCGGAGAAGACATCTGGGCGCCCGGCCTCAAACAACCACACTTGCGCAGACGCAAGTGTCTGGGCCAGCCAAGGCAGGGCGAAAAGCAAGGGTACGACGAGGATCGGCATCCAGACCGAAGGGCGCAATCGATGCCCTGAGAGCCAACTCGAAACGCCAATCAAGAGCGCGCCGAAGACCCAGGCAAGTGGAACGAATGCAGTCACAATTGAGAAGGTCAACGCCGTACGCCATGCAGCCCGCACCCGAAGTTCACGCTTTTCCGAAGACAAATGTAAGGCGCTGAGGCCTGCCCACGGGATCATGATCAAGGCGACCACTGTGCCCAGGCGTCCTTGTAGCACCGCTCCAGTCACCACCGGAAGTAGCGCATAGGAGCCAATCAGGAAAAGCCTTGACCATGGGGAGTCCAGGAGCCGATGTGCAAAGACAAGAGCCCCGAGTGCACTCAAGGGGACTGCCAGGCTGAAAATCACACTGATCAGGGCATTGGCTGAACCCATAGTGAACACACTGCCCAGGGCGAGCAGTCCCACATATGGTGCAGCTGGCGCGCTGGTGCCATTGCCAAGCCAGTGCCAGCCCACTCCCCACAGCCGCCACCAGTGCGAAGCATCCGGTGGGCTGCGGAGCAAAGCCCCGCCACGCAGGCTTCCCGACGTCAGCCAGGTGTAATTGAAGATGAGGGCACCGAGCAAGGTGAGCGCCAGAGCCCAACTGGAAGGGCAGGTCAAGATCCGCTTCCAAAGTGGCGATTCGTGCTGCTCGTCGGTGACCACACCACGCACGAAGTCGACGACACCTGACCACACATCAGTGATGAAGTCCCCACCGTGCGCATAGGGCAGCCACCATGGGGCCAGCAAGTGGCGGGCATCATGACCCCGTGGCTCTGTCTTGCGGGCTCTGCGGCCAGCGGCGATCTGGCGCAGGCGCCCCAATCCACGAGCCAGACCCATGAACTCGTCAATGGCATCGTCAACCGCGCGCACAAGCAGTAGTCCCGCGACCCGCAGCAGGCCGCCGAGCAACAGCCTGATTGCTTTGAAAGGCAAAGCCCAGGCAGCACAGTTGACCAGGATCGTGTAGACCGCTGCTTCACGGGCCAGTGCACGCGGGTGTCTGACCGCATGCACATCGCGCAGCCGTCGCCGTGCTGCCTCTGCATGGAAGACCAGAGCACGCGGCTCGATCACGGTGCCCAAGCCTGCCTTCGCCATTCGCCAGCCCAGGTCGACATCGGTGTAGAAGATGGGGAGGTTCGGATCCATCGGCAGGTCATCCAGTGCTGACCTACGGATCAGGAGTCCCGCCGTGTTTGCTGCCAAGGACGGGTGGATGTTGTCGTGTTGACCTTGGTCGAACTCTCCAGGAAGGAGATGGGTCTCTCGTTGCCCAGTGCCGGTGATGGTTACCCCGACTTCAAGAAGACGACGCAGGGAGGGCCATTCACGGATCTTCGGGCCAATGGCGGCGTACTCCGGGCCCGCCTCCCGGGCCGCCGAAGTCAGGTGCTGCAGGCACTCAGGGTCTGGGTTTGAGTCGTCGTGCAGCAACCAGATCCACTCGTCTGGATCCGTAGGAGGTAATGAAGCCAGGGCTAGCGCGACCGCTTGGGGATAGGTAGTCGTGGCTGGCGCAGTAATGATTTCGTGGCCTGCCGCCTGGAGCCGGATCAAACTGTCATCGGTCGACCCGGTGTCTACGACCAAGACCCGGTCTGGAGTCACTGTCTGCGCATCAAGCCCGCCAATGACTGCTGGCAGCCAACGAGCACCGTCATGGCTGACGAGGACAGTGATGACCTTCACGAGCGTTCAGCCTATGAGGCCGAGCGCCTCAACCCCAAACGGAGTCAGACTGCCTGGCGCTTGAGCTTGCGCCGCTCCCGCTCGGACAACCCACCCCAGATGCCAAAACGCTCATCATTGGCCAAGGCATATTCCAAGCACTCCAGGCGGACATCACAGGTGAGGCAGACCCGCTTGGCCTCTCGCGTGGAGCCACCCTTTTCTGGGAAGAAGGCCTCAGGATCAGTCTGAGCACACAACCCCCGCTCCTGCCAAGCCAACTCGTCTGCGTCACCGTCAAGCAAATACAAATCAGTCACTGTGTGCCCCTTTTCGACCCTCCGACCCGATTTGGGTCGAGTTAATAATCACACATATGTGATTACAGTTGTGTCGTTTCTCAAAGTCAAGCCCTTTCTGCGGTATTAGGGACGACCTCAACGTCAGGTTGAAGGTTGACCAACTGCCACAATGGCCCGCATGTCAGAGCGGGCTATTCTTCCTCAGCGCATCACTGTCCTGTCCGGAGGGGTGGGCGGAGCTCGCTTCCTGCAAGGACTCCAGCGACTGATCCAACGAACCACAGCCACCAGTCAAATCACCGTGATCGCAAACACCGGTGATGACATTTGGATGCACGGCCTCAAGGTCTGCCCTGACCTCGACACAGTGATGTACACGCTCGGTGACGGGATCGACACCGACCGCGGCTGGGGACGCAAGGGCGAGACTTGGCATGCCAAGGAGGAGTTGGCGGCGTACGGCGTACAGCCAGATTGGTTTGGCCTAGGTGACCGCGACCTGGCCACCCACTTGGTGCGCACCCAAATGCTTGATGCCGGCTATTCTCTGACCGACGTCACCCACGCCCTGTGCCGACGTTGGCAGCCAGGGGTCAAGCTATTGCCGATGACAGACGACCGGGTCGAGACACATGTGGTGATCACCGACCCAGATGACGGCCAGGACAAGGCGGCCCATTTTCAGGAGTACTGGATCAAGCACCAGGCCAAGGTGCCAGCGAAG